>QLAH01000111.1_pt1 | contig 73866 bp, 66 predicted proteins | sample 4693081 | NCBI WGS metagenome assembly QLAH01 (sample SAMN09425401, study PRJNA476045) | Lake water metagenome, whole genome shotgun sequencing project.
GTTGACCATAGTAGGGCAACAAATGCAGGTCAATGGCTAAGCGATGACGGTGATTCACGATGCCCGATGGCAGGTGGCTTTGCAGCGCCGCATTCACTTGCCCCTCGACGGTCGTCATCTCCTCAAAGTTATTCAGGTGGTACCGGAGATCGTTGCCGCTGGGCACTCCAGTCAGGTGCCGGGCGGCATGTTCAATGCTGTCACGATGACTCGCCGCCCACAGCAACACGGCGTAGAGGGTCTCCGACGGGCACTCCCCTTGCATGGGCACCGGCAGATGAGCTTTCATGCACGCTAGGGCCGCACTCAAGGTCGCCTCGTCCGTCAACGCTGGCGTAGGAGATACTGAAGAAGGGCAGGTTGTCATGGCTTTTCATCCAATTCGTCTAGCCTGACCCTACCCCTTTTCTACAGATTCAGCCCCTGGCTCGATGCTTTGTGATCTACTGATCCTTCGTTGTTAGGCAGCAATGGTCTAAAAATGCTGAAATCCCTGACTAAAGGAGAGGTCTAGGCTGGTGACAGCGCTCTTGCTGTCGGAGGTTTGGCCGTTAGCAGGAAGTTGCAGTTTTACAGCGGGATCGGCAGTGAGGTAGCCCAGTAGCTTGCCCTCTGGGCCGAGGTGCCCTTGCAGCACTTGGGCCATGGATTCTGGCAGACAAAGCACCAGTTCAAAATCTTCGCCGCCGTAGAGGCACCAGTCGAGGGCTTTTTCTAGACCCACCCATTGCACGAGATCTGGATCAAGGGGGAGGCGGTCGGCATTGAGGACAACCCCGACGCCGCTGGCTTGGCATAGGTGCAGAACCGCATTGGCAAGGCCATCGCTAGAATCCATAGCGGTGATGGTGATGGGCTTGGCAAAGGCCCGCAGCAAACTCCGCAGGTGGGCCACCACATCTAGGCGGGGTTTGGGCCGCTGATGGGCCTGAATCCACCGCTGGCGCACCGCTTCACGGAGAGAAGTACCCTGTTCTGGGGCAAGCAGCAGCTCCAACCCCGCCCGTGAGAGACCGTGGTAGCCCGTGGCCAAGAGCACCTGTCCGGGCTGGGCCGTATGGCGATAAAACGCCTTGCCCAGTTCCACAGAGCCGAGGGCGGTGATGGCGATGCTGATGGTGTCTGACCGACAGAGATCGCCGCCGATAAGTTGTCCGCCCCAGGCATCGATGCAGTCGGCCATGCCTTGATAGACCCCTTCCACCCAGGCGACGGGGGTAGCGCTGGGTAAACTTAGGGCGACGGTGATCCCTTGCGGCTCGGCCCCCATGGCGGCGAGGTCGGATAAATTGGCGGCTATGGCCCGCCAGCCTACGTCTTCGGGAGCGGTGGTTTGGTCGCTAAAATGCACCCCGTCCACCAGCATGTCTGTGGTAACCACCAGTTGATGACCGGGGGGCAGGGCCAACACCGCCGCATCGTCTCCGACAAGGTTGATGGGGCAGTAGCGAAAAAGCCGCTGGAGCAGGCCCAGTTCGCCAACTTGACCAACGGTGAGCGATTCAGTCATGCTAGGTGGGCTGTACCAGGTTTTCGGCTCCGGCCACAATGCGGGCCGATTCGATGCGGTCGCCCTGGGTCAACTGTTCTAGCACCTCTTTGTTCTCGACAACGTAGCCAAACACGGCATAGCGGCCATCCAGCAGGTTGAGGCCAGCGGGGGTCAGTTCCGGCTCGAAGAGGAAGAAGAAGAACTGAGAGGATCCGCCGTTGGGATCATCGCCGGGGCGGGCCATACCCAGGGTGCCAAAGGCAGAGAAGGGCAGGACGGGATCATCCAAATAGCGGCCTAGATCTTCCAACGTGGTGCCGTAGACGGGGGCATCGTCGCCCTTCACCAAAATTTCGAGGGGAACAGCGCGGTAGGCCTTGGTTTTGGGATCGATAAAACCTTCCTCTGGCCCAGCCGGGTCGCCCGTTTGCAGCACGTAATTTTCTTCGGCGCGGATAAATTCCATGCCATCGTAAAAGCCCCGCTGCACCAAATCCACAAAGTTGCCAGCGGTGACGGGGGCGCTATAGCCATCCACCACGGCCCGCATGGTGCCCTTGTTGGTGACGAATTCCACCGTGGCCCGTCCCTTAAGCTGGGGCAGGTTGCTGTATGCTTCGGGCACCGCAAAGGGAAACTCCGTCGCCATCAGTTCTTCAATCCGGCCCACATCGTCGAGCATGGCGGAACGGGTGATCCACACCGCCTCGCGATCCTTGAGTTCAATGGCTTCATTGAGGGGTAGAAGCTGGGCCTGGATGTCGTCCAAATAGCTGATTGCCGCCGCCCGCTTGCCGTCGGGGATCGCCGCCAGAATGGCCTCTCGATCTCGATTCAGCAAACGCTCGACCTTCGCCGCATCCTTGGCCACAGGCCCCCAGCGCTTGCTGCGCAGCCATTCCGATAGGCCCTCTAGGGTAGACTGAATGGTGCGAATTTCCTTGTTTTCGATGGGCAACGAGTTCCGCAGCAGCGCCCGTCCGTCGGTGATGGCGTTTCCGGGGGGCAGATAGGCCACCGTCATTGTGTCGGTCAGACTGAGGGCCTGGGCTTGACCGGGCTGCCCCACCCACACGCCAATCATCACCAACAGCACCCCCATCAAGGAGAGGAGGGTGCGGAAACCGTGCTGCCACCAAGGGCGGCTTACCGTCATGCCTTTGGCCATTTTTCTTAACTTGCCTGCTAAACCAGAACGTCAACGTTGCGGGCGGAGGCCGCCTTTACAATCTTGTCACACTGTTGGATCTTGGCCAATTTGTAGGGCTCGCTACTTGATGCCCTAGCTAGGCCGACTTTCTGGCGTAGGGGCGGGCTGGGATGGAGAGCGATCACTCAACCATTTGTAGGTTAACGATCCAGCGATCATAGCCACGATAAACAGCACCGGATTGGCAAAACCCAGCACCAGGGCCGTGATAGCAGGGCCAGGGCAATAGCCGCCGATGCCCCACCCAATGCCAAACAGAGCGGCCCCAATGACCAGGGGTCGATCAATATCTTGGCGGGTAGGTACATAGAACTTGCCGCCAAAAATCGGATGGGGACGCTTGAGAATAAACCGGAACGTTACCAGGGTAACGGCCACCGCACCGCCCATCACAAAGGCTAGGGTAGGATCCCACGCGCCGAATAAATCTAGAAAACCAATCACCTTTTCGGGATCGATCATTTGGGAATAGCCCAGCCCTAGGCCAAAGAGCAGGCCAGAAATCATCGTCACACTATGTTGTTGAAGTTTCATGGTGGATTTGTTGTAGTGAGTTTGTCATGACAAGGGTTAGGTTGAGCGCTTGAGATCGGTGCCAACTAAAGGCCCAGCAAATGGCGGGTGATAAACACCGTGACAAAGCCCGCCACCATAAAACTGATCACCGCCACGAGGGATCGCACCGAGAGCCGCCCCAGCCCGCAAACGCCGTGGCCACTGGTGCAGCCGTTGCCCATGCGGGTGCCAAAACCCACCAAAAAGCCCGCAACAATCATCGTGATGGGGGTAAATCCATAGGTGGGGGTGGGGCTGGGGGCCAGCACAAATTCATACAACGCACCGCCGCCCAGCATCCCCGCCAAAAAGAGCCAGCGCCAAACTTCCGTGCTAGCAAAGGTGAGCGCACCGTTAACCATGCCGCTAATACCCGCAATGTGCCCGTTAAAGGCTAGCAGCACCGTGGCGCTCAGGCCAATCAGCCCGCCTCCCAACAAGCCATACCACCAGTCCATCGCCATAGAAGACCTCCATATTTACCACTTAACGATATAGTAATGCGTTGATGGCGGATTCTCCCGTCTGCCGAGGGGGTTGGCTGGGAAGATCTACACTGGGGGCTGACCATGAACCAGCCAATTGCGGAGATCGATAGCCATGGGTGCCACTACAGCGGTGTCTGTGTCGGTTTGGGGCCAATGGTTGACCCACGGAATCCTAGGACGGCCCCTCCTAGGCCAGCTTTTTGAAGAACCGCTTACCGACCCCGTAGCGGTGTTTCTCACCATTTTGGCGGTGATGCTGATTGCGCCATTGTTGGTAGAGCGGCTCAAACTTCCGGGCATTATTGGGCTGATTTTGGCGGGGGTGGTGGTGGGGCCGCACGGACTCGGCATTTTAGAGCGAGACGACACGATTATTCTGCTGGGCACCGTAGGTCTGCTATTTCTAATGTTTTTAGGTGGCTTAGAAACTAGCCTGGATGACCTCAAAAGTAATGCCGATAAACCGATCATTTTTGGCCTAGCGACCTTTTTGTTTCCCGTGATATTGGGAACTGGCATCATGCTGGCCCTAGGCTATGAATTTTGGGCGGCGGTTTTGGTAGCCTCTTGCTTGGCCTCACATACACTGGTGGCGCTACCCATTCTCAACAAACTGGGGATTATGCGACATCCAGCCACAACGGCTACCCTTGGCGCAACGTTGATTGCCAACGTCTTGGCCCTGCTGGTGCTGGCGGTAGTCATTAAGGCTGATCAGGGAAACTTAACCCTCGGATTTTGGTTCTTTCTTATCCCTGCCCTAACGATTTATACTGGATCAGTACTGTGGGGCATTCCGAAGCTGGGGCGCTGGTTTTTTAAGCGGTTTGGCCATGATGAAGGGGCAGAATTTACCTTTGTTTTGGCCACGCTCTTTGTCGCCTCTTATCTGGCAAGTCTGATTGAAATTGAGCCAATTGTAGGAGCTTTTTTAGCAGGGGTTGCTATCACACAAATTATTCCTCGTCTCAGCCCACTGATGAATCGTGTGCAGTTTATTGGCAACACCCTCTTTGTGCCCATCTTTCTCATTTCGGTGGGTATGCTGGTCGATCCCGCTATCCTGATTCGGGAACCAAAATCTCTACTGATTGCCGGAATCTTGATCGGCACCGAATTAGGCAGCAAGTTTTTAGCTGCCTGGGGTTCGACCCGCTGGTTTGGCTGGCCATTGCCTAGCGCCATGGTGATGTTTGGCCTATCCATTGCCCAGGCCGCATCCACCCTGGCCGCTGCCACCATCGCCTTTAACATCGGCCTAGTGGATGAGGTTGTGGTGAACGCCATTATTCTGATGATTTTGGTGAGTTGTGTGCTGTCGCCCTGGGTCGTAACCCAGTGGGGGCCACAAATGTCTACCGCTCCAGAACCCAAGGTTCCTTCGACCCATGGAGTCCGACGAGAGGCTGGATCTGAAGGCAAGGAACCCGTGCTAGGGCAGCGCATTTTGGTGCCTGTGGCCAACCCCAGCACCGAAGATAATTTGCTGCAACTGGCCATCATCCTTACCAAGCGAGTCCAGGGAACCCTGCTCCCCATTCATGTCTTACCCGACCGCAATCAGCCCATCACCGAGGCGGCCAAAACCCATCAGCACCGCCTCCTAGAAACCGCCGAAACCATTGCCCATGCCGCAACCATTCCCGTAGAAACCATTGGCCGCATTGATGATTCGGTAGACTGGGGTATTTTGCGGGCTAGCCAAGAACGGGGGGCAGATCTGCTCATTTGTGGCTGGAAGGGCTATTCCAATTACCAGGAAAATTTCTTTGGTAGCGTGCTCGATAACATCGTGCGATCCACCACGATTCCGGTGTTGATTAGCCGCTTTCCCCAGCCCATCCAAAATACCGAACGGGTGCTCTTGGCCATCACCGGACAACCCGAAGACCTCTTTCAGGTGAAAAGCACGCTAGCTGTTGCCCAGGCCATCGCCGAAGAACTCAAAGCTCCGCTACGGATTCTTCAAATTACCCTTGGTTCCCAGCGAGATAGCACCCTTACTCAGTTCCTGCAAGATTGGACTAACTCATCCGTGCCCCTTCAAACGATTCAGGGCAATCCCGTGCGCCGCATTTCCGAAGCCATCCAGCCCAACACGCTGCTCCTTCTCATCGCCAATACCTACACCATCGGCCAACCCGCCCTAGGTCGAGAGCCAGAGGCCATTACCCGCGCCAACTGGGACACCAACATTCTCGTGATGAACTTTCCCTAACCAGAGGATCGATACCCTAGGGGCAAATCCTCAATTCTGATTGAGAGTCTGAGCAATGTTCCCAATGACAGGCGAGGAACCCTTGCCGCCCAGCTTTGGCACCCTGGGAATCGGAACCCAGGATGCAGATTTGCCATCCGGTGGGGCCTGCCATAACTGAAGTTTACACAAAATCCTGAACGCGCCCCTTTTGGGTTACGGGCGTGGCTCCCATTTAATTGCAGATCGCCTCCAGGGCCATCCCCTATTTGCCGTCATGGGCGACCCCCAATTTGCCAACGTGCGCGGCCTGTTGCTCACCGCTGGGGAGGTCTAGCTATGCCCAGCCACACCCCGAAAACCGACACCCCGAAAACCGACAACAAGGTTCGGTTAAGCCCAGATGTTCTAGAAAAAGCCGAGCGCATCGCCGCCGAGTGGGGCCTCAAAAATGCCCGTGCCGCCGTGGAAGCCGTCTTCCGCAAATACTGCGACGACTACCTCCATGGCCGCCCCAGCCCGTCCCCTTGGTCGTCACGATCCGTGGCTGAGGGTGGGGCGACCTACGGCCAAACGGTTCCCGCCTATGGCGATATTCCCGTAACCTCAGCCTCTTCGCCCCCCTGCGAGGCTATGGATGCCCTAGACCAACTGCTGGCCCTCTAGCCCTGGTTCTAAAGAATCCAGGCCATCAAAATCAGGAAGTTTTAGGAAGTACAGCGCCCTCTGACGATAATTTCCCCACAGAATTTCCACCGGAAAGACCTAATCAGAGGGTAAAATATCACTCACCACCTGGAGAGGTGGCAGAGTGGTTGAATGCGGCAGACTCGAAATCTGTTTTAGGGTCAAACCTAACGAGGGTTCGAATCCCTCCCTCTCCGTTGAGTTTCAAGGCTTTTGGCCCCTGGAATAAGGCAACGCCAAATAACAGTTAAAGCAGTTTGAGCGGCTAAAAATGCCTTAATTGCGTGGAAAACCAGATCAGAACTGGATGACGTTTTGACCTATGGAGGCTGTTTTCAATCGTTCAATGGCCGCAAGTGGCTTGGGCGAACGGCTCCAACCACAGAGCGGCAAGGCTCGTGAGAGAATCGAGCCAATGCGCTCGCCCCCGAAAAACTGCTGAAGCCGATATTCCCTCTGCACTAGGGTGTCGGCTAAAACGGTGTTTTTGGGGCGTGCCGATGTAGCGGCTGGTTCCCACGACCAGGTAATCCAACCTCAGTTCGGGTTAACCTTAACAGCAGCCCTATACCCTGGCAGTCCTTGGCTTATCCCGAACTCAGGTTATATAGGTCAACGGTGCCAGGTCGTCCCGTAGGCTTTCGGGCCAGGTTGCTGACATCGAAGCCCACCCCTCAGAGCGCACCAAACGTTATCCCCTTTCCCCCTTGGGGACACTTCGCAGAGGATAGGGTTATTCAGCGGTCTGTTGCAGATACAGCGCTAGGGCATCGCCAATCACCTGACCCATGGATCGGCCTTCCTTATCCGCCGTGGCTTGCAGGGTGAGGAAGAAATCATGGGACACGCTAAGGCGGTGACGACCTTCCTTGGTGTGGCTGGGGGTATAGCGCACGGGATTGTAGGCTTCGGCGAACTGGCGCAGGGATTCAAACCCTACCCGGTCGCAGAAATCCCCAAAGCTCTCGCCCTTCTTGCGGCCATCCCGGAAAAACACAAACAGCGGCTCTAGTTTGGTTTCTAGATCGTTGTCGTGCAGCCGTTCCATGTAGGGACGAGCTAACCGAGTTTGGTCGGGGGCACCGCCCAGCCACAGTTGGTAAGATTCCGGCGCACTGCCCACAAGGCCTAGTTCCGCCATGTAGGGACGGGCGCAGCCGTTGGGGCATCCGGTCATCCGCACCACAAAGTGCTCATCGGGCAGGCCCAGTTTGGTCAGCAGGGCGCGAATCCGGCCCAGAATGGTGGGGATAATTCGCTCGGATTCGGTGATCGCCAAGCCGCAGAGGGGCAGGGCAGGGCAGGCCATCGCATAGCGCACCAGGGGATCCAAATCGGTTTCCTTCTGGATGCCGCAGCGGGTCAAAATCCCCTGTACCGCGTCCTTATCTTCGGGCTTGATGTCGTAGAACAGAACGCTTTGGTTGGGCGTGACCAGCATGGGCAGGTTGAATGTCTGCACGATCTCCCGCAGGGCGGTTTTGAGTTGGAGACCATCGCGATCCAGAATGCGGCCATTCTCGATGGGCACCCCCACAAACCAGTTGCCGTCGCCCTGCTCGTACCAGCCCAGGTAATCGTAGAACGTCCACTTGGGCAGCTTCTTGAAGGGCTTGAGAGGCTTGCCTAGGTAGGTTTCCACCTGCTGCCGGAAGCGATCCACCCCCCAATCGTGGATCAGGTACTTCATGCGGGAATGGCGGCGATTGACGCGGTCGCCGTAGTCTCGCTGGGTGGCGACGATGGCCTTCATTAGGTCAAACACCTCCTCTTTGTCTACATAGCCAATCTCGTCGGCTACGCGGGCAAAGGTTTCTTCCTTATTATGGGTGCGGCCCAGGCCACCCCCGGCCAGCACGTTAAAGCCCTTCAGCTTACCCGCCTTGTCGGTAATCACCACCAGGGTGACATCGTGGGTATAGGCATCGATGGAGTTGTCCCCCGGCACCGTCACCGCGCACTTGAACTTGCGGGGCATGTAGTGGGTGCCGTAGATCGGCTCCGGGCTATCGGGGAACAGGGTGTTGTTGACGTTGCGCTGCCGAGCCTCCACCACGTCAGGATGTTCTTCGGAGGTGAGAAACTTCTCGCCATCCAGCCAAATTTCGTAGTAGGCCTCGGTTTGGGGACGCAGCAGGTCGGCGATGTGGTTGGCGTAGTCGCGGGCGATTTGGTACTCAGGCCGATGTTTGAACGGGGCCGGAGGAGCCATCACGTTGCGGTTCAAATCGCCGCAGGCCCCCAGGGTAGATCCCAGACTCTTCACAATCGCTGCGATGGTCGCCTTCAGGTTCTTCTTCAGCACCCCATGGAGCTGAATGCCCTGGCGCGTGGTGGCCCGCAGGGTGTGGTTGCCATACTCGTCGGACAGCTTATCCAAGGTCAGATACAGCTCCGGCGAGATGAAGCCCCCCGGATTGCGGGTGCGCAGCATCATCTGGTAATCCTTCTCCTGGCCCTTGGTGCGGGTGTCGCGGTTGTCCTGCTGGTAAGACCCGTGGAACTTGAGGATTTGAATCGCCGCGTCCGAGAAGAAACTGGTATCCGTCAACAGCTCGCTGGCCAAGGGCTCACGCAAAAAGTTGCTGTTTTCCTTGATGTCTTCAACCTTAGAACGCTTGGCTGAAGCAGGATTAGGGCCGGATTGGGCGGGCTTGAGAGGAGACTGAACCATGGCAGCAGAAAGAGGTAAACCGTGATGAGCATAGCCTTAGGGCCGAGGGACACCACCCACATACACTCAACTTCAGGGGGAATCAAGCTTCTATACCCCGGTAAATCGGTCGGGAATTGGGTGAATCCTTTTGTATCGTAGCACTGGATCCACCTAATCTGACTCTGCCCCATATAAATTCACAGGGCGTCATGGCGCTAAATTGGCGCTGGACAACCCCGTAGGATGATCTGGGTCTGGTTTTCGCTATGGTAACCTGAGTTCGGGATAAGCCAAGGACTGCAATCTTCAGAAACCTGCTTCTGGCTTGCGCTGTAGCCCTCACCCCCAGCCCCTCTCCCCTGGGGAGAGGGGGGCTAGAAGGCTTCAAAGTCCCTCTCCCCTAGGGAAAGGGATTTAGGGTGAGGGCTGTCAGGGCATGGGGCTGTTAAGGTTAACCCGAACTAAGGTTATGGTAAAAGCAGCCCAAGAATTGAGGCTTCCGTGATGACTCCTGCAACGAACCGCCTTCGCTGGACAACGGCAGACCTCGCCCTGTTCCCCGACGATGACAGGCGCTACGAGATGATTGATGGAGAACTCATCATCACTGGGGCGCAACGATGGAGTCATCAAAAGGTGACTGGGCGAATCTTTGCGGCTCTGGATAGCTGGTGCCAGGATGCTGATCTAGGACGAACGGCCATTAATCCCGGCATTATTTTCACCGATGAAGACAATGTGATTCCCGATGTAGCTTGGGCCAGCAACGAACGAGTCGGCGTTAGTGGACGGTGGGCACCGTACCGCTGAAACAAAACAAGGGGCTTAAGCCCCTTGCCTGAATCGCTAGAACGGCTAAAGGTTTCCAACCCACCCAAATGACAGACCCTAAGCTTTGTTGTTGATCAGGGCTTTGGAGAGGCCAGAGAACCGCTCCATTAAAATCATCAGTAGGGCGGTGAGGAAAATCAGCACTCCAGAAATAGCGGCGGCCCGAACATCCAGGTCATTTTCAATCATCGACCACATGCGGATGGGCAGCATTTCGGTGCGGGCATCGGACAAGAACAGCGTCACCGCCACGTTGTCGAAGGAGGTGAGGAAGGCCATGAAGGCTCCAATGATGACCCCAGGCTTAATCAGGGGCAAGGTCACATTAAGGAAGGTGTAGGCAGGGCTGGCCCCTAGGGCGCTGGAAGCTTCTTGGAGGGAAGACCCTAGCTGGGTCAGGCTAGCCAGCACGTTGCGCACCACGTAGGGGGTGCAGATGACGATGTGGCCGATGATTAGGGTAAGCAAGGACAGGCGAATGCCCACCATGGCAAAGAAAGACATCATCCCCAGGCCCAGGGCCACACCGGGCAGCGCTAGGGGCGACATCACCAGGGCATCCATGGCGGCCACCCAGCGGCCCCGGCTGCTGATCATCGCTAGGCAGGCCGAAACCCCCAACACGACGCAGGTAATGGCCGTAAATAGGGCAACCTGAAGGCTGTTGAGGGCGGCAGCCCGCAGTTCTGGAAAGCTGAACAGCGACAGGTACCACTGCAAGGAGAACCCCGGCGGCGGGAACTCCAGCGAGGCCGAAGAACTGAAGGAGGCCAGCAGCACGATAATGGTGGGGGCCGTCAGCATAATCAGACCCAGGGTGGCAATCAACGGGATGACCACCGCAAAGGAAATCTGATCGAGCTTGCGGAGAGAGTAGGCGGAATCGGAGGGAAGTTGGGCGGGTGGAGTGAGGGGAGTTGAGGACATAATGGCTCCTGGGAAATATGGCTCCTGGGAAATCTCTAGCGAAGGTTCCTAACGAATGTATCGGCGGCTGCGCTTACCAAAGGCACCCAAAATCAGCACCACGGTAACCACCATCACCAACAGCAGGGTGGATACAGCGGAGGCAAAGGGCTGATTGAGCAGAACAATGCCCTGTTGGTAAATTAAGGTCGGCAGATAGATAAGCTGCCCCCCGCCGATGATGGAGGGCGTAACGAAGGAGCTAACGGTGAGGGCAAACACCAGTAGTGCCCCGGAGATAATTCCCGGCAGGGTGAGGGGGAAGGTAATTTGCCAAAAGGTACGCCACGCCCCACCGCCCAGGCTTTTGGAGGCCGCCGCCAGCCGTGGATCAATTTGGGATAGCGACGCCACAATGGGCAGCACCATCATGGGCAGCCAAATCTGCGTGAGGGCAATCAGCACGCCATTGTGGGTAAAGAGCAGGCGAATCGGTTCTTCAATCAGCCCCAGCTTAATCAAAGCCGTGTTAATCAACCCCTGCCGTCCTAGGATAACCACCCAGCCAAAGGTGCGAACCACAGCACTGGTGAGCAGGGGCAGCATAATCAAGAAGGTGAGGATGCCTTGCCAACGGGCGGGGGCATTGGTATAGAAATAGGCGACAGGGTAGCCAATGATTAGGCTGGTAATGGTCACCTGAACGCCCAGCCAGAAGGTATCGGTCAGGGCTTTGACGTTGACGTCGCTGCTAAAGAATTTGACGTAGTTGTCGAGGGAGATGCCGCCATTGGCCCCGGCCTGGAAGCTAGTGGCAATCAGAATTACCAAAGGCACGATGTAAAACAGTTGCAGGAAGATGGCCAGGGGCAAGGCCAAAAAGTCCTGTTTCGGTCGCAACAGTTGGCTGATATTCATGGGTTATCCGTGATGGAGGTGGGCATTGAGATAATCCTGAAAAATGTGCGGCCCGGAAGCCCATAGAAACCCGGTTTCTAAAGCAAACCATCTACCTTGGAATGATCACTGGGCTTTAGGAACCAGACTTCTAGCCTGATTACCTAAAGCTGAATGGCTTTGTCGAATCGCTCAATCCACTCGGTGCGGTTGGGGTTAATTTGCGACCAGTCTAAAAACACCAGGGTGCTGAGGGCTTCATCAAGGGTGGGACCAAATTTCTCGGCGAGCAGGCCAGTTAGCTCCACATTGCGGTTAACGGGCAGGAAATTGTAAGGCTCTTGGGCCATCGCCGTTTGCACCTCTAGGCTGAGGCTGGCATTGATGAAGGCGGCGGCGGCGGCTAGGTCGGCGGTGGTATTGGCCACAATTTGCTGGGAGGGCCGCACGGCAATCGCCCCTTCCTTGGGAGCCACCCATTCAATATCCACCCCACGGGCCTTCAGAGCCATCACGTTGGTGAGGTCGTGGGGGGCCAAAACAATTTCCCCCTGCTGAAAGAGGGTGGCCAAGGCTCCAGAGTTGGCGGCGAGGCCCGCAAGGTTGGGCTTGAGTTCCTTCTCTAGGGCTTCAAAGGCAGGTTCAATGTTGGATTCGCGGCCGCCACGCAGCTTGGCCAGTTGCACCATCACCGAAGTGCCCTGGGTGGTCTGCATCCCCTGCATCGAGACCCGCCCCTTGTACTGAGGATCGTAGAGATCTTCCCAGGAGGTGGGCGGCGAGGACACTTCGCTGGGATTGTAGGCCAGCCCGACGACCTGAACGCCCGTGGTAGGTGCCCAGCCGTCGGGGCTTAGCAGTTGCGGAGCCACCTGGTCGTAGTTGCTAATCATCTCCACCGGGATGGGCACAAAGAGTTCCTTAGACGCCGCATTGAAGGGACCTTCATCAATCAGGGCTACATCAAAGGGTGGGTTTTGTGGTGCGGCGGTGAGTTGGGCCACCTGCTCTAGGGACACCATCGTCACTAGGTTGGCGCTGCCCCCACCCGCAGCCTGAAAGGCAGGCACAATCACCTCTCGGTAGAGCTGCTCCCAGCTTCCGGCAAAGGTGGTGACAATCAAGTCTGACCGTCCGCCACTCCCTGTTCCGCCATCAGTTGCGGTTGGGGTTGGGGTAGCATTGCAGGCTTTAATGAGTAAGCTAGTGCCTGCAAACAGTCCGGTTCCTAGCAGGGTACGACGGCTAAATTGAAACGTTCTAGGTCTAACCACGCAATCAAACTCCAGCAATAATAAACCAATAGGTACAACAGGCAATTCCCACCCAGGCAGGAATTTGCGATGTCCAACGCTTCTCCAAATCATTCTCCGTGACCACGGCAATGACGGGCTTTCCCCAGCCTTGGCTCGCCTGGGTTGCGTTGACTAACCCAGACAACGGTGGGGCCTGTGGGGCATCGGTTAAGCCCCCTTAAGCCGGAAAGACGGAACAGGCGTCGGGAGAAACTAGGTCGAGGTGAATCTGATCGCCGGGAACGAGGGGTTGGGTGCCCAGGGTGCGAGGCTGGGTGAGCTTGATGTGGAGGTCTGATCCAAGGGCGACATCGTAGGTCATCACCGCACCGAGGGGAAGGCACATAGCCACGGTGCCCGTAAGGGTGTGGCGGTGGGATTGAGTTTGCACCCGCAGGTTTTCAGGGCGAATTGCCACCGTAATCGGGCTTTGGGGAGTGAGGGCATGATCGGTCGTAACCTCTAGTTCGCCACCGGGCACCTTGACCAAATACCCTTTATCCGCCTGCCCCAGCACTTCCCCAGGTAGGTGGTTGCAGGTGCCCACGAAGGAACTAACAAACTCGGTGGCAGGACGATCGTACAGGTTGCTAGGGCTGTCAAACTGATGAATTTCTCCGCCGGAGAGAACGGCAATACGGTCGGACATGCTCATGGCCTCCTCCTGGTCGTGGGTGACCATAATGGCGGTAATGCCACGATCATTGAGGATACGGCGAATTTCAATCTGCATATCCAAGCGCAAACCCTTGTCTAGGGCGCTCAAGGGTTCATCCAGCAGCATAATGCGCGGCTCCACCGCCAAGGCGCGCGCAATGGCGACCCGCTGTTGCTGTCCACCCGATAGTTCGCTGGGCACCCGCTTCGCCAAATGGCTGAGCTGCACCATATCCAGCATTTCGCCCACCCGGTTGGCGATCGCGCCACGGGACTGTTTGCGCCCCGCCCGCAGACCGTAGGCGACGTTGTCCCACACGGTCATGTGGGGGAAGAGGGCGTAGTTTTGAAACACGATGCCCGTGCCCCGTTCACTGGGAGACAGCCCCGTCACCGACTTACCATCGATCAACACATTGCCTGCCGTGGGGTCGAGGAAGCCGGAAATAATCCGCAACAGGGTAGTTTTGCCGCAGCCGCTTGGCCCCAACAGGGAGACAAATTCTCCAGGCTCAATAGACAGGTTGATGTCCTTCAGCGCCACAAAGGAACCAAACTGATGCATCACCTGGGACAGGGTGAGGCTATGCCCAGAATCGCCGGGAAGGGTAGCCGTAGCTGCTAGGTGAGCGGCGGATGGGGTAGTTTGTACAGACTGCATGGCTTCTGTTTTTAGAGGGGTGGGCAAGAGGCGAAAGCAAAAGAAGGCGGCAAACCCTACGCTGGACTGGTAGGAATGGCAAGGTGAATCAGCTCTCCAATCTTGGTATATTCCACCGGGCCGCCTAGGCGGGTGACGGGCTGCATGTGTACTGTATCCACCAGCCCAAGCTGACTTCTGTATAAATCCTTGCGAATGTGGAACCGCAAAACTTGGCCCAGCACCATCACGCTGGCAGCCCCTTCCACGGGTACAATCTGCGTCACCCGGCACTCCATCGCCACCGGGGCACCCTGGATCATCCAGGGCCGCACCTCCATCGCCGGAACCGCCTTCAGTCCCGCCACCTCAAACTCGTTGGTGCCGTGGGGCAGTTCCATCGCCGTTTTCACCATTGCTTCAGACAGGGCTTCATCCACCACATGGCAAACAAACTCCCCCACCTCTCGTACATTGCGTAGGGTGTCTTTTTCCTGGGGATCGCGACGGCGCAGGGCCACGGAAAACATCAGTGTCGGCGGAAACCCAGACACCGCATTAAAAAACGAGTAGGGAGCTAGGTTAGGCTGACCCTCGGCGCTAATGGTAGACACCCAAGCAATGGGGCGCGGGGCCACCACACTGGTCAGCAGATGATAGGGAGCCGGAGCCTCCATTGCCGCTGTGGCCAGGGTGATCATCTCTGGGGTGTCAAGGTCGGGCATGGTGAACAGGGCGATGGCGGCAAAATGGGGTTGGATTACCTTGAGTTAGCAGGGGCGAGGAAACCTCGCCCCTGCGGTGTGCCCGATTGGAAACCGGAGACTGCAAGGTGACTTAGGACTGCACGGTTTGGTTGAACCGCTCGATCCATTCGGCCCGCTGGGGGTTGATAGTGGGCCAATCGAGGTTGTGGGCCATGGCAATAAAGTCATCGATAGACTGAATACCCAGAGCCTCCGTGAGTTGAGCAGGAATCTCCACCGTGGTATTGGAGGGGATGTAGAAGTAGGGTGCACCGACAACCTTAGCCTGGGCCTCAGGGCTAAGCATGGCATCCACATAGGCCGCCGCCCGATCCAAACCTGCGGTAGGGTTTTTCACAATGTTGAGGCTGTAACGAGCCGCCGCAATCCCACTGTCTAGCTTGGCAATGGCTACGGGCACTCCCCGTTCTGCCAAGGTCAGCACGTCGTTGTGCCACATGGGGCCGATGTCCACTTCGCCCTGCTGGAAGAGGGTCAGCAGCGCACCTGGGTTAGCGGCCACCCCGTTCACCCGAGGCAGCATCTCCGCCACCGCTTTAAAGGCAGGCTCAATGTTGTCTTCACCGCCACCGAGCACCTTGGCCAGTTCCACCATAAAGGAGGTACCCAAAATGCTGTTCAGGCTGACTAGGCCCAACTGGGCATCCAGGTTTGGATCCAGCATCACCTCCCAAGACGTGGGCGGCGTCTTCACCTTGTCGGTGTTGTAGGCCAGCACAATGCCCTGGGCGTAGAAAATCGGTGCAAACCCCTGATCGCTGAGAAAGGCCGGATTAACGTCTTTACTGTTGGGGCTTTTGTCAATGGGGAAGGGCTGAATGAGATCCTCAGCCAAGGCAACAGCATTCTGCCCATCGTCCAGCATCAGCACATCGAAGGGGGGCGCATCGGGGGATGCCTTAACCCGCGCAATCTGTTCAAAGGCCAGCAGGGGTTGAGAACTGATGGTCACACCAGTCTTTTCGGCCACCACCGGAGCCAAGGCTTCCCGGAACAGACTATCGGTGGTGCCAGGGAAAGATGCCACCACGAGGTCGCCAGCAACATCTCCTGCTGCTGCACCACCTCCGGCGGCGGGAGCGGTAGCTCCACCCTGGGGAGCAGAGGCGTTACAGCTCTTCAGCGCCCAACTGGTTCCTAAAAATAATCCGGCACCCAACACAGAGCGACGGGACACTCGCTGCAACGACCGATTGTTCACGACTTAGATACCTCGATTGAATGATGATTGAACAAAGCTAAGGCCTAACTAGCAGGCTGCGGCCATGACTTGCCATGCCCTAGCATCAAGGCGAAGCAGGATGATAGAGATCTATCCTGCGCCTTTATAAATTTAGCCCAGGGTAAATGGAGTTCTAGGATAACTAGTATTCTGTATACAGACAAGCTTCAGGGTAATCCGTAGCGTAGGCTACTTTTTCCTGAAGCGTTTATTCCGGTGAGTTAATCAGGCCAGGGTGATCCTGGGGCCGGGGGCCGGGGGCATCCCAAAAGAATCGGCGTTCTTCGGCGGTGATGGGGCGGTCGTTAATGCTGGCTTCGCGGCGGCGCATCAGGCCATTTTCGGCAAATTCCCAGTTTTCGTTGCCATAGGCTCGATACCACTGGCCGACGTCGTCGTGCCACTCGTACTGAAAGCGCACGGCAATGCGGTTTTCGCCAAAAGCCCACATTTCCTTCACCAGGCGATAGTCCAGTTCCTTGTCCCACTTGCGGCGCAAAAAGGCTCGAATCGCCTCCCGACCCTGGAAAATTTCGGCTCGGTTGCGCCAGTGGCTATCTTCGGTATAGGCCAGGGCCACCCGGTCGGGGTCGCGGCTGTTCCAGGCATCTTCGGCCATACGGACTTTGGCAATGGCGATCTCTCGCGTGAAGGGAGGCACAAGGGGAGTAGACATAGGAGAAGGAGAGAATGAATGACTAGGCTACCAAGGCGGGTTCTGGCAGGGCGTGGAGCATTTTCTTGAGCTGCTTCAGGGCCGGGGTAACGATGGCTACAAAGTAGGCTTCCCGCAGCTTGCGCTCTGGGGCACTGCCGTGCACATAGGCACGGGCTCCAGCGTGGAGCATGGTCGATTGAGCCGCCCGCAGCGACAGTTCCGACCCAGCAATCCGGGCTTGGATGACTTCCCGAATCAAGGCAACGTCCTCCACTGGGCCAGTGCAGGTATCTAGGCGATCCGCCAGGGCGTAGGTGCGCTCGCGGGCCGTCTGCAAGTCTAGGGCGAGGTCGTCGGCTTGGTCGTCCAAAAATTGGTTCACATGGCCAAGGCGCTGATTAGATCGGCGCATCAGGTCAATGCAGCTTTCCACCAGCCCCAAGCCCATGCCCACCTGGGTCAGCATAAAGCCAGGGCGAATGCTGCGCACATAGGTTTCGCAGGGGGCAGCCAGCACGCGGCTGTGGGGCACAAACACCTGGCGAAACACGCCGCTATAGGTACCCGTTCCCTCCAGGGCAATGAAATGGGCGTTGCAGCGCAGGGTCAACCCATCTAGGGCATCGGAGACCACCGCCATCAGGTACTCATCACTGTCGGCGATCCTAGCCGCGATGCCAAATTCATGCCCCGGCCCCAAATTAGACACCCAAGGCAACATACCGTTAATTTCAAAACCACCCTCCACAGGCACAGCGGTGAGGGCAATTTTTTCGATGTCGGCAAAGTGCTTCATCGGGTTAGATAGCCCCGTCCCTGCAAGCTGTTGTCCGGTAACAATGTTGGGCAACATTGTCGCGGCGAGATTGGTATTTTCCGTTTTCTGCAAATACCAAGTACAGGCTACTTGGCACCAGGTCATAAATCCCGTAGAGAGGCAGACCTTAGAGACTTCTTCAATAGCTTGAATGGTGGCCCGCAGACCCAGCCCAGTACCACCAAACTGGGGCGAAACCGCATGGGCAAAGGCTCCCGCTGTACCCAATTGAGTCAAAATATCGGCTGGATATTCGCCCTTAAGATCAATATCTTGCACCTTAGGCATCAGGCTTTTTTGCACCACCGACCGAACAGCCACTGCGGCTGATTCATGGGTCAGCGAGGCGTTTTTTAAGGGTGCGGTTTGGAGTGTTTGCATTCGTGAAAAGGATAATTTTGGCCTAAAGTTATCGTGACCTATTATGAGCCGAAATATCTATACATTTCAGACACTTAGGGCACAGTTTGGGTAAGTTAAAAAGAGCCCAGCCTGGCCATAGCAGATTTCACATGAAGGAGGTAAATCTTGAAGATCCCCTCATCCCCCTTCATCAGAGAGGTAGAAGGTGAATCTACTACAGATAGAAACTAGGGGGGACTTAACCCCCAAAATTTGCACCTTTAGGGCTGGGGCAATTGGCTGCTCTTTAGTATAGCCAGCCCTAGGAGTCTAGGCCATTTCTACGGAAACCGCCATGGGATTGCTCAGGGTTGCTGAAACGGGCGACCACTCATTAGCATGGGCGACCATTTCCGCCAGCACTTCCTTGGGAGCATCGCCATCGATGTCTACCTTCACCCGCACATCGGTAAAGCCAATTTGAGGCTTGGCCAGATCTCCGGTGCCCCAGGTGCTGGTGATGTTGATATCGCCTTCTAGGGAAATTTCCAGCTTGGTGAGGGTGATACCCCGCGCCGCTGCATTGGCCTGCAAGCCGACCGCTAAGCAAGATCCAAAGGCTCCCAGCACAATTTCCGAGGGGTTGGGGGCGGTGTTGTCGCCCAGCAAACCGGGGGGTTCGTCAACCACAAAGGCCTCTAGGTCGCGGGCGTAGTTCAAGCTGCGAAACTTGCCCTCGCAAACGGTTTTCACCTTCAGGGTCTTGTCGGCGGGGTTGGCCCGGTTCTTTTCCCCCAGTTCCTTCAAGCCATCTACGGAAATGGGCGTTAGGGGCGTCGTTACGTCTGACATAGCTCTACCAAATAGAAAGGTCTATCCAAATCAAATTTAGGCAACCTATCCCCGACAAACTGTATCCCCCAATACGAATTTAACGGTATCAGGGGGGTAATGTCCTATATCAGAACGTTATGGGCTTGGGTAGGTCGTGGGTTCGGCCTCGCTTTTAGCGCATCGCCTCAGTCGTTGGATACTGGTCACAGCCATCTGCCGTCTGAATGTTGCCCGCCAGATTTTAGTTACTCACCACACCATACAGATCGATTCGCCATGGATTACTCGAAGACGGTTCGAGCTGCTGCTGCGCAAATTAGCCCCGTATTATTCAGTCGAGAAGGTACGACGGAGAAGGTACTAGATGCCATTGCCTCTGCTGCAAAAGAAGGCGTTCAACTGATTGTTTTTCCAGAAACTTTTATTCCCTATTATCCCTATTTTTCCTTCATCGAACCACCGATGAAAATGGGAGTTGCTCACCTGAAATTGTATGAAGAGGCGGTGACGGTGCCGGGGCCAGTGGTCGATGCCGTTAGTCGGGCAGCGCGTTCCTACGGCATGGTGGTGGTACTAGGAGTCAACGAACGGGAGGGGGGCTCAATTTACAATACCCAGCTCGTTTTTGATGCCGATGGCACCCTGTTACACAAGCGCCGCAAAATTACCCCGACCTATCACGAACGCATGGTGTGGGGTCAGGGCGATGGGGCAGGACTGCGGGCGGTAGATACCGCTGTGGGCCGAGTCGGTGCCCTAGCCTGCTGGGAACACTACAATCCCCTAGCCCGCTATAGTCTGATGGCCCAGCAGGAGCAGATTCACTGTAGTCAGTTTCCCGGATCAATGGTGGGGCAGATTTTTGCCGATCAAATGGAAGTGACCATTCGCCACCATGCCCTAGAATCGGGCTGTTTTGTGGTGAATGCCACAGGCTGGCTAACGCCGGAACAAAAGCAGCAAATCACCGCCGATGAGTCCTATCACAAAGCGCTAAGCGGCGGCTGTTTTACGGCCATTATTAACCCCAAAGGCGAAATTATGGGCACCCCCTTAACTGAAGGAGAAGGCCTAGTAATTGCGGATTTAGACCTTCGAGAAATTTGGGTTCGCAAGCGCATGATGGATTCCGTTGGCCACTATGCTCGCCCCGATTTACTTCAGCTTCAGGTGAATCAACAAGCCTGGTCGGTAATGCAGCCCATGACCCAATCCCCTAATTCTCCAGCACCCACGGCTTCAGAATCCGCTGCACCACTGATGCCGTTCTCGCTACCGGAATCTATTTCCTCTGAGCCTTAGCATCGACCAATGTAGGTTAAGTGCAGCGAAGCGGAACCCAACACCACCAAGCATATGGGTTTTGTTGGGTTTTGATATCACGCCACCCAACCTACAGCAGATCAGCTTTTTTCGGTATTACATCATCTATTTCGTGATCGTTTCATTCATTTTTTGTGATGCCCATGGAACCCCAACGGTTAATGACAGAACTGCAAACCCGTGGCCTCAAACTGCCCGAAACCACTCCCGGTGTGGCTGGGCGCAAGGGCGGCGCAGGGCCATCGGATCACAAGGCCGTTACCATTGATGGCCGCACGATTATGGTGCCGATCTACACCGATACGGCCCACCAGTCGCCCTATGCGGTGGAACCCTGCGGGCCAGATCAGGGCAATCTGACCTACGATCATCAGCCCATCGGGTCAATTTCCTTCCCCAAAGCGCCCCAGTTTTACGGCCTTTCCACCAACGACGGCATCCCCTACTGGAAAATCGCCCTGCTCCACAGCCACGACGTGCTGGCCACCACCGTGCAGCAAACCTGTATGCGCTACCGGGATGAGGCCACCGCCTGCCAGTTTTGCGCCATCGAAAAGTCCCTGGCGGGTGACCGCACCATTGCTCGCAAAACCCCCGCCCAACTGGCGGAAGTAGCCGAAGCCGCCGTGCGCTTAGATGGGGTGACGCACATGATTATGACCACCGGAACACCCAACTCCAGTGATCGTGGGGCCGCTTACCTGAGCGAGTGCGCCCGTACCATCAAAGCCCGCGTACCTCTGCCCATCCAGGCCCAGTGCGAACCCCCCGACGATTTTGTCTGGTTCCAACGCATGAAGGACGCAGGCATCGACAGTTTGGGGATGCACCTAGAGGCGGTGGAGGAATCCGTGCGGGCGCGGATCATGCCTGGTAAAGCTGAGGTGCCCGTATCCTACTACTTTGAAGCCTTTGAGGCTGCTGTGGAGGTCTTCGGCTGGGGCCAGGTCAGCACCTACCTGTTGGCGGGGTTGGGGGACAGCTTAGAAACCCTCGTTGACACCAGCGAACGCCTGATTCGCCTGGGGGTCTATCCCTTTGTGGTGCCCTTTGTGCCCATTTCCGAAACGCCCCTAGCCCACCACCCCGCCCCCAGCGCCGACTTCATGTTTACCCTCTATCAACGGGTCGGGAACCTACTGCAAGCCGCCGGAATGACCTCAGATACCATCAGCGCAGGCTGCGCCAAATGTGGAGCCTGTTCTGCCCTCGCCACCTTCGAGCGTTCTTAGGCTTTCGTGGGTATTATCGAGATTGATCCCCCCTAGCTTCCCTTACCAAGGGGAGAATCGAAAGCGAAGCTCCTTACTATGAAGGGAGGAGCCAAAATCGAAGTTTTCCGCAATCAGGGGGGAATTTCCTTAATCAGGCGAGAAGCAGAATCAACGGTCTACCCCAACCGTAGGAAAATCAGCATCAAAGCCTCCTTTCATAAGGGAAAAGTCGGCATCAGAGTCCCTTTTACAGGAGGGTTTAGGAAAATCTATCGGGATCTTTTTCAATGTAAGATATTTTTAAGCAAAGCCGCTTTTTTAGCAAAATCGGCACCGTATCGGGTGAACTATGGTAAACCTCAAACGCACTCGCGAAGATATTCTGGAATCGGTGATTAATGCCGTTCATCGTAACGGCTTAACGGCAACCGGGCTGAGCAAGTTGTTTGACCTTAGTGGCGCATCATCGGGCAGTTTTTATAATTATTTTTCCTCTAAGCAAGAGCTTGGCCATGCCCTCATTGACTTTGAGTGGGAAAAATTAAAGACTAATATTCTTGAGCCTTCCCAGGAAAAAAGTCAGTTCCCTATTGAACAACTATTATGGATTTTAGATGTTCTAGAGAAAAAACAGCATCAAGAACCCTTTTGCGGTGGATGTTTACTCGGCAATTTAATTGTTGATTTGACCGAGCAAGATCCAAGCTTTCGAGAACACCTTGCCCAAATCTTTAGTCAGTGGGAAGAGGCGATTGCTGAACGCTTAATCCAGGCGCAGAATCAGGGACAGCTTCAACCAAGCGCTAATCCTAAAATTCTCGCAGGTCAAATTATGACGGTGCTAGAGGGAGCGATGCTGATGGGCAAACTCTACCAAGACACAGACCGTTTACGCCAAGGCTTCGATGTGGCCCGACAACTCATTACCCTAGCGATTTACACCCCCAACCATCCTGACACCTCTGCCCTGATTTCCTACAATAAAGGCACAGTGGGCAATATTTAAAAGACCTATGGCAACCACAGCAGACGATGTATGGCGTCTCCTTGCCGAACTGACAGAGGCGCAAAAAGAGACAGAACGCAGGTTCCAGGCAACTGACCTCAAATTCCAGGAGACTGACCGTAAGTTCCAGGAATCGCGCCAGGAGTTGGATCGGGTGATCACGGAAACGCGGCGGGATATAGCTGAGTCAAACCGTCAGTTGAACCAGCAACTTGGAGCCTTGGGCGACAAATGGGGGCTGTTTTTAGAAAATATGGTGGTTCCAGCCTGCAAAACCTTGTTTCTAGATCGGGGCATTCCTGTGCATCAGGTAAGCCAGCGGGTACAAAAAATTCTTGGCGGTGACACTCTAGAAATTGATGTGTTGGTACAGAATCAAAACCATATTTTGGCGGTAGAAGTAAAGAGTAGTCTCAGCGTTGATGACATCAAGGAATTTGTGGAGAATTTGCAACGATTCCATCAGTTCTTTCCAGAACACGCCGACCGACAACTCTATGGGGCGGCGACTGGCATCGCCTTTGACCAAGGCGCAGATCGCTATGCCTATTGTCAGGGGTTGTTTGTATTAGCTCAGTCTGGGGAAACCATGCGAATTCTCAACGATGCCAGCTTTGAGCCTAGGGCCTGGTAATCAACAGTCCTAATCCAGCAAAGAACGGTAGGCCACGAGATGCTGCTGGGCGGAGGTTTGCCAGGTATATTTCGTCAAAATGGCCTGACTATTTTGCACCAGCGTTTGGGCCTGTTTGGGCTGGGTAGCGGTGATCATGGCGTGGGTCAAATCATTGACGGATTCTGGAGGCACCAGCAGGGCTTGATTGGGCGTTAGAAACTCAGTAAACGGTGGCTGGTTAGCGGTGATGACGGGTAGTCCAGCGGCGATAGCTTCCAGCACCACCAGTCCCCAGCCCTCTTTGACGGAAGGAAAGCAAAACACATCGGCACTGCGGTACAGCCCTGGCAAATCGGCATCGGGCACCACCCCCGGCAGGATGATCTCGCGGCCCACCGTCAACCCTAGGGCTTCGACGCGCTGAAAGAAACGGTCTCGGTAGGTTTGGTAGTCAAACAGGGTGGCTCCCCCGGCAATGACCAACTGGGCCTGGGGATGCTGCTGCCTCGCCTGGGCAAAGGCTTCCAGCAAACCAAGGGAATTTTTGCGGGGCTCGATGCCGCCCACCGTGAGGTAGATGGGATGCCCCATCAGGCCATAGGTGGCCTTGAGGTGAGCGTCCGCAGGGCTGGGCTGGGGGCTAAACCGCTGGGTATCGACCCCATTGACCACTCGCTGGGCGGTGATGTGGTAGTGCTGGGCTAGGGCCTTTTGCCAGGTATCGCTGACACAGAGGCACAGGTCGGCCTGATAGATGGAAGTCTCTTGGCACTGGCGCAGGTAGGGGCTGGCATAGTCCTCCACATGGTGAACCGTGCGCACGACGTGGGGTATTCTGTCCTGCTGCTTGAGTCGTACCAGGGCGTTGGCTCCCAGGCAGTCCTGGGCGTGGTAGATGTCGTAGCTATCTTCTGCCTGGACTAAGCCCGTCACGAACTCGGCGATGCGCTGCTGAATTAGAGTATCCATATCCGTCGGGGCAGGGCCAGCGGGAATACCGCGAACGTTACAGGGCAAGGGGCGGTCGCTGCCTTGGCCGTCCTTATCCAGGGCAAAAACCGTGACCTGATGGCCGAGGTGATGCAGGGCGGTGGCCAATTCCCAGGTGTGGACGACGCTGCCACGGGGTTTGGTGGAGTAGGTCAGCAGCGCAATTTTCATCGAGGCAGGTCATCCGTCACGACGGGATCTGAAGGGGCAAAACCTGTCAGAGCTTGGCGAGAAAAGTCCCAAAAAACGGCAGTTTCGTCCCCATAGGTTAGCGTTAACCGAGGTTCCGCCACAATCCGCCCAATCGCCCCACAGGTGATCCCCACCACCTGAAATTGCTGCTGAACGGTGGCGAAATTCTGGGAATCCACCGTCAACAAAAAGCCGTAGCTAGGGAAACAGCGCAGCCAGGTTTCTAGGGGCACAGCCTCTGGACGAGGAATCGCCGACACATCCACCACCGCCCCACAGCCGGAGGTTTCCAGGAGCATCAGGGTGGTGCCCAAAATGCCGCCCATGCTGACATCCTTACCCGCTGCGCAAAGTCCTTGCTCTGCCAGGGCTGGCAGAACGGCTAGTTGACGCTGCAACACCGAGGGATCGGCCTGGGTTGCCCCGTCCCAAAAGGGATATTGAGGATGAATCCGCCCTGTAAGCTGAGTGGCCAACACCAAAACTTGCCCCGGCTGAGCCGCAAAGCTGGAAATAAGCTGATTGGCCCGCCCCAAAATCGCCACAGAAAGGGCGCTATAGGGACTGTGGCAGTTAGTATGCCCGCCCACAATCGGCACGTTAAACGCCCTAGACGCCGCCACCATACCTTGCCACAGCGCATCCGCTTGCTCCGTAGACGGGCTCCACAGGGCATCCACCACCGCCAACGGACGCCCCCCCATGGCATAAATATCGCTGACGTTGACCAGCACCGCCGACCAGCCCGCAAACCACGGATCCGACTCCACCAGGGGCGGCCAGAGTCCTTCCGCCGCCAGCAGAAGATAGCCCTTACCATCGGGAATCGCAGCACAATCATCCCCAATGGCAATGGGTTCACCCGTTTGGCTGTGCGGCACAAACCGCCCCAAATAGTAGGCAGCGGTTTGAATATCCTGCTTTTGCGCTAGTCCTAGGGTCGGACGAATTTGCTGGATCAACTCAGTCAGCATGGGCCAAGATTCGTTAGGACACCTGAAGCGCAGATATGATCAAAGGCGGACGTGCCTCATTGCTAGGAGGGTAAAAATTTAAATCGGCTTCCATTAAATGATGAGGATGGCCAAGCACTTGAATCTCGTCCATACTGGCCCAATGTAGGCGACGAAAAAATCGCACATTTTGTAACTGCACGGTGGCCAGAAATCGGTCACAACCCCAACCGTTTGCCGTAGTTACAGCCTTATGAATTAACCCCTTGCCAATGCAGCCTACCCGCCGATAGTCAGGATGAACCCCTAGCCGTCCACCATACCACAAGCGAGGTTGGGCCTCATAAATGCGCACCACCCCAACCACATTTTGATCCGTCGGAGCTTCGTCATCAATCGCGATAATCGGATAGGCCACTGCATCTAGATCATCTTCATCATCATCCAAGAAGAGTCCCTGTTCCTCACAGAAAATAGCTTTCCTAAGCTGATAATACGCCTCGATTTCCTGGGCAGAACGCGCCAACTCAAAGCGATATCGATTTGCGGACATCACCATACCTCCAGTAGAAACGCTGATGTAAAAGCGTTATTCACAAGAAATCCAAGATACCTACGTCAGATCTTCAACATGAGAATGCTTAAGAACGTAGTGGAACCCAAGCGGTCATAGACTTTTGGGTTCCATATCGACACACCTAACCTACGGTGATTATCTATTCCTAGAACTCTCTAGCGACCGAACTTATCCACCTGAGCCTTGATATAACCGTCAGGATCAGAGGGATCAAAGGGTGCTGTTTTGAGATTTTCAACTCGGCTTAGTTCACTGGGTGCATCAACGCCAAGTTCCTTCGATAGTTCTCTGGCTAAATCTGTCAGAAAGATCTGCTGAGCAATTTCATCGTAGTTGGCTTTATCCGTAGGTAGATAGCCCCACCGCACCAATTGACTCGAAATCCAGGTCGCGAAACTCTGCCAAGGATAAGGATCAAAATAAATGCGATCTGGCACATCTAGAGTGTTACCCTGCCCATCCTCAAACTTGCCTGTCATCACAGCTTCGAGTACTTCAAGGGGTTGATTGAGATACTCGCGGGGAGCGATAGAAGCGGCAATTTCACCGCGATTAGCGGGGTCGTTAGCATAGTTTGCTGCATCAATAATGGCCTTATTCACCGCTCGGAAGGTATTGGGATTTTGATCCATCCAATCTTGAGCCGCCACAAAGGCACAGCAGGGATGTCCTGGCCATAGATCCTTGGTCAGCATGTGAATAAAGCCAAGGTCTTCAAAAACAGCCCGTTGAGCAAAGTTATCAGGCAGAATGAAGGCATCAATTTGGCCCGCCGACATTTGGGCAATGGCATCCGGCGGGGGAGTCACTAACAACCGTACATCCTTATCTGGGTCAAGACCACCAGAAGCAAGGTAGTAACGAATTAGCAGGTTGTGATTGGAATAGTCGAAGGGAATGGCAATACTCATACCTGCAAAATCGGCAGGGCCATTCACCTTGCCGAGGTGTTTTTTGGCCACCACAATGCTCTGACCGTTGTTGTTTTCAATGCTGGCCAATTTTAGAGGGAAAGCCGTCGATCCTAATCCTAGAGAAATCGAAATCGGCATTGGTGCTAGCATATGGTAAGCATCAAGCTCTCCAGCAATGGCGGCATCTCGCACCAGTGCCCAGCTCGCATACTTCATCAAGGTCACATTTAACCCATAGCGCTCATAAATTCCTAGGGGTTTAGACATGATGATGGGCGTAGCACAGGTGATCGGCAAAAACGCAATGTTTAAGTCTGTTTTTTCCAGATCGGCAGGGGTACTAGCGGTGGATTCCATACTTGTTTCCTCACCCTCTGGCTGTTGGGCACAGTTGGCTAGGGTAACTAGGGCTGCCCCAACGGCAACATTTTGAAGAAACTTGCGCCGGGTGAACTGACTTGTAATTTGTGCATCGGCGAAAAATTCTCCTGCCTTAGGCCCAAAGGCGGCCCCAAAGGCTTGATCTAAACCACCTGCTAATTGAATCAAATCAAGAACTAAATGCTCTCGTTTAGGATCGTTTCGCCCCGCCATTTTCACAAAGAGGGCCGTGCGTAGTTCGGTTTGACTAATGGCATCTGCTACGGTCAATGCCTCTGGTCGGTAGAGCCGCATTTTGGCTAAATCTGCGATCAGATCCTCTGGATTCTGAGGCATATCGGCCATCACCCGCTGATGATCCTGGGGTAGATGAAACTGCCCACACATTGCACAGGGAGCAGTAAACGGCGACCCTGTGCTCAATTGATACGACCGTTTTCCTAGGGTTTGACTGGTAAGAGATGCCATACTAAACGCCATGCCTCGTTCTCAATTTTAGGATCAATCCTCAACTTCTCTAACCGTGCTTCATCACTATTGAGAATCACGATATGCCCGCAGCATTTGGCTGTGTTCAGGTCAAAATTATTTTGCTGACACGGTACCATTTCCGCCTCTATTAGAATAGTTATTCTAAATGATTTTTGTAGTGCCGTATACCTTTCTTCCGATTTTTAACTAAAAAAACGGGCATCCGGTAGCCTAGATAGCTCGTGATGCCCGTTATAGGTTAAGTCAGGAGGATGAAGGTGAGTAGTAAACCAAGAGGGTCGATAGAGAAAACCTTTCTCGACAGCCCTTACCTACCACTTCTTATAGGGCAAGAACTTGCCATTCATAATCACTTTAACCCGATCTCCCTTCGGATCTTCTACTTTTTCAATGTCAAGGGTAAAGTCGATGGCGCTCATAATGCCGTCGCCAAATTTTTCATGGATGACGGCTTTCATGGGCATTCCATAAACCTGCATGATTTCGTAGAAACGGTAAATCAGTGGGTCAGTAGGAATCACGGGATCAAGACCACCCTTCACCGGGAAATCGGTCAGGGCATCAACCAGAGCAGCATCAGCACCAATGGCTTCAATTAGCTTGGTTGCTTCTTCCACGGAAGCGCTGGCTTGACGGTAGAAAACCGAAGCAATCCAAACCTCATCGTAGCCTGTCTTTGCTTCTAGATCAGCAAAGCTTAAACCAACCACTTTTTTGGCCGCCAAAAGGGTTTCGGTAATTGCAGAAATAGTCATGGCAAGATCCTCTTAATGACGTCGAATAACTTATGTTGAAATGTTGGCCCTCACCCCAACCCCTCTACCTAATGGAGAGGGGAGCCGAAATGGAGTCTTTTCAAAGTCCCTCTCTCCGTGGGAGAGGAATTTAGGATGAGGGCTACCGATTAATTCGAGCCTCTTCCACCGCACGGGTTTCGCGGTAGAGGTGGCTTTCCATTTCGGCCTTGAGGTCGTGGTAGGCGGGATGTTGATCGATGGTTTCGCGGTTGCGGGGGCGGGGAAAAGGTACCTCCAAAATTTCGTCAATGCGGGCGGCGGGGCCACGGGTCATCATCACAATTCGGTCGCTCAGCAACAGAGCTTCTTCAATGCTGTGGGTAATCATAATGACCGTCTTGCGCTTTTGTTCCCAAATGCGCTCTACTTCGTCCTGCAAAAAGCCGCGAGTCAGGGCATCTAGGGCACCAAAAGGCTCATCCATCAGCAGAATTTGGGGGTCAATGGCGAGGGCGCGGGCAATGCCCACCCGCTGCCGCATTCCGCCAGATAATTCGTGGGGATGTTTCTTTTCAGCCCCGACCAAACCTACCAACTGGATGTGTTCTTTGATGATACGTTCCCGCTGTTTCGAGGGAAGCTTTGGATTAACCGTTTCGATGGCGAAGCGCAGGTTTTCCTCCACTGTCATCCAGGGCATGAGGGCATAGTTTTGAAAGACCATACCCCGATCTGGCCCAGGCCCAGTGATGGGGTTGCCGTTGAGCAAAATCTCACCACCGCTGATGAGACTGAGGCCCGCAATCATGTTCAGCAGGGTGGATTTTCCACAGCCGGAGGGGCCAATAATTGACACAAAGGTATTCGGCTCGATCTCTAAGTTAATGTCTTGGATGGCAACGAAATCACGGCTAGTTTTACCCGACAGTTTATTAATCAGGCCGCGTTTGCCAGGGAAGACCTTAGAGACATTACGGATCGATAATTGAGCCGTATCCGAGGGCGAATCCGCTGAGAGATAACTGTTCACAGAGGTTGTTCTCATGAGTTTCGACCAAAGGCAACAAATTTTTCGAGGGCCGCAAAGAGGTTATCTAGGAGTAGCCCTACGAGACCAATGATGAAGATGGCAACTAGGATGTTAGCGATAGATAAATTATTCCATTCGTTCCAAATAAAGTAGCCTATTCCAGTTCCTAGCAACATTTCTGCCGCCACGATCACCAACCAAGCAATCCCCATGCTAATCCGCAGACCCGACACAATGTTGGGCAGGGCAGCGGGAATAATCACCTTCCAAATTGTACGTAACCGGGAAGCTCCGAGGGTATTTGCTACATCTAGATAATCTTGATTAACGTTGGCGACCCCAAAGGTGGTGTTAATCAACGTTGGCCACATGCTAGAGATAAAGATGATAAAAATCCCAGTTTTTTCAGAATCTCTTAGCAGGTATAACCCCAGGGGCAGCCAGGCTAGGGGTGACACAGGCTTGAGCAACTGTACGTAGGGATTAAAGGCTTTATAGGCCACGGGAGGCATACCAATCACAATCCCTACGGGTACGGCAACGAGGGACGCTAAAATGTAGCCAATCGCTACCCGTCGCAGGCTAATCAACAGATTCCAGCCAATGCCCAAATCGTTGGGGCCATTGTTATAAAAAGGATTCGTCACCCACCACCAAAATTCTTTAAGGGTTTCTGTAGCGGTGGGGACGCCCTTCACAAACCAGCCAGCCCGTGCGCCAACTTCCCAAAACAACAGAAACAGACCTAGGGAAAGGGCAAATAGACCAGCCGCCTTAAGGTTCTCGTTTTGCCACCAAGGATCCTTGGCGGCAGTGGGGGCAAGGCCCACTGGGTTTGTATTACTTAATGCCATATTGGAAAGCTCGATGGGGGTAGGGTGGCAATCAGAATAGTCTCAGAATAGTCGGGGTTAGCATGACATTGCCCTCCTCTAAATTAGCCTGATTCAGGATGTCTTAGAAGAGGGCTAGACCACCACTACACGCCAAACTTATCGATTTGAGCTTTGACGTATTCTCCAGGGGCCGAAGGGTCGAAGGTATCAAAGGCTAACTTTTCTTCGCGCTCCGTTTCGGTGGGGGGATTTTGGCCTAGCTCCTGGGCCAGTTCCCGCGCCAAATCGGTCAAGAAAATGTTTTCGCCCACGGTTCCGTAGGTGGCGTCAGTAATTTCTTGGGCCACTTTACCATCACCCTGCAAATCCCAGCGCACCAACTGCGAGGAAATCCACTTAGCAAAACTCTGCCAGGGGTAGGGGTCGAAGCCAATGCGGTCGGGCACTTCTAGAGTGTTGCCTTGGCCGTCTTCAAAGTTTCCGATCAGCACCGCCTCTACCACTTCGGGGGGCTGGTTGAGGAAGGCCCGGTCGGAAATCGCCGCCGCAATTTCGGGCCGATTCGCCGGATCCTGAGCATAGCTCGTTGCTTCGATGATGGCCTTATTCAGCGCCCGGAAGGCATTGGGGTTGGCCTCAATCCAGGCATCGCTGGCGGCAAAGGCACAGCAGGGGTGACCGTCCCACAGTTCCTTCGACAGCATGTGAATGTAACCCGCCCCTTCGTAAACGGCGCGCTGGTTAAAGGGATCGGGCATCAGCATGGCGTCGATGTCGCCTGCGATCAACTGGGCGATGCTGTCTGGAGGCGGCACCGGGCGAATTTGCACATCGGTATCGGGGTTTAGCCCACCAGAGGCCAGGTAGTAACGAATCAGCAGGTTGTGCATGGAGTAGGGGAAGGGCACGCCAATCACAAAGCCCTTGAAGTCGGCGGGGCCGTTGACCTTGCCCTTGTGACGCTCGGCGATGGTGATGGCCTGCCCGTTGATATTTTCGATGCTGGCTAGCTTTACCCCAAAGGCGGCGGAACCAAGGCCGAGCGTCATGGCGATGGGCATGGGAGCCAGCATGTGGTAGGCGTCCAGTTCTCCGGCAATGGCGGAATCGCGCACCGCCCCCCAGCTCGGCATCTTCACCACTTCGGCGTTGAAGCCATACTTTTCGTAGAAACCCAGGGGCTGGGACATGATGATCGGCGTGGCGCAGGTAATGGGAATAAAGCCCACCCGAATGTCGCTTTTTTCGAGGGTGCTGGTGTCCACGGGCGCTTCGGTGGCTTCCTCCGCAGGGCCACCGCCGCTGGCACAACTGGCCAGGGTAACGAGGGCCGCCCCCACCGCCATGTTGCGCAGAAACTCCCGCCGGGTTGCGCCGCTATTGCGAATGGACTCAGCAAAGAATAGACCTGCTTGAGGCCCAAAAGCTGCGGCAAAGGCATTTTCTAATCCACCCGCTTGTTTGCACAGCGCCAGAATCAGCTTTTCCCGCTGCGGATCGTTACGGCCCACCCGCTTGAGGAATAGCGCCTTTCGCAGTTCGTAGGCATTCACCGCATCGGCGGCGCGGAGCTGGTTTTCCTTATAAAGACCCATCTTCACCAGGTCATCCACCATATCCACCGGATCTTGGGGCATGGTTTGCAGAAAGGAGGAATGATCGGCGGTGAAATGTACTGTGCCACAGGTGCGGCAGGGCTGCCCCAACCCCATCAAACTAGGGGCAGTACAGCTTAGGCTACCCCAATCACTGAGCGATTTTGCAACGGTTGAAATAACCATAAAACGGATACACTGAACGCAACAAGAACCTTTTCCCAATCCGCCCAAGGGCGTTATTTTGCTCTGATCTTCCAAGCTAGCGACCACAGGTTAAAACCTAGATGCCACCATTTATGCAGCTTGTCAGCCTGCAACCAACCTTTTCCATCATTCTGAGAAGCCCTAGACTTAGCGGCTTCTAGACTCAACTCAAATCTCGCTGATTTAAAGCCTATCAAGCTAGGGTATAAAAGCCTATGGGATGTTTTTTGGGTGTTAATAGGACTTTCTTTAGGACTTACTTTCTCTCATTCAATCCACCCTATTTTTGTTAGCCCTGTTACAGATCTCCCAAGAAAAACTGATTGAGTCAAATTGACTGACTCTCGTCAGATTTTTGTTGTTTCTGCTACAGATTTCTGTCTCCAAAGTTGAGGAGAGACTCCATGACACTGCCGGAACTGTCGCGTAAAATAGCCCGCATCGCCATAGCCAGAAGCTTCAGCAATGGCGCGAATCGATTGATCGGTTTCGGTTAACAACTGCCGAGCTTGGGCCATCCGTCGCTCAATGATCCACTGTTTAACGGTGCGTCCGGTGTGGGTTTGCACTAGGTTAGTCAAATAGGCTGGAGAATAGCCTACGGACTGGGCTACATCATTGAGGCTAATGGGTTGGCAAAAATGGGCCTCAATGAACTGAAACACGTTGGCTAGCTTAGGGTCATCAGGAAAAATCTTTGGGTTTTCGAGATTGCAAGATACCTCGGTGGGATCCCCCCTGCCCCCCTTTCCAAGGGGGGGGGTGAGGGGGGCTAGGTTTCTAGGAAACTGGGGGGATCGCTTTCCTGGGGAGGTTTCTTCATCTCCACCGTAGAGGGCGGAAAGCTGATCTTGGCGCTGCAAACGGGTGTTGATAGCGGCTAAAAATTGCTCTACAGTGCAGGGTTTTGTCAGGTAGTCATCGGCTCCTAAATCCATCCCTCGCCGCAGGTCGGTCATGGTGACTTTGGCAGTGAGAAAAATCAGCGGAATACCTTCGGTAGAGCGAGATTTACGCAGGGCCGACAGCACCGAATAACCGTCCATATCGGGCATAATAATGTCGCAAACGACCAGATCAGGCTGATGCTGCTGAGCCAAGGCAACCCCGCTGGTTCCATCGCTGGCTCCTACCGCTTGAAATCCTTCAAACTCTAAACACTTCAAAAAAATGTTTCGGGTTTGGGCTTCGTCTTCTATCACTAAAATCGTTTTTGCGGGCATAACTCTCCCTAACGTTATTCCCCATGGGCAAACTACGCCTAACTTATTTTGCGTGAAGTATCTATTGAACGCTGGTTATATGAATCGACTGACATTATGATTCTCGCTTGTCATCATGATGGGTTTTAGAAAAGATATTAATAGAAGAGATTTATTCTTCGGCAAAAGATTTAGATCAGCCACAATGACTTAGGTTTTGACTAAGGAGATCTGAAAACACGGGTGATACATTATGCTCATGCCTTTAGCCAACCTCAGCATGAATAATTCAATCGTCCACTGTGCTACATTAATGGTGTTTTTAACGGCCTTACGATCAGCATTATGATCTTTAGGTACAGAATCTGAACCTATGATAACCCTGAAATAGATAGAACGATTTGTTTCACTCTTTTTTATTACCCCTGAAACCGTTCCCCCGTTGTGTACAGTGATACATTCCTGCATGGCCTAACCCATCCTGGCTCAGCGTTCTCGCGTTGCTGTTGCTGCATTCCCCGAAAATTCCGATGACCCAAACCTATTGGCTACCGTCCCGCACGGTTCCGGCAGCCGCCCCCCTGGGGCAAGAACTTGAGCATTTGCGCCGCCAGCATCACCTCATCCTCAATGCCGTGGGTGAGGGGATCTACGGCCTGGATTTGGCGGGCAACGTTACCTTTGTGAACCCAGCGGCGGCAGAGATGATTGGCTGGTCGGTGGAGGACTTGATTGGCAAATCCATGCACGCTGTCATGCACCATTCCCGTGAGGATGGCCAGCCCTACCAGCGGGAGGATTGCCCGATTTATGCGGCGTTTCAGGACGGCAGCGTGCGGCGCATTACCAACGAGGTGTTTTGGCGCAAGGACGGCACCAGCTTTCCGGTGGAATATATCAGTACGCCCATGCGTGATGAGGAGGGCCATCTCATCGGCACAGTAGTGACCTTTCGCGACATTACCCAACGCCGCTGGGCCGAGGAAATTTTGCAGCGGGCCAATGAGGAGCTAGAGCAAAAGGTGCAGGAGCGCACCGCCGAATTGCAGGCCGCCAACCAGCAGCTTCAGCAGCTTAGCGAGATGCGTTCTCGGTTTGTCTCGATGGTGTGCCACGAGTTTCGCAACCCGCTAAATACCATTGCCCTGTCGGTGTCCTCCCTCAACCGCTACGAAACCCAACTGCGCCCGGAGGAAAAGACCGACTACCTGCGCGCCATCAATACCAATGTGGAACGCATGACCCAGATGATCGACGACATTCTGGTGATTGGCAAAATTGAGGCCAAGGTGCTGGAGGTGAACCCCCAACCGCTGGAGCTGGTGGCCTTTTGCCAAGGGCTACTGACCGAACCCGACTATCGCCGTCCCCAGGCCCCCATTCAGTTCACCTGTCGCTCAAAACACCTGTGGGCTGAGGTAGATGAACGGCTACTGCGGTCGATTTTGGGCAATCTGCTGTCCAACGCCCTGCGCTATACGCCAGCGGCGGGGGCGATCAGCCTGCAACTGTCCCGACGGCAAAACATCCTCACCTTTCGGGTGCAGGATGCAGGCATGGGCATTCCCCTCAGCGACCGCCGCGACCTGTTCAAACCCTTTCACCGGGGGCGCAACGTCAGCAACATCCCCGGCACCGGGCTAGGGCTGAGTATCGCCAAGCAGTTTGTGGATTTACAAAACGGCACCATCGACGTGACCAGCCGCCAAGGCCAAGGTACGACCTTTACCGTGCGTTGCCCTGGGTACCCCCCTAATCCGCACTAAGCCGACTCTAGAGTGAAGAAATCCGCAAAAATTCTGTCTCCCACATGGTTGAGACGGACTTGTAGGTTATCCAAAAATTCGTGGAGACCCTGCTGGGTAATTTCGTCAATAGTGAGGTAATCCAACTCTGAACGCAGCCGACCGAGCGCGCGATCACTGTCGGTGCGCCAGGTGCCAGGGGCGGTGCCCGAAATTTCGTGAAGTGACCGTTCGGTCTGAAGCAGGCAAAACAGAATAGAACGGGGAAATTCTCGGTTCAAAATCAGAAATTCCGTTACGCCACGGGGGGTAATGCGATACTGGCGCTTGCGATACATCTCATAGGCACTCGCGGATTTCAGCAGGGCAATCCATTGCAGATCATCCAACGGCGATCCCACATCGGTGACGGCGGGTAGCAAAATGTAGTATTTCACATCTAGAATGCGGGCGGTTTTATCGGCGCGTTCTAGCAATCGCCCCAACTGACCAAAATGCCAACCTTCGTTGTGGGTCATGGTGGCATCCATCACCCCGGCAAAGAGGTGGCTGGCCATCTTCACCTGGGGGAAAAAGTAATGCAGTTCTGACAGTCGCCCCCCATCGGCGGCTTCGTTGACCATCAGATAAAAGTCGTTCACCTGCTCCCACATTTCCGAGGAAATTACCTCCCGTACCGAGCGAGCATTTTCCCGTGCCGACCGTAGGCAGGAAATAACAGAATTCGGATATTCTCGATCAAAGGTCAGGAATTTGAGAATATTTTCCGCTGTGGCTTCACCATAGCGCTGTCGAAAGATGTCTTGATCTCCCGTAGTAATCACAATCGGCTCCCACTGCTGCTCCATCCCTAGGGGGGCATCTAGCAACAGGTTGAGGTTAACATCTACGAAACGGGCCACATTTTCCGCCCGTTCCACATAGCGGTTCATCCAGTAAATGGAATCGGCAACTCGACTTAGCATGGGCATCAACCAGAACGCAGCAGGTTCACCACGGGGAAAATATCAGGACATTCCCTGGATAGCCTTCAGTATAGGAGCAGAGCCGGAGATGAAAACCGTCATCCCAGTCAGCCAGGGGATACTAGGTGGCGGTGGAACCATCTGCCCTCGGCCTCGGCGTTCCATTTCCACCATCACCCTCCATAATGGCTATGACCAGACTGGCCATAGCCGAGTCATATCCAAAGGATGCCACGATGAGCGGTGTACGCACAGTGACCACAGTCATTGCGAAGGCAGGGCAAGAAGCCACCGTTAAGACCCTGATGGCCGAAGTGGCCGAACTAGCCCGTCAAGAACTGGGCTGTCTGCGCTACGACCTCTGGCAGGGCCACGCCAACCCAGCCGAATTTATGATCATTGGCGAATGGCAAGACGAAGCGGCTTTTCAAGCCTACTACCGATCTTCCTATCTAGAAGAACTGATGCGCGAGATTCTCGACATCGTAGCCCATCCCCCCGACGTACAGTGGTATACCTGGGTGGCCTAGCCAGGAGGCAACTTCGCCATTTTGAATGGTTTTCTAGGGGCTATTCTAAAAAGGCTAACAGGCTAACTCGCGGTGTGTCTTGTGTGGAGGATAGCGCTAAAAACTGAGCCGTTTGGGTTTCGAGTCGCTGCAACTGCCCTAGGGCTAAGCTACAGGGAAAGCCATACTTATCCTGCACCCGTTGACTAGCGATTTGAAGAGCGGTTCGTGATCGTTCTAGGAAGTCTTCTAGGTCGTAGCTTTTGCCTGGCATAAGGTAGTCTTTCACCACGAGAGAGGGGGAATAACAGATTTCCTGGGAGCCATCGGGCCATTGAATTTGAAATCGAATTTCAGGCATAGGTTAGCTAGAAGAATGATCTAAAAGCATAGGATTAACGAAGACTCATTAACAGCACCCTCAGAATATCTACGGGGCTACTGCTTATACACATCTTGGGTCCCTCCATCACGGCCTAGAAGGTTTCCCAAAATCTCCCTTCCTAAGGTGGATTTGCTTCCGACTCCCCCCTTGTAAGGGAGGTAGGGGGGATAACTCTCAGCACGAGACGACATAGGGACTCAGTAGATCACAAACTCTCTTTACTGCCCTCAGCTTGGCCCTCACCCTAAATCCCTCTCCCAAGCTAGGAGAGGGACTTTGAAGGACTTCCGGCTCTCCTCTCCCCCCTGGGAGAGGGGCTGGGGGTGAGGGCCAAACCCATACGAAGAGACATCTTTGTGATCTACTGAGACTGATGTATAAGCGGCAGCCCACGGGAAAAGAGCTACTGAGGATCTGGCTAACAAGTTTTAGTAGATCACGAACCCAATGTAGAACAGCCATCTTGGCCATCTCTGTAGCAGGCAAGATGCCTACCCTACAATGGTCTTTTCGAGCTACTGAGTTTGGTCAGCCAATCAGGGGAACCACACAGAAAAAACAGTGAATGACGGCAGACTAGGTAGGACGAGAAAAGTACAGTAGCCTGCAAAGTTCCCGTAGCCCCACCCTAAATCCCTTGTTCCCATCTGCTTATAGCGTCCAGGTATCTAGAATAAAGGCACCATCCTTACGATGCATCAGAATTAAGTCCAGCACATCTAGCGGGTTAATCGGACGAATGCCAGGAATCAAAGATGGTTCACCGTGGCCATAGAGGGCTTGCAGGGCAAACCGACAGGCATAGACCTTGCCGCCTTCCTCCATAATTTTGATTACCTGATTGTTCATCGCTTGGTGCCCCGGAAAGGCTTCATCGCCTAGCTTCGGAAACCCCCGCTGAACGCCCAGCGTAACCCCGGGGCCGTAGAGCAAGACTGAGGTTTCAAATCCCTTACGGATGAGCCGGGTAGCCTGCAACAAGTTTACTAAGCCAATTGATCCCTCAAAAGCCACGGTATGAAAAGTGACAAGGGCTTTTTCCCCTGGCTCGGCCTTCACATCTGGAAAAACTTTTTCCTCATAATCCACCAAAAAATCGCCCGTCTTATGAGCGGCTGCGGTAACCTCAGGCATTGTGTTTTTCCTCAATAAATAAACTGACTTGGTCAACCTTCAGCCGAGGGATACTATAGACAGCATTCCTAGCCTCTCTGGGGCCAATTCAAAAGCTGGGAACCTTGGATATAGTCAGCTTTTTTATCGGCATTTATGACTGACAAGATTAGATAGGATGACCGAAGTCAAATATAGACTCCTTAGCAACTTAAGAGTGAGCTTCGTTAAATCTTGTATCCAACTTAACAAAGTTTTTAGTTCTATGATTAGTGCTAGGTAAGAAGAAGGATTAGCTTCCCTCAACGGGTTCACCAACCCTGCAACCTGTCTAAAGTGATAGGGTGGTCTGCCCAAAGAATCGTCGATAAGACTGGATGGAGGCCCAACATTCTGCCTTCTAGACGTTGTTTTGGTTAATGCGAGGGGCGGGTGTTATGTCTCCTAGGGGGGCCTGCCAGTAGCGCTAGTCATGGCTTTTTTGTGCTAAACGCTACAAGTATTTCGGACTAGACCCGATAGCTTAAGGGCTAAGGGATGGGGAGCGACGATGTATAAGCAGCCCTGGGTATAAGCAGCCCTGGTCTTGCCTGTCGTTTAAGGCTCCATAAAATCCCTAGTTCCTAAGGCTTAGCATCTTCATTTAGAACCTATGCAACACTATCCGGCGATTATTGTGGGCGGCGGGCAGGCGGGGCTTGCCATGAGCTATTGCCTCAGGGAACGGGGCATTGACCATGTGGTGCTGGAAAAACATCGCATTGGTCATGCTTGGCGGCATCAGCGCTGGGATTCCTTCTGTTTGGTGACGCCCAATTGGCAGTGCCAACTACCGGGTTTTCCCTACCAAGGCGATGATCCCCACGGATTTATGGGGCGCGATGAGATTGTTCAATACGTCGAATCCTATGCGCGCAGTTTTGGGGCTCCGGTGCAGGAGGGCGTGGCGGTGGCTCGTCTGCGGCGGGAGGGCAAGGACAAGTTTTACCTCAGTACCACTGCTGGAGAGTTGACGGCTAGCCAAGTGGTGATTGCCACGGGGGGCTACCATCGGCCCAAAATTCCAGCGTTTGCCGCCCGTTTCCCCGACACCATCACCCAGATCCATTCTTCCCAGTACAAGGGTCCTGACCAACTTCCGGCGGGGGCTGTTTTGGTGGTGGGCACCGGACAGTCGGGCTGCCAAATTGCGGAGGATCTGCACTTGGCGGGGCGGCAGGTGCATCTCTGTGTGGGCGGGGCACCCCGCTCGCCTCGGCGGTATCGAGGGCGGGACGTGGTGGATTGGCTAGAGCGCATGGGCTACTACGACATTCCCATTGCCCAACATCCCCAGAAAGAGGAGGTGCGCCACAGGACGAATCACTACTTGACCGGGCGCGATGGGGGGCGAGAGATTGATTTGCGCCGCTTCGCCCTAGAGGGCATGGCTCTATACGGGCGATTGACTGGGGTGGAAGGTCATCACCTTGGGTTTGATGGCACCCTCAAGCAAAACCTGGATCACGCGGATGCGGTGGCGGAGAGCATTAAGCGCACCATCGATCAGTTCATTACCCAGGAGGAGATTGCCGCTCCCACCGAAGCGCCCTACCAGCCGGTGTGGGTGCCCCAGGAGGAACCCTCCTCCCTAGACATCGCTGCTGCGAACATTACCACCGTGATTTGGGCGATGGGCTACCAGGCCGATTTTAGCTGGGTAGATGTACCTGTGTTTGATGGCCAGGGCTATCCCGGCCATGATCGCGGGGTGACGACGGTGGAAGGGCTGTATTTTCTGGGGTTGCCCTGGCTCTATACCTGGGGGTCTGGACGATTTTCTGGGGTTGCCCGCGATGCTCAGTACCTCGCAGATCGCATGGTGATCACCGAGCGCCGCAGACAGTCATCCTGGAGCTTGCTAGATCGATCTCCCCTGCTGGAGGTGATTAACGAAATGGCCTTGGGGTCTTGATGGATAGGCTTCAAATCCAGCCCTGAAGCGCCGCTTGATAGACCCCCTGGTAGCGGTTTTGGGCCTGGAGCTTCACCAGACTATTCTTAATATGAAACTTGACCGTGCTCTCGCTAATAAATAGAGCTTGGGCAATGGCACGGTCTCGCTTGCCCTCCGCCAGTAGGGCCATGACCTGTCGCTCGCGTTCCGACAAAATCGGCGCTGGGGGGGATGGCTGGGAGGTCACCGTCTGAAGCACTTGGCAAATTAGGGCTTGCAGGTGTTCTGCTGTGGCGTTGAGATCGATTACCGCCGCCACCCCAACCGGCACGGGGCCAGCCCCATGGCGCACCCACAGCACCGGAAAACCTCCTAACCAGGTTCCCAGCAGGGCCGGATCATCGGTAATGCCCACCGCCGCTGCGTCTAAATGGGCGGAATCCGCCAGGGTAAACCCGATTTGGTCGATCAACTGGCACATCCCCTGGTGAATGATCGGCTGACGACACTGCACCTGCACCGTTAGCGACTGAAGCGGCGCAGGCAACCTTAAGGACACCTGGCAAGCCCGTTCCTGCATGATCATGCGGGAGTCTAAGCTGCCCCCCACACTGGCAGCCCAATGCCTGAGGTTGGTTAGCGGAGAATGGCCCATCATCGGCGGTGGGCAGGGGGGCGAGGCGGAAGGGCTAGGGGGATCGTCCGAAGCCAGGGCGACAATGGCCTCTACCAGCACGGCATCGGGCGTATAGGTGAGACGACAGTAGCTACAGTTCAACTGCTGGAGGGTTGCAGCGGCCTGTACTAACCCACGGGCCAAGGCGGGACGCAGAGGGCGCTCGGTGCCCACTAGGGTAAGCTGGGCTGGGCCTAAACCCTGGGCCAGTTGGTCGGATAGGGGAAGCGACTGACCCTGGGCCAAGGTAACTGCCGAAGACGGGGTCAGGGCCGCATCTAGAGCCACCGTGACCGTCATGCACAACACCTGTAACACCTCCAAAAACTCTGGCGCAAAGGGGCTATGGCTAAAGCTGGCCAACACCCCCAACACGCGATTACCCACCGCCAGGGGATAGCCCGCAAAGCCCTGAATGTGGTTATCCATGGCCCACTGCCGATCTTTCACCCAGGTTTCCTCCGACAGGTGATTGCTCAGGAATGGCACCTGATTTTGGGCAATTTTCCCAACCTTGTAGGCTCCCATGGGCACCCTGGCAAAGGAGCCATTGGTGTGGGTATACAGCCCAGAGGAGGCCACTAGGTGCAGGGTAGATTGATCGGGCTCTAGCAGCCAAATGCGGGCTAGGGCGCAGCCAAAGCGCTGAACCAGGGCCTCGGTGACTTGGTGGGCAATTTGGGTTGGGTCAATCTGGCCACTGAGGGATTGGGCAATCTCCTTCACCTGCTGCAAGTCGTACACCAGGCGGGCCGCATCTAGAAGCGGATGAACGTGTCCCACAGGCACCTGGAAAAGGTTGAGATGGATAGCGTCAGACGGCAAGGTGAGTGGTCATGCCTTCCTAATAGTTGATTACAAATGGGGCGCAGGCTTTGTAATCGGTGATACGGAGAGGGGCGGTGGGGCGGATTGTCCTCCACGATGATCGGCATGGGGTTCTCGGAGGTTTTGGGTGCCCAGCCTTGATCAGGCCAATGGCCGCATGAGACCCTGCCCCAGCAACACGCCATCCCAGAAGTGGGGGAGGCCATTCAATCGGCGTGGCATATCCCTAAAACATCGGGAAAAACAGCACCCGGTAGACGGTGATCACGGCCTCGCCCCACAACAGGGTCATGATGGAGCCTAGGGCCAAAAATGGGCCAAAGGGCAGCGGTTGACGGCGGCTAACCCAGCCTAAGGCGATGGCCCCACCGCCCACTACTGCCCCCAACACACTGGCCAAAAAGCTGCTGAGCAACACCCCCTGCCAGCCCAGCCATGCCCCCAGCATCGCCGCCAGTTTGGCGTCGCCGCCCCCCATCGCCGTTTTCCCCATGGCCACCGAGGCTACCAGGGTGATGATGTCGAACAGCCAAATGCCTAGCACGGCCCCCAGCACACCGCTCATGAACCCCACAACTCCGGCCTGCCAAGCTCCGGTCGTCAACACAGGAATCACGGTCTGGGCTGCTAATCCTAGAACGAGGCCGCTTTGGGTGAGGGGGTTGGGCAGGGTGAGGGTATCTAAATCAATAAAGGTGAGGGCCACCAGCCAGATCAGCAGCACCCAGTAGGCCAGCGTGACCCAGGCAAAGCCCCACTGCATAAAAACCACTAGAAATAGCGTTCCGGTCAAGGCTTCGATCAGAGGGTACCGAGCTGCAATGGGAGCCCGACAGTAGCGGCATTTGCCCCGCAACCACAGCCAGCCCAGCACAGGCACATTGTCGTAGGGCTTGAGTGGAGTATGGCACTTGGGACAGCGGGATGGCGGATGCAGCAGAGACAGCCCCACCGGGAGGCGGTAGATCACCACATTCAGGAAGCTGCCCACCGCTGCCCCCAGCATCCACACCAACCCCCAGGTAATTAGCCGATCCATCGGATTTCCCCTCCACAGTGCCCAGGCTGTTTCACTATACCGCTCGTCCTAGGGCCGTTACACGAAGTCCCCGTGATGCTACTGGCTCCGCCCATCCAGAACTGGCATCATCCATGGCAACCCGAGGCGTATCGTGGCGGTTGTGGGGCTGTCTACAGCGCCAGGGCAGTTAGGGGATGGATTCGCTACCATAGGCGATAACTTGGACGTGGAAGCGGCGCAAACCCCTATGAAAGTCAAGCCTGTTTTAATTATTGGCACGGTGATCCTCGTGGGGCTGGCGGCGGGAGCCGGAGCCGGAGCCGCCTACTATTGGATGCAGGCTACCGCTGCGCCACCCACCACTCAAGCGGCAGAGCCAACTCCCGCCGTCTTGGCCACCAATCGGCCCAACGCCAGCGCTGAGACGGTGATTGCCCAAAAGCTGGCCAGCGGTGACGGGGTGCGCTACGAGGGCAACAACCGAGTCGCCATTACCCTCTCCGAACCTGAGGTCAATCAGCTCATCCTAGATGGTTTGGCCCAGGTGCCCGAAGCCCAATCGGTACTGCAATCGGCCCAGGGCATTAGCACCACCATCGAAGGTCAACGAGTTCGCAGTGGCATTACCCTCAACCCAGCGGATCTGCCCACCGAAAGCCTGCCGCCCCAAGCCCAACGCGCCCTGGGGATGGCCAACCTATTGGGCAACAACTCTCTCTATGTGGGCATTGAGGGCAGTCCGAAGGTTGAAAATGGGCGGCTGGTACTTGGCGACGACACCCAAGTGCAGGTGGGGCGCATCAACCTCACCCTGGCAGATGTTGAGCGGGCCACAGGGATGAGTGCCGACCAAATTAGCCAAACCCTCAGCGTTACCCTGCCCCAAACAGGCCTTACCGTAGACGGGCTGGAGTTTTCGGAAGGGGGCGCGATCCTGCGCGGAGCTATGCCCTAGTACGGTTACACAGAGGGCAAAGTTCAAAGTTCAGAATTCAAAGTTCAAGGGGCCTGGCCTGTAGGTGTTTCAATCGTTCCGAAAGATAGGGGATTGATGCCGTTGAGGACTAGGTTGCCCCCAATGCTCTAAGGTAAAAACACAGAACTCTAGCGCTGGGTTGATCGTTGCGATGAACTATCTCGTTGCCGTACTCGAAAACCGTCTGAAGGCGGAGGAAGCCTACGCCGCCCTAGAGGAGGCCAAGCTGCCCAAGGACAGCATGGATATTCTGGGTCGAGGATTTAAATCCGCCGATGAGTATGGCCTGATTGACCCTGCCAACCAAGCCTGGAAGCAAATTCGGCTGATGATGCTGTGGCTGGTGCCCTTTGGCTTTGGAGCGGGGTTTGTGTTCAACATCATCACCGGGCTAGATACCTTCGCCTGGACGGGTCGCCTGGGCAACCAGATGATCGGTGGCCTGCTGGGGGCGGGTTCTGGGGCCATGGGGGCGTTTTTCATCGGTGGGGGTGTGGGCCTGGCGGTGGGCGGCGGCGATGCATTGTCCTACCGCAACAGTTTGTCTGCCGGAAAGTTTTTGGTGGTGGTGCGCGGTTCCGAGGCGTTGGTGCGCCAAGCTACCCCCATCCTGCGGCGCTTTCGCCCAGAGTCTATCCAAGGCTATAGCGCCAGCGATTAGAGGATCATCCCAGCATGGCCAAGCAGCGTTCTAAGGGCGATTTGCCCACCAAAGTATGTCCTGTGTGCCAGCGGCCCTTCACCTGGCGCAAAAAGTGGGCCGACTGCTGGGACGAGGTGAAATACTGCTCGGAACGCTGTCGCCGCCGCCGTTAGGTAGCGGTGCATGACGGCCAGGGGCGTGATTGCACCCACAGAAGTGGGGTGCCGCAAATGCACCCCACGGGATGCTCGATGGATGGGAGGGTCTATTGGTGGCGCTGCACTTCGAGGGCTTCCAGGATTTGGCGGTGGCGGTCGCGGTCGATGGGGTAGCGGTAGGCAAACCACAGGCTACCCAGCAGCAGGGTGGCGGGCAGGGGGCCAATCAGCAGGCGAATCGCCCAAAGCGCTTGGAGGGGCTGGGTTTCGGCCTGGGGGATGTAGCCTGTCCAGTTCAGCAGTTGACCGGAGAGGAAGAGGGCAGCGGCGAGGCCAAATTTTTGCAGAAAGACTAGGGCGCTGAAGTACAGCCCTTCCCGCCGTCGTCCGGTGTGGAGTTCGTCTAAGTCCACCACGTCGGGCAGCATGGCGAAGGGGATGAGATAGAGGGTGGCCACGCCCATGCCAGCCACGACACCCAGGGTATACATCCAGGCCACTTGGTCGGGCCGGACGGTGATGAGACCCATCAGTGCCAGCATGGCTAGGGGCGCGCCTAGCATAAGGGCGGTACGCTTGCTTGTCCAGTGGGCTACACGGTTCCACACCACCAGCATGGCGATGGCGGTTCCCTGTACGGCCAAGGCCATCTGGGCAAAGTGGGTTTCGGGCAGTCCCATCCAGGCTTCCACAAAGTAGGGCAGCATGGCGGCGGTGACTTGCACGCTCATCCAACTGCACAGGTAGATTCCCAACACCTTCCGAAAGGCGCTGTTGGCAAACACGCTCTGCACATCCGCCAGCAGTGACGTTAAGCCCTCTGGGGGATGCAGGCTGGCGTGGGCTGTTTGGGCCTGCCAGTAGCGGCGATAGGTACCCGCAACGCAAAGGCTCACCATAACAATGGCCAACCCGGCAGAGAGCATCCCCAAAATGGCGTACTGACGCTTGGGGTCGTTAACCTGGCCAAACACCACCTGGGCCATAATCAGCGCCAGAATGCCCCCGCCAATGCTGAAGGCGGCTTTGGTGCCAATCAGGGTAGTGCGCTCGTCGTAGTCGTCGGAAAGCTCGGCGGCGAGGGCCGTATAGGGCAACTGCACCGCCGTAAAGGCCGCAAAGGCAAACACCGACAGGACAACGTAGTAGGCAAAAATGCCTCCCTGGGTAGGAAATGGGGGCACCACCCACAGCAGCATGGCGGTGAGGGCCATAGGCACCATGCCCCCCAGCATCCAGGGAAAACGCCGTCCCAAGGGAGACACCGTGCGATCACTCAGCCAGCCAATCAGCGGGTCATTAATGGCATCCCACAGCCGCCCGATGAGGATGACGCTTCCCGCCAAGGCCGGGTTTAGCCCCGCCACGGTGGTGAAAAAATACAGCACAAAAAAGGCAGATAGACTGGCTGGGACAGCCGCCGCTAGCTCCCCCACACCATAGGCCAACTTCACTGGCAGGGGCAAAGGCGGTAATTTAGACAACGATGGACTCCCAACTCTTGGTGGGTTGATCTTGCCACATTGCGAGGGCAATGCTCACCCTTCTAGGGGCTCCCTGGGATGTCGCGAGGCTGCTAAAGGGCTGTTATCCCAGTCGTGATCTAAGGCTTAGAGGAAATTCGTATGGGCTATCGATGGAATTGGGTGGGGCTAGGGGCTGGGGTGCTGGTGGGGCTGCTGTCCGTTGCCTGTGGTCAATCTATCCCCAACGAAGCCGCCAACGAAGCCAGTCCTGGGGAGGTTGCGGCTGGGGAGACACCTAACGCGGAGCCCGCCAACTCCATGGCCCTTGATGCCACACCAGCCCCCACTGCTGAGGATGGCCTATCCAATCCGCCGCCGCCGCCGCCCGGAGCCTTCCTGGCCCAGCTTTCCCCTGACCAAGTGGCCCAACTCACAAGTCTGGGCATTGATGTGGTGGTGCCTGGCACCGTGCCCCCCTCGTTTCAGGTGGCCGATCTTCGCATTACCCAGGGTGAAATGGGACTGAGCTACCTGATCGTGTACCAAAACGCCGCAAACCAGTGTTTCGCCGTGGAATATGCCGATGGCGGCACCCTCGATCCCTTGGCGACCGAATCCCGAATCCCCATTCAGCCGCCGCTGTTTACCCAGGAAAACGGTGGCCCAACCTATGGCCTCAACTATGGCAAATATGCCGACCCCGAATGGCAGGCTAAATTTCCCGAACCCAACCTCTACACCGACTGGCTCGCTGGCCCCTCTGGTTACTATCGACTCACGGGGGCGGCTGAGATTAAAGCCATCTTTGCCACCTTTGACGCCTGTAAAGATGTGGAACCCGCAACGGCGGTGACTCTCGTGGAATCCTTCACGCTGATCACCGCCGAACCCATGGGCAGCGCCTTTTAGAGGGCAAGAAAGACAGGCTCAAACCTTCCCCGTTAGGCTAGCCCCACGCCGATCCATCCATGATCAACCATCCCGTCCCCTTCACCACCATGCCCCAGATAACGCTTGATTGGCCCCATGCCTCATACGCCAGCCCCGCAGTTTCCCAGTCTCCCACCCAGCCAAAGATCACTAGACTGGCGGTGCTGGCAGGGCTGACCTGGGTGCTGGGAGGAGCTTGGGCTCCGGTGCAAGCGGCCCTGTGTCCGGCCCAGTTGGCGGCGAGGCTAGAGGCCGACCTCAGCCAAGCCCCCCTCGACTCGGCCCAGGTGGGCATGGTGGTACAAACCCAAGCGGCGAATCCTCAGCAGCGACAAACGCTCTACGCCAAGCAGCCCAATCATCTGTTTACTCCGGCCTCGAATGTAAAACTGCTGACCACAGCGGCGGCCCTACATCGACTGGGGCCAAGCTTTCGCCTGCGTACCTCTGTTTATGGGACCGCTAACCCTGGGGGGCTGACGACGCTGCGGGTGGTGGGGCGGGGCGACCCCACCTTTGGGCCAGAGCAGATGGCAACCCTGGCCAATCAACTGCGGGGGGCGGGCGTTACCCAAATTAGCCGTTTGGTGCTGGATGACAGCTACTTTCCGGGCTGGGCCACCAACCCCACCTGGGAATGGGAGGATGCCCAGTTTTACTTTGCGGTGCCTGTGAATGGCCTGATTTTTAACCAAAACGCCATTCCGGTGCAGGTCGCGCCTACTCAGGTGGGGCAACCGTTGTCCCTCACTGGGTTAGAGGCCTTGCCCGCTGGCCCCTGGCCCACGGTGAACCATAGCCTCACCGTGGGCCAGGGGGCGGCGGCGAATCCAGTTTCCCTTCAGCGGCGAGGAGATTCTGCCCAGATTTTTTTGACGGGGCACATGGCCGTTGATGCCCAATCTGCCACCTATACCCTTGGTGTGCTGAACCCGGCAGAACAGTTTGGGGCGGCGCTGCAAACGGAGTTGGCGAATCACGGCATCCGCACCGCCCAGGTGGATATCGCCCACACCCCCAGCTTCGCTCTCGGTTCAGAACTGGCGGCGGTGGAATCGCCCCCCTTGGCGGATTTGCTGGTACCGGCCAACCGCGATAGCGATAATCTCTATGCCGAGGTGCTGCTGAAGACCTTGGGCGTCGTGGGGGACGAAGAGGCTCCAGCGGATGCCAGTCGGGCAGGGGCTGAACAAGTTAAGGCTGTGTTGACGGAACTAGGCATCAACGCCGAACCGCTGCGGATTGCCGATGGATCGGGCCTGTCGCGCCACAATTTGGTTAGCCCCCAAGCTTTCGTGGATACCCTACAAGCCATGGCCATCCATCCCCAAGCGTCGGTTTTTCGCAACTCCCTGGCGGTGGCGGGGGAACGTGGCACCCTGCGAAATCGCTTGGTCGATACCCCCCTGGCTGGACGGGTGCAGGGCAAATCGGGGGCACTAACAGGCAATGTGGCGCTTTCGGGATATGTGCAGCCCCCCAACTACGATCCCCTCGTCTTTAGCGTGGTGATTAATCATTCCAACCAGCACGCCAGGGTGCTACGGGCCAAAATTGATGAATGGCTACTCCTAATCGCCCAACTTTCGCCAGATTGTCAGGAATAGATCCGCTGTGATCCAGAAATCTACCTTAATCAAGGCCTATCAAGCCTTTAGCGCGTGTTTTCGATCTAAGCAACCTAGGAGGCCCAACGGTCTAGGGCGCGTTGGCCTCCCCAGCGGGCGACGATTTCGTCATCATAGTTATCGGCAATGCGAATAACAGTGGTGACGGAGTGATTTAGCTCGTTGCGCTCACAGCCTTCGCCCACCAGGCTATGCTCAAACACAACATCATTTTCGGCATCATAGGCAAAGCGGCCAAAGTAGATGCCGTTGTTTTCCCGCATCAGGTAGTAGCTCAGCTCTGGCGTGATGTCGATATCGGTAACCACGTAGGCTCGCGTCGTAATCAAGGTTTCGTCTTCGTGCCAAGGCACTACCCGCGTCGAGGCCACCGCCGATCCCAGATTCACGATAAAGAGCGGCTCATCCTCGAAGACCACCAGTGCTTCCCCAAATAAATCGTGCATCCAGGGCAAGATTCGGTAGTAGACCTCCCGTTGGCCTCGTGTTTTAAACTCCATAGTGCGCCTGCTATCCCGATATTTTCGCAAAACTCTACAACACTGTTCCGCTGACGGTAAAAGCCCGATTTTCTGACCTATTCTCGCATCCATTGCTAAGGGATTCATCAGAACGTCCATAAATTCCGGTTATCCCCCCGGATTTCTCTCCGTTGCGACAGGATTTCCTTCGCTATGCTGAAGATCCGGGTTGTCACACACCAAGCCCATGCCCCCCAGCGACCCCACCCCCCACCCATCGGATCCTGTCGAATCCTCTCCTGGCGACGATTCCCAGATCGGTTCAGCCATCGTCCTGGCCCGCGATCACTATCCCTGGGACGGCCCTCACCCTAAAGCCCTCTCCCAAGACGGGAGAGGGACGTTGAAAACTCCTTCTCCCCTTCTCCCAACTTGGGAGAAGGGGTTGGGGGATGAGGGCACAGCTATCCCCGCAAACGATTCGCCAACCGCATCCATGCCCCTGGACTCCGCCTGGGACGACGTAGACGCCGCCCTCACCTGGACACCCCCCGACCTCTCCCCATCCCCCCATCCGCCCATCCCTCCGTCTTCCCCTCGTCCCCTACCGCCGCCCCCCACTGCCCCGCCCACCTGGGACGAAGTGGAGCAGGAACTCGGTGCCCTGGTGGGGGATTTTCAAGACCTACAAGACGACCTCAACTATCGGCGTGCCCAGGATGCCCTGCGGGATTTGGTGCAGCGCCTCAAGCTTTCCCCACGGGAGCGCACCGGGCTGGATGAGGCAATCAACAGCCTCAATGGATTGCTGGATAAGCTGGAAAATACCGTCGTTCACATTGCGGTGTTTGGCTTGGTAGGGCGAGGAAAATCCTCTCTGCTGAATGCGCTGCTGGGGGCGGAGGTGTTTGCCACTGGCCCCACCCACGGCGTCACCCAAGTGGTAGAAGGGGCACGCTGGACGGTGAGCCGAGAACCGCTGGTGGCCGATACGCCGGATTTGCTGCGGGTGTCGCTTCAGAGTATGGGCCAGTCGCGGATTGAACTGATCGATACACCGGGGTTGGACGAGGTCGCCGGGGAGGAACGGGCTGCCCTAGCCCAGCGCATTGCCGAACAGGTGGATTTGATTTTGTTTGTGATTGCCGGAGACATCACGCGGGTAGAGTACGAGGCGCTGTATGCCCTGCGGCAGGCCAGCAAGCCCATCCTGCTGGTGTTTAACAAGGTAGATCAATACCCAGAAACGGATCGCCAGCACATCTACGACGCCCTCTGCGACCAACGGTTGAAGGCGTTGATTTCGCCCGACGAGATCGTGATGGCGGCGGCTTCCCCCCTGGCGGTGCAGGCGGTGCCCCAGACGGACGGCACCACCACCTACGAAACCCTGCGCGGCACCCCCCAGGTGGATGCTCTGAAGCTAAAGATTTTGGACATTTTGCAGCGGGAGGGCAAGGCTCTGGTGGCGCTGAATACGCTGCTCTACGCGGAGTCGGTGAGCGCTGAAATTGTGGAACGGAAGCGGCAAATTTGCGACCGCATCGCCGACGACACCATCTGGAACGGGGTGATGATTACCGCCGTGGCCGTGGCCCTCAACCCCATCACCATGGCCGATCTGCTCAGTGGGGCCATCATTGATGTGTCGCTCATCCTCACCCTCTCCCGCATCTACGGCCTGCCCATGACCCAATCGGCGGCCATCCAACTGCTGAAGCAAATCGCCATTGGCCTGGGCGGCATCACCCTCAGCGAGTTGGTGATTACGGTGGGCCTGAGTTCGCTGAAGGGGTTGCTAGGGGTTTCGGCCCTTGCCACCGGGGGGCTATCCCTCGCGCCCTACATTCCGGTCGCCATCACCCAAGCCGCCGTCGCCGGACTCTCTACCTACGGCCTCGGTCAAGTCACCAAAACCTACCTCACCAACGGGGCCACCTGGGGGCCAGAGGGGCCAAAGGCCGTCGTGCGCCACATTTTAGATAGCCTGGATGAAGCCTCAATTCTGAACCGAATTAAGGCGGAATTGTGGGCAAAATTGTAGTTTGGCAGGGCGAGGACTTGAGCAGGGCGAGGAGACCTCGCCCCTACCGTATGGGATGGAGGCCATCCTAGCCGTCGGCGGTGATGCGGGTGATCAGTTCTTGCAGAATGGTTTCTGCTTGGTCGTTGGCGACTTGGCAGGTGCCTGCATTCACATGGCCACCGCCGCCATATTCCAGCATCAGATCACCGATGTTGGTCTTTGATGTGCGATTGAAGATGGATTTTCCCGTCGCGAAAACAGTGTTTTGCTGCTTCAGCCCCCACATCACATGGATGGAAATGTTGCAGTCGGGAAAAATGGCATAAATCATAAACCGATTGCCCGCATGGATCAGATCTTCCTGGCGCAGATCGAGCACTACTAGGTTGTCGTGAACCGTGGCACAGCGCTGAAGTTGCCGCTTAAACTTGGGTTCCTGCTCAAAGTACAAATCCACCCGTTCCTTCACATCGGGCAACGCCAAAATTTCCTCGATGGTGTGCGCTTTGCAATAGTCAATCAACTCCATCATCAGGGTGTAATTCGAGACCCGAAATTCGCGAAACCGCCCTAGCCCCGTACGGGCATCCATCAAAAAGTTAAGGAGCGTCCAACCCTGGGGCTCTAGCACATCTGCCATGGCAAATTGGGCAGAATCGGCCTTGTCTACGGCTTCCATCATGTCTTGGGAAATGCTGGAGAAGCGCTCGGCCCCACCGTAGTAGTTGTAAACCACGCGGGCGGCGGAAGGAGCATTAGGGTCGATAATGTGGTTTTCGCGCTGGCCCTCGTTGCGCACCATCTCGCTAGCATGGTGGTCGAAGGCCAGGTGAACCCCTTCCACATAGGGCAGGTTGGTGGTGATGTCGTTGGCTGTCACCTCAATTTTGCCATCTTGCATATCCTTGGGATGGACAAACAAAATGTCATCGATGAGTTCCAACTCCTTCATCAACACGGCACAGACCAACCCGTCAAAGTCGCTGCGGGTCACTAAACGATGCCGAGTACCAGTCACAACCATAGCCTTGATCTCCTAAATTAGGGCGAGTAGGGGAGCGTCGCTGAAGCACACACTGCCCTAGGGTGCCCAAATTGTACCCGGTGATAACAGGGGCAATGACGAAGGTTAGCCGACTGAAGATGTGATCGTTTGGGCTAACCTCTAGCCCAAACACGGGGTTCTTTCGGTGCCTAGGTGCCTAGATTGACGCTCTCAGCTACACCGTAACGGATTCTGCGCCGTTCAGGAATGGGGCTTCGGTGGCGGCGGATACTTGCACCTGTTTGAGTTGCTCCCGCAGGGCTTCCCCTTCGATCACCTCCGACTCCAGCAGTTGCTTAGAGAGGGTTTCCAGCAGATCGCGGTTGTGGCGCAAAATGCTGAGGGCATACTGATGGCCCGCTTCTACGAGAGACTTCACTTCCTCGTCGATGGCCTTGGCCGTTTCTTCGCTGATGGGACGACGGGCGCTGCCCATGCCGTTATCCAGAAACGTGCTGCGCTGGGCGCGGTCGTAGGCCAGGGGGCCAAGCACCTTGCTCATGCCGTAGGAAGTCACCATTTGTTCGGCCAGATCTGTGGCCCGTTGCAGGTCGTTGGCGGCCCCGGTGGTGATGCTACCAAAGACGATTTCCTCGGCGGAGCGGCCCCCTAGCAGGGTGGCAATCTGGCCCTTCAGTTCGGCCTCGTCGCGCAAAAAGCGATCTTCGGTGGGCAATTGCAGCGTATAGCCTAGGGCCGCCATCCCACGAGGCACGATGGAGATTTTTTCCACCTGATCCGTTCCGGGCACCACCGATCCCACCAGGGCATGGCCCACTTCGTGGTAGGCGACGATTTCCTTTTCCTTGTCGTTAAGGACGCGACTTTTTTTCTCTAGCCCAGCCACCACCCGCTCGATGGCTTCCGCGAAGTCCTGCTGTTCCACCTGGGTGCTGTTGCGGCGGGCAGCGAGGAGAGCAGCTTCGTTGACCAGGTTGGCCAGGTCGGCCCCGGCAAAGCCGGGAGTGCGGGTGGCGATTTGCTTCAGATCCACCGTGTTCGCCAGCTTCACATCCTTGGCGTGGATGTTGAGGATGGCCTCGCGCCCCTTGAGGTCGGGACGGTCTACCAACACCTGACGGTCAAACCGACCGGGACGTAGCAGGGCGGGGTCGAGGGTTTCTGGGCGGTTGGTGGCGGCAAGGACGATCACCGTGGTATCTCCGGCATCAAAGCCGTCCATTTCCGTGAGCAACTGGTTGAGGGTTTGTTCGCGCTCGTCGTTGCCGCCATAAAACCCGCTGGAGGCACGGGATTTGCCGATGGCATCCAGTTCGTCGATGAAAATAATGCAGGGCGCTTGTTTTTTGGCCTGGTCAAACAGGTCGCGCACGCGGGAGGAACCCACCCCCACAAACAACTCCACAAACTCCGAGCCGGAAATACTAAAGAAAGGCACCCCCGCCTCCCCGGCCACGGCCTTGGCCATTAGGGTTTTGCCCGTTCCCGGTGGGCCAATCAGCAGCACCCCCTTAGGAATTTTTGCGCCCAAATCGGTGAAGCGCTTGGGGGTTTTCAAAAAGTCCACAATTTCCACCAGTTCGGCCTTGGCTTCTTCCACCCCGGCCACGTCGTCGAAGGTGATTTTGCCGTTTTCCCCCTCCACATAGACCTTGGCCTTGCTTTTGCCGATGGAAAGCGCCCCCTGGGGGCCATTGCCCCGCGCCAAAAAGAACCGCCACACCGCAATGAAAATAATCGGCGGAATTACCCAACTCAGCAAACTACCAAACCACTGACCCTTCGGCGGCGGCACAGCGGCAAATTCAACGCCGTTATCTTCCAAAAGCTGGGGCAGTTGCAGGTCAAAAATGGGTGTGGTGGCATACACTTCACCGGGCTGGCCATCGGTGTCTTTGAGCTGGTAGCGAATTTCGTTTTGCCCCACCGAGGCCCGAAAGACCTCTTGGTCTTGCACCCGATGGATGAACATACTGTAGGGTTCTTTGGCAATTTGGCTACCAAATAAAAAAGGCGACACCAAATTCAAAAATAGAAGTCCTGTGGCTACCCACAGCACAACATTGGCAACAATTCGGGCACGGCTAGGTTTGGGATCTTTGTTAACAGGCATACGCGACCGTAGTAAAGAGCAAAAAGAGAAATAACTGAAGGAAAAGGTTTGTATGAAAAAGAGTGGACTCCATAGAGAGCTATAGCAGTCTTAAGCTATTCGTAATCAACAAGTCTTGTATAACAAGGGGCTCAAGCCCCTTGCCTGCTCACAAATCAGCTAGGACGGCTATATCTTCTGAAAACAAGGAAATTAAGCCCCTTAGTCGCACTTCAAAAAATTACGTTTTTCTATAGCAACAGCTAGTCCTTTAGATAATGATGCTCTTGCTTAAGAAGTTTGGCATTGAGATGATTGGCGATGGCATAACCACCCTGTTCCATAATGGCATTGTGATTCCAAATCATTAAGGGCCGAATAAAGACGGCTAAAGCATTCATCCAAGCCTTCGTGGTGGTCACATTCCAATAGTAGTGGGCCAGGGTTCCTTCCTCGGTGCGCTGAAGTTCCCAGCGTCCAAGACCTTCCACTTCACCCAGGGCGCTGAGTTCAAGCACATGGGGCGGCTCTACCCGCGTGAAGGTAGCCTGAAAGGCGAGGGAATATCCTAGGGGCGTTTGCCAAGCCATATCCCAAACCCCATTTTTCTGATTAGGGTTATCCGTCTCTAGGGGCTTTACGTATTTAACCGCCTGCCACCAAGTGGGTAGCGTGGCATAGTCCACAAGGGTATCCCACACCGCTTCTATGGGGCCATCTAGGAGCCAAACCGTCAAAAACTTGTAAGTTGCCATAGGGACAATAGGTAACGTACTAGCCTCTATCCTAAACCACTGAATTATAGGGTGGGCAGTGCCCACCACTCAGGACGCAATTTTCCAGAAGTCGTCCTATATTTCAGGGTTAACATCCACGGTAGCGCTAGCACGATCATCCCCTAGATCGGTACGTCCTTTGGTCAGCCCAGACAGCAGAATTTGAGAAAGCGATGCCACAAAAATAGAGGCCACAATGCCATCATCAATCCAGCCGATAATGGGGATAAAATCGGGAGAAATATCAATGGGGCTAAGCAAATACAGCAGGGTACCTACCACTAAAATCCAGCGATATTTGGGATGATTGAGGGTGGATTTGTACCAGTTGTAAAAAGACTGCGCGGGGTTGTTCATGGGCTTCGGGCCTCAGAGGGGTGATCTCGAATCAGTGCTTCTATGGTGCCACGCCCCCCTGGTGAGGTGGAGGTAGGATTGCCGCCCTTTTTGGGGCAACTGCCGAACGAATCGGGCTAGGGTTCGTAGGTTGTCCGCAAGGCTACCCCGAAAAAATAGGGCTACACTAGGGGCACCGCTGGCCACATCTTCCTCTGCCCTTGCGCCAATGCCCATGGACACCCCTCGTCTCCACCCCGACACCATCGAAGCGGTACGGGATCGCGTGGATATTGTGGATGTGGTGTCTCAGCATGTGGTGCTGAAAAAGCAGGGCAAGGATTTTGTCGGCCTTTGTCCCTTCCATGAGGACAAATCCCCCAGCTTTAGCGTGAGTCCGGGCAAGCAGTTTTACTATTGCTTTTCCTGCGGGGCGGGGGGCAATGCCTTTAAGTTTTTGATGGAGCTGAATAAGCGCTCCTTTGCCGATGTGGTGCTGGATTTAGCCCAGCGCTACCAGGTGCCCGTTACCACCCTAGAGCCCGCCAAACGCCAGGAACTTCAGCGACAGCTCACTCTGCGGGAGCAGCTTTACGAAATTCTGGCCCTCACCGCCCGGTTTTATGAACACGCCCTCCACCAAACCGACGGAGCTGAAGCCCTGGCCTACCTGCGCGACAAACGGGAATTACAGGACGCCACGATTCAGAAGTTTCAACTGGGCTTTGCACCGGGGGGCTGGCAGACCCTTTACGACTACTTAATTGAGCAAAAGAACTACCCGGTTGAGCTAGTAGAGAAGGCGGGCCTGATTGTGCCGCGCAAAAAGGGCGAGGGCTACTACGACCGCTTCCGAGAACGGCTGATGATTCCCATCCGCGATGCCCAGAGCCGGGTGATTGGCTTTGGTGGCCGCGCACTAGGCGACGAAAAGCCCAAATACCTGAACTCGCCGGATACGGAACTGTTCGACAAGGGCAAAACTCTCTACGGGCTAGATTTAGCCAGAGCCGCCATTGCCAAACAGGATCGCGCCATCGTCGTAGAAGGCTACTTTGACGTAATTGCCCTCCACACCGCCGGATTTGGAAACGCCGTCGCCGCCCTCGGCACCGCCATCAACGCCGCCCAGGTGCGCCAAGTCTTGCGCTACACCGAATCGAAGCAGGTGTTGCTGAACTTTGACGCCGATGCCGCCGGGGTGAAAGCCGCCCAGCGGGCCATTGGCGAAGTGGAGGAAATGGCCTATCGCGGCGATGTGCAACTGCGGGTGCTGAACATCCCCGATGGCAAAGACCCCGACGAATTTTTGCGCCACCACAGCCCCGCCGACTACCGCGATTTGGTCAACGATGCGCCCCTGTGGATCGACTGGCAAATCCACAACCTGATCCGGGGCAAAGACCTGCGGCAGGCCGACCAGTTTCAGCAAACCACCCAATCCGTCGTCAAGCTGTTGAGCGACATCGCCAACGCCGACACCCGCACCCACTACGTCCGCTACTGCGCCGAAATTTTCAGCAATGGCGACAGCCGCCTGGTGCCCCTGCTGGCGGAAAATCTGATTACCCAAGTGCGCCGCCAACGCCGCGCCACCTCCAGCGATGCCCCTCCCAGCCGTGCCCTACCCAGCGCCACCCCCAGCGGTAGCTCCCTCGAACAAGCCGAAGCCGCCCTGCTGCGGGTTTTTCTTCACCACCCCACCAGCCGCGACGAAATCCGCCAAGTCCTCGAAGATCGCGACCTCCAGTTCAGCTACTCCCACCATCGCGCCCTGTGGCGACAAATGCAGCACCTGCTGACACCCACCGCCGACCACCCCACGCCCCCAGCGGATCTGGTCGGTCTGCTTCGCAACCAGTTCGCCGATTCAGGCCTTACCAACCCCCACCTGCAAGCCCTGCTGCACCTGGGCGAAAAGACCAAACGCGACATCATCCGCGCCCCGCTGATCATCCGCGCCGCTGCCGCCTGCATGGAGAAAAACCTCTGCGAAAAGCGCTATCGCCACTTTTTAGCCCTCTGGGAAAAGACCGACCACACCACTAATTCAGAACAACTTGCCTACTACCAAAGCCAAATCTACGCCGAAAAACGCCGCATCGAAGCCCTCGAGAAGGAACGCCAGGTTACCTTTGAAGACCTCGCGGCTCTGCCCTGGGTGGGGGAACAGTATGATTCCTTGGATCGGTAGGATAGCGTTACGAATGATCCATAGGTGAATGTCCCGGCATCTTGATGCTGCAAGAAACTTCTATGATTCTTGAAACTAGCGACAAAACGGCGATTAGGCAACTCATTAAAGCCAATCGAAAAACTCCATTTTATGTGTATTTGCTTATCAGGCCCGACAAGGATGAGCCATTTTATGTTGGCAAGGGTAAGAGTGACCGCATTTTTCAGCACGAGAAAGAAGTTTATAAAGATACTGCCAACTCCTACAAAAGCAACATCATCACTAAAATTTTATCCCAAGGCTTATCTCTAATTTATACCATTGAATCGTTCTATCAATTTGAGGAAGATGCCCTAAACAGAGAGATGCAACTTATTGAAGAAATAGGTCGAAAAGATTTGGGAAAGGGAACCTTAACCAATCTCACAGCGGGAGGAGAAGGATTTTTAGACTGGATTAACTTCGAGAAACATTCTACTACTGGCAGAGTTTTAAGATCAAACTCCGGCAATCTTGATGTCATGATGAACAAAGGCAAAGGAGCTAAAAAGCATGAATTATTGATTTACTTAGAAAATGATGGATGGACAGATTCTGACCCAGTAACAAAGGAAGAATGGCCTGAAAAACTTTCTTCAGAATATTTATGGATAGGAAGGAATTTCTATGAGAGATTGCGGCAAGGCTATGGTCGTGAAGAATATCTAGCTGAATATCTAAAACAGGGTGATCTAGCCCTTAGAAAAGTCAAACTCATTCAAAATTATGGTGATACCTACTATAGGCGTGAAGATGAATTTTCCTGCATTATCGAGCGTCTCATTCACTCCGAGAGTTGGATCAGCAAAAATACCTTGATGGACTTAGTCAAGGTTGATCTTCGTGAACGAAAGGAGATCGATGAAGCCTTTTCTGTTCAAGTTATAGAGCAGCTTTTAAAGGAGTTAGCAGATCTCAAAAAAATAGCTCATGAAGGGAATCAGTATCGATGGCTTGATCGTGACAACTTTTTGATCGTCTCGGCCCAAGGTAGAAGACCATCCGAGATTTTGTCTGAACTCTATGCGTTCTCAAAGGGAAACAGGAATATCTGTGTTTCCTTTCTAGGAGCCGATGACAAGGCATTAGCCTACTTAACTCTTTTCCCTCACCACTTCAGGCGAAGCGTACTGAAGACCTACTTTCGGCAAAAGGTCGCTTTAATGATTAATGTTACCAAGGCTGATTCTCTAAAGGTTTACAAACTGTAAGTCTAGGTCTTGCCTGTGGCGAGTTAAGGGTGGTATCACCCACATCTTGCCAATAGCGCGTAACTCTAGCGTGCTGAACGCGATCAAAGAGCTAGGTGAGGAAGCATGAACGCCATCACCAACCAATAAACAGGCACAGCCACGGAGATAAAGCTAATCACAAAGCGCGTATCAAGTTGGTGTTCTTGGGCAAACAGTAGCGCCAACATACTGGGGGGCAGCGCCGACCCCACGAGCACCGCTGCTCGTTCCAGCCCGTCTAGGCCAAACAGTGTCGCTATCCCCCAGCCCAGCCCCAGCCCGGTACCCACCTTTAGCAGGGCCAGCACTAAAAAGCGTCCCACCGAGGCGATTTGTAGGTGAAATTCGATACCGAGCAACAGCAGCACCAAGAAAACAAAGCTGTTGGCCAAAATATCGAGCAGGGCCAGTAGGGTAGGGGGCTGCCAGTCTAGGAAATTTAGCCCTAGGCCGATCCAAATCGCCCAAAAGAAGGGGGTTTGCACCAGCTTCAACCCCACCCTTCCCAGGGAAACCTCCGCCGACCCAAACCAGGTGGCGATGCCGTAGACCACCGTGAGCAGGTAAATGGCCTGGGCCAAGTCAAACAAGACTAAGCGACTGAGCCCCTCTTCCCCAAAGGCCAGCAGCATGGTGGGGTAGCCCACCGCGCCGCCCTCAAAGGTAAGAAAGGTGATCATCCAAGCTCCGGCTTGGGGACGTTCCCAGCCTAGCGGTTTGAGGATCAACGCCCCGACGAGGGTCAACCCTAGGACGACAAGGAGCGCGGAGAGGGGCAGGTAGACGAGTTCCGGGGTGAGGGTGGCGGTGGCCAGGGCACGTAGAACCACCGCTGGCAGGGCCAAATAGGACAAAAGTGTACCCAGGGTTTGGGCATCCCTAGGGCCAAGCAAACCCGCCCGCCGCAGCCCAAAGCCTAGGACACAGACCAGCAGCAGCGGCACAATTTTTAGCAGCACGGGGCGTTCTCGCTAGAAATTACAGCATCCCCGCCGACTCGTACAGGCGGCGCATGAAGGCTAGGATCTTGCGGCCATAGTCGGGGTCGCTGTTCCAGCGTCCGGTGAGTTGATCGACCAGGGGGGCGACGCCGCGCCGCACAAACTGAAAGCGTGGATCTACCTGGCTTTGAATGAGGGGTTCTAGGCCACCGTAGGCTTTGAGGTGCTGAATCTGAGCCCGCACCCCGATGCGGGCTGTGGGAAACGACGACCCCTCTGGCCCCCCCGTAGGAGACCCTAACCCACCGAAGTTATTTTGCACCGGATTTAGCCCTCCCCCAAAGTGGAGGGAATTGGTTTCCACCAGCATTTGGCAAAAGGCAATGTCGTGGTTGACGCCTTCGATGGCGGCCTCTTCTCGATAGAGCTTAGCGAGGTCTTGGTATTGGGTAACGGCGGCTTCGTTGACGGTTTTCAGGAACATAATCAACTGTACTTCCGAGGCGCTGCCTAGGCCCATCAGTCGATCCATCGATCCTGGGCAAATGCCCATGCCCGTGGCCGACCGCAGCATGAGGGTGCGCGTTTCGCCATTCCAGTTGACGGAAACGTTATAGCCCCGCAAATCCACCGCCTTGATGTAGACCACGTTGCCGTAGCGTAGGCGGTTGATATTGGGGGCATTGGTGAGGTTGACCCCCAGCAGGTCGGCAAGGTCAACGGGCACATAGGAATTGTTATTGACGATAATGCCCGTTTCGGGATAAATGCCGCCGTTGATGCTGATGCGAATTTCGGGGAAGGTGGAACTACTGGCGGTCGCCGTGGCGGTCGCGGCGGCAGACACCGGGGCCACCGACCGACTCCAGGACGCTAACCCATCGGCTAAGCCCAAGGCCACATCGCGCCGCTGGGTTTGGATGATGGCCAAATCCTGGGGGTTGGTGAGGTGGCCAATTTCCATCAATAGGGAGGGACAGCGCAGGGAACGGGTAAAGTCTAGCCACCCCGTAGGGGACTCCGTGTCGGGCTTAGCCCCCCGACTGGGCAGTTGGGTCACCCGTCGCCGCAACGCCAATAGCACAATCTCCGCGTGGGAACGGCGCACCTCGTTTTGGGCAATGTAGAACACCGATGACCCGCGCACCCCCGGATCACTGTAGGCTCCGCCATGGATCTCAAGGGCCACGTCCTGGGGTTGGCAGCGCATGTTAATCCAGGCTAGGGTTTGGGCCGAGTTTAGGTCGTCGGGCACTGCCAAAATGGGCAACCCCCGTGACCGTAACTCAGCCACCACCAAGTCCCGCACTTGAATCATCTCTGCGGCTTCGGTGGTGCTGGTCAACACCAGCCCCGGATCGGCCACGCCCTCTTCGTAACCGCCGTGGCCCGCCGAAATAAAAATCTGTGCCATGGTGACAAGGTGTTGAGCAACTCTCTGGCCAGAATCATACCTATGAAATGGGCCATTGCAACGGATTTTCCGGCTTCCTACCCTTGCCCAAAGGTCTGAAGGGCATCCCCCGTCAGGCGGCACAGTTGCCATTCGGGCTTGATTTCGGCCCCCATGCGCTGATAGAACTCAATGGCGGGGGTGTTCCAGTCCAGCACGCTCCATTCAAAGCGGCCACAGCCACGATCTAGGGCCAGCTTCCCTAGGTAGCGCAACAAGGCTTGGCCTACCCCCTGTCGGCGGTGATCCGGCAAGACAAACAGATCCTCCAAGTACAAACCGGGCTGCATCAAAAACGTAGAAAAGTTGAAAAAATACAGCGCCATGCCCGCCGTTGTCCCATCGACCTCCGCCAGCACCGCCTCCGCGTAGGGGCGTTCCCCAAATAGCCCCCGGGCCAAGTCCCCCGGGTTTCCCGCCACCTCATGGGCAAGCTGCTCATACTCGGCAAGGGATTGAATGAGGGCGACAAGGGTCGGTACATCCGCTGGAGTAGCCGGACGAATCGTAACCTGGGCCTTAGCCGCATCGGTGAGATCTGAAAACACCATAAAGCCTTACTGGAAGAAAAACTTTTCTCATCCTAATACGGCTGGCCGATTTGCCCCTCTGATACCCCATCCGAATAGAAAACTCCCTAAACGAATTGAGGCTTCGACCCGCTCAGCCTGAACGGGATCAGCGTTTGAATCGGGGGCAAGCAACCGGGATTTGTATGACACTAAATTCGGCTTGCTTACTCCCGGTCATCCCTAGGGGCGAGGGCTCCTCACCCACTGGTTGACTGGCAAAACTAGTCGGCAAATTGATAGTACGTAGGTATCTCGCACTCGATCCGATAGGTGCGCTGGTCATGCTGTTTCCGTGATGCCATCGCGGGCTCAGGGTCACGATTATGGGTGAAATGGACGTAGAGGAGAGGGGCCAGTTTTTTCCAGAATTGAAATATCGGGTATCCACGGATTGCTAACCATAACCTGAGTTCGGGATAAGCCAGCCGCTGCAAGCTTAAGAAACCTGCTTCCAGCTTGCGCTTTAGACCTCACCCTAAATCCCTCTCCCCAAGGGAGAGGGACTTTGAGCCTTTCTAGCTCCCCTCTCCTCGTGGGAGAGGGGCTGGGGGTGTAGCTTGCTTCCCGCAGGGTGGGCTACCAGGGGATCGGGTCACTATGTCTAACCCGAACTGAGGTTAACCATAGGGTTTACCAGCCAGAGACAACGGATACAACCATAGGGCACCGCGATGATGCTAAGGCTGATGCAACTAGATATCCGCCTCTCTGAGGGCAGCGTCGATACCCAAGATCCCCTGATTGACCAGACAACGGAAACAGAACTTTATTTTTTAGCTGGCCTGCTCTTTGTCATCATGGTGCTGATTATCGGCATATTTAGCCGTCGGGTGAGCCATTTGCTGCTGTTTGCGCTTGCCCTCTGTGGGATGTTGATTTTCTTGGTGATGGCGCTGTTGATCTGATCCTAAATCTGCCCTGCTTGCCCCCGATAGCAGCAGACGATGAGACCACACCCCTAGGGTTTATCGGCCTGGGAACCGGGGGTTTCCAATTTAGATTTGATGTTCCTAGAAATCAAATCGCTTCTTGAAATTGGCGAATGGCGTCTCCGGCATCGGTTTCGGCCATCAACACACAGCGGCTAAGCAGGGTCAAGTCGAGATCTTGTAAACCCTCTAACCCACTGCGATCAGCAAGCTCGTAGCCCTGGGGTCGCAGGCGGTAGACCGTCAGCACTCCATCCTGCCAAAACCACACTTCAGGAACGCCCAGAGCTTGGTATCGAGCCAGCTTGTCTATCCCGCCGCTGGTTACGACGACTTCGATGGAGAGATCGGGAATGGGTTTGATCGAGCCAAGGCAAAAGGACTGATCGGCCTGGGCAGATACTTCCCGTTCCTTTTCCTGGGTCATGGCTCGGTGGGCTGAAAAAAAACACCCTTTTGGGCCAAAAACAGGCCGATGAGATGGCCAATCACCCAACTAAACCGTTCATACTCTCGCCCCGGCATCAACACCTCAACGGTGCCATCGAAGTAAAACAGCCGCACACCGGGAGCCTGATCAAACCCCTGTTGAATCAGTTTGAACTGCTCCCACGACCGACCGTAGTGAACCACCCGCTGATCGAGGGGAGGGGCGAAAGGTAGGGGCATCGAGATAGGCGGGGAGGGAGTCACAGGGATGCCCAGGAGTTGCCGTTTTCTTAGTATTTAACCTCAGTTCGGGTTAGACATAGTGACCCGAACCCCTGGTAGACCACCCTGCGGGAAGCCAGCAACACCCCCAGCCCCTCTCCCACGAGGAGAGGGGAGCTAGAACGGCTCAAAGTCCCTCTCCCTTGGGGAGAGGGATTTAGGGTGAGGTCTAAAGCGCAAGCTGGAAGCAGGTTTCTCAAGATTGCAGCGGCTGGCTTATCCCGAATTCAGGTTATTTAGTCTATCGCTGGTCGCAAAAAATCCCCGACAGCCAGGGCGCAATCGGGAAACGCTAGAGGAACGATGGTGTCTTGATCGTAGAGCTTTTGCTCTATTTCATAGCCCTCGGCTCCGGGTTGCCGAAACAGGTAGAGACAGCGCTCCTGCACATCCAAAATCCAGTATTCGGCAATGCCCGACCGTCCATACAACGGCACCTTGAGGTCACGATCTCGCCGCAGGGTGCTGTCGGCTACCTCAATCAGCCAAAAGATTTCTGCCGGGGTGGGGTGGTGATCTTCATAGTCCAGCGGGTCGATGCGTACTACGGCCACATCGGGTTCGGGTTCAGAAAAATCGCTGAGCTGCACCGGATCTTGAAACCGCAGCAAAGCACGTCCCCTCAGCCGTTGCGACAGCACTCGACCCAACCGCGTTACGGCGGCACTGTGGGCCGTTCCCTTGGCTGCCATGGTATAAAGCTGCCCTTCGATCAGTTCTAACCGCTCATCCGCCGCCAAAATCCCCGCCTCTGCCATGCGGTGATAGTCCTGCACACTCAGCGTTCGTAGATCGGTGGCCGCTGTCATGGAGATAGTTCGGTATAGGGCTGTTTCCTTATTATGAACAAAGATTATTCCTCTACCAAAGCACCGCCACAGCTAGAGCCACTGCCCGCCGTGCAGCCATAGCAGTAGGGCCGCGTTTGTACGGTTTGAAGCTGATCAAGTCCTGCTTCGGTGAGTAAATCCGCCACGGTGAAGGGTTGGCCGTTGGGCAGGCGGCAGGGCACCCCTTCCATTTGGTTGAAGTCGCAGTCGTAGAGGTTGCCCAGGTAGTCTACGGAAAGCTGGTTGCGGCACATCACATTGGCCACGGTGGCGTCATTGTGGTGCAGCGAGAGGAACTGAAGGTAGGGTTCGTAGAGATCCTGGGCCATCAGCGCTTGTTTGACGCGGCCAATGGGCAGGTTGGTGAGGGTATAGAGCTGGTTGAAGGCAATGCCAAAGTGGGTTTGCAGATAGGTGCGGTAGTCTTCCTCTAGCTTGGCCTGGGAAGGGGTAAGGGAGAACTCGGCGGATCGGGGCACGGGCGGGTTGTAGACCAAATCGAGCCGCAGGTTGGGGTCTTGGCCATAGCCCAGTTGGTTGAGCCACTGCAAAGCGCGAATGGAGGCATCGTAGACCCCCGATCCGCGCTGCTGGTTGACGTTTTTCTCCAGGTAGCAGGGCATAGAGGCCACCACCTGAAGCTGATGGTGGGCAAAATACTCTGGCAGATCGCCGTAGCTCGGTTCAAAGAAAATCGTCAAATTTGTTCGCACCATCACGGTTTTGCCCGCCGCCCGTGCTGCCTCCACAATGGGGCGAAAGCCGTGGTTCATCTCCGGTGCGCCCCCGGTCAAATCTACCGTGGCAATGTGCGGATAGCGGCGAATCACCTCAATGAGCTGATCGCACACGGTCTCTGAGAGTTCCTCCGTGCGCTTTGGCCCTGCTTCCACATGGCAATGGGTGCAGGCCAGGTTGCAGCGCCGCCCTAGGTTAATTTGCAGCACCGTAATCGGCAGCTTGGTGAGGGGTTGGCCAATCCGCTGATCAAAGGGCGTTACGCCAAGGACGGCGGCAGATTCGGCAGAAACAGAGGGGGGAGAGGCAACCATGGGCAAACTCGCGACAACAAACGGTACGGTGTCAAGGCCACTATGCCCTATTAGAACCGATTTGGCGGAGAAATGCCGGAGAAAAGACTGTCATCGGCGTATCAGCCGCCCCAGCAGGAGATTGATAGAATACCGTTGGTCATGAGTGATCGCCTGAGTCGGCAGTCAGTGAAACATCGGCATGGCTAGATATGGCTAAATTTCCCAGATCGTTCTTCAATCCGTTCTTCAATGCAGCCCCTCGGCAGTCCCGAATCCTCACCCTAGAGGGCGGAGCCATCTATGAATGCCCCGTTTGTCGCCACGGCCACATCGAAGCCATGGCCCTGATGGACGCCTACGCCTGCAATTTCTGCCGCCACATCCTCGAAGCCAACCTAGACCAACAAACCGTCCACCTAGTCGATGGTGTGCAACCCATGGGCTGGCACTGGCAGGGCTGGCGTTGGCAACCCCTCCATCACCCCGCGTCTGAGATTACCCTGACCCTATGGATCGTGGGATTGGCCCTGGTGCTGTCTCCCGCTGGCTTAGTGGTGCTCGGCAGCTATGTGTTTCCACCCCTCGATGAGGCCGAACAGGGTCATTGGTCGCTGGTGTGGGCCAGCATCACCCTCCTTGCCCATGCGGCGATGGTGGGCTGGATTATCGCCGAACATTATCAGTTTTCCTACTATGTGCTAGCCAAGGTACAGATACAACGCCTGTTGGAACGGCTGCCGGAGTAAAGGGGCTGACGCCTTGAAAATCGAGTCTCCGTTGAAGGGGTGCATCCCACTTTTGCAAATTGATAGCCCTCATCTCCCAGCCCCTTCTCTCAAGATGGGCTGCTGCGTATACACAAGTCTCTATTCTGCCTAGTTCCTAGGGTTGATCCCACCCTGCCCCCCCTTAAAAAGGGGGGATCCGAGTCAAAGTCCCCCTTTTTAAGGGGGATGTAGGGGGATCTCCGAGGACTTGCAGCATGAAAACAAGATGGGTATACGCAGTAGCTCAACATGGGAGAAGGGGATCCGGATTCAAAGTCCCTCTCCCAAAATGGGAGAGGGATTGAGGGTGAGGGGATACGACAATGGGATGCTCCCCAGTTGAAGTTATCTAATGCAACCTGAGTTCGGGATAAGCCAGTCGCTGCAATCTTGAGAAACCTGCTTCCAGCTTGCGCTTTAGACCTCACCCTAAATCCCTCTCCCTTGGGGAGAGGGACTTTGAGCCTTTCTAGCTCCCCTCTCCCTAGGGGAGAGGGGCTGGGGGTGTAGCTTGCTTCCCGCAGGGTGGGCTACCAGGGGATCTGGTCACTATGTCTAACCCGAACTGAGGTTAATGCAGATTTTTCCTGGACGCCAGCCTAAAAGCTATGACGTAAATTGACGGAAAGGTTATTGATATTGGCATCAAATCGGCCTAGATCCGTGCGAAAAATGATTTGCCCCACCGTACGACGGCTAAGTTCGGCACTAACGCCCAGGGAAAGGTTAAACCAAGTGCTATCCAGGTCGGCTACGGGAACAACAAAGCTGGTCGTGCCACCCACAAAACGCGCCGTCACCACGGGGGCCGAATAGCCCAAGCGGTGATTGAGACCGACTCCAACAAAGGGCAGAATGTACCGATCTCCGGTCAAAATAGGATAGGCCAAATCTAGGCTCAAGTTGCCAAGGGTAGAGTTGGTGTTGTAGCTATCGATGACCGTAGACAGACTACCCGCACCCGTTTCGGTATAGCCATTAATGCGGTTATTGGTATGTCGAATACCGAGGGAAGGCTGAATGAGAATCCCTCCTTCCAAAAACACCCAGCCCGTTTCTAATCCGATGTTAAATTGATTTCCGCTGGTCGATCCCGTGGCTTCACGATTGGCTGCAGGGATAAAAATCGTGCGCCGACTGCTGAAATTGTCAAAGCCATAGCCCGCAAAGCCTGTAGTATAGCCACCTGTGCCATATTGCCCTGTTCCGTATAGACTAAAGGCTACACTATCTGCCTCTGCCGTAGCCAAACTACTGCGCTGACTTCCAGTGCTATAGGAAATAGCTCCTCCCAGAAGAAAATTTGGATTAAAGGCATAGTCTGCCCCGGCTAAAATGGCGTAATTATTCAGATCAAAGCGAGTTGATGATTGAGTATTTCCCCATGCAATATCACCGGACATAAACGCCGACCAAGGACGATTAACAGTCGCTGAATCAATGGATGCATCCTGGGCAATTTGAGCGACATCGGCTTCAGCAACTGAGCCCGCCGCTTTGAATAAATCCGCAGCGGCATAGGCCATTTGATAGGCCTCCACCTCAGACTGAAGAACCTCACTCACCGCACCATTGACAGGAGCCTGGGCCACCCAATGGGGATGCATCATTTCGGTAGTGGGCAAGGTAGGCAGGTTTAGACCAGAGAGATCAATTTCCTCATTTGGCCCATTGCCCAGGGTTGTCTGTTGAAGCATTCTGCGCGATTGGACGTGACTTTGAAAATAGCCATAGATAAGATCCTGACCTTGCTGACTCACCGATGCTTGGGCCGCAGGTGTTTGGGGTGAAAGGGAGTTGGCAAATGCTTGTAACGTTTGGGGTGATGTTGCAATTGCGTCGAGTTCCTGGGGCGAGAGCGTCCGTAGGCCTTCTGTAGCGGCTTGTAAAAAACTAGGCGACCCGCTGCGGGATAGTGCTTCAAGAATCGATGGGCTGATTCGATTCTCATTCACAGATGGGCTGATTTGATCCTCATTCACAGATGGGCTGATTTGATTCTCATTCACATTGGCTAAGAGCCAAGCAATGAAGTCTGCCTCTGGTTGCTGTAATGCAGCCAAGCTTGGGTTTTCTGAGGATAGGATTAGTAGAATTTGTCCTAAGCTACTAATGAGAGCTGGATCATTTGCTCTCGCCTGAACTGCCTGCACAATATTACTTACTCCCAAGGTATCAATGACCTGGCTACGTTGCGACCCTGGTGGAACATTTGTTACGAGAGTAGTCAGGAAAGAGGTAGCACGGGGATCGTTCCAAGGGACAATCGTAAGGCCAGTTACAGCGATACCATTCCGTGGGATAAAACACTCGGGGTTACAGTGTAGCGGTGGCAGGGCTGAAAGCTGACTCAAAACCGGGGAAGCCGTTAGCCCAAGGCTGGCTGCCATGATGACGAAAGATGGCAAAAGAGATGTTTGTAACGATAGTTTCATCATTGATCACTCACAAAACCCAAAAGTCATAGAGCACCTCAATTAATTGCCTTATTGCGAATCCCTGAATCATTGAAATCTCGTTGCCATTCTCAATAGGATTTGTATTTTTCGAGGTGCCCCGTAGTAGAAGCGGGATTAATTTTTAGCTAATCTACCCTACTTTTATCGCTAGTGTCAGCCATAAAAGGTCAGGAAAAGGTCAGATTTTTTGGGCTACAGTCAGAACACTCAATAGTAGACTGCTATTGAGAATAGGGTTCTTCCGAGTTTATGACTGAAGCTGTATAGCAGTATACGATTTACGTTTTTGGGAACGGCTGAAAGCCTTGTCACATCTAGACATAAGGTTGGCTTATCACCATATACCCAGAAGAGCCAGAATAGGCTCTTCTGGGTATATGGTTGAAACTGTATCATGCGATACGTGACGCCTGTGTTGAGCCTGCTGAAAGCCTTGCTGCGCCTAGACATTAGCTTGGCTTATCACCCTGAACCCGGAAGAACCATGAAATTTAAATGCACATCAGCTTATTCCTCGCCAAAATCCTATCAGTAAGAAAGTCCAAGACATTGTGTAAAACCTGTCTACGGACAGGAAACGCTCAACGAGGATGTTGTTTCAAGAGTTCTAGGGCAGAAAGATAGAGGGTGCCTTGGGGGGCGGTGTCGAAAATGAGGTCAAGGCTGGCGAGGGCGGAGAGATCTACCCCCTGAAACTGGGCTAGGGGTATCCGTACCGAGGTAGGGTAAATGGGTAGGGCGGCGGAACGATTGGGGGCATCGAAGGTGTAGAGGGCGGGGGTGCTGGGTGGAATCTCCACACGGGCGGCTCGTCCGGCTTGGTCGCGCAAAATGACCGCTAGGCTGGGGTTGAGGGTGCTAGGGTCAGCGGCGAGGCGCAATTGAAGGGCGGTAAAGTCCCGGAAGTCTCGCTTGGGAATGGGAAACCTCAGGGATTCGGTGGGGGTGTTCCATCGGAATCTCAGCAAATTTAGGAACTGGGGCTGGGGCCGAGGCAGATTACCGCAGGGGGCAAAGGCGAAGCACAAGGTCAAGGCCAAGTCTGCACTGGCTTCGTAGCGGGGGCGAGGTTCTGTTTGCCAATCGGCGGCGATATCTGAAGCGGCAAACAGGCGATGCCGATGGGTTTCTGGCCACACGAGATGGGTGATCACAGGCACCTGGGCAATTTGGGCGGGGGCAGGCTGATGGGCGGTCAGAGCCAGATTGGTTTCGGTGGCAGATTCGGTTCTAACGGCAGATCCAGTCTTAAAGGGTTCAGTATCAAAGATCGAGGCAAAGAAGGCTTGGCCATAACCCATGAGCCAGGTTTCCTGGGCCACCCGCGATAGGCGCTGGCGCGACTGCTGGGGGTTGCACAGGGCAGCATGGTCGGGGCGGCGATAGTAGTCGTCTTCGCGGACGGCGGCGTTAAAAAAGTTGTGATTGGCCCCTAGGAGCATGACCACCGCCACGGGGGTAGTGCGATCTTCGTCCTGGGCGGCGGTTTCGGCGTAGTAAAGACTGCTGAAGTCGGTGATGTCGCGGTCGCAGCCACCTAGCACAAGCGCCGTGGGCACGTCGGGCAGTTGGTAAATGTCATCCCACTGGGGCTGGGGGTGGCTACGGGTGGGGGCCAGCAGCAGCAGAGCCGCTACGGGGCCAAGGCCATTGGCGATCTGCGCTGGGCGGGTTCGTCCCTGACGAGTGAGGGCATTTAACACCGCCGCACCACCGCCCATGGAATGCCCCATCATCCCCAATCGTTCCCAATCCACGCGGTTCGTGATCTGATTCGCCAGGGTTGGCCCAAAGCCGGGATCTTCCCCACGGTGGGCGGCAGCAAGGCGGGTGAGGTGGGCGTCGATAATGGCCTGACTGCGCTGGTCGGCTAGGCTATTGCGCCGTTCGGGGGTAGCCCCATAGGTCGTAGAAAAAGCAGCATTGAGGTTAGGAACCATCACCCCAAAGCCCGCATCCACTAGGCCCTGGGCCAGGTAGGCCAAGCCTTGATCGTGGGCAGGGGCCTCGCAGGGCCACTGGCTGGGGCCATCCACCACAAAGTGGCAGCCCCCATGACGACCGTGGAGCAGCACCACCCAGGGCACCGAGTTATCCCCAGCGGGCAGGCCAATGACCCCCGTCAGCGCCACGGGCATAGTGGCCCATTCTGGCTCTACCTCGGTCTGGGGTAGAGAGAGGGTACCGAGGTCGTAGGTCTGGAGATTTCGGTAGCGGCTTAGGTCAACGGCAGGACGCTGGGGCCGGGGCAACCCCTGGGCTAGGCTAGGGGCAAACGCTATCCCAAGGCCCAAACCAACCCCCAAGGCCAACCCAGCCAGTCCGTTACGCCATTGGCCAATCCCCATCAAACCTGGCTCATCGCATCAGGCGGCGTCGGGTTTTACGCGCATCACCACTAGGGTCATGTCGTCTTCGTTGCTGCGATCTCCCCCAATAAAGCGATTCAGCAGGTCGAAGGTGTAGTTGAGGATTTCATCGGCGGTGGTACAGTTACGGCAGGCCCATTGCAGGGCACGTTCCAGGTTTTCCTCCTCAAACCGTTCCCCCCGCGAATTGGCCGCTTCCGTGAAGCCATCGGTGTAGAAAATTACGGTGTCCCCCGGCTGAAGCTCCATGGTCGCTTCGTAGTATTGGGTGGTCATGTCTAGCCCCAGCAGCATCCCCACGGTGTCTAGGCGGGTCATGGTGCCAGTAGACGCTTTCCACAGAAAGGGCGGATTGTGGGCGGCATTGCCGTAGGCCAACAGGCGACGGGTGGGGTCGTACTCGGCATAGAACAAGGTGACGAAGCGATTGGAATTTTCCAGGTCGCTGTGCATCACAAAGTTAAGGTTTTGCAAAATTTGGGCCGGGGAATGACCGTTCAGCACCTCCGCCCGCAACATGCCACGCATCATCGTCATGATTAACCCGGCGGGCACTCCCTTCCCCATCACATCGCCGATGGCCAAACTCCAGGGGGCCGCCGCCGAGAGATCCGACCCTGGGTAGCGCAGTTGGTCGTAGGTGGTGGGAATGAAGTCGTAGTAGTCGCCACCGACGCGGTGGGCGGTTTTGCACTTCGCCGCCAAGTCCATCCCTTGAATGGCAGGGCATTGACGGGGCAGCAGTTGAAGCTGAATTTCCGCCCCAATTTCCATTTCTCGGTCGAGGCGCTCTTTTTTGCGCAGGGCCACGGTTAGCTCGTTATTTTCGATGGCTACCGAGGTTTGGTCGGCCACGAGACGCACCAGTTTTTGGCGGGTTTCCGTCCAGGCATAGTCGGGGTCGCGGCTGAAGACGTAGAGCCGCCCCCGCTCGACATTCTGCACAATGATGGCGGTGCCAAAAAGCTGAAACTCTCCCCCCAGGTAGCGGTTGACCTGGAGATCGAGGGAGACCATGGCATTGCGCGCCATCGTGGTCATACTGTTGTCTGCGGTGGGCTGCAAGTTGGCCGTCACCTGGCGCGTGGCGGCTTCGAGGGCAGATCGCACGTTTTGACAATGGTCTTCGCTTTGGCAATGGAGCCGCTCGAGTCGCACTTGACCATCGGCGCGAAACAGCACCAGCGCCCCACCCCCCGCATCGGTAACACGGGTAGCAATCATGGGAATCAGTTCTAAAAACTGGTTCAGATTGTTGAGGCTGCGTAGGGCAAACCCCAGAGAACTCAGTAAATCTTGAATTTTGTATTGCTCACGCTGGAGCCGTGCCACCAGCTCCTTGAGGGCAAACACGGGGGGAGCCTCTGGCAAACTCGCACTGCCAGCGCTGTCAAAGGATGGTGATGACCCCGACGACATGGGAACCGATGTCATGGACAACCTAACCAAAACGTATCTACACCAATCAACAACCGTGAACACTAACCCTTGGGCTAATCGGGGTCATTATCAAACCACCGCTAAAGCCATACACTCCTAAAACGATGCCAAGGTTGCTGGCTTGTGGCGGGGCAGCGCAAATGCTTACCATCTCCGCTATTCAGCCTGCGGCGTTCAGCCCATTAGCCTAACCGCACTGAGCGATAGCCAATACTAGCGCATAACCTTAGAACGCATTAGATAGCTCTTGAGAGATTATTCCCAATCCAGACGAGGGGATTGTGATTCCCCATCCTTTTCGTTGAAGTCCCCATGGCGATTCCCCTATTCATCCATCATCTAGTAACACAATGACGGATGATTATCAGGCGATTTGCCAATTGATGACCTCATCTATGGAGCCTAATTAGCGCCTGCTGACATCGCCTTCATGACTGGCCGTGTAGCCTAAATACACCACCATCACAACGATACAGCCGCATCCTTAACCCAGGACATCAGCCCTCCTTAGCCAAACTTGCGGCCATTGTAACGGATGGATTCAAAAGTGGCGGGAGATTTTTGTTCCTGCCACCATTGACGACAACGGGCCAGGATCTCCTCTGTATCGTGGCTCATGGTCGGATAGTTCAGCGTAGGACGATCAATAATCACCAGCGCCACGCCCAACCGAGCCGCCACCGCTTGTTTTGTCTCCTCACCCCCTGGCTGCCCCGAAGCCTTGGTAATGACTGTCGTAATTTGCCACTGCTGCCAAAGGGCTTGCTCTAGGGGTTCATCAATGGGAGGGCGCAGGGCAATCAGCCGTTCCGGCCCAAACCCCGCTGCCAAGGCGGCCTCTAAGGCCACGGAGGACGGCAAAATGCGCGCAAACAGCGTCGCCCGTTCCTGCCAGGGCTGAAACGCCGCCAGCCATCGATAGCCTAGGGTTAACAACACCCGCTGACCTGCCAAAATTTCCGGCGTTAGGGCCGCCTCTAGATGGGGCACCCGCCGCAGGGCATACCCGCCCGGATCGCCGCCGTGCGCTTTGGGTTCCCCTTGGGAAGTCGTCAACGGTCGTTCGTAGCGCCAGTAGGGCAACCCCAGGGTCGCCGCCTGGGCCATGGCCCCCTGGGAAATCGCCACGGCAAAAGGATGTGAGGCATCGACAATGGCCCCAATGTCGTGGGTACGGATAAAATCTGCCAACTGTGACAGATCTAAAGCTCCCACCTCTACCCACAGATTAGGGTGTTGCGGGTAGGCCCGTTGGGCGGCAGTGGTGGTCACTGTGACCACGCAGGGAATGGCGGCGGCGATGAGTGCCTGGGCCAGATCCACCGCTTCACGGGTGCCGCCAATTAGCCACAGCCTGGGTGTCGCTTCAAGGGTTTCGATCAGGGCTTCAATACGATCTAGGCGGTCTTCGCTGGCGGCCATGGCCACACCCTAGAGGTTAGGTCTCTAGATTAACCTGAGTTCGGGATAAGCCAAAGGCCTCAATCGCTAGAAACCTGCTTCCGGCAACGACGCTGGCCCTCACCCTAAATCCCTCTCCCAGGCTGGGAGAGGGACTTTGAAGGACTTTCGGCTCCCCTCTCCCTCCTGGGAGAGGGGCTGGGGGTGAGGGCCAAGCTTAGGGCAGTAAAGAGAGTTTGCGATCTACTGAGGATTGGGTATCAGATTGGCTAAGCCACGGCGATCTTAACAATCACATCATTGAAGTCGCGGTCGCCGCCACCCACGATGTCTTCGTAGCCAAAGACGTTGTCGCCCAGCAATCGCACATGGTCTTGGCCATCGCTATTGGCGGCAATGTAGTTGAAGAACACCGTAGGGT
>QLAH01000112.1_pt1 | contig 73045 bp, 59 predicted proteins | sample 4693081 | NCBI WGS metagenome assembly QLAH01 (sample SAMN09425401, study PRJNA476045) | Lake water metagenome, whole genome shotgun sequencing project.
GTATACAACCGTCAACATCAAGAGCCCTGTTTTGCTGGTGATGATTTCAAATTGACCAAGACTATCTGTTAAAACTACTTTGACTAAGCTGCTGTCTTTAGATTGTACAAGGGTCACTATAGCTCCTTCTGCATTCAATTTTCCTGGCGCTTTTACAGTTCCAGAAATGGTTGTTTGTGCTATAACAGGCAAAGTAACCAATAGGCCAATTGCCAAAACAATAAAATGAATAGTGCGTCTCATGTAGCAGTATTTTCCAGTTTAGGAGGCTTTGAAAACAAAACCGTTGGAAAATAAAGCCAAAAAAGCCGCAATAAAGCGGCATTAATGGATAAGTGGTAAAATTACGCTTTATTTAGTTGCTTGATATATGGTTGATCATACAAACGCTTACCAGTAGCCCGATACAATGCGTTTGCAACTGCAGCAAACACTGGCGGAAAAGGAGGTTCACCTAAACCAGTTGGATCAATATTGTTCTGTACAAAATGCACGTCAATTTTTTTAGGTGCTTCCCTATGTCTGATGATTCGATATGAATTTAAATTCTTTTGTACGGTGGCTCCTTTGTCTAAAATAAGTTCCCCATACAATGCATTTCCAATTCCATCTACCACAGCACCTTCTACCATATTCTTCGCCCCCTCCGGATTCACTACAAAACCGCAATCCATAGCTGTTACTACTTTTTCTACATAAGGTTGTCCATTCTTCATGGTAATATCAACCACATGTGCAGCATAAGATGCATGACAGAAATAAGCGGATACGCCACGCTTCGCATTTTTAGTAGCTGGGCTTCCCCAATTTGATTTTTCCTTTAACAATTCCAATACAGCAATAAATCGGCTTGCATCGTAGTCATTAAATTTACCCACTGGATTTGCTTTTGCTTTCTTCAACATTTCAATTCGGAAATCCAACGGATCTTTTCCTACTGTTTCTGCCAATTCATCTAAGAAAGATTGTTCTGCACTTGCATTGAAATTAGAACGAGGTGCTCTATAAGCGCCTATAGTTATATTGGAAGGCATATCCCAACTCTCCGCTAAATAATTGTCAAACACTCCTGCAGGAAAACGATTTTCATGCAATGGACTTTCTGGTATTCCACCTCCTATTACATGAATAGCAGTTACATTATTGTCTTTATCAATTGCCGCTTTATAGGTCATGATATAAGTAGGCCTATAAATACCATTGGTTAAATCATCTTCTCTTGTATAAATTAATTTAACCGGTGCTTTTACTTTTTTTGAAATATGCCCTGCTTCTACAATATAATGCCCATAAGCCCTGCGGCCAAAACCACCACCCATTCTAGCCAATTTCATTTCAATTTGCTCAGGCTTAATATCTAAATTGGAAACAATATTTTGTTTCATCATTTCAGGTATCTGAATGGGTGCTACAAAAAATGCTTTTTCATCGGTAATATGCGCAACACAGCTAATTGGCTCCATGGGATTATGCGCTAAAAATGGAGCAGTATAGGTTCTTTCTAAAATTTTTGTAGCATTCTTAAATGCAGTTTCAGGATCTCCATCTTTTCTAGCTACACGAGTAGGCTTTTTTTGCATTTCATGCATCAACCGCAAATGGGTTTCAGTACTTTCTAATCCTGCAGGAATAATTTCTTCTCTTTTACCAGTTCTTGCCATCACCATTTCCTTGGTATCTTGAATGGGCGCCCATTGAGCCACTACTTTCTTTCGCGCATTCATCACTTCCCAAGTAGAATTACCCACCACTGCAATCAATTTATTAAAAGCACGTGTATCAAAACCTGCTTTAGCGTAACCATCTTTATACACTTGAAAATCAAAAATCGCTTTAATGCCTGGCATCTTCATTGCTTCTGCAGCATCAAAAGATTTTAGCTGCATGCCAAATGCAGGTGGATGTATAACCATGGCAATTAACATCCCTTCCATTGTATAATCTAAGGTGAAAAGGGATTCACCACCCACAATTTCCTTACCCACTTTATTTTTCTGCGGAGTACCCAATAATGTAAAATCAGCGGTCTTTTTCAACTCTACTTTCTCAGGCTTGGGCAACTTGGCTGCTGCAGTGGCTAAAGCCCCATAGTTCGCAGACTTATTTGATGCTTTGTGCATCACAACTCCTTTAGAAACAGTGAGCTCAGACAAAGGCACCCCCCACTCATTGGCTGCAGCTTGCATCAATAGCAGTCTAGCAGTTGCACCAGCCGTTCTTAGGGGCCTCCAAGCCATGGCCATCGCTCTGCTCCCTCCAGTAAATTGGCTCTTAAAACGAGGGGTGTCATAATCCCCCATTTCTACAATTACTTTACTCCAATCTGCTTCTAATTCTTCATTTACCATCATGGGTAAAGATGTCATTACATTGGTTCCAAACTCTGGATTGGGGTTAAATATTTTTACTTGGTTATCAGGAGTGATTTTAATAAAGCCAGTAAGCTCCACCCAATCCATTTTATCAGTAGCTGCGGCTATTGCTTCATTAGGAATTAAATTAGCAAACCAACTAAACCCAATCATCATTCCACCTCCAGTTAAAGAAGTAACTTTTAGGAATGAACGTCTGCTTTGATTATTATTTGCCTTTTTCATTTACTAAAATTATTTATTGGATGATTTAGCTGCAAGTTGTATGGCCGCTTTGATTCTTAAATAAGTTCCACACCTGCAAATATTGCCTGTCATGGCAGATTCTATTTCAGCTTCTGTAGGATTGGGATTGCTTTTTAACAAAGCCACTGCAGACATGATTTGGCCGGTTTGACAATAACCACATTGAGCCACATCTAATTCTAGCCAGGCTTTTTGAACAGGATGCATTTCTTTTTCTGCACTTACAATTCCTTCAATGGTAGTAACTGCTTGTGCACCAACAGCCGAAACAGGCAATTGACAAGAGCGCATTGCTCTACCATTTAGATGCACAGTGCAAGCTCCACAGGCTCCAACCCCACATCCAAACTTGGTACCCACTAAATGCAAGTGATCCCTCAAAACCCAAAGCAAAGGAGTAGATGGATCTGCCTCTACTTGTAAAGGTTTGCCATTTACTTTTAGTTGAAATTTTGCCATAACAGAAATATTTTAAATTAATTCGTTTTCAATTTTACAGGTCTTGACAACTTAGAAAAAGTTAGTTGTGCTAAACTCCATTGACCATTTTCCTTAACGTACACTTCGGTTACCATAAATGAGTTAATAGCATCATTCCCTCCAACAACTGCAACCAAATCCATATCACTCAATAATACAGCTGTATTGCCTATAAACTTAACCGCATTACTGTAAACTTCGGCATTTTTGTACCAGATAAACCCTCCCTTAATGATATCAATTTCTCTTGCTTTACCCCAAGTTCCACCCATATGCACAAAATCACTTTTATCATGGAATAAAAGGCTTAGTGAATCTACGTTTTTATCTGACATCCATTGCCATTTTTTGGCAGAAAGTTGGATGATTTCATTTTCTGATTGTGCGGAAGCAGTACTAATGCATAATAAGGCAAAAGCCAGGTATAATATTTTTGTTTTCATTATACAAAGCTCTTCCATTACTTCCCAATTTTAGTATACAAATTACTGATTTACCTACCATTTTTACCAATAATAGCAGTTGTTTGAAAAGAGCGAGGGAACAATGACTATTTTTGAAATAGAAACCATACATATGGAACATATTTATCCAATCAATAATATCAGTAAATACAACGCAGACAACAACCACAAAACAATGCATCCGTTGGTAACAGTAGTTGATTTTTCGAAAGCGAGTATGCGTGATTGGGGCAATGTAACAAGCATCAAATTCCAATACGGGATGTACTGTGTTTATTTAAAAGATGTAAAATGCGGAGATCTAAAATATGGTCGTCATTTATACGACTACCAAGCAGGTACATTGGCTTTTTTTGCGCCAGGACAAGTCATGGAAATGCAAAAACCGCCAGCACCTTATCAGCCCATGGGATTTGGACTTGTTTTTCATCCAGACTTTTTATTAGGCACTACTCTTGGCAAACGAATAGACGAGTACCAGTTTTTTGATTACGAAACCCACGAAGCCCTTCATTTATCGGAGGATGAAAGATCAATGATTCTATCTTCTTTTCAAAAAATTCAGTTTGAATTAAATCAACCAATAGATAAACACAGTAAAAAATTAATCGCAGCCAATATTGAATTGTTTCTAGACTATTGTCAACGTTTTTATGATCGCCAATTTATTACTAGGGACAATATTAACAAAGGACTCTTAGCGAAATTTGAGCAATTATTAAAAGACTATTTCAATTCCGAGCAACCGCATCAAATTGGCATACCTGCTGTGTCTTATTTTGCGCAACAATTAAATTTATCTGCCAATTACTTTGGAGACTTAATTAAAAAAGAAACAGGACAATCTGCCAAAGACTACTTACAAAACAAGACCATTGAAACTGCTAAGAAAAAGATGGTTGAGTCCGATAAAAATATCAATGAAATATCAATAGAATTGGGTTTTAAATACCCACAACATTTTACTCGTTTATTTAAACAAAAAGTAGGCATCACTCCCAACGAATACAGAAATCTAAACTAACGCGGCAAACAAGATCTCTACAGGATGCAATGCCATTTCTTTGGTACCATCTTTGATCTGGTGCCTACAAGAAGTGCCAGCGGCAGCAATGATTGTGGTATTAGATTTATTACGAACAGCAGGGAACAAGACCAACTCCCCTACTTTTTGCGAAACTTCATAATGCTCTTTTTCATATCCAAAAGAACCCGCCATTCCACAACATCCGGAAGGAATAATTTCAACGGTAAAGTTTGTAGGCAAAGACAACATTTGTTTACTGTAGTCTTGTGAAGACAAAACTTTCTGGTAACAATGTCCATGAATAGCAATATGTTTGGCTTCTGTAGTAAATGAACTGGAATGAATATGACCAGCTTCTATTTCACGAACAATAAACTCTTCAATGGTAAAACTATTTTGAGCCAGATGGATTGCAGCTTTCTTATTCTCTTGGCTCGCTAAATCTTTGTATTCATCTCTAAGTGTTAACAATGCAGAGGGCTCAATACCCACGATTGGCATATCAGCAGAAACCAAGGGAGCCAATAACTGAATATTTTGATTCGCAATAGCAGCAGCTTTGCGTAATAAGCCCTTTGACAAATAAGATCTTCCACTTTCTAGATGTTCAGGAATGATTACTTGATAGCCCAATTGTTCTAATAATAAAATGGCTTTCTGTCCAATAGAACTATCTAAGAAATTGGTAAACTCATCACAGAAAAAATAGACTTTACGTTGCGCAGTATTGGCTTTGTTGGGAATCCTATTTTTATGCCATTTGTTAACTTGAACTTTCCCCAACAGAGGCATAGTTCTCTCTGGATGAAATCCTACTAAACGATTTGCGATTTTACGTAATGCGGTTGTACCGAAAATTAAGTTGTAAATAGGCTTAAACAAGGAAGCCAACTTCATTTGTGCCGCAAAATTTCCTACCAATTTAGACCTGAATGGAGTGCCATTCGCATCGTAATAATGTTGTAAGAACTCTGCTTTCATTTTAGTGATATCGACACTTGATGGACACTCAATTTTACACCCCTTGCAACTCAAACACAAGTCCATTGCCTCTTTGATCTCTGCATGATTATAGGGTGTTGCATCATTGGGATCACTTAAGAATTGTCTCAGCACATTAGCCCTTGCCCTTGTCGTATTTTTTTCGCTTCGAGTGGCCATAAAACTCGGGCACATTAATCCCCCACTAATCTCAGACTTTCTACAATCGCCCGACCCTGAACATTTTTCTGCTAATCTCAAAATGCCCTCGTCAGCAGAAAAATCAAACAATGTTTTTCCCAAATTAATGGGCTGATGTTGATTCATTCGCAATTGGGTATCCATTGCAGGGGTATTAGTTATTTTCCCTTCATTAAATACTCCTTTAGGATCAAATATGGTCTTAACCTGCTTAAATAAATCATATACTTCGTGGCCTACCATTGCAGGAATAAACTCACCACGTAATCTTCCATCTCCATGTTCTCCTGATAAAGACCCATTGTATTTTTTAACCAAAGCAGCCGTATCTTTTAAAATAGACCTGAACTGTTGAACCCCTTCGCTTGATTTTAAATTAATAATGGGTTCTACATGCAATTCTCCTGCACCAGCATGTGCATAATAAGAAGCTTTCACTCCATGCTGCGCTAATAACTGTTGTAATTCTTCAATATACAATGGAAGATCATTGGTAGATACCGCACAGTCTTCAATTAAGTTTACTGGCTGTGCATCGCCTCTTAAATTTCTCAATAAACCCAATCCTGCTTTTCGTATATCCCAAGCATATTTGGTAGCTGAATTGTATAATACAGGGAATGCATATCCTAATGATGCAACGGTTAATGCTTCAATGGTAGCTGTAATTTTTTGATCCAATTCGGCTTTGGTTTCTTCCATGAATTCTACCATCAACAATGCAGCAGGATCGCCTTCTATAAAGAATCGATTCTTTTGGTATTCAGGATGACCGATGGTGAAATCCATAATCATTTTATCTACCAATTCCGACGCCATGGGTCCATGTTTTAATGCTTCAATATTGGCATATAAGGATTGACTCAACGAATGACAATGTACCACTACTAATCCTACTTCTTTAGGTGGCAGGGGCAATAAATTCAATTTCAATTCGGTAATAAAAGCAAGTGTACCTTCTGATCCTGATAGTAGTTTGCATAAATTAAATGGACTGCCGTTTTCTACAAACGGATACATTTCAATTAAGGAATCCAATGCATATCCAGTATTTCTTCTGACTACTTCTTTGGAAGGAAAATTCTGCTGGATAAGTGCTTGATTTTGTTTATCGCTCAAGCGTTCAAAAAGACTTTGATAGATGCTCCCTTCTAAACCATTTGCATGAACTGCACCTTGTAAATCAATATCCTTAAACACAGCTGTAGAACCATCACTTAAAATAACCGAAGCCTCCATTAAATGATCGCGTGCTGATCCCCATACAATGCTATGCAAGCCACAGGAATTATTCCCCACCATTCCGCCAATCATGGCTCTATTAGCTGTTGAGGTTTCTGGTCCATACATCAGCCCAAATCCCTTTAGGTAATGGTTTAAATCGTCTCTAATAACACCGGGCTGCACCCTACACCAACGTTCTTCTATATTCACTTCAATCATTTGATTAAAGTGTTTCGAAATATCTACCACAATCCCATTACCCACCACTTGGCCGGCCAAGGAAGTACCGGCTGCTCTAGGAATTATCGTAATGGAATGTTTATTGGCAAAGCCGATGATTGCTTTAATATCTTCATCATGTTGAGGTATCGCAACAGCCAATGGCTTCTCTTGATAAACTGAAGCGTCTGTTGAATAAGCCATCAACTGCATTTGGTGTTCTGCACTTAAATCATAATACAGTTCTCCTGATAAGCGATTAGAAAGTTGTTCTAGCAATTGTTTCATTAAAACCTAAATTGGGCAGAAATATACAAATTCCTTCCCATACCATTAATGCCACTTCCATGCATTCTATAATCGGCATTAAAAATATTCGTTAATCCTGTGCGGAATTGAACTCCTAACAATTTTGTTGAGACATGAAAATGAAGAATACCAAAGCCAGGAGTTCCTCCTTTAGGAATTCGATTATCGTCTTTATCACCTTGTGCTAATCTATTTTGGGAAGCAGCATACATATATTCAAGACTGTATTGAATATTGGGCTGTGTCCATTGAATAAAAGTTCTTCCATTGAATGGGGGTATTCTTCGCATTGGCTCTGCCCTGGTAGTATTTTGTCCAAATGAATAAGCACCATTACTACTGATCAATAATTTTTTTGTCAACGCTATTTGGAAATCGTATTCAAGTCCTTTTATAAATGATTCTTGATTGTTCTCTTTAATATACACATTATACCCGCCTACTTGTTGACCAACAAGCTGAATACGATTGATAATATTGGTTAAATGCATATAATAAAATGCCATAGACAATTGCAGTTTTTTAGTGTGGATTTTATACCCCAACTCAGTATTAAAGGTCTTCTCTGGCTTTAATCCATAAGCTGGTACTTCGTACCTAAAATCGACTAAACCCAGTGTTCCCATATCATCAATATTCGGGGCTCTATATCCTGTACTATAAGATGCATACAAAGATTGGGTTTTACTGATTTGATACAATAATGCTGCATTAAATACCAAGGAAGATGGTTTCACTATTGCAGTATCCACTTCAATTTGTAATGCATTATATCGAACTCCCGCTTCTACAGTAAACTTACCCAAAGCAAGATGATGTAAACTGTATAGTGAGAAATTTTGCATACTGGCATTATTGGGATATAAGCCACGCTGATTAACCGTTGCCCCATTGGCAATAGCTATCTGTTGTTTTGCACTTGTTACCTGATCTGCATAATACTCTACACCAGAATTAGCGGTCCAATTAGGATTTAGAACTGAAAAAATATCTGCAGTAAGTCCTACAGTATTCACCCGATCATCTTCTATGAAGCGATTTATATTTCGATTTCTCCAATAATTTCTGCGCTCTTTGTTTACTTGTGATGACGCAGTGAAACTTAACTTAGACAAAAGCGGGTTCTGCGTTTTCCCTTCCATTTTTAAATAACTCAAGCTTCTTTGTTGTGGATCAAATTGATAATAAGCAAAATTTTCTAAGGCTACTCGATGATAAAGTGGCACATTATTTTGTTGCAATTGTTGATGGGCAGCGGTAAGCAACCATTGATTGTTTAATTGCCATTTAAATTTTATATCAAAAGCATTTTCTTTATATCCACTTGGGTGTTGAATTCCAGTGGTATCTCCACCTGGCAAGTCACCAAATTTTCTTGCTGTATACCCTACTTGTAATGCCGTTTTAGCAGCACTGTAAACCAATTCTGCTCTCCCCGTATATTCAGCATCATTACTCAATACCCTTCCAATAATATTTCCAGACCATTTAGCTTTTTCGGAAAACCCTGGGTCTTTAGTAAATACTTGAATCACTCCTCCCATGGCATCAGAACCATATTGCACAGACCCTGTACCCCTTGCAACTTCTATTGATCCAACAGAAAATAAATCAATCGTATTAAAGTATTGATTAGGCCCATATCGGTAAGTGGCATTATTCAAACGTATGCCATCAATCATTAATAAATTTTGGTTCCCGGTTAATGAACGAACAAAAGGTGAGCCACCACCATGATTGGTCTTTTGAACAAATACCCCAGCAGTTCCAACCAATGCTTCAGGACTTGTTCTTGGTTGAAATTGTTGCAGTCCTTGCATCGACAATTTGCTTACAGAGTAAGGACTTAATAAGCTAGTCTGTTTATTTCTTGTTGCAGTAACCATAACATCTTGCAACAAAATAGCACTATCATTTTGAGCATAAGTTGAAATACTCACTGTAAATACTAGAAACGTAAATACTAATTTTCTCATCCGATTACTTTATTATGATGGCTTGTTTTTGTTGACGATAATGGTCAGCACGCATATCTTCTAGCTTATCCATTTCAGGCCCTTTGATAATTTTATTCCAATCAATGGTAGTCTTGTATTTTTTCATTGCTTTGTTTACGTCAAAAATACGTGTGTCGTGCATTTCTAATGTATACGGTGTAAAGTCTGGCTTATCGATAAAAAAGTCTTGTAATAAAGTGGCAGTTACATCATATTGATTTACGTATGGTACTCCAGCAATATTGTAAATCGTTTTTAAAATAGAACCAAAATTCGCGTGTGTATTACTGATATGTCCTTTCTTAACATATGGGCCAGCCATCATTAAAATAGAGCGATGGGCATCTATATGATCTACCCCTCCCTGTGGATCATCTTCTGTAATAATCACCAACATGTTTTTCCAATATTTAGTTCTAGACAAGAAGTGGAGTATTCTACCCAATGCCAAGTCATTGTCTGCCATAAACGAATGCGCACTTGTATATCCATCTTCAGGTCTGGCTTTGGCTATATGATCATTGGGCAACTGAATGGTCATTAAATGGGGCATTTCAGCTTTCCCAGCAATCCACATGCGAGTGAATTCTTTTTCGAACTGATTGGCCCTGTACTGATCGGGTATATTGGTATTGTATCCTGGATAGCTTCTACTTGTTATTGGGAATAAAGCTTTTTGCATAGGTACCATCACACCATGCCCTGCTCCTGTTGCTGTATCATACCATTCTTCTCTAACATGAGCAGTTTCATTGGCTTCGCCAAAATTGTAGAACGATTTCTTCTTTCTCTCAAAAGCCTCCCAGATACCTCCTGCTTCAGCAAAGTCTTCCGGGTCCATACTGCCTGTTGATCCAGGGAATCTTCTTCCTGGTGCTGATGAAAATAGCTTAGCCGTTTTATTAACACTAGAATTTGTTTCAACCCATTCATTGGGTATTACTCCCATCATCCAATGGTGTCCATGAATGCTGGCATCACTATCACAATAAAAATTATCACTGAATGCAAACTGACGAGCAATTTTATGATGATTGGGAGTGACCTTCATTCCTTTGAATCTTTCTCGTTGATTAGCCAATAATGTATAAGCATTGTTTATGCCAAATCTAGCAAGAGTACTATCCCCTTTCGCTTCTTTAATTTGTCCAAATACTTCATCATAGGTTCTATTCTCTTTAGTGATGTAAACAATATATTTAATAGGGCTTTGATAAGCATCTGGCAATGGAGGCAAAGGATTTTGATTGAGGGATACCGTTGATTTAAAGAATGTATTAGACAATGCGGTAGCTGTATATTTTGCTAATTGAATAGAATCGGGCATTGGCACTTTATGAAAAGAACCCAATTGCAAATCACTAATAAAAGTTCCCTGTATGGGTTTCTTATACCCTGCCCCTCCATTAGGACCTGCTCCCAATCCTCTTGCAGTAATAATGTATAATTCCTTTTCATCCTTACCTAACATCACTCTAGAAGGACCCCATCCGGTAGGTATTAATCCGATTGTTTTTGAAGATTCAATATCAATTACGGCCACAGCATTGAATCCTAATAAAGCAACAAATAATTTTTTCTCATCACTACTCAATGTTAGCCCAAAAGGCAATAACCCCCTGAATTGATCAATTGTTGCACTTACTTTGATGGGTATTTGGCGTATAATTTTTTGGGTTGCGTAATCAATCACACTAATATTATCATTGGTAGCATTGGATATATAAGCATATTTTTTTCCAACAGCAATTGAATTGGGACTTGCTCCACCAACCACTTCTATATCTTCAATTAATTCACCAATTTGATGCCCCGTTTTTAATTTACTCAACACTTTATTGCTTTTCAAATCAATCACAAACACACTCATTGCCTCTGGTGAATTAGGACTGCCTACACCTGGAATTTTTTTCCCATCTATAACGGTTCCATTAATCGACTCTTTGGTATTATCACCATAAGGATGATGTGGTATTACCAATGAATCATAATTTTTTTCGGTCATCCCCTCAATCAATGGATAAGCATACATACCTACATTGGCTACAAATGCATAGCGTTTATCGGGGCTTAATGACAAACCAAAGGGAAGTCTTCCACATGGAATGGACGCTTCTATTTTTTTACTATTAAGATTAAGGCGCACCAATCTAAAATTGGCCCGATCTAATACCAGCAATTCATTATTTTCTTCATTAAATAATAAATCGGAAGTAAAACTGTCTTCAAATAAATCCTTTCCGATTTTACCATTTAATGAAATTGAATCCAACCTAATCATGGCATTGATATCATATACCAAAACTGCGCCATTGTCTCCTCCACTCAAATAGACAATATTCGAAGTCTTGCCAAAATCAACACCTAAAAAAGATCCATTCGAAAAAGGTGAAGCAATCTTTTTATCATAAGATGGCACCCTAGTATGATTCAGGGTTTCTAAGTCAATGATGGTAAATACTCCATTATGCAGTGTCACCGCTTTTTTACCATCTGGCGAAACACGCATTCCAAATGGATCATGAGTAATCCGAATCATTTCCCCAGCGGGGCTGATATATCTTCCACTTGGCAACACGGAAACTCCTTTTTCTTGAACACGAGCATATTCAAATTTCCCAGGCACTTCTAAAATAGAAACCAATTTGGGTTGCTGTGCATTTATTTGTAGAATAGTACCCATCAAAATAACTAATAAGAAAAAACTACGCATGAGATAAAGTTAAAGGATATAATAATAAATGAGGTGAATGCATCCGCATCCACCCCATTGAACGAAAACTAAAACTGAGAAAAAACTATTTTGCAATCCATACTAGCGTATTAATATCATCCACACCCTGTCTTGTTACAGCAGCAGCTCTATTAGCAGCATTTAAAGCTTGTTCTGAGAGTGGATAAATAAATCTTACCGGAACCTTATTATTATTCAAATTGTCCAGACCCGGAACAATTACTGGCATACCCGTTCTTCTCCAATCAAACCATCCTTCTAATCCATTAAAAAATAAAGAAACCCATTTTTGAAGTGCAATTTTTTCTAACTTTTCTGCACTTGAACCTGTATAAGTAACTGAAGCTTGGGTATAGTAAGTTGCAGGAGGAGTAACATTGATTCCATAAGCAGCAGGAACCATTGATGCGTAATAAGCAAAATTAGCTTGCACTCCGTTGGTATAGTAGGTTTGAGCTGTAGTTGAAGAAGAAATCATTCCTTTTTCAGCAGCTTCAGCTAAGATGAATTGTAACTCTGAATAGTTCATAATGATGCCTCTAGCCACATTCGGCAGTGCAGGAGTTTGTCCATTGTCGTTACATACTAAACATGCATAACTAAAGCCCACTCTTGAAACACCCTGTGGTCCGCCATTAAAATTTAAAGCAGCCACATCTCCTAAACCATTCGGAATACCCTCAATTTTAGGACTCCCAGCAACCACTGATTTTTGAGAAGGTCTTCCAAAAACGGCTAACCGCGGATCATTCATTGCAGATAAACGATCGCTCAACGTTTTACTCACTCTGATTTCATCAAAAGAACCAACCCTTGCGTCATACAAAGGCCATTGATTAGCCGGCACATCAGCTAAATATTTCAACTCAGCATTGTCATCATTTGAAGTCATCAAAGGATTCAACGTACTATTAGAAATGATGGCTTGCATATCTGCATTAACCGATTTCTTTTTTGACAAACGCATTAATAAACGAAGTCTTAGAGAATTGGCTAATTTTTTCCATTTAACCACAGAACCAGCAAACAAAATATCTCCTGAAATGGCTTCATTACTGGTACCTAAAATATCATTTGCTTTTTTTAGATCTGCTAATAAACCAGTGTAAATTTCTTCTTGGGTATCATATTTAGGCAAATAAATACCGTTCGTTTTTGCTTTTGTTGCTTCTGAATAAGGAATGTCACCATAAGCATCAGTAGCCATAGAAAATAACCAACTCTTTAAAATTAATGCTACGCCCAAATAATTTTGTTGCACTGGAGTATTTGCACTTGCTAAGTCAATAATATTTTGAACATTACGCATATTGCCATACACATTGTTCCAAATAACATTCTTTTCGCCCCATAAATAACGATCTTCATTTACGAATTGAATTTTTGCTGTATACTGTACCAATAGGTTACCTGTACCCCAAGCTTGACCTACCTGTTCATTAATCGCACTCTTAATAATCCCCGACAAAAGTAAATTAGGGGTTACTTTGGTGGGAACATTTGGATTGGTATTTACTTCTGTAAAATCTTTTGTACAAGCATTCAATAAGCATAAAGAAAATGCTGTAAAGACTAAATATATTTTTTTCATTGTTGTCTTTTTAATGTTTTAGAATTTCATGCTTAGGTTAACACCAAAGCTTCTAGATGAAGGAATAGACATATGTTCAATTCCAGGTAATGCTGTTCCACCAGTGAAAGACATGACTTCAGGATCAACGTGCGGAACATTCGACCATAGCGCTAGATTTCTTCCAACAAAACTTAAGGTCGCTGCTTTAAATGGAGTGTTTTTAAGTACTTGTGTTGGGAAATTAAAGCCAATTTGGAGTTCTCTTAGTTTAACAAAAGATGCATCAAACATTACGCCTTCTGCAATATTTCTTCCTGCAGTCCAAGCTGTATGCCATTCTCTAGCAGTTCTTTTTACATTATTCTCCACATATTGACCATTCACTAACATTACACCTTTACAAATTACTCCATTTCCTGGCTTAGTTAAATCATATCCATCTGCACGACCTTCTAATGTTTCAATCATTATACCCCCTTCTCTTCCTACTGTTTGGGTATGAGAATATATTTCACCGCCCATTCTAATATCAAATAAGAAACTTAGTTTGAAATTGCCGTAGGTAAATGTATTATTGATACCGGCCAACCAATCTGGGTTATAATTACCCATCTTAATTCTTTCAGTTGTTCTTACTGGTCTACCATTACTGAAAACCATTTGACCTACAAATTTACCAGTGGCATCATAATGTGCTCCTGCAGGATTGGTGTTTTGAACACGAGCAAATCCAATACCGTACATATCTCCCATGCGTTCACCCACTCTAGCTTCAATACTCACACTTCTGTTAGCCATTACTAAATTGGTTAAACCATCAGATAACTCTACTACTTTACTTCTGTTGCTAGAAAAATTCAAATCTACTGTCCATCTTAAACCATTCTTCTTCCCTACTACTGGAACTAAGTTTAACATGGCTTCAAATCCATAGTTCTTAATTAAGCCAGCATTAATTGATCTAGTACTGTATCCTGAAGTTTGAGAAAGCGGAATATTGATGATTTGGTTCTTGGTATTACTTTGATAAAAAGTAAGGTCTAATCCAACTCGATTATTCAATAGCTTAATTTCAGTGCCAATTTCAAAAGCGGTGCTTATCTCAGGCTTCAATGAAAGGTTGGCTAATCGATCTGTTTCACTATAAATTTGAGCAGTCCCAAAAGCAGTGCTTGGATTATAAGCTTGTGTAAAAGTGAAAGGATCGGTATCATTCCCCACTTGAGCTACACTTCCTCTAACTTTAGCGAAATTGATAATTTCTGGCAACTTAAACATATCACTTACTACTGCACTCAAGGCAGCAGATGAATAGAAAAATGAATTCTTTTCTGACCCCAATGCTTTTAATTCAGCAGGTAAAGTAAGCGCACTACTCCAATCATTTCTACCAGTCAATTCAAGGAATAAATAATTTTTATAAGATACTTGAGCAGCACCATACAGACTATTCACTCTTTTTTCAGATACAGTTTGTGCTACATCAACCGGAACTCGATTGTTAGTCAATTTGTAAATTCCAGGTATATTTAATTGGCCTGCATTTACTTCATTAAAATCGGCCTTTTGCCTAGTTTGGTTTCCACCAAAAGAACCTGAAACAGTGAAATCTGAATTTATTTTTTTATTTGCTGACAATAAAAAGTCGGTATTCCTTTCCTCTGTGATGATTCTTGCTTCTCTATATTGTCCAAATGGAAAACGCTGGGTACTGAATCCCCTTTTATATGCTCTTACTTCAGAAGCATAATCAGTAGCAGCTCTTAATTGTAAACTCAACCAACTTGCTAAATCATATTTCAAAGTGATATTACCGATAATACGATCCAATGCTTGACCATTGGTATTTTCATACATGGTTAAATAAGGATTATCATGATAATTGTAATTCCAACCAAATTGTCTAATACCTTCTAACCCTGGCTGCCAAAGTCTCTTCATATCAGATAACCTTACAGACCTAGGGAACCAGCTCGTAAATAGATACATAATATTTTCCGTACCATAGCTGATAGATGGTCTGTTTCCGCTATTACTTTTGATGTAAGAAACAAAAGCTCGAGCAAAAAATTTATCCGTTAAATGATAACCACCACTGAAAGAAATAGTGTTGCGCTTTAAATCTGTATTAGGAACAATTCCCGTTTGATCTAGATTGGTATAAGACAATCTGAAATCTCCTTCTTTGTTGCTTCCTACTATTGCTACGTTATTCGTAATTGTTCTTCCTGTTTGAAAAAATTTTGCAACTCCATCAATATCTGGCAACCAAGGAGTTGGTGTAATAACACTTCCTGCAGGTGCATTTAAATCTCCACCTAAAAATGGAATAACTTGTCCATTCAAAGTTCTAGGCGAATTAAACTGAGGATATAATTGTCCGTTAAAAGCTGGGCCCCATCCTTCATCAGTACCATCGGTTAAACCAGCTCCACCTCCATTCACAAATGCAAATGGTCCACCATTACCATTCCCTTGACCATAAACATTTTGGAAATCAGGTAATTTTAAAGCATTTTCAAAAGTCAGGTTACTATTCACTTCAATACCAATACCCTTGCTACTTTTACCCGATTTTGTTTTGATTACAATCACCCCGTTGGCAGCTCTAGAACCATATAATGCAGAAGCTGCAGGTCCTTTCAAAACGTTGATACTTTCAACATCATCTGGATTAACAAATCCTGCACCATTGCCAAAATCAACTTCCATATTTCCCCTGCCGTTAGCCCCAACAATAGAGTTGCTAATAGGTACCCCATCAATTACGTATAAAGGTTGATTTTTATTTAAATCAACTGAACGCTCTCCACGAATGGTTACCCTTGCAGAACCACCAATGCCTGAATTACCACCTACAACCGTAACACCCGCTATTTTACCTGCTAATTGGCTTACTACATTCGACTCTCTTGCAACCGTTAAACTCTCACCTTTAATTTCTTGAGAAGCATAACCCAATTTTTTCTTTTCGCGTTTAATACCCAATGCTGTAACAACTACTTCATCTAATTCAGAAGTACTTGTACTTAATTGAATAAGCATTAGATTGTTATTAACGAAGATGGTTTTGTTGGCATAACCAACAGAGCTAATAGTGAGTTGATCACCAGTATTAGCAACAATTGAAAAATCGCCTTTTGCATCAGTTGCTGTGTTCAATTTGGTCTTTACAACTGTAATAGTTGCACCTACAATGACATTACCTGTGCTGGCATCTGTTACATTTCCTTTGATTATGTTCTGCGCCATTGCAGAAAATTGAAAAAGCAATAATGACATCGTGTACATTATTGCTTTGAGGAATTCATTTTTTACTCTCATAATAGATTTGGTGTTTGAGCAGCAAACCTATCATTGTAATGTTAACTCAATGTATAGTTAATGTTAAGTAAATGTATTGTTAATGTAATAACAGATTTATTATTTTAAAGAATATCAATAACCATTTTTTCAGCAACACCAAAACTTAATGTCATACCTGCTCCACCTAATCCATTTAAAATATATACATCATTAATTGGTTCACTAAAATACCAAGATGACCCATCAGTCATTTTTGGATACACACCATTCCAAGTTGCTGTTAATTGCCAAGACTCGGCGTTCATAAAACGATTTAAATATTGCAAAATCAACTGATTAATATACTGCTGATCAAATGGCTCAAAAGTGAAACCATATTCATGTGAGTCACCCACTGTTAATTCACCTGCTTCATGCTGAGACACCATTACATGAATCCCATGCTGAATATATGCTGGCATTTCAGATGCAATTTTTAAGCGTAATACTGACAATGATGGCGATTGTTTAAAACTGTTATAATGCAATAATGATAGACCACCACAAACTGATGTACCAATGGATTGATGCATTGGCAAAGTCATCCTCATCATTTGTAATTTACATTTTACAATCGGCAAAGCATTAAATGTATCCGGGAATAAAGTTTCAATATCTGGACCACTACAAACAAATATTTTATCTGCATTAAATATTAAATGACCAGATTTTACATAACCAATACCTACTTCTTGAACAGTATGATTCCATAAAAAATCAACGCCAGAAAACACTTTTAAATATTCACTTACATTAGCTACAGCAATTCTTGGATCAACAATCATTTCATCACTTGAAAATAATCCACCAAATAATTGATGCTGTTTTACATGTGGATACTTCAAAGCTATCTGACTAGGGTTCATTAAATCCACTGGTCTACCTTCTAGTTCAAATTGTACAAATAATTCGTTCAATACTGCCCATTCTTCTTTACAATATGCAACATGCAAGCTGCCAGATTGATTATACCACATCCCCATCCCATCACATACCTCTTTCCAAACACTTGCAGACTTTTTTGCCAACTGATACAATTGACCATCCGGCTGACCAATTGGCCAAACCATTCCAAAATTTCTTATTGATGCTCCAACCGCTTTTTCGGTTTTTTCAATAACCGTAACCTTATAACCCTTATTAGCGAGTGCTTTCGCAGTAGCCAACCCCACTATTCCTGCACCAACAACTATGGCTGTTTTTTTCACACAACTTGATTTATAGATTTGAAAAATTTTAAATGCCCTATGACTGTAAATAGTATTAACACAATTCCAATAATGGCAGTAGCAGTAAACAAGAAAGAAAAAAAGTTTACCCAACTAAATTGAAATTCAATAAATGTTTTTAACAATAAAACGATGACCGTACCTAAATAACCAAACGCATCTGCTATATACATCACAAATCCAACATTTCCTTTTACAGCATATGTTGAAATCATTCTTTCAAAATACAAACAATTAAAAGGTAAATACGCTAAATACAACCCAGTAGTTGATAAAATCATCCAAACAATTGGACTCAGCCAATGCTGGTGAAAAAAATAAGTAGATAATAAAGTCAATGACAATCCAACTATCACTAAATAATGCGTATAAACAAATGCTTTTAAATTAGATTGAATGGTAAAAAAAGAGGCAATAACAATTAGTACAATTACTGTAATGATTGAACTCGTTTGCACAAAAATTCCCGCATCAGCTATATATCCAGTTTCTGTCCATAGTTCATTCGCGAAATCTTCACTAAAATCTCTCACAATAGTAAACAACATATAACTGATGACAATAGGAACTAAAAGCCAGCCGAATTTTAAAATAAATTGCTGCCGTTCAAACTTCGTCATTGGTGTGCGAGCTGTTCTAACTAAAATATCAGCATCATTTGGTTGAGGTGTTTGCTTAAGTAGCCAAAGTGCAAATAACATCGGTATTAAAAAAATACCACCTGCTACAAACGGCATCCAAAAATCATGTACATCAATATTGATCAACAACCATTTCCCCACTGTTTTTGCCAATCCAGAAGCAAAAATAAAACTGCTGGCTAAAAATGCACCCATGATTTCAGTAGTTTTTCTACCTTCTAAAAATCCAAAGACTAAACCAAAGACCATCCCTAATGGCAACCCATTTAAGAACATGCAAATGATATTATAAGGGGCGGGTATAATGGCAAATAAGAACAGCGCTAACCATGCCGTTAAAATACAGATTAAAATTCCTTGAATGCGATGCTGAGGTTTCATGGCAGCAATAACGCGAATGCCAATAAACTTACTAAACATATAACCAATCACTTGTGCAATTACAAGGCAAACTTTGTAGGGAATTCCCCAAAAAGTCCATTGTTCATAAAGCCCAACAGTAAAGGGTTTTCTAAATCCATACATGCCAGTATACACTACAAATGCTGCAAAAGACACCACCAATAAGAATAATGCTGGTGAATGCTTTAGCTTTCGTCCGATTAACGCATTTTCCCTAATGGTAAAAAAGCTCATGAATGTAATAGTAAAATCAGATCAGACAACTGATGAATGATATGATTAGGTTCTGCCAACTGTAACATATGAGCATCATGTGCGCCTGTTGTAATACCAATGGTTAAACCACAACCTGCATTTTTTCCCTCTTCAATATCTATGATTGAATCTCCCACTTTCACAATGGTATTTGATTCTTCAATGCCAAATTGTTGTTTAGCTAAATCAATCATATCTGGAGCAGGTCTACTTAAGGACACATCAGAAGCGGTAATTAAACCATCGATTTGCTCTCCAACCACCCACCCCAAACGTTGAATCAATTGATATGCCGTTGCGCGATCATATCCTGTATTCAATACCACTTTTACTCCCATTAGCTTTAACTGTGCAAATACTATTTCTGCACCAGGCATTGGAGAAATAGGCGCAAGCAAATACGCTTCTTTTAATCTTTCTTTAAATAAACTATGTAATGAGGCAGCCGTCAACTGCGGTGCAAAAACACCCAATTCAATTAAGATATCTTTTAGTGCCGCTTTTTTTTCCTTACCTGCACCAATGGCCAACACCATTTCAAGACTGCAATCGTAGCCATCATCTACTAACGTCTGATGCAACATTTTGTAAACTAAATTCTGCTCATCTACCGTGGTACCTGCCATGTCAAATACCACCATTTCGTAATGAATACTCATCTTATTCTATTTGGCTTTTTTGTAAATGACGTATCATCATTTGTTTGTATTGATCAAAAGACACAGGAAGCGGCTTGTTTTCAATCTTGGCTTCTTCATCAATTTTTCGAATAGCAATAATATCTTCTAGAAAAGGGTTTTGTTCAAATACTTCTGCTTCATACGAAGTCATCGGACCGCCTTGATATGCTAAGGTTTGCAAACTGGCTTCCGATAAAAGGGCAAGGTATTCAGGATACTTAAAACAGAGATACCGTTTAGCAGGCACGTGCAATGCCACTGCTTGAACCACTCTATCAGAAAAGCCTCTGGATTGTAAAAAAGTAGCCCCCAATAATTCATGATCTTGTAAACCCAAACCACCCATATTGTTGTGTTGGGTAACAGGCACGCAAATATGCCCTATATCGTGCAATAAAGCCGCTAAAATCAATTCTTCACCAAGTCCTTTTTCTGCAGCTATCTCAGCGCTTTGAACCATATGTTCCAACTTGGTAACTGGCTCACCAATGTATTCTGATCCACCTTTTGAAAGTAAAAGTTCAATGATTTCATCAGCAATTTCTGTAGCAAAAAATCTTTCCATTAGGATTGTTTGAACAAACCTATTGAAGAGTAACTGCAAGAAATGATTTTACAGATTAAGAAAACATGAAGGAATTGTTAGCAAATCGTTACTGAACCAATTTAACCGCTTTACCCACTAAAATATCTGCATCATTAGCAACTACAAAATAACCATTGGCTCTCCAGATTTGTCTGGCGATTAAAGCTTTGATTCTGTTTAAAATAAATGCTTTACTACGGGCATCAATTGCACCAAAGTTCAAGCCTTCTTTTGACGCATATTGCACAAAACGTTTCCATTGTGCATCAGAAACTTTAAAATCTGCATTAAATTTTACAGCATCTTTATATGCACTGTATTGGGCCTTATTGCTAATAAAATCATAATAGGCAAAATCATTCAAGGTACTCGTCATGAGCACTTGTAACACAGCCCTTGTGTACAATGAAGAATCAAACAATACCGTGGTATCGGGTGTAATCCCCCCACCGCCAAAAACCATTTTACCCGCAGGCGTTTTATATTTCTTTACAGACCTAGCTAAAGAATCTTTTTTAGCGCTTGAATCTGTTGGATGAAAACGGCCAAGTAATTCATCGTTATACTTATCAATTCCTTCAGCATAAGATTTTTGAATATTTCTTCCCAAGGGAGTAAAATACCTAGCCACTGTTAATCGCACAGCGGATCCATCACTCAACTGAAATTGTTGCTGCACTAAGCCTTTACCAAAAGAACGACGCCCCATAATCGTAGCCCTGTCCCAATCTTGCAAAGCACCTGCTAAAATTTCACTAGCTGATGCAGATGACTCATCTATTAACACCACTAATTTTCCTTTTTCAAAAAGCCCCGGACGCTTGGCAGTGAATTCTGTTCTGGGGGTATTTTCACCTTCTGTGTAAACAATTAATTTATTGTCATCTAAAAACTCATCAGCCATATCTACTGCTTCTTTCATTAGCCCACCTGTATTGCCTCTTAAATCTAAAATGAGGTTTTCCATTTTCTGGGCTTGCAACTTTTCTAATTCGGTCATGAACTCTTCATACGTTCTTTCTGCAAATTTATTCAGTCTTATAAAACCCACTTTCGGTGCAATCATATAAGCTGCATCAACTGAGCTAACTGGAATATTACCTCGCGTAATTACCGCTTCCTGCATTTTGCCTGCACGCAGAAACTTCACTTTAACCTTAGAATCTGCTGGACCTCTGAAAATTTTTCGGATAGCATTACCATCAAGTTTCTTCCCCGAAATATTTACGGTATCATTTACAAAAATCAATTGATCACCTACCATTAATCCCACTTTTTCTGCAGGGCCACCTGAAATAACACTCATCACATTTACGGTATCGTTCATTTGTCGAAACTCTATTCCAATGCCTTGGAAATTCCCCATAATATCTTCATTCGCTGCAGAAAGGTCAGAAGAAGGAATATAAACTGAATGCGGATCTAAATGTTTTAGCAATTCATTGGCTACTAACCCATTGATACTATCTTCTGAAACTTTATCAACGTATCGATTTTTAATCAATTCGGTCAACTCCTGTATTGAAGATCGAGTTGAACTTTTAAAGAATAAAGGAGACATAGTCTTTTCCTTTAATTGAAAGCCAATTAGCATTCCCACAATCATCACAATGGCAAATAAAACCGGTAACCAAACCTGCAGTTTCTTAGAACCCATAAATACACATTAAATTATACGTCATGTAAGCATGCAAATATCTATATTTATTGCCGAATTAAACCTTTCCTATGCCTGCCATATTAATTGCCGACAGTGGTTCTACCAAATGCGAGTGGTGTTTACTAGTAAACGGCAAGAAAAAAACCGTGCTAACCCCAGCTATGAGCCCCTATTTTGTAACTGGAGACGAAATGATTCAAATTTTATCCAAACAACTTTTACCCAAAATAAAAAACACCCCCATAGATCAGCTCCATTTTTATGGAACAGGGCTTGGCAATCCAGCCAATATAGACATCATGAAAAAGGTTTTTAAAACCCTTTTTCCAAAAACCAAAACAGCCATTAATACAGATTTATTGGGTATTGCACGCGCTTCTTGTGGCCACAAAAAAGGGATTGCTTGTATCTTAGGCACAGGATCTAACGCATGTTATTACAATGGTAAAAAAATCGTTTCCATTAGCCCTGGCCTCGGATATGTGCTTGGCGATGAAGGATCTGGTGCTTATTTAGGTAAAAAAGTAATTCAGTATTATTTGTATAAAACATTTGATGAAGACTTGATGTCTAGGTTTCAGAAACGTTTTGGAGAAACCCATGCCAGTATTCTCGAAAATATTTATAAGAAGCCCTTGGCAAACCGTTATATGGCTTCTTTTGCTATCTTTTTGGCCGAGAATAGAGGCCATTTTATGATAGAAAATATCATTGAAGACGGCTTAAACGACTTTTTCTTCACTCATTTATACAAATTCAAAGAAAGCTGGACCCAACCTATCCATTTTGTGGGCAGTGTTGGATTTGGTTTTAGAGATGTTTTAAAGGAACTTTGCAATAGTTACGAGTTAGAATTGGGTAAAGTTTTAAAGACCCCAATGCCCGGTTTGGTGGCATTTCATAAACAATAAGCAATATGGGTAATTTCATAAAAGTTACAGAACAGGCTTCTAGGTACAATGACCTAGAAAAAATGAGTATTCAAGAAATTTTAACCAATATAAATAAAGAGGATAAAACAGTACCCGAAGCTGTTGAAAAAGCCATTCCACAGATTGAAAAATTGATTGCAGCTACTGCAGACAAAATGTTACAAGGTGGAAGATTATTTTATATGGGGGCTGGCACTAGTGGAAGACTGGGTATATTAGATGCAAGCGAATGTCCGCCTACTTATGGGGTTCCTTATGGTTTAGTCATTGGCTTAATAGCTGGTGGTGAAAAAGCAATTACGCAAGCAGTTGAATTTGCCGAAGACAGCGCAGATGAAGGTTGGAGCGACTTACAAAAACACTTCATCAACGACAAAGACGTAGTGATTGGGCTAGCGGCAAGTGGCACTACTCCTTACGTTATTGGTGCATTAAAAGAGTGTAGAAAAAGAGGGATTATCACAGGCAGTATCAGCTGCAATCCTAACTCACCTATTTCTGAAGCAGCAGACTTTCCGGTTGAAGTTGTTGTAGGACCAGAATTTGTAACAGGTAGTACGCGCATGAAAAGTGGCACTGCCCAAAAATTAGTCTTGAACATGATTTCTACCGCCATCATGATTCAATTAGGTCGTGTAGAAGACAATAAAATGGTCAACATGCAATTGAGTAATATCAAATTGGTAGACCGTGGCGTAAAAATGGTCATGGACAATTTGGGTTTAAGTGATTACGAAAAAGCAAAAGATTTATTACTAAAATACGGTAGCGTTAAAAAAGCAGTTGAATCGGTAGGAAGCGAATAGTATGCATGAAATAGAACCTTTTTTTAATTGGAGACATATTTATGTAGCAGAAGAAGATAAACGCTCTCCCTTCTATGGACGCACTTATTCTGAGTTTGAATTTTCACAAACAGTCTATAATTATTTTATTCACCCGCAATGGGATGATTTTGGTAGCAGAACATTGTACCTTAAAATCATTTATGTAGACTATGAATTGCAGTTTGCAATTATTGAATTTATTGGAGAATGGAATGATGCTATAGAAAATGACATCATGGAACTCAAGCGAGAAATCATTGATTTATTAGAAAAGGAAGGAATTTATAAATTTATCTTGATTGCGGAAAATGTGTTAAATTTCCATAGCAGCGATAAAGAGTATTACCAAGAATGGTTTGAGGAAGTAACGGATGAAAATGGTTGGATTGTAGCGCTGAATATGCCTGCAGCCACCCAACAAGATTTCAGAGGTAAGAAGCTGCATTATTATATAGAATTAATGGATTTACCAGAATGGAGGGTATATAAACCTTATCACCTTTTCAAAAAAATTGACGACCAAATCAATCAACGCATTACCTTATGAACCAAGAAATCATTGACCTCTACGACGAGTATACCCATAAACCTTTAAGCAGACCAGAATTCATGAGTCGCTTAGCAATACTAACTGGCGGTATGGCTGCTGCATTAAGTATTTTACCAATGATTGAGGTCAATGCAGCCAAGGCTAATATAACGGCAGAAGACGATTTAGAAATAGAAACCATTACCTATGAAGGGGTAAATGGAACAATGAGTGCATACGTAGCGAAACCAAAGGGAAAGAAAAAATTAGCTGCAGTTGTTGTAATACATGAAAACAGGGGATTAAACGCCCATATAGAAGATGTAACCAGAAGGGCTGCAAAAGCAGGCTACCTTGCTATTGCCCCAAATATTCTTTCTCCATTAGGTGAGTTACCTAAAAACGACGACGAACTAAGAGCAAAATTTGCAACACTCAAAGCAGAAGAGAGTTTGCAAAATTTCATTCGCGCTTTTACTTATTTGAGTACCCGAAAAGACTGCAATGGCCAAATGGGTTGTGTAGGATTTTGTTGGGGTGGAGCGATGGCTAATAATTTAGCAGTAAATGTTCCCAATTTAAAAGCAGCAGTAGCTTATTATGGTAGACAACCAGAAGCTGCCAAAGTAGCCCAAATTAAATCAGCCTTGATGTTGCATTATGGTGGATTAGACACCCGAGTTAATGAAGGTATACCAGCTTATGAAGCAGCACTAAAGGAAAACAAAATCAATTACGAACTTTTTATTTACGAAAATGTGAATCACGCATTTCATAATGACACAGCTGGCGCTAGATACAATGAAGCTGCAGCAAAGCTTTCATGGGAAAGAACCCTTGGCTTTTTTGCAAAGTATTTAAAGTAAAGAATTATGCACCAATTGGTGCGACTGTGATAAATACAATGTCTCCTGCATTAAACATAAATGTGGTGGTTCTTACTTTTAAGATAAACTCATCCACCCATACTTCAATGGTATAATAAGCGCCAAAGAATAAAACTTTTTGAACAACCCCTTCTACGAAATGGGGCTGAGCAGGTTTGGTAACAGATATAGCCAATTGTTCTGGTCTAATTAAGGCACGTTTCCCTCTAACTCCTTCCCCTAACAGTTGAAGAAATACTTCATGGGTTTTGGTATTAATTAAATTGTACTCCCCCATCAAAGCTGCCACATATTCATTAACAGGATGATGATACAGTTGCTTAGGTGTTCCTTGTTGCACCAGCTGACCATCTTGCATGATGATAATTCTATCAGCCCAAGATAATAAATCGGTTGCATCATGTGAAACCAATAAACAGGTTACTTTTAGTGTATTACAAATATCATCTATTACCGATCTGATCAATTCTTTATGTACCCGATCTAAATTAGAAAAAGGCTCGTCTAATAATAATAACTTAGGGAAAGAAGTCAGTTGTTTTGCCAATGCAATACGCTGCTTTTCTCCACCCGATAATTCATCAGACTTACGCATCATTAAATGACTGATTCTACAAACATCAAATATTTGTTGAGCAGATCTTGCATCTAATTGATTCGTCATTTCGAGTAACTCATGCACTTTATAATTATTCCTTAATTCAAAATGCTGAGACAAGTATGCAATTTTTGGATGTCCCGGTAATAACTGTTCGTCAGGCCCTAATACACGAATACCCTCAAAATAAACATTCCCTTGATCGGGCTGTAATAAGCCTGCAATCAATTTTAAGAAGGTAGATTTACCTGAACCAGTTTCACCAGCAATAGCTACTTTTTCTCCCTCTTGCATGGTAAAATGCATGGGATGAAGCACTGTATTGCCTCTTTCAAACTTAGTAACCGCTTGTAAATCCAGAAAAACCATAGCACAATTTACAAAATTGTACCTTCAATTACTAAACTATCTAATTGCCTTGTTATGATTACCGAACAATTAAGAAATGAATTTTTAGTAAGAAAAGACCTTACTTTTTTAAACTTTGGATCTTTTGGCGCATGCCCTAAACCCATATTTGAAAGGTATCAACAATATCAGTTAGAACTGGAGCAAGAACCAGTCTTATTTATTGTTAAAACAGGATTAACCTATTTACAACATTCAAGAGAAGCATTGGGTAAATATTTAAATTGTTCAGCAGACGATTTGGTTTATCTGGTAAATCCATCTCATGCGGTTAACCTAGTTGCTAAGAATTTTCCATTGAAAGCTGGTGATGAAGTACTCACCACTAATCTAGAGTATGGCGCTTGTGACAGAACTTGGGAATATTATTGTGCACAAGCTGGGGCACACTATAAAAAACAATCCATCAGCTTGCCTTTATCTACCAAAGAAACTTTTGTAGAAGAATTGTTTAAAGGAGCAAACAATAGAACCAAATTAATTTTTATAAGTCATATCACTAGCTCTACAGGATTAAGATTTCCGATAGAAGAAATATGCGCAAAAGCAAAGCAGATGGGTATTCCCACATTTATTGATGGTGCACATGGGCCAGCACAAGCTCCTATTGATTTAAGTAGTTTAGGCGCAGATATTTTCACAGGTGCATGTCATAAATGGATGATGACTCCAAAGGGAAGTACTTTTCTATACGTAAACAAAGCCTGTCAACGCATGTTAGACCCACTAGTTATTAGTTGGGGATTCAACAGCACTACTCCTTCTCACTCATCCTTTTTAGATTATCACCAAACACAGGGAACCAGAGATTTTTCTGCCTTTTTATGTATTCCAGAAGCAATTCAATTCATGGACAAATACAATTGGGATGCAGTTTCAAAAGAATGTAGAGACTTGGTCAAATTGAACGCAATGAAATTTTGCGAGTTGGTAAACAGCCAACCATTGGCTCCCCTAACGGATGATTTTATTCTACAACTATTCAGCATCCCTATTAAAACCAAAGACCCTATTCAATTAAAAAATTGTTTGTTTGATCAGTATAAAATTGAAATACCGGTTATGCCACATGGAGACAAAGTATTCTTAAGGTATTCTATCCAGGCTTTCAATACACAAGCAGATTTGGATAAACTGTATGAAGCTGTATCAGATATCATCAAAACCACCAACCTAATTGAAATTGATTAAAGTGTACTGATGTATAAATCTTCTACTTTTTTTCGAGCCCATGGGGTCTTTCGCAAAAAAGTAAGCGAAGATTTAATGCTCGGATTATTTTTAAAACAATTGATATTAATCATTCTGGCAAGGTCTTCCCAACCAAAATGCTTTACTAAATAAGTAAGAATCCACTCCAGGGTTTTACCATGGAGTGGATCATTGGATACAAAGTTTTCTAACATGCTGCAATTTAATCATTGTTCCTGGTTGTGCCAGTACCATTTCTGTTCCCTCTCCCCGAATTTCCTGGTCTTGAATAAGGACGATTTCTATCATTCCAATCTGGTCTTGTATTAGAACGTCGGTCATTAAAATTGGGCCTTGAAAAATTCACTGAAACTGGTCGACTATTCATAGGTAACCGATCTCTTGAAACCCGGTACCCTTCTTGAAAAGATTGTGGTCTGTTATAAGTATTTCTAAAAAACCCTTGTTGATATCGGTTAATGTATACTACCGACCTAGACCTCCATCCATTATTACCATAATGCCAATTATACCAATTACGGTTCCTATAAAAAGAACTTCTTGAGAAAGATCCGAAATAGATATTGAAATTATTATAATGGTATCCAGAATACCAATGCCATGAATAAGGTCTCCAAGGTCTCCACCAATTGGGATAATTATTCCATCCCCAAATAGAAACCCAAGGACGATAAGTAGGCACATAAATGTATTGTACAATTGGCCAACTGGCTACTTCTACATAAGAAATAGTTCTTCTTTCTGCAGGAGCATATTCATCATCAAAGTCTGAACGAAAACCAGGATTAGGTCTACCCTCAGTAGCATAGTTGGGCTCTATGATATAGTCTTTACCGTATAAATCTTCATCCCCCACCACCTGAATGTACACGCGATTATCTGATTCTTTTGTAACAACAAATACGGCAATATCTTGCTGTTCGCTGCTATTGACCCCTACCCGCAAAGTAATACTATGTACATTATCTTTAACCCTATCTACCACACTGATATAATCAATTTGATTATCTCCATCTAAATCTAGGTTATTGATTTTTCGTTCTGGGTCATTGATGGATTTCTCAAAATCTTCCAAAGTTTTAGATTCTTGAAAAACTTTAAGAGCGGCATATAAATTTAAATTATCACCCGGCAATCCCAACTGCTTAGGTTGTTTAGACTGCGCCTGCAATTGCAAGGTTACTGCAATGAGGAAAACCAATACAGTAAAAGTCTTTTTCATAATTATCCATTTAGCGTTAATAAGACAAAATACATGCCAGCTATATGGTGATATAAGAAAATTGGCATTTATTTGCGGTTCATGAGTTTACAAATTGCTGCTTTAAATTCAGGCTCTAATGGCAACTGTTATTACGTAGGAAATAGCACTGACGCGGTTTTAATAGATATTGGGCTCTCTTTAAGAGAAACAGAAATCAGGATGAAACAGCTGAATTTATCGGTAGAAAAACTGCGAGCAATTTTCATTTCACACGAACACACCGACCATATAAAGGGACTTTCTACTTTTGCCAATAAATACAAGCTACCCATTTATATTACACCTGAAACCGCGAAAGGAGGACCTAAATTAATCAGGCATTTGTCTCAATCTTTTGAAGCCAATCAACCCATTTATGTAGGGAAAACAACCGATAAAAGCGCAGACGATTGCTTGGCAGTAACCCCCTTTATTAAGGAACACGATGCAGCAGATCCGCATAGTTTTATTGTAAGCTATCAGGGTATTCATGTAGGTGTAATTACCGATATTGGTATTGCATGTAATAATGTAACCCATTATTTTCAACAATGCCATGCAGCTTTTTTAGAGTCTAATTATGATGAATTGCTACTTAAAAATGGGCGTTATTCACAACCATTAAAAGATAGAATTAGTAATGGCAAAGGGCATATTTCTAATAGACAAGCCCTTGAGCTATTTAAAAATTATCGACCCAAAAATATGAGCCATTTATTGCTGGCTCATTTATCAAAAGAGAACAACAATCCTGCATTAGCGCTAGAAACTTTTCAACCACATGCCAATCAAACACAAATATTAATTGCATCTAGGTACGAGCCAAGCCCCATAATTGAAGTTTCCCCCAGTAATAGATTTGACTTAGTATTACTGAAAAAACCAATAGCTACAACTAAAGCAATTCAGGGAACTTTATTTGGTTAGCAGTTGATTAGCCATATATGGTATATTTGGTTTTAAATACCCCATCATGAAAAAGATACTGATTGCCTGTTGGTTATTTGCATTTACGACTGCATTAAACGCACAACAAAAAAGCCCTTATACTTTATTTGATGCAAAAGGCAGAAAAGTTTCTTATGCGAAAATGATTCGCTTACTACATGAAAAAGACATTGTTTTGTTTGGCGAATTTCATAACAATGCAATAGCACATTGGCTTCAATTGTCTGTGACCAAAGACTTGCATGCAAAAAGACAAATGGTATTGGGGGCAGAAATGTTTGAAGCAGACAATCAAGAAGCATTAAATAATTACTTATCTGGAAAACTAAGTGCAAAAGGCTTAGACTCCAATGCCCGCCTTTGGAAAAATTACCCAACCGATTATGCACCATTGGTGAACTACGCAAAGGCAAATAATATTCCTTTTATTGCCACCAATATTCCCAGAAAATATGCAGCACTGGTAAACAAAGGAGGTTTTGGAAAACTAGACAGCCTAACCAGCGAAGAAAAAAAATGGATGGCTCCTTTACCAATGGCTTACGATGCGAGTTTACCTGGTTATGTTAATATGATGAAAATGATGGGCGTTCACGCAACCGAAAATATGCCAAAAGCACAAGCCAGTAAAGACGCTACCATGGCCCACTTTATTTTAACTAATCATACCAATGGATCATTGTTTTTACATTACAATGGAGCTTATCATTCTGATTATTTTGACGGCATCAATTGGTATTTGAAACAACAAAAACCTACGCTTAAAATAGGAACCATTTCTACGGTAAGTCAGGCAAATATAAAAAGTCTGCTCGCCGAAAATATAGGCAAAGCAGACTTTATTATTTGTGTTGATACAGATATGACGAATACTTACTAAACCTATTGGTACAATAAATATTTCTTACGCATAGTTTTATATTCAGATAAACCTGGCTCCCAAGACGCGTAAATTTCTTCCACCGATTTTCCTTCTGCTACTTGCTTGCGGAAAATATCGTTGCCAATTAATTTATTGATATCGCCAATTTGATTGCTTTGAGAACGATCAAAAAACTGGTCCTTCACTGGGAAATTATTGTACAAGTCGATCATCCATTGAATTTGAATGCGATTCTTCTTTTTCAATTCTGCAATATCTACTTTGCGAAGATCTAAACCATAACATTCTTTGTTCATATGCAAAGGTGTTTCTGCCATGCCTTTGATACTTGTTGGTGTAAACGAAAAATCATAAATGCCTTTGTACAATGGACTTCCAAAAATGGTAAATGGAAACATAGTTCCTCTACCATGATTCAATACTGTTCCTTCAAATAAACAAGTAGTAGGGTACAAAAGAATACTTTGCTGTGTATTCAAGTTTGGAGAAGGCTTAACAGGCAATATGTAATCCATATCATGTGCATAATTGGCCACTTTAATGATTTTCAATTTGGCCTGCATTTTATTGGGCAACCATCCTTCTCCATTAATCATTTGAGCAAACTCTGCAATAGTCATCCCATGTGCAATGGGTATAGGAAACATACCAATGCCCGATTTAAATTTCATATCTAAAATTGGGCCATCTACTAAGTATCCGTTGGGATTGGGCCTGTCTAATATCAATAGTTCTTTCCCATTTTCTGCACAGGCTTCCATGATATGACTCAACACATTGATATAGGTGTAGAATCTACATCCTACATCTTGAATATCAAATATCATTAAATCTACATCGGCCATATCTTCTTTAGAAGGCTTGCGTTTAGAACCATACAAAGACACTACTTTCACACCGCTTGTTGGATCTACTTCGTCTGCTACTTTAATGCCAGCACTTGCATTGCCTCTGAATCCATGTTCAGGACCAAATACTTTTACAATATTTACTCCCAGCTTTAACATACTGTCTACAAAATGCTTGTCTCCAACAATTGTAGTTGGATTAGCCAATAATGCCACTCGCTTGCCTTTTAAATAAGACAGGTATTTATCCGTTTGATCTGCACCCGTTTTAATGGGCTTGTCTTTTAAAGGTGTTCCTGCAAAAGCAACAGTTATAATCAACCCAGCCAATAAAAAAGGCAATAATATTTTCTTCATAAATAAATAATAGACGTTAATACTTAATTATCATAACCACCCGCACGCTTTGCTTTGGATTGTGTTGGCCATGTTTGTGGACCTCTTGGGCCGGCAGGCAATTCTGCTTTATCGGTAGGCATACGCTCTGGGTCTTCACAAGCCATATACACTAAAATAGCAGTTAAAATGGCATTGTTCCGTACATCGTCAAACACGATTTTATCGTAAGTATCTCTATTGGTATGCCAGGTGTAATTTCCATAAGACCAACCCAAAGCACCTAAAGAAAATGCAGGTGCACCAACTGCAATAAATGATGCATTATCAGAGCCACCGCCAGCAGGTGAGCCAGGGAAACTAGTTCTTACCGTATCTCTAATATGAGAAGGGGCTGCTGCTAACCAACGGGTAATAAAATCCTTTGCATATTTAAATCCCGCCCCACCTAAATTCACTACGCGACCTGTACCATTATCTTGATTAAATAATGCTTGTAAATTTTTTACTACTTCAGGATGGTCTTCAACAAATGCACGTGACCCATTTAATCCTTGTTCTTCAGAACCCCAATGACCCACTAAAATGGTTCTTTTAGGATTGGGATACACTGCTTTTAAAATGCGCATTGCTTCCATCATTACTAAGGTTCCTGTACCATTATCAGTAGCACCTGTTCCACCATCCCAAGAATCAAAATGTGCAGATAACATAACATATTCATTAGGCTTTTCTGTGCCTTTCATTTCTGCCAAAGTATTGAATGTTGGAACTACGCCTAACTCTTTAGACTGAGCAAACACAGTAATCTTAGGAGCTTGACCAGATTCAGTTAAACGAAACAATAAAGCATAATCTTCTAAAGCAATATCAATTGTTGGAACTTTTTTGGTGTTGGCTGCAAAAATTTTGTTTACGCCAAAACCATTGCTCCATAAGCTTCCTACCACTCCAACAGCTCCTGCATTTTCTAAAGCTTGCGCTAATTTTGCAGCACTCAAACCAGTTTTGCTGATGCGTTTGCGCCAAGCATCGGTTGCATCAGCGCGTTCTTTTTTCATTTTGTCAATGGATGCTTTAGTACCAAACTCTGCCCAGTTATAATCTGGACGTCCGGTTGGTTGAGGCATTGAAATCAATACAAATTTTCCTTTAACATTGGGCAACCATGCTTGAAATGCCAATGAGTCTGCCACATCAGCCAATACGATGGTTTCTGCAGTTACTGGCTTTTTAGTAGCTGGGCTAAATGCCAACTGAGTACCTTCTAAAGACCTTGTCCAAGGAGCTACCATATCGATATGCGTCACGCCTCTATCCCATCCTCGCCAAGTTCCATAGTTTTCTCTTTTAGCTTCTATCCCCCAATTTTTATATTGCGCAATTGCCCAATCACTTGCTTGAACCATTTTAGATGAACCCACTAAGCGAGGTCCTACTCCATCCATTAACTCATGCCCCAATCTTTGCAATTGAGAATTGGTATTGGCTTCTTTAATAATAGCTTCAACAGTAGGATTTAATTTCTCCTGTGCCACAACGGGCAAAGCAATTAATCCCAAACCCACTACTAGTAGGCTGAAAGATTTGTTTAATTTTTGCGTCATATTTTTCATAAGGTAATAATACAAAACTTCTGTAAGAGTACCGTATGATTTAGCTGGATTATGATGGATGGATGAATCTTATAGCCCTAAATTAAATTCAGCTGCAGTTGCTTTGGCAATTTCATATCCTGCGTCTGCATGTCTAATGACGCCCATGCCAGGATCATTGCGTAAAACCCTTGCTAGTCTTGCGGAAGCATCATCTGTGCCATCTGCAACAATCACCATTCCAGCATGAATAGAATAACCCATCCCCACTCCACCACCATGGTGCAAAGAAACCCAACTAGCCCCACCAGCCGTGTTTACGAGTGCATTTAATACTGGCCAATCGGCTACCGCATCCGAACCATCTAGCATGGCTTCTGTTTCTCTATTAGGCGAAGCAACAGAGCCTGTATCTAAATGATCTCTTCCAATGACGATAGGCGCTTTTACTTTACCAGTTTTAACCAATTCATTAAAAGCCAATCCTGCTATTTCTCTTTCTCCTTGTCCTAACCAACATATTCGTGCAGGCAATCCCTGAAACGCAATTTTTTCTTTGGCCATTTTCATCCAACGTTGCATGCTCTTGTTCTCTGGAAAAAGCGATTGTATTAATTCATCAGTTACTGCGATATCCGCAGGATCTCCACTTAAGGCAGCCCATCTAAATGGACCTTTTCCCTCACAAAATAATGGACGTATATAAGCTGGAACAAATCCAGGAAAATCAAATGATCTTCCAATAGTATAGTCTATTACATTATCCTTTGTTTGTTGTTGCTCTTCATATTCTTGAGCCCTTGCCCTTATATTATTCCCATAATCAAAAGTGATGGCCCCCCTATCCATTAATTGCAACATTAATTGGACATGCAAATACATGCTTTCATAACTTTTAGCAATATATCCTTCGGGATCAGACCCGCGCAAAGCAGTTGCTTCCTCATTACTCATTTGATGCGGTATATAACCAATCAAAGGATCATGTGCAGATGTTTGATCAGTTAAGGTATCGGGTATACAATTTCGATTTAACAATGCTTGTAATAAATCAATCGCATTGCATAATACACCAATACTTTTGGCTTCACCTGCTACTTTGTATTTTAATGCTTGGTCAATAGCAGCATTAATATCAACAAACTTTTCGTCGAGGTATTTGGTTTCAACTCGCTTGTCTATACGCCATTCTTCCACTTCAGCAATTAATGCAACACCGTCATTCATGGTAATAGCCAGCGGCTGTGCTCCACCCATACCCCCTAACCCAGCAGTCACATTTAATGTTCCTTTTAAGGTTCCGCCAAAATGTTTATCGGCAATAGCTGCATAGGTTTCAAAAGTTCCTTGCACAATCCCCTGCGAACCAATATAAATCCAACTACCCGCAGTCATTTGACCATACATCATCAATCCCTTCTGTTCTAATTCAGAAAAATGTTTCCAATTGGCCCAATTGGGGACCAACTGGGAATTGCTCAATAAAACCCTAGGAGAATCTTTATGTGTTTTTAAAATACCTACTGGTTTACCACTTTGAATCAACAAGGTTTCGTTGTCTTCTAATGATTTTAAAGAAGCAATTATTTTATCTAGCGCTTCAAAATTCCTTGCTGCTTTTCCTCTGCCACCATATACAATTAGGTCTTCCGGTCTTTCTGCTACCGCAGGATCAAGGTTGTTCAACAACATCCTTAACGCTGCTTCTTGCACCCACCCTTTGCAATTTAACTGAGTCCCTATTGGCGTCTTGTATTTTTGGTAATCGTAAGACATAATCGGCAATTTTAATAATATCGTTAGTAAGTTAGGTCTTCGTAAGCAGATTGCAATTCATTATAAGAATGCTGATCTTTTGCAGCTTTGGCTGCTTCCATTCCTTTCTCGTACCATTGAATGGCTGCAGTAGTATCCCCTATTCGTTCTAGTAATTTGGCCAAATGATAATAAGAACCAATATAATTAGGATCTTCTGTTAATATGGCTTCAAATAATAGCTTGGCTTCCGCATCATTCCCAAGCTTAATCCATTCCAATGCCAATGCATGGCGCAAGAATTGGTCGGCAGGATTTGATTGTAACATTTCTTGAATTCTGGCAATTCGATTCATCTGGCTAAAGTATGAAATTCCGTACTTTTACAAGGTGGAAAAAGACAATCAACATAATATGAACCAAGATGAGGAAAAGGAATTAAATGACGCCCTCTCCAATGAAGCTTTAACGAAGATTGAAAATCATTTAACCAAAGCAGAATTAGACAAATTAGCTGCATTTTTTGCTAAAGAAATGTTGAATAATCCTAGTCAGGAAAAGCCTAAACCCTAAAGCCTGAAACTTTTTGGTTATTTTTTGGTTAAATACAAACAGTTATTAGTTTGACTCAGTATATTTGCAATAGTTGCATAAACAACTATTTAATAGATAAACCATAACCATATGAAGATTTTAGTTTGTGTTAGCAAAACACCAGACACGACTTCTAAAATTGCCTTCACCGATGGCAATACCAAATTTGATGAAGCGGGTGTACAATGGATTATTAATCCTTACGATGAGTGGTATTCACTGGTAAGAGCCATTGAATTAAAAGAAGCAAATCCTGCAGCTACTATTCATTTAGTAACCGTTGGCAATGCCGATGCAGAACCAATTATCAGAAAAGCATTGGCATTGGGTGGAGACGAAGCTATCCGTGTAAACACCGACAATAGCGATGCATACTACATTGCTGCACAAATTGCAGAAGTGGCCAAACAAGGTGGTTATGATATTATTTTTACCGGAAAGGAAACCATTGACTACAATGGTTCTTCAATTGGTGGTATGGTTGCAGAATTAGTAGATGCACCTTATATTTCTTTAGCAACTAAATTTGATTTAAACGGAAACACTGCAACAGTGGTTCGTGAAATTGAAGGTGGTGAAGAAACGGCTGAAGTAGCACTACCAGTTGTGGTAAGTTGCCAAAAGGGAATGGCAGAACAAAGAATCCCCAATATGCGTGGTATTATGGCTGCAAGAACAAAGCCGCTTAAAGTGGTTGAACCTGCTGCTGTAGATGCACTAACCAGTATTGCAAGTTTTGAATTACCACCTGCAAAAGCTGGGGTTAAATTGGTTGCTCCTGATAATGTTGCTGAACTAGTAAGATTATTACATGAAGAAGCCAAAGCCATTTAATCTAAATGCACTTTATTAACCATCAAATCAATTAACATGTCAGTTTTAATATTTATAGATCAATCAGAAGGTCATGTAAAAAAATCTTCTTTAGAAGCGCTTACTTATGGTGCAGATATTGCTAAACAATTGGGCACTACGGCAGAAGGTATTGTACTAGGTACTGTAAATGATGATTTAGCCGCATTGGGTAAATACGGCGTGAGCAAAATTCACCAAGTAAGCAATGCTGCATTAAACAATGTAGATGCACAAGTTTATGCTAGTGTAATTAGCCAAGCAGCAACTGCAAGTGGAGCTACTGTGGTTGTATTTTCTCATAACCAAACAGGCAAAGCAATTGCTTCCAGAGTAGCGGCTAAATTGAAAGCTGGCTTAGTTGCTGGTGCATGCGCACTACCGGATACCAGTAATGGATTTTCCGTTAAGAAAACCGTATTCTCTGGTAAGGCTTATGCAAATGTGAATATCCTTTCAGCTGTTAAAGTAATTTCTTTAAATCCAAATGCATATAAGACTGTTGCAACAGAAGGCACTGCTGCTGTTGAAGCATTAGCGGTAACAGTAAGCGAACCTAAAGTAAAAGTAACTGCAGTAAATAAAATAACCGGAGAAGTACCATTAACCGAAGCGGATATTGTGGTGAGTGGTGGTAGAGGTTTGAAAGGACCAGAACATTGGGGGATTTTATTAGACCTTGCTAAAGAATTGGGCGCTGCAACTGCTTGTAGCAGACCAGTTGGTGATGCTCATTGGAGACCACACCACGAGCACGTTGGACAAACAGGCGTTCAAGTAGCTCCTAACTTATATATTGCCATTGGTATTTCTGGTGCCATTCAACACTTGGCAGGTGTAAACAGATCTAAAGTAATTGTAGTAATCAATAAAGACCCAGAAGCGCCTTTCTTTAAGGCAGCCGATTACGGTATTGTAGGAGACGCATTTGAAGTGGTTCCACAAATTACCGCAGCTATTCAAAAAATGAAGGCTGGCGCTTAACCTAAATTGATTCCACCTTTTTCTCGATAGTCTTCACGCAATGGCGTGAAGACATCGAGTATAAAACAGTTGGTGATAGCTAGCCCACTGTGCATCGTATTAGACGGAATTACAAATACCTGCCCTGGTTCTAATACATATTTAACCCCATCTACGGTTAATTCAAATGTTCCATCTAAAATATATGACACTTGTTCTTGAGGATGCGAATGCGTTGGCAAAACCGCTCCAGCAGAGGCTTTCACATGAGAATAAGTAGCGTTAGCAGTATGAATAAACTGCGCATCATATCCTTCAATTAATCTAGAAGAAGGAATTTCATGAATATTAAATAGGGGCATTTTAACGTATTTAGCAACACAATTTGCACATAAATTTTGGTAGTTTTGCGCCTATGCAAAAAACTGTTGGCAACGCACATTCATTATTTAGAACAATTGGATATGCAGAAGGTATTTCTTTATTACTGTTATTAGGCATCGCCATGCCATTGAAATACTTAGCGGGCTTTCCATTGGCAGTAAAATACACAGGCTGGGCACATGGCCTTTTATTTGTGGCTTATTTGGCATTGGCACTTTGGGTAAAAGAACAAGAAAACTGGCCCTTTAAATATTTAATCTATGCCTTTTTAGCGGCCTTTTTTCCATTTGGAACTTTCCTTTTCGACAAATGGCTGAAGAAACAAGGCAAGGCATGATTCATTCGCTTTTTTAAGTTAATTTAGCACACAATATGAAGAAGATTGAACTGGAAATTGTAGCGCTTTCTCACAGCATTACACAAACCCACTCTTATGCAGTAGTATTGGGTGAAATGAATGGTTTACGTAGACTCCCCATTGTAATTGGAGGATTCGAGGCACAAGCTATTGCAGTTGCTTTAGAAAATATGCATCCTAGTCGTCCACTCACCCACGACTTGATGAAAAATTTCATGAATGCTTTTGGAGTTGAATTGCAAGAGATCATCATCAACGATTTACAAGAAGGTATTTTTTATTCAAAATTGGTTTGCTATACCGATAATGATACCGTTGAAATAGATAGCCGAACCAGCGATGCATTGGCATTGGCAGTAAGATTTGGTTGCCCTATTTATACTTACGATAATATTTTAGAAAGCGCGGGCATTGCTATGGAAGAAGGCGGCGCTGCTAAACCAAAAATGGAAGCAGTAGGCTCAGAAGAACCTGCAGGGAGCAGCGAACGTTCAGACCTCAGCACACTTAATATAGAAGAGTTGAATAATTTATTAAATGAAGTGCTAGAACAAGAAGATTATATCAGAGCTATTGCCATTCGTGACGAGTTGAAAAAAAGAAAATAGTGCTTTGCACAAAAGCCCATGGTCACTTTTCCCAACTGTAAAATTAATCTAGGATTACATATCACCGGAAAAAGACCCGATGGTTTTCATGAATTGGAAACAGTATTCTACCCTGTTCCTTTAAATGATATATTAGAAGTAGTTAGTTCCACTACATTGCAATTTCAATCAACTGGTATAGATATTCCAGGCAATCCAGCAAGCAATCTTTGTTTAAAAGCCTATCATTTACTAAAAGAAGATTTCCCTCAGCTGCCTCCTGTGCAAATGCATTTACACAAAATCATTCCGATGGGAGCAGGACTAGGCGGAGGGAGTGCAGATGGCGCATTTGCATTGCAACTACTGAATGATAAATATTTTTTAGGACTATCCCCAACGCAATTAATGAAATACGCCCTTCAATTGGGCAGCGATTGCCCATTTTTTATCCTCAACCAACCTTGCTATGCAACAGGTAGAGGCGAAGATTTAACTCCAATAAAATTGGATTTATCCGGCTATCGTTTTGTAATAGTACACCCAGGCATCCATATAAATACCAAGTGGGCATTTGAGCAAATTCAACCCGGTTTACCTGCAAGATCAATTAAAGAAATCATTCAATTACCCATACAGGATTGGAAGTATTATTTAAGCAATGATTTTGAATCGCCCATCAAGCAAAATTATCCTGCAATTGAAGCAATCAAATTGGCTCTATATAAAGACGGCGCTATATATGCAAGTATGAGCGGCAGCGGCAGCACTGTATTTGGCATCTATCCTACGAATGCAAATATTCAATTGAATAAACAATTGAATTACCGAATAGATATTATTTAGTTAGTATCTTTTACCGAAAATTAATTTATATGAAATTGATTATTGCGGTAATACTTTCTTCATTAATAGGACTGAACAGTTTTGGCCAAACAGCTCATAATACCTATTTTGATCTTTTAGCCCTCAGCAAAGAATTAAGACAAATAGAACGTACTGCTTTACCCAATGGAGTTCCTGACTATCGTATCCAAACAATTAAAACAATTGAGCAAAAATTATTGCTCTATAAAAACAAGCATTCGAAAATTGATACATCGGGTTGGTCCCTAGAAAATCGTGTAGACTATGTATTAGTAAAAGCAGAAATGAATGCCCTTGAATTTAATTGCCGCATTTTAAAGCCTTGGCAACGAGACCCTGCATTTTATGCAATAGTTTGGAACGAACAAAGTGATACCCCTGATCACGAGGGTCCAACTAGTTTTTCTGCGATTGAACTGTGGAAATATAATTTCCCACTCTCCCCTACTGACGCGGCAAAACTAAGCGCTTCCTTAAAAATTATTCCTCCACTTTACGAACAAGCAAAATTAAATTTAACAGGGAATGCGAGAGACCTATGGAGCGCAGGAATAGGAAATATAAAAGAACAAGTGGTTATTTTAGAAGAACTAGCCAATAAAACAAATAATATTTCTGTTGAATTAACTCAATCAATTGTAGCTGCAAAAAAAGCCTGTAATCAATTCATATTATGGTTAGAAAAAAAGCTCCCTTCTAAATACGGCTCATCAGGAATTGGAAAAGAACAATATAATTGGCATTTGAAAAATGTATTGCTTGTCCCACTTACTTGGGATGACGAAGTAATGCTACTAAAAAGAGAATTAACAAGAGCATACGCATCCTTGCAATTAGAAAGAGAAAGAAACAAAAATTTACCCCCATTAAATCCCATTAGCAATAAAGCAGAATATCTTAAAAAAACTGATGAAGCGGTTACTAAGATGATGCAATTTATTCAACAGAAAAAAATACTGCCAGTTAAAGAATACATGGAGCCTGCACTTCGAAAACATTTAGGTGATTTTGTACCTGAGCAAAACAGAAATTTTTTTTCAATAATTAGCCATTTGGCCCCTGCTGTTTTGTTCTCTCATTCTACCCATTGGTTTGAAGTGGAAGGACTTATTAAAGATCCAAACAAAAGCTTATTGCGTAAAGATGCTTTGCCATATAATATGTGGATGATGCGGGATGAAGGTTTAGCAACCAGCATGGAAGAAACGTTGATGCATGCAGGAATGTGGGATGAAAATCCAAGAGCAAGAGAATTAGTTTGGATTATGTTGGCTCAACGATGTGCAAGAGGATTGGCTTCTTTGTATGCGCAAGCCAATATGATTAATTACGAACAAGCAAGAAAATTTCAGGTAGAATGGACACCTAAAGGATGGACAGGGGATGAAAGCTTAGTAGGATTTGAACAGCATTTATATTTGCGTCAACCTGCTTATGGCACATGTTATGTTACTGGCAAGTACCTGATTGAAAATTTACTAATGGACATGGGACGTTTGCAGCAACAAAATTTTACGCTTTACAATTTTTTTGAAAAATTTTATGCAGCAGGAATTATACCAGTTTCATTAGTGGGTTGGCAACTAACGGGTAATGATGAAGAGATAAAAAAGTTATTAAAAAAATGAAACTAACTATCCATCCTATTCAAATTAAAGATTAATAAGTATTCTATTGGTGTATAATATCCGCAATACTGATGCCTGGCATACTATTGGGCGTTTTTGGGCAAATACATTTTATCAATAGATTAAATTACAATTTATGCAACGAAGAAACTTCATTAAACAATCATCCTTCACCGCAATTGGTATGGGGGTTTTGGGTTCATTAATTGCCAATAATAAAAACAGTTTTTCCAATTTAACTGTAAATAGCAAGCGCATTGAAAGCCGCATTTTTGAACTAGCCAAATTTGGTGTGGATGAAAAAGGTCGAGGGTACAGAGTTGCATATACCAAGGGCGATCTTGAAGGCCGTGCTTGGTTTATGGAGCTGATGAAAAAAGCTGGCCTAAACCCAACAATAGATGCAGCAGGTAATATAATAGGTAAACGCGATGGAAAGAATCCATCACTCAAACCCATTGCATTAGGTTCGCATATTGACATGGTACCCGATGGTGGTAATTATGATGGTACACTTGGTTCTATTGCTGCATTGGAACTAATTGAAATATTGAACGAAAACAACCTTGTCACCGAGCATCCATTGGAGGTCATCATTTTTGGCAATGAAGAAGGCGGCACTATAGGTAGTAAAGCAATGGTGGGCGATATAACGAGTGATGGATTGAAACAGAAAAGTCAAAGTGGATTAACCATGGGGGAAGGCATTAAAGCCATTGGTGGCAATCCTGAAAACATTCAATCCTGCATCCGCAAAAAAGGAGATATACATGCATGGTTAGAATTGCATATTGAACAAGGCGGAATTTTAGAAAGGGAAAAAATTCAAATTGGTGTTGTAGAAGGTATAGTAGGTATTGTACATTGGGAAGTAACGGTAGAAGGTTTTGCCAATCATGCAGGTGCGACACCAATGAATATGCGCCAAGATGCTTTATTAGCTGCATCCAAATTTATAATAGCAGTAAATGAAGTCATCAACAGTGTAAAAGGAAGTCAAGTTGGAACAATAGGAAAAATTGCAGTGCAACCTGGAGCATATAATGTTATTCCAGGAAAAGTACAGTTGGGCTTAGAGATTCGTGATTTAAATGCTTCCAAAATTGAAAACCTATTTAAAGAAATAGAAAAACGTGCAGCAACTATTGCAACATCAAGCAAAACAACCATCAAATTTGAACGTCAGGCTAATGAATCTAAACCAGCTTTAACCGATAAAAAATTACAACAAATTATAAATACCACAGCAAAGGCATTAGGTTTTACAACTAAGTTTATGCAAAGCGGTGCTGGGCATGATTCTCAACATATTGCAGCAATTGCGCCATCTGCTATGATTTTTATTCCGAGCATAGGTGGCATTAGTCATTCTCCTAAAGAATTTTCAACAGCAACTGATATGGCCAATGGAGCGAATGTGTTAATTCAAACCATTCTTCAAATTGATAAATCGAAATAGTCCTAGAAGCTTCTTACAGGAGATTTATTAAAACATTTTTAAAATATTTCAATATTTTACTTAATTATTTGAATAATTTTTAAATAATTAAGCATTCATGATATATTCCTTTGAATTAATCGTGATTTATTGTATTTTAGTCAAGATTGCCGCCATTATTAACCCACGTTTAAACTGGACTAAATGTTTAGTAAACAGAACAATGGAGGCCTTTACGATGCTTCATTTGAACACGATGCCTGCGGCATTGGATTTGTAGCCAATATCAACGGACACAAAAGTCACCAACATATTTCTGACGCATTAACCGTATTAGAGAATATGGAGCATGGCGGTGCTTGCGGTTGCGAAAACAATACAGGTGATGGTGCAGGTATACTTATTCAAATTCCACATGAATTTTTCTTTGATGAATGCATTCAACTAGGGAAACATTTACCCAATGCAGGAAAGTATGGAGTGGGAATGATTTTTTTTCCAAAATCTGTTGGTTTGCGAGAAGAGTGTAGAGATATATTTAATCGCGCAGCAGAAAAACTAGGCCTAGATATTATTGCATACCGTAAAGTGCCGGTAAATAAGGATAATATTGGACCAATTGCCCTTTCAGTAGAGCCCTGTATGGAACAGGTATTTGTTGCATGCCCCGATTATATAGAAGACCAAGAATCATTTGAAAGAAAGTTATTCATCCTTCGCAATTACGCTTCTCATACCATCAACAATACAATTCGCAAAGATGATATTGGTTTTTACATGGTGTCTCTTTCATCCAGAACGATTATCTACAAAGGGCAATTAACGAGTAATCAGGTTCGTCATTACTTTACCGATTTGTCTAATAAACGAATGGTTTCTGCATTTGGGTTAGTACATTCAAGATTTGCAACGAATACTTTCCCTTCATGGAAGTTAGCACAGCCGTTTAGATATATTGCGCACAATGGAGAAATCAATACGCTTCAGGGCAATTTAAACTGGCTTCGTTCCAGTGAAAAAGGATTCACTACCCCTGCTTTTTCTAAAGAAGAATTAGACCTGATCCTTCCTATTGTTACCAATGGACAATCCGACTCTGCTTGTTTAGACAATATGATTGAATTACTCACTTTAACAGGCAGGTCATTACCGCATGTTATGATGATGTTGATTCCAGAAGCTTGGGATGGGAACAACAGCATGGATCCTGTTAAAAAAGCATTTTACGAATACCATGCTTGTTTAATGGAACCTTGGGATGGTCCCGCTTCTATTTCATTTACCAATGGACAAATGATTGGAGCAACACTAGATAGAAATGGTCTAAGGCCTTCACGCTATACCATCACGCACGACAATAGAGTGATCATGGCTTCAGAAACAGGTGTGCTCCCCATAGACCCTGCCAATGTAAAAGAAAAAGGCAGATTGCAACCAGGCAAAATGTTTGTAGTAGATATGGCCGAAGGGCGAATCATTTCTGATGAAGAACTCAAACAAAAAATCTGTTCTCAAAAACCGTATGCAGAGTGGTTAAATAAATACAAAATTCGCTTAGAAGAATTGCCTGAGCCCCGTGTGATGTTTACGCATTTAGAACACGACCAGGTATTTAAATATCAAAAAGCTTTCGGATATTCTACAGAGGATTTAGACACGATTATTGCCCCTATGGCCATTGATGGCAAGGAACCCATTGGCTCAATGGGGAATGATGCTCCTTTAGCTGTATTGAGTAATCAGCCTCAACACTTGAGTGCATACTTCAAACAATTATTTGCACAGGTTACCAATCCGCCAATTGATCCCATTCGCGAAAAAATGGTTATGTCTTTAGCTACTTTTGCTGGCAGTAATGGCAATTTATTAGTTGAAGAAGCTACTGCTTGTCATAGTGTGGCATTACAACATCCCATTCTCAATAATCATGAATTAGAAAAAATTAGAAGTATTGACACAGGCGTATTTCAGGCTAAAACTTTACAACTCTATTTTAAAGCAGACGGCAAAGCAGGTTCTTTAAAAGCAGGACTTGAAAGGCTATGCAGATATGCAGTTGATGCAGTGCAAGATGGATTTGAAGTGATTATTTTAACGGACCGAGCCATCGATTCGGACCACGCTCCTATCCCATCTTTATTAGCCACAGCTGCAGTGCACCATCACTTAATTAAAAAGGGTTACAGAGGGCAAGTTGGTTTAATTGTTGAAGCAGGTGATGTTTGGGAAACCCATCATTTTGCTTGCTTGATAGGATTTGGTGCCACTGCAATCAATCCATACTTGGCTTTGTCTTCTATCAGAGATATGAAAATGTCTAATAAAATTGATAGTTCATTAGACATAGAACAACTTAAAAAGAATTATATCAAAGCAGTGAATGATGGTTTGTTGAAAGTGTTTTCTAAAATGGGAATCTCTACTTTACAAAGTTATCAAGGTGCACAGATTTTTGAAATCATTGGTATTAATAGTGAAGTAGTCAATCAATATTTTACTGGTGCAACTTCTAGAATTGAAGGAATGGGGTTAGATGAAATTGCCCGTGAAACTTTAGCCAAACATTTTGTTGCTTTCAGCAAAAAAAATAAAGTTATTGACCGTTTACCAGTTGGTGGAGTGTATCAATGGAAACGAACTGGCGAATTCCATTTATTTAATCCGCAAACCATTCACTTATTACAAGATGCTACTAAGCGCAACGACTACGGAACATTTAAAAAATATTCTTCGCTCATTAATAACCAAAGTGAACATGCTTGTACACTAAGAAGTCAGTTAGAATTTGTAAGCAATAGACCCTCTATTTCTATAGATGAAGTGGAGCCAGCCGAAAATATTTATAAAAGATTTGCAACAGGGGCCATGTCTTTTGGTTCCGTTTCATGGGAAGCACATACGACATTAGCAATTGCAATGAATCGTTTAGGGGGTAAAAGCAATACAGGTGAAGGTGGCGAAGATGAAATCAGATACACCCCTTTACCCAATGGTGACAGCATGCGTTCGGCCATTAAACAAGTGGCTTCTGCAAGATTTGGCGTGACCGCTTTGTATTTAACAGAAGCAGACGAAATTCAAATTAAAATGGCACAAGGTGCTAAGCCAGGTGAAGGAGGACAATTACCAGGACATAAAGTGGATGAATGGATTGGTAAAACAAGACATGCTACCCCTGGAGTGGGATTGATTTCACCACCACCCCACCATGATATCTATTCTATTGAAGATTTAGCCCAATTAATCTTTGATTTAAAAAACGCCAACCGTGCTGCACGTATAAACGTAAAACTGGTTTCAAAAGCTGGAGTGGGTACCATTGCTGCAGGTGTGGTAAAAGCCAAAGCAGATGTAGTATTGATAGCAGGTCATGATGGTGGAACAGGCGCTTCTCCTATCAGTTCTGTAAAACATGCAGGCTTACCTTGGGAATTAGGATTAGCAGAAACGCATCAAACCTTGGTAAAAAACAAATTGCGTTCAAGGGTAATTGTTCAAGCAGATGGTCAAATGAAAACAGGGAAGGATATTGCCATGGCTGCATTATTGGGTGCAGAAGAATGGGGCGTTGCTACTGCTGCTTTAATAGTAGAAGGCTGCATTATGATGCGCAAATGCCATTTAAATACCTGTCCGGTTGGAGTTGCCACACAAGATGAAACATTGCGTAAAAGATTTACCGGCGACCCAAACCATGTCGTGAATTTTTTCAAATTTATTACACAAGAATTACGCGAAATTATGGCGGAATTGGGTTTTAGAACAGTGAACGAAATGATTGGTCAAACCAATTTTTTACAACAAAAATCAGGTATCACACATTGGAAATACAACCGTTTAGATTTGTCAAAAATCTTGTACAAAGAACCTGCTGATGAGCATACAGGATTATATGCACAAGAATTACAAGACCATGGTTTAGCTGAAGTACTCGATTGGAAATTATTGGCTGCTGCAAAACCTGCGATAGAAAACGGTGAAAAAGTATTTGGCGAATTTGCAATTGTAAATACGGACAGAACAGTAGGCACCATTGTATCTAATGAAATTACTAAGATACACAAGAGCAAGGGCTTGCCAGAAGACAGCATCCATTTTAAATTCAAAGGAACTGCAGGACAGAGCTTTGGGGCTTTCAACACAGCTGGTATAAAATTAGAATTAGAAGGAGACGCCAACGATTATTTTGGCAAAGGATTAAGTGGTGCTAAATTGATTGTATATCCAGATATTGCTGCACAATTTATTGCAGAACAAAATAGTATTATTGGAAATGTTGCATTATATGGAGCAACTAGTGGCGAAGCTTATATCAGAGGAAAAGCAGGAGAAAGATTTGCAGTGAGAAATTCAGGTGCAAAAGTAGTAGTTGAAGGAATAGGCGATCATGGCTGTGAATATATGACAGGAGGCGTTGCAGTGATTCTAGGCAATACCGGTAGAAATTTCGCTGCAGGCATGAGTGGAGGCATTGCCTACGTTTATGACACCAGCAATGATTTTGCGGCCAATTGTAATCTTGAAATGGTGGAGCTTGACCCACTGGATGAAACAGACGCCATTCAATTAAAAGCATTCATTCAACAACATTTTAATTATACCAATAGCAGTGTTGCAGCATTTATCCTGAAAGATTTTGATCATCAATTGACCCATTTTATAAAAGTATTTCCTACTGATTATAAAAAGGTATTGGCTAAAAAAAATCAACAAACCACTGTTTTAAAATAATAACCATGGGTAAACCAACTGGATTTTTAGAATTTGAAAGGGCCACTCCTGCTAAGCAACCAACCAGCGAGAGAGTGCTTCATTATAAAGAATTTGTTGCACCATTATCTAATCAAGAACTAAACCAACAAAGTGCCAGGTGCATGAATTGTGGTGTTCCGTTTTGTCATAACGGCTGCCCTCTAGGTAATATCATTCCTGAATTTAATGATGCTGTTTATAAACAAAATTGGGTCGAAGCATATGAGATTTTATCGGCTACCAATAATTTCCCTGAGTTTACAGGAAGAATTTGCCCTGCCCCTTGCGAGTCTGCTTGTGTATTAGGCATCAACCAACCGCCAGTTGCAATTGAAGAAATAGAAAAACATATTATTGAAATAGCCTTTGAAAAAGGATTGGTAAAACCTTTTAAGCCAATTACTAGAACGGGTAAAACGGTTGCAGTAATAGGCTCAGGCCCTGCTGGATTAGCAGCAGCAGCTCAATTAAACTATTCAGGTCATCTAGTAACGGTGTTTGAAAGAGATGATGCACCGGGTGGATTATTGAGATACGGCATCCCCGATTTTAAACTTGAAAAATGGGTGATTGATAGAAGAATTCAATTAATGGAAGCGGAAGGAATTGTTTTTAAATGTAATGTAAATGTAGGAGTATCCATTAGCATCAATGATTTGCTCCGCGAGTACAGTGCAATTGTTTTAGCAGGAGGTGCCACAATTCCTAGAGACCTTACTATTGAGGGTAGGCATTTAAATGGAGTCCATTTTGCGATGGATTATTTAAAGCAACAAAACAAGAGAGTAGCAGAAATTGATATTGCTTCTAATCCAATTATTGCAACCAATAAAAACGTGGTAGTTATAGGCGGTGGAGATACCGGAAGTGATTGTATTGGAACCGCTAATAGGCAAAAAGCTGCAAGCATTACTCAATTCGAATTAATGCCTAAACCATCTGTTTCAAGAACTGCATATATGCCTTGGCCACAGTATCCCTTTATATTGAAAACCACTTCTTCACATGAAGAGGGAGCCAATAGAGAATGGGCTATTGCGACCAAAAAATTTATTGGAGACGAAAATGGAAATCTAAAAGCATTAGTAACAGTGCAATTAGAGTGGAAATTGACCGAAGACGGAAAGACTGCTGGCTTTGTAGAAATAGCTGGGACGGAAAAAGAAATTCCTTGCGAACTAGCTTTACTAGCCATGGGATTTGTAAGTCCGCAAAAAGAAGGATTATTAGAAAAACTTGAAATTGAATTAGACGAAAGAGGGAATGTGAAAGCCAGTGATAAGCAATACCAAACCAATATTCAAAAAGTATTTGCTGCTGGTGATATGAGAAGAGGACAAAGCTTAGTAGTCTGGGCCATTAGTGAAGGGAGGGCTTGCGCTAGAAAAGTAGATGAATATTTTGGTGAAAGCCCAACTGTTTAATATCTTTTGCCCGTTATGGGATTTCTTAAAAAGATTGGCTTGTTTCTTTTCACGATATATGCACTAATCAGTTTTGTGCTTGTTATGCTGATCGTATTTCCCTTTGCTATGTTGTCGATTACTGCAGGTAAAGTAAGAGGGGGAAATTTAGTGTACCGTTGTTGCCGTATTTGGGCACAATTATGGTACTATACGATTGGAGTAACACATAAAGAAATATACGAGCACCCGCACGACAGGAGTAAGCAATACATTTTTGTTGCCAACCATATTTCATATATGGATATCCCTCCTATTGTTTTAGCAATCCATCAACCCATAAGAGCCTTGGGTAAATATGAAATGGTAAAAGTACCCATATTTGGTTGGATCTATAGAGCAGCCGTCATTTTAGTGAATAGAAAAAATGCCGACACTAGAGCCAAAAGTGTTCGAGCGCTTAAAGCAGCCATCAAGAATAAGATTTCCATTATTATTTTTCCGGAAGGAACTTTTAATGAGACCAGACAACCCCTGAAAGATTTTTTTGATGGTGCATTTAGAATTGCCATTGAAACACAAACTCCTATTAAGCCCTTATTATTAGTGGACACATTAAAACGTATGCACTATCGCTCACTTTTCGAATTAACCCCTGGAAAAAATAGAGTGGTTTATTTAGATGAAGTGCCCGTGAATGGACTAACCATGAAAGATATACCTCAATTAAAAGAAAAAGTTTACCAAATCATGGAAGAAGGGTTAAAACGATATATCTCTTATCCCACTCCTTAAACGTATTTTTGTTTAAAATCTCAGTTTGTTTGTTGAAGTAATTATACCATTGGCATTGCCCAAAAATTATACCTGGCTGGTTCCAGAGCAGATGCAATTGGGCATTGTTCCTGGGATTAGAGTGGAAGTTGCTTTAAGAAAAAATAAAAAATACGCGGGAATTGTTAAAAGAGTAGTCACCGAGATCCCTGTAGGATTCACCCCTTCCCCTATTTTAAATATTTTAGACAGTAGCCCTGTTGTGAATGAAACCCAATTAAAATTATGGGAATGGATTGCGCAATATTATATGTGCACAGAGGGAGAAGTCATGCAAGCTGCTATCCCTGCTAATTTAAAACTCTCAAGCGAAAGTGTTTTGCAATGGAACGAAGAAAGAACTTTAGATTTTAGTGACTTATCGGATTCAGAATTCATTATTGCAGAAGCACTAGAAATTAAAGGAGAACTCAAAATAAGTGAAGTACAGCAATTACTAGACATCAACAACACTTATCCAGTTATTAAAAAACTGGTAGAAAAAGGCGTCTGCTTTGTTTGGGAAGAACTAAAAGAAAAATACAAACAAAAGACAGAAAATTATATTTTACTTCATCCGAAGTATGCGCAAGAAACCGAATTAGAACAATTATTAAATAATTGGAGCAGGGCCCCTAAACAAATGGAATTGCTCTTAGCCTATTTACACTTAAAAACCATCATCGGCGTAGTAACCCAACCAGAATTATTAAAAAAAGCCAACGCCAATGCAGCACAATTAAAAGGTTTAATTGAAAAAGGAATATTACTTGTTGAAAAAAGAAATACCGACAGATTACCTAGTTTACCCAAACTACTCAGTTTAGATTTCACCCTTTCTGTTGCACAAGAAAAAGCATTGACTTCTATTAAAAGTGTATTCGAATCAAAAACAGTTTGTTTACTGCATGGAATTACTTCAAGCGGAAAAACACAAGTTTACATGAAATTAATTGAAGAACAAATTCAATTGGGCAAACAAGTATTGTACTTACTACCAGAAATTGCACTTACTGCTCAAATGATTCGGAGGTTACAAAAAAGTTTGGGAGGTCATATTGCTATTTACCATTCGAAATTTAATCCTAATGAAAGGGTTGAAATTTGGAATAAAATTAATTCAGGCGAAACCAAAGTAGTATTAGGTGCAAGATCGGCTTTGTTTTTACCATTTAATAATCTTGGGTTAATTATTTGTGACGAAGAACACGACGCATCTTACAAGCAACAAGAACCTGCACCCCGCTACCATAGTAGAGACGCAGCTATTTATTATGCATCCTTATTTAACGCCAGTGTTTTATTAGGATCGGCAACCCCTTCTATTGAAACCTATTTTAATGTTCAACAAAACAAATATGGTTTAGTAGAATTATTAGAAAGATATGGAGATGTTGCCATGCCTACCATAGAATTAATAGACCTAAAACAAATACCGGCCAAACAAAGAAGCGAAAACCCATTATCCCCAGCCTTGTTAAAGGGAATACAGGAAACTTTAGCAGCTAAAAAGCAAGTCATCCTATTTCAAAATAGAAGAGGTTATGCTCCCTATATGATCTGCAATACCTGCGGATGGATTCCACACTGTAATCATTGTGATGTAACCCTCACATTTCATAAAGGGAAGCAAAAATTATCCTGCCATTATTGTGGCACCACTTATCCTATTTTACAAACCTGCTTGGCTTGTGGCAATCATCATTTTATTCAAAAGAATTATGGAACCGAAAAAATAGAAGAGCTGGTTGCCGAAGCATTCCCGCAAGCAGTGATTGCGCGGATGGATTACGATAGTGTGAAAGGCAAACACGATCACGACAACCTCATTAAAATTTTTGAGCAACATCGAATTGATATTTTAGTAGGCACACAAATGGTAGTAAAGGGGTTGGATTTTGAAAAAGTGAGTTTAGTGGGGATTATAGACGCCGATGGCATCTTAAACTTTACAGACTTTAGGGTAAACGAAAGAGCTTACCAATTGATGGAACAAGTAAGTGGAAGAGCTGGCAGAAAAGATGGATTGGGGAAAGTAATGGTTCAAGTGAGTAATTTACAGCATCCTGTGTTGCAATTTGTTCAGCAACATAATTTCCAAGCATTGTATCAATTCGAAATAGAGAATAGACAACAATTTCTTTACCCGCCTTTTACCAGATTGATACAAGTTATATTTAAACACAAAGACAAACATATTGCAGAAGAAGCTGCCAATATTATGCAGCAAGGCTTACTAAATCAGTTTGGTGCATATTTAAATGGCCCATCGCAACCCATCGTAGACAGAATACGAAATCAATATATTTGGGAAATTTTATTGAAGTTGCCGAAAGATATCAGAACAGTTAATAATTGTAAAAGAGCTATTCACCAACAAATGATTATTATACAGAGCAATAAAAGATATCGATCCGTCCATATTATTCCTAATGCAGATCCAATTTATTAATGATTCAACTACAAGAAAATATTTCATTAAAACCCTTTAATAGCTTTGGGATTGATGTATTAACTAAACATTTTTGCAGGGTTGCTTCATTATATGAAATACAGGAAATATTGGAATGGAATAAAACCAACAATAATCCCCTACTCGTTCTAGGCGGAGGGAGCAACTTACTTTTCACTAAAAATTATGATGGGCTTGTTTTACAAAATGCACTGAAAGGCATTGAGCTAATAAAAGAAGATCATGAATATTTTTATATAAAGGCAATGGCTGGTGAAAACTGGCATGAAATGGTAACTTATTGCGTGAACATGCAATACCAAGGAATTGAAAACATGAGTTTAATTCCGGGCAATGTAGGGGCATCTCCCATGCAAAATATTGGCGCATACGGAGTAGAAATAAAAGATGTATTTGAAAGTTTAGAAGCAGTACAAATTAGCGATGGTACTGTGATCACTTTTGACAATAAAGCCTGTGAGTTTGGATACAGGGAAAGTGTATTCAAACATCAATTACGCAATCAATTTATTATACTATCGGTGGTACTCAAATTGCGTAAAATACCTAAATACAATACTAGCTATGGCAATATTGAACAGGAATTAATCCATATGAATGTTCAAGAGCCAAATATTCAATCCATTGCTGAAGCAGTTATTAGAATAAGACAACGCAAATTACCAGACCCTACAAAAATTGGCAATGCAGGTAGTTTTTTTAAGAACCCTATCATACCAACGGCATTATATGATCAACTTAAACAAGATTACAAAGACATACCAGGGTTTGCTGTTTCTGCAACAGCATTTACTAAAGTTCCAGCTGCATGGTTAATTGAGCAAACTGGATGGAAAGGTTTCAGAATAGGCGATGCGGGGTGTTATCCATTTCAGCCGCTTGTTTTAGTAAACTATGGAAGTGCCACTGGGGCTGAAATTTTTAATTTAAGTACACAAATTATTGAAAAAGTAAAAGCGTGTTTTGGGATTCAATTAGAAAGAGAGGTTAATATTTATTAACCAAGTATTTATTCACCCAATATTTTTGCGACTACTGATTCTACTGAATCATTTGCCATATTAATCCATCTAAATTCAGGGTCTTTTTTAAACCAAGTCATTTGGCGCTTTGCGTATTGACGGGTATGTTGTTTAATTTGAAGGATGGCTTCTTCCTTTGAAATATTTCCATCTAAATAATCAAATAGTTCTTTATACCCCACTGTTTGTAAAGCAGGTTTGTTTCGATATTGAAGAACTGACTGTACTTCTTCAAGTAATCCATCTTGAATCATTTGATCTACCCTTGCATTAATTCGATTAGTCAATAGATCCATCGGCATTTCTAATCCTATTTTCACCACATTAAAAGTGCGTTGTTTTTTTTCAGCAGTTCTAAAATGGAGAATAGACTTACCTGTTGCGTTTAATACTTCTAATGCTCGCATCAATCTTTGTGGATTCGATTTCTCGGCTGTTTCCCAAAATACAGGATCACGATGCTTTAATTCGGCTTGTAACCAGATTAAACCCTTTGAGGTATAATTGGCAATAATGGCTTCACGGATACTTGGATCTATTTGTGGCATTGGGTCAATCCCCTCACAAAAAGCGCGAATATATAAACCCGTACCACCCACCATAACCAATTGGTCATTTTTAGCAAAAAAAGCTTCGGACTTATCTAAAGCAAATTGCTCAAAATAACCCGCATTAATATCTGCTTCAACAGAATGGTCGGCAATAAAATAATGTTGTACTGCAGCTATTTCAGCTTCGCTTGGTCTTGCAACACCAATCGACAATTCAGTAAAACATTGTCTTGAATCAGCAGAAATAATTTCAGTATTGAGCGCTTTGGCCAATGCTATAGACACAGCGGTTTTACCTACTGCTGTTGGGCCTGCAAGAATATAAATAGTTGGTTTAGTCTTCAAAATCGTCTCTTTGTTCTTCACCACCAATGCCATCATCATCGCCATCGGCTTCACTTTCAGCTTCTTCGCCTTCTTCTACAAATCCATCCGCTGTTTCATTTAAATCATATTTCTCTTCAATGTCGGCAAACTTGTCACCCAACAAACTTTTTGTTCCATACTGCTGTGGGCCAATACCTTCTACTCTTGAAACAGCTGGGTAAGTTAATTTAGGATTGGACTCTTTATTTACACTAATTAATGCAATCAAAAAAACCCAACCTTTTGCAAAATCGTATTCGTAAATAAATTTTTGATTTACATCCTGTATTTCTGAACCAATGGTAGTTTCGGCCATTAACAAGGGTTCTACGCGATAAGGTTTATCGTATTTTTCATAACTAATTTCCCTTCCGCGCAACCAGTTATCATTGCTTCTAAAAAAAGTAGCTTGGTGCTTCGAATCAAATTCAAAGGATTTCAAAATAGCAAAATGCAAGTCCAAGAAGAATTGGTTATGCTTAATAACGATATCACGATAAACCGCGTCGTCTTCCTCTAAATAAATTCTAAACTTTAAAACAGCCATCCCGCCAAGATTTAATGATTGGGCTGCAAAATAGCGATTATTTAACGGGTTTTAGATTCAATTCTGCTCCTTTTTCTAACATATATTGATAAGCCAATTCAAATTGGTTCGGAATAATCCCATCCAATATAGCTTCGCGTATTGCATCTTTAATTACGCCCACATTTCTACCAGGGGTTAATCCAAATACTTCCATAATTAATTCTCCACTAATTGGAGGCTGCCAATTCCTAAGCTGGTCTTGGGTTTCAACCTGTTGCATCCGTTCCTTCACCATTTCAAAATTCTGCAAGTATCGGTTTACCTTCTGTTTATTTTTACTGGTAATATCGGCTGCACAAAGTGTCATTAAATCGTCTATATCTTCCCCTGCATCAAACAATAATCTTCTTACTGCACTATCCGTTATATTTTCCTTTGTTAAACTGATTGGTCTCAAATGCAAAAGAACCAGCTTTTGAACATATTTCATGGGGTCATGTAGCGGCAATTTCAACTTAGAAAATATTTTAGGAACCATTCTAGCACCCACTACTTCATGTCCATGAAAAGTCCATCCATGCCCCTCTTCAAATTTTTTAGTGGCCGGCTTGCCAATATCGTGCAATAATGCAGCCCACCTAAGCCAAAGATTTTGCGTATTCGGTACAATATTATCTAATACTTGAAGGGTATGATAAAAATTATCCTTATGCCCTTTTCCTTCTATGTACACCGCCCCATGTAAGTCTACCATTTGAGGGAAAATCAATTTAAGTAACCCTGATTTATAGAGTAAGTCCCATCCAATGGAAGGCTTGGCACATAGCATGATTTTATTCAATTCATCCGTTATTCTTTCTTGACTCACTATTTTCATCCGATGCACATTCTCACCAATTGCTTTAAATGTTTGCTCTTCAATAACAAAATTCAATTGAGTGGCAAATCGAATTGCCCTCAGCATTCTTAACGGATCGTCACTAAAAGTTTGTACTGGTTCTAATGGTGTTTGAATTCTTTTATCTGCTATGGCTTGTATCCCATCAAATGGATCTAATAACAGTCCAAAATGGGCATCATTTAAGCTAATTGCCAATGCATTAATAGTAAAATCTCTTCTGTTTTGATCGTCGGCTAAAGTGCCTTGTTCAACTTGAGGCTTCCTACTATCTTGCTGATAACTCTCTTTTCTCGCTCCTACAAATTCAATCTCAAAGTCATCCAACTTAATTTGAGCAGTTCCAAAATTTTTAAAATAAGCTACAATAGGTTTGGGTGTTAACTCATTGGCAAAGGCATGTGCAAGGGCTATACCGTCACCTAAACAAACAATATCTGCATCTTTGGTATTTCTGCCAATGACTTTATCGCGTACAAAGCCTCCAATTAAATAGCATGGCATATTTAATGCATCGGCCACTGCCCCTATTTTTTTAAATATAGCTTCTTCCTTATCACTAAACTGAATGGTCATTGCTGCAAATGTAAGATTGTTTATTATGTAGCGGGCAAGCAACGCATTAATTGCGCAATTTCAATTTTATATCCACAATCAAAATGCCCCTCAGGACATTGATTCTTGCCATGCAATCCACAAGGTCTGCAGGCAAGATCCCGATTAATTTGAACGATATAACTTTTTGTACTCAAAGGCCCATATCCAAAACCAGGAATGGTAGAGCAATAAATAGCAGTAACTGGCGCATTAACCGAAGAACAAAAATGCATTGGAGCAGAATCGTTTACATAGTTCATTAATGCGTCTTTCATTAATGCTGCAGATTGTAAAAAATTACACTTACCTGCTAAATTAGTGGAACGTTGATGGCCACTTTGGTCAATAATCTGCTGACACAATGCATAATCACTTGGCCCTCCCATTGCATACACTTGAATAGTGGAAGGCAATTGTTGTAGAAATGCTATCCATTTTTCAGGTGGAAACTGTTTAGTCATCCAAACTGATGAAGGAGCAAAACAAATGTATTTTCCTTGCTTAAATGGTTCCACAAAATGAAAATCATTTTCTGTTGGATAGAGTTTGGGCATACAAAGTTTGGTTGCTGGCCAGTGCAGTAACAATTGATTTCGTTCAATCTCATGCAACCCGGTATTGTTGCCCATTTGGTGTTGAATCACTTTAGTGAACAGGGAACTAAGTGGATTTTTATCAAACCCAATCCTTTCTTTTGCTCCTGAAAAAGCAGTCAGGAACCCAGTTGCAGCATATCGTTGTAAATTGATGACTGCATCATATCGATGCTTACGAATTTGTGTGAGCAATTGCCAAAGGTGCTTGTATTTATCTTTTTGCTTATTCCAAATCAAGGTATTCTTTAAAAAGGGATGTCCGGTAAATAAAGATTCATTCCCTTTACGAACCAATATATCTAAATCTGCGGTTGGATATGCTTGATGCAAAGATTCTAGCATTGCGCTTGCTAAAACCACATCCCCAATAAAAGCCGTTTGAATAATCAGCATCCTTTGCATTCAACAAAACTAAGGATATGCTTTAAATCATTCTCATACAATTAAAAAAGCTAAATTTTGTACTTTTGCTAAAATTTAAAATATGCCGCAAGAATTAGTGTTAGAAGCTTGGAACAATAGAGAACTTTTGAAGGATGCTAAGTATAGTGATGCAGTTAAACAAGTAATTGAAGCAGTAGATAAAGGTCAGCTAAGAGTTGCAAGCCCCGATGCTGATGGATGGGTAGTGAATGAGTGGGTTAAAAAAGCAATCCTTTTATATTTTGGCATTCAACAAATGCAAACTTGGGAAATGCCCCCATTTGAGTTTTACGATAAAATGTTACTCAAAACCAATTATAAAGAATTAGGGGTTAGAGCAGTTCCACCTGCTACGGCTAGGTATGGTGCATATATTGCGAAGAATGTTGTTTTAATGCCTAGTTATGTAAATATTGGTGCTTATGTAGATGAGGGCACTATGGTAGATACTTGGGCTACTGTTGGAAGTTGCGCTCAAATAGGCAAAAACGTTCACTTAAGCGGAGGTGTTGGAATTGGAGGCGTACTTGAACCTTTACAAGCAAGTCCTGTAATTATTGAAGATGGCTGTTTTATTGGAAGCCGTTGTATAGTTGTAGAAGGGGTGATTGTTGAAAAGGAAGCAGTATTAGGAGCAAATGTAGTATTAACCCAATCTACTAAAATCATCGATGTGAGTGGATCAGAACCGATTGAAATGAAAGGCCGTGTTCCTGCTCGAAGTGTTGTGATTCCGGGTAGCTATACCAAAAAATTTAATGCAGGTGAATACCAAGTCAGTTGCGCGCTAATCATTGGACAGCGTAAACCAAGCACCGATTTAAAAACCAGCTTAAACGACGCGCTCAGAGACTTTAATGTGAGTGTTTAAAATGAATGGGGCCAAACGCTCATCATTATTTTTAACCGGCTTTTTACTAAGCATTGGCGGAGCTATATTATTTTCTACCAAAGCCATTTGGGTAAAATTGGCGTTTAGTAATACCGGTGTTGATGCTTTAACCTTACTTAGTTTGCGAATGCTTTTAGCGCTCCCTTTCTATTTAGTAGCTGCTTGGTTTTCAGGCAAAAAAGAGTCTGCACAGCAGTTGAACAAAAAAGATTGGTTTTGGATTATAGCTTTAGGGGTATTGGGCTACTACTTAAGTAGCTTATTCGATTTTATAGGCTTACAATATATTTCTGCGGGATTAGAACGCTTGATTTTATTTCTGTACCCCACATTTGCTGTATTACTAAATACTATGATTTTTAAGAGCACCATCACTAAAATCCAATTATTTGCTTTAGCACTTACTTATACAGGAATTGGGATTGCATATTATGCAGAATTGGGTACGATTCATCATAATCCACAATTTTACTTTGGATCATTCATGGTTTTTTTGTGTGCAGTAACCTATTCATTTTATTTAGTTGGAACAGGTAAAATGGTGGTTAAAGCAGGTGCCACAAGATATACCGCTTACGCAATGCTAGCAGCAACTGCGGGTGTTTTTACGCACTTCATTGTTCAGCAACAATGGAGCAAAGTAAATATGTCTACTCAGCTTTGGTGGTATGGGGCAGCTCTGGCTGTTATTGCTACTGTTATTCCCTCTTTTATGATGAGTAGTGGAATGAAAAAAATAGGGAGCAATAATGCATCCATCATAACGAGCATTGGACCTGTTTCAACAATTATTCAAGCTTCCATTTTTTTGAATGAACCCATTTTACTTGAACAAATATTGGGCACTATATTAGTAATTATTGGGGTTGTATTAATTGGATGGCAAAACAGTAGACCCATCAATTAATGAACGACCATATGTTCCATCTCACTTAGCTTTTCAAATTGTTCAATTGTCAATGGTTTTGTAATGAAATGAGTCACATTCAAAAATTTCTTTGAGCGCTCATAATCAATATGATCAATAGAAGAAGTCAAAATCACTACAGGCCATACATGACCTAATTTTTCATACTCATGTAAAAAATCCCATCCAGATCTACCAGAAAAATTAAGGTCTAAGAATATTTTCCGCTTTGTATTAGGATTGTCTTTCACATATTGCAATGCATTGTCTACATGATCAAAAGTATGTACCGGCATGCTTGGCATTACGTTTCTTATAATCAGTTCATTCAATTTATTGACTAAATGATCATCATCTACTAAGACAATTTCCTCAATAGCCTGATTTAATATATACTTATTTAAAGAGATACTACTTGAAGAAGCAAAATTAATCTGATCATTCAATTTAAAAATTGTGTCGTTCATCAAATTTGCAGAATGCTCTATATCAGAAAATATTTGCGAATAAGTAGCTACATTATGATCTTGAAACTTAGCTGTTTGCAATAATTGTAAAATTTTTGAAAACTCATGGCGCAATTCATGTGAAGTAATAAAAGAAATTTTCTTTAAATAATTCATTTGCTCCAGTACTTCTTTTTCTGAAATTTTCTTTAGCGTAATATCTTTTTGAATAGTAATATAACCTGCGATAATACCATCTTGATCAAATAAAGACTCAACCATTAAATCTAACCAAACCTTCGACCCATTTTTTGTATAATATAAAATTTCCGTTCTTATTCCTTTTCCGTGTTCAATCACTTTTTTAATTCTGTTCAATGTCTCCTTACTTGTTTCAGGGCCTTTCAAAAAACTACCCGGTGTTTTACCGCATACCTCTTTTAAACTATACCCTGTAGTTTTTACAAATGCATCATTTACCCAAGTGATTCGATTATCGGCATTGCACATGATGATAATACTTCCAATTTTTTGTGCAATTTTTGTAAACTTTCCAAATTCAATCTTAGTACTTTCCATCAATTCTTGCTGTCTTCTAATTTGAATTTGAGCTTCTTTAACAGGCGTTATATCTAAAGACAATCCAGTATATCCCAAAAACTCACCTGTTTCGGAATACAAGGGATTACCTTTCATATTGACCCATCTGAAACTCCCATCCATTCTTCTGAAACGGAAAGTAATTGAATATGCCGCTTGAGCAGAAAATGCGGATTTTTGCTCATCAATTACCCTTTCAATATCTTCTGGATGGATGCGTTTCAACCACCCATTTCCAAGATCTTCCTCTGCATCAGCACCAGAAAAATTAATCCAAGCTTGGTTTACACGAATAAGTTGATGCTGTTTGTCTGTTAGCCACATTATTTCAGGCATAAAATCTGCCATTGTTTCAAAACAACTGCTAGGATTAACCAAGCTTGATTTGAGCTTAGTCACCGGTTTCGTATTATGATCAATGATCGGTTTTACACTTGTTAACGCACCTTTTAATATGACCCCTACTATCTTCCCATTCTTATCTAAATTGGGGCGCATGGCAAAATGAATATACTCATCCTTTAGTTCAGCACCAGGCTTTTTAAAAGCCAACTTCTCATTAGCATTTTTATTTTGCCTGCAATGCTGTAGTGCATTTTTATACAATCCAGTTTCTTTGGCATTTAAAATTGACTCAATTGGTAAACCAGAAACAAACTCACCCAATAGTTTATATAACCGTTGAAATGAATCATTACAATAAATTATTTTCCCTTCTAAATCTGTCGCTAATAAAAATTGATCAATCATTTCTTCACTTTGCGTTAAGGAGTTATCGATTACGAGGTTGTATTGCATAAGTTTGAAATTAATGGGTAAGAAATGACCTTATTAAAATCTCTGTTTATGATAAACTTATCTATAATTTCAGGCAGTAATAAAAAGTCTCTTGATTTATCTAAAAAAAAGTGAGCTCCTTTATTTAAGCACTCATATCGGTATGTTGAATGAGGCATATTGGTTAAAAAAATGATTAAAGGAGATGATGATGGATACTCGGTTTTTACTTTGTTCAATAATTCTAGCCCACTAATGCCAGGTAGTTTAATGTCTAAAATAAGCACATCGGGAAATTGCTCATTCATTTTTTGCAAGCCCAGCTCTGCGCTTTCAGCAATTTGAATATTTAAGGCAGATTGCTTATCTGACAAGAGATGATGCAGTTGCTTTATAATGATTAAAGCATCTTCGACAATTAAAATATTTAAGGATTGGGATATCATAAAATAGAACTTACTCAAATGTAATCCACTAAAAAAGAAAGCTTTGTAGGGCTGGCCCACAAAGCTTATGTAGTTTTGATACTACAACTGGTTTTTCAGGAAAATTGGATTTTAAACTAAGCTTGAAAGCTTAATTTACAAAGCTAATTGAACCAATTTATTCAAGTTGTAGTTGGAAAGCATATAATCATCCCATATTTACACGACAGCATGTAGTATAAATACTACAATTCAGAAATCTTGTGTTCGATTGCATAACGAATTAGATCTGCGTTACTTTTCAATCCCATCTTGTCGAGAATTCGAGCCCTATAAGTGCTAATTGTATTAATATTCAGAGAAAGCATTTCGCTGATTTCAGATACGGACTTCCCTTCAACCAACTTTTTTAAAACTTCAAACTCTCTATCAGATAAATTTTCGTGTGGCAATTTATTTGTATCCATTTCAAGTGAACTAGCTAAAACTTCCGCTACTCGGTTGGTAATATATTTTCTTCCACTTAAAATTTGTTGAACCGCTGTTACTAGTTCGTAAGGGGCGCTTTCTTTGGTTAAATAACCAGAGGCTCCAGCTTTAATTGCTCTTACAGCATACTGTTCTGGAGAGTGCATGCTCAGCATTAATACAGGCGTGTTAGGTACATGCGTTTTAATTTGCTTAAGAATTTCAATTCCCGAATAGCCCGGCATGCTTATATCAGAAATAATGATATCCCACTTTTCTCTAATTGACTTTTTAAAAAGCTCTGCAGAATCAGATACATCATGAATTTCTGCAAAAGGGAGAGATTCTAATAAAATCTTTTTTAACCCTTCTCTAATTAAACCATGATCATCCGCAATGAGTATTCGCATAATTGTTTACTTACCGCTTTGTAAACCAGTAATTATAAACTAAAGATAAGGAAACAAATTAATACGTAAGCTTATCGATTATCCTGTTGATTTGTCTTGAACTCTTCAAAGAAGGTTTTAATAAAATCAAAAGACAAAGGCTTTGTGATATAATCAATAACTGCTCTGTAGCTCCGGGCTTTTTCCCTATCTCGATTGTCAATGGAAGAAGATAAAACAATTACATTAGACGCATTAGAAAATTGGTCATACTCATCTAAAAATTCCCATCCTCCCCTACCAGGAAAATTAATATCTAAAAATATCAAAGTTTGTTTCAAATCTGTTTGCAAACGAATTTCGTTTAATGCATCATCTATATCAATATAAACAGCAACAGGCATTTCAGGCAAAAATGCTTGGACAATTTTCTTATTCAATACATTCGTTAATACATCGTCATCAATAAAAATGATTTGTGTGTACTTCACTGGCGTTTTATTCATTTCAAAATATTCATCATGCTGATTAAAAGAAAGCTTATGATTCAGCTTAAAAATTGATGCATTAATTAATTGTATTGATTTTTTGGCTTCTGCAATTAAATCAATTCGTTCTGCGTCAGAAATAAATCGATTATCCATCAAATTAACAATTGATTGAATTTTAGCATATTCATGTCGCATTTCATGGGAAGTAATAAAAGACAATTCTTGTAATCGATTTTTAAAGAGCAAACTTTGACTCTCTACTTTTTTCTTCTCGGTAATATTTTGAGAAATACCAATAAGGTATAAAACAATACCATCCCGTCTCTCAAAAACTGACAATCGAGTTTGAAAAAACTGATATTGGTGGTTTTGATCAATACACCTACATTCAATTTCTACATTTTCATTTTCGGTTTCACCTACTTTTTGCATTGCAGTTTGAACTAAGCGCCAATCTTCTGGATGAATCAAGGATCTTAAAGAAATACAGTTAATCTCTATCTCTTTTAAATGTTCAAATCCTAACATATTGTCTAAAGCGGGATTCCTCATTACAAACTTCCGATCTCTCACATCAAATAAAAATACCATGTCAGGCAATTTATTATAAATAGCTTCTAACAATGCAGCCTGACTAACAAATTGCGGAAATAAGCTGACAGGAGGATTGGTTTGATTCATTCTTATCTTTTTATTAATAATGTAAAAAACATGCCATTTATTAATGAACTAATAATCAAATAATTAGAGGATAATTTGCTGGTATAATGGTACAATTTTGAGACAAAAATTCCCTTTTTGGGATTTAAAACTGTTTTTACCTAAAAAATATCATTAAATTGTTATGCATTAACAAGATCCAATGAAGCCTTTAAAACCACTAAAAATCTTCATATTAGAAGACGACCTCTGGTATGGAACCATGCTTGAGCATTATTTATCACTAAACCCTGATTACCAAGTTGATCGATTTGATACAGAAAAATCATTCTTTCAAAAATTACCTGAAAAACCAGATGTAGTAACACTAGATTATTCATTGGCAGTGGGCGATGCGGATGGAAGTAAAGTATTGAAAAAAATTAAAGATTTATACCCAGAAACTGCAGTTATTATTATATCCGGACAAGAGCAAATTAGCACAGCAGTTGAATTACTGAAATCTGGCGCCTTTGATTATATTGTAAAGGATGAGGATACAAAAGATAGACTTTGGAATACACTTCAGCATTTACAAGAAATCAAAGGCTTAAAACAAGAAGTAGAAGATCTAAAAAATGAACTAAAAAAAACCTATGATTTCTCAAAAGTAATCATAGGTCAAAGTGTTGCTATTCAGAAAGTATATGAACTAATAGAAAAAGCAACAAAGACCAATATTACCGTTTCTATTACCGGAGAAACGGGTACTGGTAAAGAAATGGTTGCGAAAGCAATTCATTATAATTCAACAAGGCAAAAATTCCCGTTTGTTGCAATAAATGTTGCAGCTATCCCTTCTGAATTATTGGAAAGCGAATTATTTGGTTATGAAAAAGGCGCTTTTACTGGGGCGAATAATAAGCGAATAGGAAAATTTGAGGAGGCCCATAAAGGGACCATTTTTTTAGACGAAATAGGTGAAATGAATCTTCACTTACAAACTAAAATTTTAAGAGTATTACAAGAAAGAGAAATCACAAGAGTGGGAGGCAATCAAGTGATACCATTAGATATAAGAATTATTGTAGCTACCAATAAAAATTTATTGAACGGAGTTAAAAACAAACAATTTCGGGAAGATTTATACTATAGATTATTGGGTCTACCTATAGAGCTCCCCCCCTTAAGAGAAAGAGGGAACGACTTTTTAATTTTGTCAAAATATTTTATCCAAAGTTTTTGCAGTGAAAATAGAATTGCGATTAAAACACTTTCGCCTGAAGCAATAGAAAAGTTAAAACAGTATAATTTCCCCGGCAATATTAGAGAATTAAAATCTATCATTGAATTAGCAATTGTGATGGCCGAAAACCATATTATTCAACCAGAAGATATTAGTATTGATAATATTTCTCAATTAGGTAATTTGTTAAGTACTGAATTGAGTTTGAAAGAATATGAAAATAAAATAATTCAGCATTTCCTGAATAAATACAATCAAGATGTTATTCTAGTTGCAAAAAAATTAGGAATTGGGAAATCTACCATATATAGAATGATGCAAAATGGGGAAATAATAAAGTAAATCAAATGCCCATCAAAAGGACCAATCCAGAAGCGTATTCATTAATTTCCATAGAGCTAGAAATGGAAAAATCGGCAAGATTTGCACTTGAAAAAAAACTACAAGAGAAAGACAACGAGATTGCCTATTTAAAAAATATTATCAAAGAAAAGCAACCAAATCCTAAGGATTATTCAAAAGAAATCATATTAGACGCTCTTAATCATTTACCAACTGGAATACTATTTGAAAATGAAATTGGTCTAGTAATGACCCTTAATAATACATTACTCGATTTACTAAAAATTAATATTCCTATTGATCATTTAATTGGTACTGATTTACTAAGCAATCCTTTTTTTGACCAATCTCAGTTTTTAAACCCTACCGATTTCCACAAAAGAACAAACGAGATTTTAAATAACAAGAAAGAAGTAAGAAATGATATTTTTGAACTAATTGATGGCACAATAATAGAAAGGGACTTTTTCCCAATATTTGATGGCGATTTGTACAAAGGACATTTATGGCTTTATAGCAACACAACAAAAATTTATAACCTGAGTAAACAAATTGACCATCAAAAAGAAATTTATGAAAAAGTTATAAGCCATCTACCAATAGATATTGCAGTTTTAAACCCTTCGTTTTCAGATTTGTTTTTAAATCCAAAAGCAATTAAAGACAATGATTTAAGGCAGTGGATAATTGAATGGTTAATTAATAAAAACAACAACAAAGATTTAAATTATGATACCATTAAATCTTATAAATCATTATTCAATTATGTAATAACAAAAAAAACCAGTGGACAGATAGAAGAAATGAAGACAGATGAAAATGGGAAAGTGCAATATTTGCTGCGCAGTATAAATCCCATTTTAGACGAGTCTGAAAATATTGAAATGCTCATTGGATACAATACAGATATAACCGAGAGAGTAAGAATAGAAAATGAATTAAAAAAAGCAAAAAAAATCACAGAAGAATTATCGGTAGCAAAAGATTTATTCTTGGCAAATGTAAGTCATGAAATAAGAACACCAATGAGTGGAATTTTGGGTGTAGTTAATTTACTAGCTAAAACAAAGCTTAACCAAAAGCAGCTCAAAATGACTTCAATGATTAATGAAGCAACAACAAATCTATTAACCATTGTTAACGATATCTTACACCTTGAAAAAATCAGATCTGGCAAATTAGAGTTAGAAGAAATCCCTTTTTCGCTAGCAGAAAAGATTATAGGGATTGCGGAAGGTTTTCAATTAAGGGTAAAAGAAAAGAAACTTTATTTAGATTTTGAAAACCAAATGAGTGATAATCCAACAATATTTGGAGATCCATATAGAATAGGTCAAATTCTTAATAATCTATTAAGCAACGCTATAAAATTTACCGAGAAAGGCGGCATCAAAATTTATTTGAGTACCATAACCGAATCACCAGAACAGATTTGGTTGAAAATTGAAATAAAAGATACTGGAATTGGTATAGCCCCAGAAATGGTTGAACCGCTATTTGAACCATACAAACAAGCAGAATCTGCAACAACAAGAAAATATGGCGGCACAGGACTAGGGCTCAGCATCTGCAAAAATCTTGTTGAATTTCTTGGAGGAAGAATCGCTGTTGATAGTGAATTAGGCAAAGGGTCTACATTTAGCTGCATCATTCCATTTAAAAAACAATCTTCTGTTTCGACTACTATAAAGAAGGTTGAAAATTATGAGAAACTAAAAGGATGCAAAGTATTACTGGCAGAAGATGTTGAAATGAATCAATTTATTGCTAGTTCAATTTTTGAGGAAAGAAATATACAAATTGATATCGCATCAAATGGAAAAGAAGTAATTGAAATGGTTCAGCTTAAGACATATGATATTATTTTGATGGACATATCAATGCCTTATATTGACGGAATACAGGCTACTTCAATTATTCGGAGCATGAAAGACCCGAAAATTAATCGTATTCCAATAATTGCTATTACAGCCAATGCTTTAAATGGAGATGAAAAAAAATACAAAGATGCTGGTATGAATGGATACATCAGCAAGCCTTTTCAAGAAATACAATTATTGGATGCAATCATCAATGGTTTAAACAAAGAAGCTTTTATCATTGAAAACAATAAAATTGAACATGTCCCAAATAAGCACCACAAATTATACAACGAAGATTTAATCATGGGAATGGGCAAAAACAATCCAGCATTTATTGAAAAAATGATTGGTCTGTTTTTAAAGACAATGCCTACTGATATGGAACTGCTAGACAATTCAGCTAGTAAACAAGACTGGAAAATGGTCGAAAAAACAGCTCATAGAATAAAATCTGCAATTAGAGGAATGGGAATTGAAAAAGCTGTCAAACCAATCAAATTGATTGAAGAAATGGCACAATCAGAACCGAACAATATTGATCTATTGAATCAAATAAAATTATTGAATGGCATAATAATGATGGTTATTGAACAAATCAATACTGATTACCCCCATTTAAAAGTCCCAAATTAATACGGCATTCCCATTATTGGAATATAGGCGAATCAATTATTCTTATAACTTATTGAAAATCAATGCCATATTTTATAAAATGGCAACGGCATGAATTTAGCAACATTTAAAATGATTAAAGCTAAATGATTCCAAATGACAAGCGTATATCCAACCACCATCCTACAAAAAAATCGAAACAAAGATGTTCCTGTATTTGCCTATATGGGAGACTTTAATATAAACGTATATGGCTTAGATACCATTTTATGGGCATTTGCCGATTACAAAAATAAATACCTTGAAGCTGGAAGTTTATGGTTAATTGGAGAAGGGAAAGATAAAAATGAATTACTAGAATTAACTAAAGAATTAAACATTGAAGAATATGTTCATTTTAAAAAGCTTCCTGAAGGAAAAGACAAAATACATGTTCTCAACCAAATAGATTTATTTCTAAGGCCTTCGAGATCTGAATTTTTCCCAACAACAATCATCGAAGCTGCTGCTGCTTCCGTCCCTTCAATTGTAGCTGCTGAAAACATGCTTAGCGAACATATAAAAGTATATAATGCTGGATTTGTGATGGAAGAAAATAATTACAAGTATTTAGCCAAACTACTTTTAAAAACACTGAACGAAATCAAGTACAATCAATGGTCTTCTAAACGCAGAAATTCGTTCAGAATGGCCATTGAAAAATTTCAATGGAACAAGATATTAAAATTGCATGTGAATTTATTTGAAGCGCAATAAATATAATGATATCAGCAAATATTTTGAAAGAAATTCAAGATCGATGTATATATGAAATGATACAAGCTAGAGATCATTTACAATACCCTTTTTTATATGGGAAATACGCATTTATAAATACCAATCCTGAACCCGAAAATGATATTCATATTGTTTTTGACTGCGTTAAAAAATTAAATGAATTCCCCTTAGTAGCCATTGGAAAATGGGACGCTAACCCATATGCAAAAGCATTGTATAAAAAATATGCAGACTGCAATTTAATCCAAATGATCAACTCAAATATAGAATGGAGAACATATAATATGTTTAGAAGCAACTGCTTCATTTACATAGATGCCAATCATAAAAAAAATGATTCAATCAAATTACTAGAGGCAATGTATATGCAATTGCCGATTATAACCTATGCCGATTACAATAACCTAAAACTGACCAATCAACAAGGCTGGTATTACACCAACGGCATCGATTTGAAAATAATATTAAAATCCCTACACCAAACAAATACAGGTCAAAATGGACTTGTAATGAAACAGTTATTTAATTGCCTACAGGAGAAGCTTGATCTAATTCACTGAGTGCCTCAAACTGAGGCACAGTTAGTGGCTTGGTTATAAAGTGGGTAACATTAGAATACTTCTTAGACTTTTCATAATCATTGTGATCAATTGAAGAAGTTAAGATGATAATTGGCCAAGGCTGATTCATTTTTTCATATTCATCTAAAAAGTCCCAACCATTTCTACCCATAAAATTCAAGTCTAGGAATATTTTCCTTTTTAATGTAGGGTTTGCCTTTAAATAATCAATTGATTCTTCAATATTATCAAAAACCGTAACATTCATATTGGGTAGAACTTTCCGGATGATGACTGTATTTAATTTATTGATCATATAGTCATCATCCACCAACATTATTTCTTCAATTGCTTGATTCAACAAAAATTTATTAAGTGCAATATTGGTAGTTGATGCAATACTTACTTCATCAAATATTTTAAGAATTGCTTGATTCATCGTATTTGCTGATGACTCAATATCTAAAAGAATTTGCTGTAACCCTTCCAGCGTATTTTGTTGAAACTTAGCCGTTTGAAGTATTTGAAGAATTTTAGAAAACTCATGACGAAGTTCAAAAGAAGCGATATCCGAGATTTGCTTTAGATGTGACATTTGTTCTTCAACATCTTTCTCGGTCATCTTCTTTTTAGTGATATCATTTTGTATGGTTAAATATCCAATCACGTTGCCTTGTTTATCAAACAAGGTTTCCATTTTCAAATCCAACCATATTTTATTTCCATTTTTGGCGTAGAAGATAATTTCTGTGCGCAAACTTTTGCCTTGGTTAATTGCTTTATTTAACTTGTCTAAAACCTCAGTGGAAGTATCAGCACCTGATAAAAAAGATTGTGGATTCTTTCCATTCACTTCACGCAACGGGTATCCTGTAAGCTTCACAAAGCTATCATTCACCCAAGTAATTCTGTAAGCTGGATCGCATAAAACAATAACAACATTAATCCTTTGAGCGATTTTTGTAAACTTAGCAAATTCTACTTTAGATATCTCTAGCATTTCATTTTGCCTATTCAGTTGCAATTGCAACTCTTTAACACTCGTAATATCCTGCAATGTTCCAGTGTAACCAACAAAATCTCCTAAACTAGTAAACATTGGATCTGCTTGCATTTCAACCCACTTAAAATGGCCATCGTATTGCCTATACCTAAATTGAATAGTATATGGCAATTTAGATGAGATTGCAGTTTGTTGAGCCTGCTTTACATTGTATTTATCTTCGGTATAAATTGCTTCCATCCAGCCATCACCAAGTTCAGTATCTAGTGACACCCCCCTAAATTTTAGCCATGATTTATTTACGAAATTTAAATGATGCTGATGATCACTCATCCAAACCATTTCTTTCATAAAATCAGCAATTTCTCTAAACCATTCTCTGTTTTGACCAGACAACCCACCTGATGGAGTTGATGAACCAGACGCACTAGAATTTACTGAAACAGTGGTAGATAAGTTCCCTAAAAACAAAAATGCCAATGGATGAGACCTTCTATCATTGATAATACTAAACTCAAATTGAATGAACGAACCAGACACACCAACACTAGGGTTCTTTAGTTTTAATAGAACAGGGGTACTAGACCTAGTCTGTAATGTTTGGTGTATGGTAGTTTTTATTATTCCCGCATCAGCTGAGTTAAATAGCGCATCAATATTTACCCCTTGTACAGATTCGCCCAAAATCTGGTAAAGTTGTTGAAATGCTTCGTTGCAAAAAGTGATATTACCTTCTAAATCTGTTGTTAAAACAAAATGATTGTTTGACGATATTTGATCTAATAGATTTTTATCTACACTATATGGATATTGCATATTTCAAGCTACTCTTTATACGATAAATAATAATCAACCAAATTGTTTAAATGTTCCCAACCAAGTTTTAATGTAATTATACAACCATAATATCAGGTAAGCATAAATGACTAATTTTAAAATAAACCATTTGATATTATGAATAGAAAATATTCTTCCCATCCAATAAAGAAATTGACCAGAAAGTAGCAAGAAGTAAGCTGCAAATATTGATTTTGAAGTTAACTCTTTCCACTTCATACTTAAATGTTTAAATAAAATAAATATACTGTATTTTCATTCTGAATAATTTAAAATGCTGAATTTCTTATGGAAATAATACATCTCTTATTTACTAGAAATACTAAGGCAAAAATGAGCCCATTGGTTGATATAATCCATCAATTGGCAACGGAACAAGTGAAAATAGGGTACGATGTAACTGTTTGGCATATTGGTTCAAAACCATTAGATTTATTTAACAACAAAGCATATAAAACAAAAAATTTCAGCACGAATTTGTTTGTGTGGAATACTGTGCAAAAAATGCTTAAACATATTGATGGACTGAACAAGCAAACAATAGTTCATGTTCATGGTGGCATTATTCCGATTTATTATCCAATCCTATTTCACTTAAATAGCAATGGAATTCCTTTTATTCTTTCACCACATGGAAGGTTTAATTCCTATGCATTAGAACAGGGCAGTTATTTAAAAAGAAAACATTTTGACAATTTTGATACTAACATCATTCAATGGGCAACAGCAATCCATTTTAGAAGTGAGTATGAGCGAAATGAATTAATGCGATATTGCCAATTCGACTTACAAAAATCGTATATCATCCCTATTGGTTTAATTAACAACAATATAGACATCGCTCCTAAAATCATGAAACATGATGAAATCATTTATTGCTTTTATGGCGAATTAAATATTGCAGAAATGGGACTAGATATTTTGTTATCAGGATTTGCCAAGTTTAAAAAACAACAGGCAAACAATGCCATTTTATGGATAATGGGTAACGGAAAAGATAGGAATGCAATTTTAAAATTGATTAAAAAATTGGGCCTTCATAAATATGTGTTCCTAAAACCAGCTGTTTTTGGCGCTTTGAAATTTGAACAATTGAGTAAAATTGATATCATGGTTAGGTGTTCAAGATTAGACTACGCTCCTAGTGTTGTATTAGAATCCGCTGCTATGTCAATCCCTTCGATTGTTTCTGAGAATACTTATCTAGTTGATCTTATTAAAAATGCAAATGCAGGATACACGCTAACAAAAAATACATCTGACGAACTCATGCAAGTGTTTACTGAAAGCATGAAAGAAATTGAAACAGTTCATTGGAATAGAAAAAAGCTGAATGCACACCAAATGGTCATAAGTGCTTGCTCATGGAATAAAATTGCAAGAGAGCAGCTAGAAGTATATAAAGGATTGATTTAAATTACTAATAAGCTACAGCCTCTCATGTCTGCATGATCCATTCTACCCAACACTTCAAAACTGCCATCTGGATACACTTTACCAATGTCTTGGGTAGCAATAAATGAGCAGCTATAAATATTTGCAAGATCAATAATTTGTATAAGACCTGTACCCTCTGTAAATATTTCAAAAGGATCATCTTCTTTTCTTACATATATTTTCATCCAAGGAGGACATTGATACCTTCCATTTCCTTTTGAGTAGGCTTGACTTAATAATTCCGTCATTCCATATTCTGCATGAATAGTTTCTACTCCCAACTGATTGGTCAAGGTTTCATGAAGTTCTAAACGAGTTAATTCTCTTCCCCTCCCTTTCATCCCACCTGTTTCCATAACCACTGTATGATTTAATTGCATTGGGAATTGCGCAGAAAAATCTAACAAAGCAAATGTCACCCCTAGCAATAAAGTTTTTTGACCTTTGGCTTCCAATTCAGCTAAGGTTTTGGCTAAATCGGCATAATTGTACAAATAGAAGCCACTTTGAGCAGATTTACTCATTTGAATCATCTTATTAGCCATATAAACCAAGGAGGAGTTCTCTCTCTCTAAATAGGCAGGTAATAATGCAAGCACACACCATTCTTCTAAA
>QLAH01000113.1_pt1 | contig 72700 bp, 59 predicted proteins | sample 4693081 | NCBI WGS metagenome assembly QLAH01 (sample SAMN09425401, study PRJNA476045) | Lake water metagenome, whole genome shotgun sequencing project.
AAAGATGTCTCTTCGTATGGGCTTGGCCCTCACCCCCAGCCCCTCTCCCAGGGGGGAGAGGGGAGCCGGAAGTCCTTCAAAGTCCCTCTCCCAGCTTGGGAGAGGGATTTAGGGTGAGGGCCAAACTGAGGGCAGTAAAGAGAGTTGGTGATCTACTGAGGATGTGTTAGCGATAGCGTAATACATAACCTCAGTTCGGGTTAGACATAGTGACCAGACCCCCTTACCGTTAGGCGGGCCGTCGCGGTTAGTTCGCAGGATGCGTTACGCTGGCGCTAACGCATCCCACCGTCTGTAATCAGCAACGCCCTGATCCCCACCATGGCCACCCTCATCACCCCACCCGCCACCACCCTGCAATTGCACGACCACCTAGAGTTTCCCGATTCCGGTGTGCTGAGCAAGGTGCTGTGGAAAGATGCCACCTGCCAATACACCCTCTTTTGCCTAGCGACGGGGACGGAAATTTCGGAACATACCTCCACCCGCAACGCCACGGTAAATGTGATCTCCGGCAGCGGCACCCTCACCCTACAGGGCCAACCTATTGCCCTAGAGCCCGGTGTGTTTGTGCTGATGTTGGCCAATGCCCCCCACGCACTAGAGGCCACTACTAATCTTGCCTTTCTGCTCACCCTTTCGGCGGAGGGCTAGTAAGTTTAGGTTGTGTTAGGCGTAGCCGTAACCCATGAAAGCCTTGACCTGTGTGGGTTGCGCCTTATTAACCCATCCTTCAATCTAGAGCAATATATACTTATCTCGATGTAGAATATACCCCTGTAGTTCACTGCTATCTCAATATATTTTCAATATTGTCTGAGAATAATGAGTTCAACACAAATTGTCAGTGCATCTTTCTTTGCAGGTATTGGTGGATTTGATTTAGGCTTTAGTAAAGCTGGTATCACTACCGTATTTCAGTGTGAAATAGATGACTTTTGTAATCAAGTCTTACAAAAGCACTGGCCCAATATGAAAAGAAGTAGAGATATTAGGGAGATTGATCCCCTCTCAATCCCAAATTCTCATATATGGTGTGGAGGCTTTCCTTGTCAAGATGTTTCTGTTGCCAGAGGATGGCTAGGAAGGGATGGATTTAAGGGTAAAAATTCAGGACTTTTCTATCCATTCATGAAATTAATAGAATCTAGATTACCTCAAGTAGTTCTTATGGAAAATGTGACTGGTCTCCTCAGCTCACACAATGGACAGGACTTTGCAATACTATTATCGACATTAGAAAAGTTGGGATATGGGGTAGCTTGGAGAATTCTCAACACCCGTTATTTCGGTGCACCTCAGTCGCGACCAAGGGTCTTTATCTGTGCTTGGAAAGGATCAACTACTTCTGCTTATCATGTTTTATTTGAAGGTGGAAGCTGTAAGCTTGTCGAAAAACCACGACTTGGATTTATTAGAGGAAATCATTGTAAGATTACTGGTGCGAAGGTTCCAGAAGTTGCTTTCTGTCTTGCTGCAACTTCTGGTCGTCATACTGGTACAGACTGGAGTCGATCCTACGTTGCTTACGATTCAGAAGTTAGACGACTCACACCAACAGAGTGCGAAAGGATACAGGGCTTTCCTACTGATTGGACAAAACTAAAGATTAGTGCTTTGCGAAAATCAATAGACGCTGATAGTCCTAGATATAAGGCTATAGGTAATGCTGTATCTGTTCCTGTAGTGAGATGGATTGGAGAGCGTATCAAGAACGAACTTCTAGGGCCAACTCAAGAAATTGATAATTTTGATTTGTTCCCGAATAGTATTGACAGATTTGGCTATCACACGCCAGCATTACTAGAAGCCAATTCTAAAAAAGTTAGCTTGCCATCAATTTCTGGACATAATGACGCTCCTAAAATTAAATGGGGCAGTAGCGGTGTACTAGAAAATGGTATTTGTTTAATGGGATCTGCGAGTCAATCACCTCGTTACCCCATAGCCTCTCGTTTCGTAGAAGTTCTTGATAAGCATCGTCCAGATGATAAATATTTTCTAACTCCAAATGCGGCTCAGGGTATTCTTAGACGAGTCAACAGTCAAGGTAGAGAACTTTTTGAGCCGTTAGCATTGGCTTTAGAACGTTTAAAGGACTCGGCATAATATGAGAATCGCGCTTAGAACAGGTGGTGGCAGAGGTGTTTATGAGCTTGCTGGAAGTCAGGGAAACTATAGAGCCTTTGACCTTTTTGACAAAGAAATGTTCTATGAATTAACACCTGATCTCATTGTCCCAGGACGAGCCATACCCAGCAACAGACAAGGTAAACCACGTATAAAGCTAGACAACCAAAATGATACGACTCACTTCTATCGTTTGCTAGCGGGACTACTACTCTTGCCAAAGCCAAAAAGAGAATTTAAGGCAACATCAGGCAATATCTTAATTTCATTTGAGGCCTATTCAATAACTGCTATCAAGATTGATGTTGTGGCAGTGGACGCTGAGAAAACTGTGATTCGGCCAACAGAGATTTTGCTTGAGAATTCAACTGGATTAAAAAGTCGCCTCAATTTTGTTGACAGAATGGCACGAATTCTCGAAATATGGAGAGTTGCGAGTCAGACTGAATCTCCTATTGCTAATCTACTAAAATCACATCAAGCAAAAGTGTATGCCTCAGATTTTAATCACAAGTTTGTAGAGAAAGCTTCCCGAGATATATTTGAATTCTTTAAAACGGTTTACGACCCTCTTCAAGAAATTGAGTCACTTCTTAGCATCGAACAGATTCGAGAAGATGTTGATGAAGGTATTGACCTGCGAGAACAATCTCTAGCAAAAAACTTCGGTGTTGATGACGCCATACTGTCAGAACTAGCTAATGTTGAGAATGTTAGACGCTGGAGAAGAGTGGCAGCTAGGGGTTCGTCAGCGTTCAAGTTTAGCAATTACATTAAGGACGCTTACCAATACACATGCGCTATAACTGGCCAGCGATTGCCAAAACTAGCATCAATTTCGTCCTCCGGGGTAGACGCAGCGCACATCCTTCCCTGGGCTAGCCATGGAATAAACGCTATTGATAATGGCATATGTCTAAGCAAGCAATGTCACTGGGCTTTCGACTCTGGAGTTATTAAGCTGAGCTTTGATCGTGACACTGGAGAATATATAGTGAGCATTCCTGATCAAGTCATAATCGAAGCTCGTCTTCAAGGCTTTAGTATAGAGCATTACATCAATATTTCTGGAGCAATTCCTCGTGAAAGATTGCCTCCAAATCGCGCTTACTGGCCTAATCCCGACTATTTAGATGCGCTCAATCAAATTATGTTTAGATAGCCAATCCTGAGAGTTTTATATACAGATACGGTAGTTCTTGTATGGGTGAGGTACAGATGCAGAACTGAGATTTCAATGAAAACATAATGTTTTTATTAAGATTCTCTTCATTAAGAACTCGTCTGTTCGAGGGTTAACTGTCCCAGGTGTTCCAAAATCCCCAGCACTTGGCCCAAGTCACCAGGGTTGAGGATATTGAAATGCTGCGACAACCCAGACTGGGGCTGAGTAGGTACTTGAGGGTTAGATTTTCGGAAATCGCCAGAGTTTGAACCATCCTTGCCTCCCTATCCCTATTCTGTTGTCACCCCGTTTGTGGTGGAGTGAGGTGGGGCGACTAGATATTTTAAGATTTGGCCTACCCGGTGCAGGCACCATTTGAACAAACTTACGGATTCCCTCTAAGATTTTAGAAATACCTGTGTTGCTAAAGTCTTAGATCCCATGTCTTCTTCTGCCTCCCCCGTCCCGACCGCCGCAACAGCGACCAATCCTCTGCTGACGTTAGATTACTTGCCTGCTCTGGAAGCCTTGGGCGGCGAATATTACGATGTAGTAGAAGCGGCCACGTTTCCGGCTCACCAACTGCGGTTTCGCAATGACGACCTGGTGCGGCGGCTGGGGCTGGATCCGGCAGCGGTAAGCGACGATCACTTTATCCAAGCCTTTGGCCAATTTAAGGGACGAGAACCCTTCCTAGCCCTGCGCTACCACGGCTACCAGTTTGGCCAATATAACCCCTTTTTGGGCGATGGGCGCGGTTTCCTCTACGGCCAGGTGCGGGGAACAGACGGCGAACTCTACGACTTTGGCACCAAGGGATCTGGCACCACCCCCTACTCGCGGGGCGGCGATGGACGGCTGACCCTGAAGGGCGGCGTGCGGGAGGTGCTGGCCTCGGAGGCGCTCCATGCCTTGGGGGTGACGACTTCCCGTACCTTTAGTCTGGTAGAAACCGGGGAAGCCCTGTGGCGCGGCGATGAGCCCTCCCCCACCCGATCTTCGGTGATGGTGCGGTTTAGCCGTTCCCACATTCGCTTTGGCACCTTTGAGCGGCTGGAATACCACCAACGGCCCGACCTGATCGCCAAACTGCTAGAGCATGTGATTGACGTCTACTACCCAGCGGTGCGCCTGTTCACCGACCCCCAGGAGCGGTTTCTGCGATTTTACGACGAACTGGTGGAGCGGGTAGCCCAGTTGGTGGCCCAGTGGATGTCTGTGGGCTTTTGCCATGCCGTGCTGAACACCGACAACATGTCCATCACCGGGGAAAGTTTTGATTACGGCCCCTACGCCTTCATGGACAAGTTCGATCGCCGCTTTACCGCTGCCTATTTCGACCACGGGGGCCGCTACAGCTACGGCAACCAGCCGATCATCTGCCAAATGAACCTGAAGGCGCTGCAAAAGCCCCTACAACTGGTGATGCCGGAAACCGAGATGGATGCGGCCCTAGCCCAATACAAAGACCGCTATCAGCACCACTATCAGCGGCTAATGCTGCGTAAACTCGGCTTTGGGGCTGACCCAGTTACGCGACTAACGGACGACCTCGCCACAACCCTAGTCAACCAAACCCAAGAACTCCTGGCCGCTGTGGATGTGGGCTACCACGACTTCTTCTTGGGGCTAACCCAGCAGTTTTCTCCCCAGTGGCGGGCAGAACCGGAGCAAATCTTTTCCACCACCCTAGAAGCCTCCGACCCCGCCGCATCGGAAAGGCTCCAGCTTTGGCGGCAGTGGTACCATCAAGCGCTGCAATCCGTCCCAGAATCGGCCCTAGAAGACATGCAGCAAACCCTACGGAAAACGAACCCCGAAACCGTGCTGCTGCGGCCCGAAATTGAAGCCATTTGGGAACCCATCACCCTAGAGGACGATTGGCAGCCGTTCTATCAACTCCTGCAACGGGTACAGCAGCCCTTTGGGATCTAGGGTGAGATCCCCGTTGCAGCCATACCCTAGCCGCAACCGATGCAGACCAAATCCCGGTTGCTTGCCCCCGATTCAAACGCGGATCCCGCTCAGGCTGAGCCTGTCGAAGCCTCAATGCGTTGAGGGGGTTTTCTATTCGGATTTGGTATCAGACCCGTGCTTGCCCAGGTCTTGATCGGCTCGCCACACACCTTAGGCCGATCAGCAAATATCGACCCAGGCGTTGGTTTGGTGGGCTTGGTGGGCGTCCTCCATCAGCCGTTGGGAAAGCACGCCTTCAAGAATCGAGGGGGCGGTGGCTTGGCCTTGGTCGATGTCGTTGACCCAGTGATTCACCACCCGCACAAAGGGGGCAATGCGGCCATCGGCGTAGGTGGTGGGGAAAGCCAGCCGTTCAGGAATCGCTAATTCATGCAGGGGTGTGCCACCCTGACTGCCCCACAGCCGAAAGCCGTGGACGTAGTCGGTCAAGTTATCGCTGCCCAAAATCAGGGTGCCCTGGTCGCCGTAGATTTCGACCCAGTGGCCCCGTCCGGCATAGGTGACGGAGCTAATTGCCACCTGACAGGGGGCACCGCAGGCCAAATCGAGGGTGAGGCTACAGGTATCGTCGGCGTCCACGGGTTTGAGGGTGCCGCTGATGGGGTCGGGCCGTTGGGAAATGGCGGTACTAAGGCGAGCGCTGAGGCGTTCGATGGGGCCAAACAGCCAGGTGATGTAGTCAAAACTATGGGAGGCAAAGGCCCCAAGGGCACCGCCGCCCTGGTCTTTTTGGGCGTACCAGTTCCAGGGGCGACTGGCATCGGCGCGACCGGGCACCGTCCAGTCCACCTTCACAAAGCGAAGCTTGCCCACATAGCCCTCGGCCAGCAATTCCGCCAAGCGCTGCCATGCGGGCACAAAGCGAAACTCAAAATCGAGGGTCACTACCCGCTGGTGCTGCTGGGCCAGGGCTTGAATCTCTAGGGCTTCCGCGACGTTGAGGGCCGTGGGTTTTTCCAAAAGGACGTGCTTTTCAGCCTTGAGAGCGGCGGTGGCCATGGCGTGGTGCAAAAAGGGCGGCGTGGCCACGGTAACGGCCTGCACCTGGGGCAGGGCCAGCAGGGCTTCCACACTATCGCAGACGTGGGGAATTTGGTGGGCCTCCGCCACCGCCTGAGCCTGGGCCAAATCTCGGTGATAGACGGCCACAACCTCGGTGCGATGGTGGGCCTGGAGGCCAGGAATATGAACCTTTTGGCCAAACCCAGTGCCCAAAACGCCGACGCCTAGTGTGGTTGTCATCGCGAATCTTTCCTTAAATAACCGATCCCTAAAACCGACGTGACACCCCACTTCTTCACGATGGTGAGAAGAGGATGAGTCGTTGTGCAATTATCCTCTGTTTGGCTCATGCGGCAATGCCCTCTGCTAGGTGTTGGGCATTGCCCACCTACTTACTAGGGATTACTTGAATGAAACCAGTCTGAAAGGCTGGATCGTAGGTGATGATGGGGATATTTTCTAGTTCAGCTTGGGCCATAAGCATACGATCAAAGGGGTCACGATGGGCAATGGGCAGGCTTCCGGCTCTTAGGGCATGTTTGGCAGTAATGGCAAGTTCTTCAAAATTGGCGCGTTTTAAGGTTACGGAATAGGTAGCAACTAGGGTTTTAACCTCTGGTAATTTGCCAATGCGATATTTGGTGGCAATTTCCCAGGCCGAGGCGCTACTGACGAGGATGCGATGGCTAGGGTTGGCGATAATTGTGCGGCAAGCGTCGTCTAGCTGTGGATCGTTGAAGATCCACCACAGCAAAATGTGGGTATCGAGGAGGTAGGTTATTCCCACTGTTGAAGTTCCTCTTCTGGGAGGGGGTCAAAGAAGGTATCGCTGAGTTGTCCGGGGAGAAGACCGGGGGTGCGGGGTTGGGATGCCTCGTTGGCTAGGCCCAAACGAAAGTAGTGGATGAGGTCGAATAATTCTTCTAGCTTGTCTTCGGGGATGCCCTGGAGTTCTTGCACAATTTTCTGAATCAACATGGATGCCTTGCCTAGCTAGGTTGGTTTTATTGTAGCTATCCTCCTGTTCTACCCGAAGAGAGAACAGAGGCTACTATTCCTCCTGTGGATGCAAAGGGTGAGTTCAGGGAAGATCATCGCTTTTCTAAATATTCCTTGACCTGACGGACAAAGTTCCCAGCTTGCACAGGACACTCACTCGTATCTTCTAATGTTTGGCTCATGCGGCAATGCCCTCTGCAAGGATGCTGTGAACCAAAGGGCTGGCCGTATAAGGGCTAGACTCGAACTGCTGGCGGGAATATTTGACGGTGGTAATCACGACGCCATGCTGAAAGCCTATTTCCCAAGCGATATCGCTAAGGGTCTTCCAAGTGGTGCGGTCTAATTCGTCTACCACAACACAAATATCAAAGTCTGAATCAGGTTGAGCATTACCCCTAGCCCGTGAGCCAAAGGCACAAATTTGGGCCTCAGGAAATTGTTGGCGCACTTTGGCAGAAAACTCTTTCAGGATTTGGTAATCGCGTATTTCCATGCTGTTTGCCATCCTATTTTTTTCTTGCGTATTGCAACTATCTCCCTGTCCACGGTGGTTGAAATGGTTAGGGTACTAAAGACGCTAAACCCTGAAGCGGCTAAAGCATTTAAGGAGAACTATTTAGGCAATGAAATTTAGGCTACAAAGGATTGTATTGGTATGATTTGTTTTCCTTAGCCGAAAACTTATTAATCAACTGAAGTTTCGCATTAAACTGGGCACTATAGGAGACTGGCATCTCGTCAATCACCATTTGACAGACCGCTTTCCCAGTATCATGCTTGTGTAATCTTATGCATATATTGACAAACTGATACAATCCTGCGACGACATTCTGCCGTGCACCAGAGCTTAATCCATCTATATTTCTTTTCTTTAGAATAGAAAACAGATACATACCCTGATTTTTGTAAATATCTAAGAAATTTTGTTTCTCCTGTGCCTTTCTTTCTTGGAATTCTTTAATAGAAATCTCCTCGTAGTCGTACTTGGCCTTAGTTTCTTCTCTTCTATCTATCCAAAAGATAGAGCGATTCGTGAGAAGATTTCCCAGTAACTCAAGATAGATATCTTGAGATGAGTCTCTTCCCTTTCTTCCTGAAAAATAGTCAAGCAAAATTTGAATAGATTTCTCTCTTTGACTTCGTGCAGCCATAGACCACGTATAAATGGAGTACATTTTCACATATTCGGGGTCATCCATGTATTGCGACTTATAGTCTTCCATGATATGAATAGCTTCATCTTTTTTCCCTCTTTCCGTAAATAGATAGCTTCCAAGATTAATTATGGCTTGTAATTTGATATGGTGGGGACAACCAGGTCGGTTAACTATACGTCTATAATTGTCAATGACTTCCATCTCATTTTTTGAATATCTGGAGTTATTAGCACTTCTTAAAAGTGCCCATTCGTTATCTAGTCCTTTATCCCTACTAATTTGCTCAAGTCTTTGTGTAACTAAACCCTTAAATTTAGGATCATAGTTTCGATAGTATTTCAGCATTATGCCCTGTATTTCTTGTGAATATATCTTAAAAAATTTTGATTCTATTATCTCAATGATCCTCAATTTTTCTAACTCGGATATAGCAGACTGGAAAGCATCCTATTGATGCTCCATGTTAAGTATATATTTGATTTTTTCCAACAGATTAGTTAGATCATCATTTTCGTCTGTTGTCAAGAAACCCATGACGACAAATATTTTTTGTGCTGTTTCTGACAAATATTCAAAGATTCTGCCGTACAAGAAACTAACCGCAGTGTCGCCAGCCTTATAATTATTACTTAGGGCAGATTTTAGACCTTTTTGAGTGGCCACATAAGCAAATTGAAATATAAAAAGAGGTCTTCCAGACGTAATATCGTGGATGATTTTAATCCTTTCATCGTTAAGATCGTCTTTTTGAAAAGGCTGGTAGTTGGGAAACTCAATTTCCTGCAAACTTATTAAAAACTGCTTAGTTTCTTCTTTGCTTAGTTCACTAATCTGGAGCTCATGGCCTAAAACCAAATTCGCTCTAGTTGTGACAATCACTTTATGATGATTAATGTCAAGCTGCTTAATAAAATCTTCAATTTTCTTTTTGTCTTCTGTCAAAAAGGTTTCATAATCATCGATTATGAGAAGAATTCGACCTTCAAAGTTTAGAATTTGATTGACATCGAATTTCTCTTCCTGAAAAACAACATAGTTTATCTTTTTGATCAGACTTTCAAAGGAATTAATCTTATTTTCAATTGACTGTATAGTTCCTGTTAAGTAATCATAAAATCTATCTTTTGCAGACAAAAATACAATATAGTCAAAAGCCTTAATTTTCTGCTTCAGTAATTGATCTCAAATATATTGAATTGTCGCCGTCTTTCCTACGCCACCATGCCCCCAAATTGTTGCTGCTACAGAAGCTTTATTCTTCAACAAAAAATCTAGTATTTTTTCCTTTATAACTCCGAGTTCAATATATTTACTGAAGTTATTTTCAAAAACATTTATAATAGTCTTGTTAGAGCTTTTCCTCCTAACTCCATCATTCTCAATATCCAGTACTGTAAAATCACACCAATCCAAGTAAAGATTGCCAGTTTTGAAGATTTGATTGTACTTGACTTGACCAGTAAGTCGCTCCTGAATTCTATTAAATAAATAGAGTTCATCCTCAGAGGCAATATGGAGGAAGGGTGAAAGCCTATAATAATGATCTGTACTATTCATTAGATAAAGGCTACCTATCTGAAAATCCTTAATCCTTTTGGAGCATATCCACAAGTCATAATCTCCATTACTCCTGTAGGCTATTCCTTCAAAATTATCCCCTGTCAGTCCGGTTACAGAAATCAGACTTATATCATCTTTAACCAGATTTGAGAATGTTTTCTCCTCAAGATCGGAAATTATCTTTCTGAAATCTTCTTTGAGTTTATTGCTTCCGTCTTCGTATGTATAGCCATGTCCTATTTTGGAGTTTCTGATATTAAGATAATCGTTAAAAACATTATTGACTTGCTTTGTAAAAAACTCTTTTGCCTGGGAGTCTAGGATTCTAGAGATTTCCAAAAGTTCTCCTAGTGTTGGACGATAAATTATCTCTAGCAATCTTTCTTTCTGTAGTGAATCACATTTATCAAAATTTTTATCCCATAAATAAGCTGTCGCAAGAATTAAGATGTACTCGATTTTAGATTGATAATATGGAATGAGTTGACTTGGAGATGCATTCGACTTTTCTAGAAAGGTGATTTTTTTGTTGAATTTTGAGGTGATATAGTCCATAGCGAATTCAATTCCTGTTGCGCCTAGATTTTTGCATATAATAGCGGGCTCTTTGGGACTAGTAAACGGAACTGTTAGATATCTTAAGTATATATAATCGCTAGGTTAATCAAGTCATGCACATACAAGGTTCCATCTCTCTCTATGCCACCTCAACCCATCTAAACTCGGCATAAAGCTTTCCTCCCTTGGTAAATCAATCCGCTCTCCCCGATAATTCCCCATTTCCCAGCTTTCTAACGCCGCCGCTTCTGTAAATCTATCCCACCGAACTAAAATTCGGTACAAGCCGTTGCGCTGCCCGCCCCCAAAGTCCCATCCTACAATGGGACTTGCCCCGCCGTATTCCTGGTGCGCTCCGATGAAGATTCCTGTGATTGGCAAACTCCGTCGTCCCTGGCTGTGGCTGGGGGGAGGGCTGGCGGCGCTGTTGGTGGCCGGGAGCGGGGTCGCCTGGACGCTGGGGCGCAATCGTCCCACCTACGACATTGCCGACTACACCACGGAAGCCAGCCTTCAGCCGATCACGGTACGCATTTCCGCCAGCGGTACGGTGCGTCCGGTGCAAACGGTGAACCTCAGCCCCAAAACGGCTGGGATTGTGAGCGAGCTGTATGTGGAGCAGGGGGATCGAGTGATCCAAGGCCAGCCCATCGCCCGCATGGATAGTGCCGACCTCGCCGCCCAGGTAGCCCAAAGTCGGGCCGCTGTGGCCGAAGCCGAAGCTACCCTCCAGGAGGTGCGCCGGGGGAGTCGTCCCCAGGAAATTGCCCAGGCCGAAGCTGCCGTGGCCCAGGCCCAGGCCCAGGTGCGCGATAGTCAGGCCCGTTTAGACTTGGCGACGAGCGATCTGCAACGGATTCGCCGCTTGCACCAGCAGGGAGCTGTGGCCCGCACGGAACTCGACAACGCCGAGCAGGAACGCCGCAGCGCCCAGGCAGGGGTAGACCAAGCCCAGGCCCGTCTGCGGGAAGCCCAGGAGCGAGCCGATGATCTGCGTAGTCTGCCAGAACCCGAAGCCATTGCCCAGGCCGAAGCCCGCCTTGCCCAGGCCCAGGCCCAGTTGCAATCGGCCCTGGTGCGGCTGGGCGATACCCTAATTCGCGCCCCCTTTGCGGGTACCGTCACCCAGCGCTTCGCCGCCATTGGGGCCTTTGTCACCCCCACCACCACGGCATCCGAGGCCTCCTCGGCTTCCTCCACCGCCATCGTGGCCCTAGCTCAGGATTTAGAGGTGCTGGCGGAAGTGCCCGAAGCCGACATCAGCGTAATTGAGCTGGGCCAGCGGGTGGAGGTGGTGGCTGACGCCTTCCCGGAGGAGACCTTCGCAGGTCAGGTGAAGCTAGTGGCCCCGGAGGCGATTAGTCGCCAAAATGTCACCCTCTTTCAGGTGCGGATCGAACTCACCGAGGGTAAGGAACGGCTGCGGTCTAACATGAATGTGGACGTAGACTTCATTGGCGACCAACTGGCGGAGGCCCTGGTGGTGCCCACAGTGGCAGTCGTCACCCAGGCGGGCCAAACGGGAGTGTTGGTGCCCGGAGATCGTCGTGACATTCTGTTTCGGCCCGTCACCCTTGGCCCCCAGGTGGACGATCACATTCAAGTCACCAACGGCTTACAGGCGGGCGACCCCGTCTTTGTGGATCTGCCACCGGGACAGTCCCTCGATTCCATCACGGTGCGGCAGGAGCGCTAATTTCCCATGGCCAAGGCCGATCCCCATCGCGTCAAGCTATCCCAGCTTCGCGCCCTCGTCACCATTGCCGATACGGGTTCCTTCAGCGAAGCTGCCCTACAGATGGAGCTATCCCAATCCGCTGTCAGCCACGCCATCGCCACCCTGGAGGACGAACTGGGGGTGATTTTGCTCAGCCGCAGCCGTCAGGGGGCTGTGCTCACTGCCGTGGGTCAGCAGATCACCGAGGAAGCGCGGCACGTCCTGCAATCCCTGCAAAATCTCTGCCACCAGGCCGATTTGGCCAAGGGGTTGCAAAGTGGCGAAGTCCGTCTCGCCGCCTTTCGCAGTGTGGCCACCCACATTCTGCCGGAGGTGATCCGCCAGTTTCGGGAACAGTACCCCCACCTTTCCATCGCCATCGACGAAAAATCCCACTACGAAATGGTGGAGGATGCCGTGCGCCAGGGCCATGCCGACGTCGGCTTCACCTACCTGCCCACCAAACCCGACTTTGAAAGCTGGGAACTGCTGCGGGATCGGTACTTGGTGCTGCTGCCCCCCGCCCCCACCCCGATGCCCCATCGGCTCACCTGGGCCGACCTGGCCACCTATCCCCTCATCCTCACCCCCAGCGACGACGGTGATCGCCAACACCTAGAGGGCCTCCTGCGCCGTCAGGGCCAAACCCTCAAACCCGCCTACTCCGTCCGGGAAGATTCCACCATCCTCGGCATGGTAGAACGAGGCCTAGGGGCCACCATCATGGCACACCTGGCCGCCCAGCCCATTCCGCCCCACCTGCAAGTGGCTGAACTACCCACTCCCCTAGAGCGCACCATCGGCGTGATCATCCTAAAAGACGCCCTACTGCCGCCCCCGGTCTACGCCTTTTTAGATCGGCTCAAAACCGTGTGGTCTCTCGATGCGGGCATAGATCATGCCTCTTCACCTCCCACCCGTCTGATGGAAGGTGAAGAGGCATCCACCACGCCGCAAGCTCTTGGGTGAAGCGTGTCACAACCCTTACCCCAGTCCCTAAAATCCTCGGTTCTGGGCACAATGCTATCCTAGACGGGACTTGCTGGATGGGTTTTGCGGGCCAATGACGGGGGATTATCCCTAGTTGGGCTGATCTCGGGATAAGCCAGCCGCTGCAATCTTGAGAAACCTGCTTCCAGCTTGCGCTTTAGACCTCACCCTAAATCCCTCTCCCCAAGGGAGAGGGACTTTGAGCTTTTCTAGCTCCCCTCTCCTCGTGGGAGAGGGGCTGGGGGTGAGGTCTACCAGGGGATCTGGTCACGATGTCTAACCCGAACTGAGGTTAGTTGGGCTCACCGCTACGGAAACTATGGACAACGCCTTCGAGCTAACGCTGCAAATGGTGCTGACGGTTTTAGCCGGGGTGACGGCTCAGGTGGTGGGCGAGTTTGCGCGGGTGCCGAGCATTATTTTTTTGCTGATCTTTGGCATTGGCCTGGGGCCAGACGGGCTGGGGCTGATCCATCCCCAATCGTTGGGGGTGGGGCTAGAGGTGATGGTCTCCCTCAGTGTGGCGCTGATTTTGTTTGAGGGGGGCCTCAGCCTAGAACTAAGCGAGCTGGGCCAGGTGTCCAGCAGTCTGAGAAATCTGGTCACTATCGGCGTGTTTGTCACCCTGATTGGCGGCGGCGTGGCGGCCCACTGGCTGGGAGAATTTCCCTGGTCGTTGGCGTTTCTCTATGCTTCCCTGGTGGTGGTGACTGGCCCCACGGTGATCACGCCCCTGCTGCGTCAGGTGCAGGTAGATCGCAAGGTCTCTACCCTGCTGGAGGGGGAGGGGGTGCTGATCGACCCGGTGGGGGCGGTGCTGGCGGTGGTGGTGCTGGGCATTATCCTCAATGGCGATGCCGATGTGGGATCGGTGGTGGGTGGCCTTACCCTGCGCCTAGGCACTGGTACGGTGATGGGGGCGGTGGGCGGCGGGCTAATGGGCTGGTTCCTGAAGCGGGCCACCTTCGTCAGTGACGACCTGCGCAACCTGGTGGTGCTAGCGGGGCTGTGGGGCATTTTTGGCCTTGCCCAGAGCGTCCGTAGCGAATCGGGCCTGATGGCGACAGTGGTGGCGGGTCTGGTGGTGCGGGCGCTCTCGGTGCCCGACGAGCGGCTGCTGCGACGGTTTAAGGGCCAGCTTACGGTGCTGGCGGTATCGGTGCTGTTCATTCTGCTGGCGGCAGATCTCTCCATTGCCAGTGTGTTTGCCCTGGGCTGGGGGGCGGTGGGCACAGTGCTGGTGCTGATGCTGCTGGTGCGGCCCGTCAGCATTTGGCTTTGCACCTGGGCCAGCGACATGAACTGGAGACAGAAGGCCTTTCTAAGCTGGATTGCCCCCCGTGGGATTGTGTCGGCCTCGGTGGCCTCGCTGTTTGCCATTTTGCTGACGGAAAAGGGGATCAGCGGCGGCGATGCCATCAAAGCCTTGGTGTTTCTCACGATTATTATGACGGTGCTGGTGCAGGGGTTGACGGCCTGCTGGGTGGCCCGCTGGCTAGGCATCGCCAAAACCGAGGCGGTGGGGGCCGTGGTGGTGGGTTGTCATCCCCTCAGTTTGCTGATCGCCCGCCTGATTCAAGACTATGGCGACCCTGTCGTGCTGATCGACACCAACGAAACTGCCAAGGACGAAGCCGCCAAGGAGGGCATTCCCGTCTTAATCAGCAGCGCCCTAGATCACGATGTTTTGGAAGAAGCGGGGCTAAGCCAGGTCGGCACGTTCTTAGCCATCACCAAAAACGGGGAGGTGAATGCCGTAGTGGCCCAACGCGCCCTGGAGGAATTTCAGCCCCCCAGGGTGATTGCCGTCATGCCCAAAAACAAAGACCTAGGCGACCTGCCCAACCAAGGCAAGCTGAAGGAAGCCCAAACCCCTAGCCTTTCCTTGAAAAAATGGAACCGCTACCTCACGGATGGCGAAGTGCGTCTCGGGGAAACCCGCCTGCGATCCGACGCCACGGAACTACAACAGGCTCACCTGGCTGCCCTAGTGCGCGGCGGCGAAATGATCCCCCTATTGGTGGAGCGGGACGGTGCCCTGCAAGTGGCCTTGGGTCAAGAGGTCTGGAAGGTGGGCGACCGCCTGATCTACCTGCTCCACGACGCCACCCCCAAACTACTCAAACGCCTCGGTGGCGGCACCCAACCCACCAAACTTACCCCCGAACCCCTACCCACCGTGGAGGATGTGCCCCTGGCTCCCATTCCAAGCCCATTGGCCCCTGCTGCTGCGCCCGAATCGAAGGAGCCGTCATCCCAAGATGACCCACCTCAAATCAATCACTCCGACGATTCCCATTCAAAAGGGAGCACGACGTAGAACCCTAGGGGATTTTGGGCAGCCAGCCCTCTAATTGCCTTCTCAACGGGCTTAGGCCTTTGGCAGCAGCGCATACAGCCCCCAAATCGCCAGGGGCCGCATGTAGTGGCAGGCGCGATAGGTGCCTAGGGCGGTGATGGCCTCCGGGGTGCGAAATTGCAGGCCGTAGTCGTAGATTTGGCGGACGACGGCTTCGGTCATGGCCATGGCTTTGTCGGGGTGGCCCATTTGGACATAAAAAGCGGCGAGGCCGAAGTTAATGCCCGTCCAGACCTCTTGCTGATGGGTGCTGTCGAAGCCTTCCGGGGTGCCGTCGCGCAACATAACCATTGGCGGCCCCGATGGGTAGCTTGAATGCTGCCGGGGACTTTCATCTGGCTCCGCCATCCGACTCAGCCTAACGTGAGCCTGCCAAAAAGGCTTCATACCCCTGCTTGAACTGCGCTTTGCCGCCGATCTCAACGATGCTGCCGTGGGCGACAATCACTCGTTCAAACTCCCAGCGCAACACCTGCTCTACCGAGGCTCTAACCTGGGCATCATCCTTCGTAGCTACCCGTTCCAGCAACGATGGACTGAGGCTGTCGTAACTGCCACCAAGTCTGGTAATCAGCCGGGTTAGCCAGGGAAAGCTGTCGTCAAACCTAAAGGCAATGTCCGTCAAGATCAGCGTTCGACTGGCGGTATGACAGAATACCCACTCCTCGAGCGGATCGGGGCCGCTGGGGGCGAGGGTTTGCAGACCAGGAAAGAAGAGACAGTCCAGCCCAGTCCAGGGACTTTGGCGAGCCGGTTCGAGGGGGCGGTCGATAGGCAATTCTGGCCGCTTGACCCTTAGCCCCGCCGATGCCCACAGGACGGCATCGGGGTAGATGGCCTTAAAGGCCGCCGCATACCGATAGTGGTACAGGTTAGGGGCCACAATGTGCCGGACTGGGCCAATCACGGCGATCTCTTCAACTAATCCATCAGCGGGCTGAATCGGCGAAATCACCACTAGGTCACCCCCCGCCAATCGTACTACCGTCATTCGGGTGCCAATGCTGAGACCAAAATAGCGCAGCGGCTGCTCCGCCACCCACAGATCTCGATCCACCGCCCTCAACATCCCCATCCTCTGCTTCCCATCGTTATCTTCTTTACCTGTGCCTAGGGAAACTTTTTTTCAAACGTCGCCTAAGTTGGCCGTTTCCACAGCGAGCAGGCTACCTCGTCAGATTATTAGCATTTTACTGAGATTCAACGGTTGGCAGCAGGGCATACAGCCCCCAAATCGCCAGGGGCCGCATGTAGTGGCAGGCGCGATAGGTACCCAGGGCTGTAATCGCCTCCGGGGTGCGAAATTGCAAGCCGTAGTCGTAGATTTGGCGGACGACGGCTTCAGTCATGGCCATGGCCTTGTCGGTGTGGCCCATTTGGGCATAGAAGGCGGCGAGGCCGAAGTTAATCCCCACCCACACTTCCTGTTGATGGGTGCTGTCGGGGTCTTCGGGGGTGCCATCGGGCAGAACGCCGTTGGCGGCTCCGATGGGTTGCTTCAAGGTGGCGGCGCTGAAGTTGCCGACCTGGGCACCCTCAAACTTTTGGGCCTGGGGGCGTTCGTGGGTTTGGGCGACCTGGTTGAAGTTGATGAAACAGGCTTCGTAGATGGCGTCTAGGGAGGACTGAATGCAGGCTTCTTCTACCAGATCCGGCAGGTTCAGCAGCCGCGCCATGAACTGGCCAGAGAGTTGGTCGGCCATCAGCACATCGGAACCGCTGCCCGTATCGAGACGGTAGTAGCGGCCATTCCACAGCTTGGGATGGTAGGCGTTGAGGCCGCTCTCTAGCCAGCGCTGGTACTGGGTGAGCAAAATCGGGGTGGTGCCGGGGGCAAGGTTGTTTTCGGCCAGGATCTTGCCCATGGCCAGGGCCGCTTCTAGGGCCGCCAGCCACAGCCCACCACAGTAGGCACTGATGCCCTTGAGTTGCCAGTCGTCAAAGGTTTGGTCGGGGGCACCCTCGTTTTCGGGGATGCCGTCGCTATCGCGGTCGAAATGCTTGAGGTATTGCAGGGTTTCCACCACCGCAGGCCAGCAGGTTTGCAGAAATTCCAGGTCGCTGGCCCCGGTAAACACAAAGGCGCGATAGACCTGAAGCACAAAGTCGCTGCCGAGGTCTTTCCAGAAGTTGCAGTCTTGGTAGCTGGTGTAGTTGGTTTGCACCCAGGGTTGCTCGTTGGGGGCACCGAGGTCGTGGGGGGTAGCACCCTTGGTTTTGCGCTGGGCTAGGGGGCTTTCCACGCCCATGGTCAGGTAGTAGCCAATGATCCGACGTCGGTCGTCCTGGGTGGGGATGGCCTGGGCAAAGGCACGCAGGATGGATTTTTCGAGTTCTGGCCACATTAGCAGGGTGGCAAAGCCGCCGTAGAGCCGCACATCCAGGCTTTCGTACCAGCGATAGTCGATGCACTCTAGCACCGCAAACTGGCCCACCGGGTCGGCCTCCGTCGCCGCACTCCACAGGGTGCCGCCGCTGGTGAGGTCGTAGAGTTCATTGAACAGGGCCATTTTGAACCAGTCGGGCAGGTCGGGCCGATCCAAGATCGGCTGCTGCCAGGTGGTGATTTGCCGCTGCCAGTCCTGGTAATTCGTCAACGATTGGTGAGCGATGGCCCTTGCATTGCGCCCATCCCGCCCAAAGAAATCCGTATAACGACGGTAGGCGTTGATGCCCTCAGCAAACTCCGTCACGGGCAAATCCCAGGCGAGGACGATGGGAAACTGACGCGTTTCCCCCGGTTGCAGGGTAAACCGCAGGGCCAGGGCACAGCCGACTTGCTCCCCTTCCCCAGCGGCGGTGGTATCTAGCAGATTCATCAAGCGGCCCAGCTTGGCCCAGGCGCTCCACAGGTCGCCGCCATCTCCGGCGGGGTTCCAGCGCAGGTCGTAGGAAATTTCGATATCCGGGTTATCCAGCGTAGCAATGCACCATTGGCCGTCGCCTTCCTGGGGTTCCCGCAGGCGTTGCCAGTCGCCGCTCATCAGGCAGCCCTTCAGGCCGTCGGTGGACATCAACTGCGCGTAGTTGCCCTGGCTTTGGCCAATGGCGGGGATGTAATCGTAGTAGGGGCTACCATCGTCCCGCTGCTGCACTTCGGGGGATTTTTGCGTATTGGTGAACCAGCCCACCATGTTTTGCCAGCTCACCATCACGCAGAGGGTAAGGGGCTGATCCGTGGGGTTATGGGCCGTCCACTCAAACACCGCCACGGGGTAGCTGGCTTCTTGGTAGTTGTTGGCCCAGATGGGCGAAAACTGTTCGCAGGTGATTTCCGCCTTAAACACATTCTCGTAGCGGTACCAACTGCGAGGATAAAGGGCGTGGTATGTCCCTGTGGAGTGCTCCGGTGTGGAGGCCGGATACCAATCCCAGGTCGAAAGCGTCCCATCCTGAGGCGGTTCCGTACTCAGGGCGTAGGCTTGGGTTTGCCCGCCGCCCGATTCAAACACGCTGAACTGACAGCCCGCAAAGGTCTGAAACACATGCTCGCCGCCATCGATGTGCCAGAGGTTGAAATCCCCCCTGGGCGAACGACCAATACACCCAGCCCCAAAGCCCCCCAGCGGTGCCCCATGCCAGGGGCCATCGTCTAAATTGCTGGCGTAGCGCACAATGTAATGCTGATCCCAGCCTTGGCCAAGGGGCCGCTGCCAGGACTGGACGGGGATTTGGGGGGTAGGATGTGATTCATTCATCCCCCGATTTTACCGGAGTGCGATCCCTCTCAGGGAGTACTCGCAGGGACATTCCAGGGATTCTAATTTTCCCCTGTCTCCTGAAACCGCTGATGGAAACCATCAATGGCAGTGGGCAGCGTGAAGTAGATGTGGTTGACGCCAATGCGATCGAGCAGGCCCGACCGTTTTAACTGGGCGTAGAGATCCTGCTTAACCCTAGCCATGGCAAAGGTGATGCCCCGGTTGTGGAGTTCGTCGTAGAGTTCGTTGAGCATATCGGCAGCGGTAATGTCGATTTCGGCGATGGCTTCGGCATTCAGCACAAACCACTCCACGGGTTCTTTTTCAGCCTCAATCGCCGCTAAGGCACGCCGCTTAAAGTTGTTCACATTGGCAAAGAAAATCGGGGCATCGTAGCGGTAGAGCACCAACCCCGGAATGGTGGTGGCTCCAGGCCAGTCGGTAATGTCGTGGAGTCCTGCCATGCCGGGGACTTTGCCCATGACAGCGTCGTAGGGGCGGGCAATGCGGGCAAAGAGTTCAATCACCGACAGGCCTACCGCAATGGCCACCCCAATCAATAAATCGGTGGATAGAACTCCCAGGGTTGTAAACACCGCTAGGGCGTAATCGCCACGACGAAAATGCAGCAGACGGCTGAACTCTGGCAATTCCACTAGGCGCGTGGCCGCATAGATCACCAATGCCCCCAGGGCCGCCGTGGGGAACATCACCAGCAGAGGCCGTAAAAAGAGCAAAACGAGAACCACCACGCCAAAGGCCACCAGGGAAAAGACCTGGCTCTTACTACCCATGGCGTTGCCAATGGCGGCTCGGCTACCGCTGCTACTCACCGGAAAGCCTTGAAAGAGGCCTGTGCCGAGGTTGGCAATGCCCAGCGCTAGCAGTTCTTGGTTGGCATCGATGAGGTGAGAGTAGTGGTTACGGGTGGCTAGAGCGCGGGCGGTTAAGACGTTGTCGGAATAGCCGACAATGGCAATCCCCACCGCCGCCGAAACCAGGGCAAAGGCTTCCTGCTGGGAAGCAAGGGGCACCTGAAAACCGGGGAACCCAGCGGGAATGGTGCCTACCACGGCCACCCCGTACTGGTCTAACCGAAAAATACTCACCACCGCTGTGGCCACCAGCACCGCCAACAACGGCCCCGGAGCCCTAGGGAAACGGGCTTGCACCGTAAATAACAATGTCAGTACGCCACCCGCCAGGGCGAAGGTGGGCCAATGGATCTGATCCAGATTTCCCAAAAAGTCGGCCACCTGTCCGGCAATGGTGTGGGCCTCGATGGGGACACCGCTCACCTTACTGAGTTGGCCCATGATCATAATCACCGCCACCCCGGTCATATAGCCAATCAAAATTGGCTTAGACAGCAGGTTGGCCAAAAAGCCCAGGCGCGCCCCATAGCCCACTAAACAGACGACCCCCACTAAAATTCCCAGCACCGCCGCCAGGGTGGCATGGCTGGTGCCATAGGCCAACGCCAAGGGAGCCACCACCGCCGCCGTCATCATCGCCGTGGGCGACTCTGGCCCCACCGAAAGCTGGGGTGAAGATCCGGTTACTGCATAGAGCAAAATCGCTGGCAGCATCGCCCACAGGCCCTGTACCGGGTTGACCCCTGCCAGTTCACCGTAGGCCATACATTGGGGAATCAGGTAAGCCGCAACCGTCACGCCCGCCAGTAAGTCAGATCGAAACCAGGTGGAGGGATAGTGCCGTAGACGCACAAGCCCCGGCAACAGGGTGTTGAGGAGGGAGGATTTAGCTTTAACGGTCAAGGCAGATGAATTCCGATGAAGGGAAGCGCTCTTTGTAGAGTGGTCTATTGTACCAAACTGGGATATTCCAAATTGGGCTTGAGCACAGGTGGTATCTAGAGCGAAGATGCCCACAATAGGCCGTGACCGTGGAGCGTTGTGACTATAGGTAAAAGCCTCGTATTATGCCAAATTCCGGTGGCTTACCCCCGATTCAAACGCGGATCCCGCCCAGGCTGAGCTGATCGAAGCCTCAATTCATTTAGGGGGTTTTCTATTCGGCCTTGCTCTAAAAATAGATTTGTATCCTTGGGGGTGCCGCGCTAGCGGCATGGACGATTGGGATTACCCAGCCATCTAACCGCAGGCATCAACCAAATCCCGATGCTTCTGGCTGAGCCTCCACCCCAGGAGGACTGACCATGAAACACCGGGATTGGGAGATTTTCCGATGGTCGCTGTCTAACGATCTTCTGAGGATAAGTCGATTAACTCTCCTTCAAAAAATCCTTACAAAACCCTGCCTACTCCGGTTTTTGCTCCGGCATCATGCACTTGTCGGAGTCGCAGCCAGCGGGGCCAGCTTCGATTAGGTCTCCGGCGTCGTACATGGCCAGGGCCGAGTGGAAGTCTGCCGTGCCACGACGGGCTTCTACCTTTTGACTTGCGGCCTCGTAGGTGGCCTTGTCAATGGGCTCAAAGGGCAGGCGGGGGAAGGTTTGCAGGTCATCGAACCGAGCCAGCAGCGCCGCCGAAATATAGCCCTCGTCGTTTTGGATGGCCTGGTAGATCCGCTCGCCCAGGGCTTCCAGTTCCGGCTCCCGAAACTCGATGGTGGCCGAGGTGTTATGGGTGGTGTAGTGCTTCTGCACCTGCATGTAGAAGTCGAACTGGGCCGCCGCCGTGAACTTCTCGATGGCGATTTCGTCGGCACCGGGCAGGTTAGCCCAGGGCACTTCTACCGGAATTTCCACCAGCCACTCGGTACAGCGCGGGTCGAAGGGATCGTTCAGCAGGTTGCCACTTTCGTCCTTGTCAGACTGGGAGGGTACCACGGAGTAGCCGTAATCAATACAGGCCATGGCCACCGGATCGTTCTTGCGGAAGGTGATTCGGCGCAAAAAGCGCTGGGCCTTGGGGGGGTGCCAGCCAGGAGATGCCCCCGTCAGCAGAGATTTCGTCCCCGCTGGCTGCACGGTGGTACAGCGGTTGGGCCGATGCAGCCCGTGACGGTCGCAATAATCCCACACCACCCGATGGACGATGTCCTTCCAGCGGGTCAGGTAGTCCTGTTCTTTTTGCTTGAACTCCAAGCCCTGCATGGTGTCAGGACGGCCCGCCTCCCACCAGCGCAGCCAGTCTACGCCAAAGGCCTGCACAAAGAAGTCGAACAACCCGGTGAAGGATACGCCCACGATGGGGTCTTCTAGGCGCGACTGCTGGTAACGCGGCTCGTTAAATTGGTGGTTCAACAGCACCGCCACCGATAGCGCCGACGCCGTAAAGGCATCCTCTTGATCCTGAAGGTTGGCAGGATCAAGCTGGTTGAGGTGAACTTCGGACAGGTTACACTGCCCCGTTAGGGTGCCGCCAAACACGCCCTTGTGGAATTCTGGCTCGTTGAAGCAGAAGCTATCGTGCTGTCCGGGCAGAGGCTCCACGGAACGAATTACCTGCCACTTGCCCTTAGCCTTGGGCGCATGGCCCTTAGAGGTATCCACTCGCTGGCAGGGAATGGCGGCGCAGTCGGTAATTTGCAGATACCACAGATCCTTTTGCCGTACCCCTAGGTTGGTTTCGCTGCCAGCCTTAGCCGCGAGGTTAATGGAGGAACGGATGCCGCACTTCAGCAGCAGCAGGTACAGGCGATAGGCCCGCTCGTAGTCGGAAATATAGAGCCGCACGCCACCGGAGGGAGTTTCCGATCCATCGGCATCAATCAACCCAGCGACGAAGTGCAGAATGCCCTCGCGATTCCAGCCTGCCAGCGCATCTAGAGCTTGGGCTTCAGCCTTGAGGGCGCGTACCTGCTCAGGGTCAAAGTTATCCTGGAAGCCCGTATAGAGCAAGCAGGGGGTTTCGGGATTTTCGGCATAGTAGCGCAGTTTGCCAGAGGTGCGTCCGGCCAGGGCTAGGCTTTGGTAGCTCTTGGCCCCGTAGAGGCGCAACTGAAGCTGGGGCTTGCCGTTAGACTGACACAGGGAACCATCCCCCACCAGTTGCCCCAGGGTGTAGGCCCAGGTGGGATCAACAAATTCGCCGTCGCGATAGTCAATTTTGAACGGCTCGGTGTGCAGGGCGTAGGGATGGCTCTCGATGCGATCCCTCAGTTCCTCAGTGGTCAGTTCTTTGTAGGTGCTGCTAAAGCGATCCCCCACAAAGAAGCGGTGCTTGCCCGTCACATCCAGCCAAGTGCCATCACCAAAAGAAACGCGATACATCTGGCGATTTTGCCCCGTCTGCACAGGTACTACCTGGCTCCAGCGGCGACCGTTCCACACCTCTACCGTCTGCCCCACTAGGGACTGAATCGGGTGGAGTCCGTCACGGGTGATCATCAGCGTAGAACCCGCTACGCAGTGGAAGTTAGATCCTAAAATTTCTCCACAATTGTGAGCGACTAGACCATTGGCATCGAACCGGGCGGGGCCAGGGACGGTACAGTCGTAGACCGCTTCTACGCCATCGGGCACAACGCTGGATACCGTAGCCGTAAACCGTTCCCGATTGGGACGACGCTTATATTGCCCCAACACCTCAGCCAACTTCTCAGCCTTAGCGGGTTCTTGGAAACCGATGAGCTCTGCGAAAACCTGAAGGTTGTCGTTGGCGATCACCAATTCATGCTGGGTTTGGCAGAAATAGGGAGCAGGTTCCCGGTTGGCATTGGGCAGTTCGCGATAGCCCTCTGAGCGTCGTTCTTGGTAAATCGTCGCCACAATCCCCAAACGACCCAGCATCCGCTGTACCGCTTGCAGGTTCGCTAGGTTGCTTTGGGCCAGCCGTACACTAATCCCCTTGGCCTGACTGCCCTGGATGCTGCCATCGGCATCAAACAGCCCTTGCAAAAAGCCCTGATAGAACTCGTAGCTGCCCTGTTCAATGGTGTTGGTGATCACCTTATGACCGGGAGCAATGCCAAATTCTGCCGCTAGGCTGGCCAACCCCGCCGAGTTCACCACCCGATGCTTGAGTTGGCGGTGGTAGTGGGCCGCTGCGGTGCGACGTTCGTAGCCCACAGTGGTTTGCAAGAGGGCAATGGCGTGCTCGCTCATCGCTTCCTGGGATTCACCCCAGAAGCGTAGCAGGGCCGAATCATTCCACTGGGTTTTGGCCAAGCTGCCGTCGCCTACCAAATTGCCCAGCAACCAACCCGATTCCCTGGTGCCTTGCCCGTCCCAGGGTTGTAGCCCCCGGTGGTTGTGCAGCAGGACGCGATCACCCGGTTGCAGGGTTTCGGCCTCCACCCATTCGGTGTATTGAGCCTTTTGGGTTTGTGCTGTCACTTTCAGAACCTTGTGGTTCCCGGTCAAACGCAGGTTGTGCCCCTCGGCAGTGCGGAGCTTAAGAACCGCTTTGGTGCCGGAATAGAAGAAGCCCTCGGCGGTGGTGCTGAACAGTTCGCCATTGACATAGGTACTGTGCTGCCGACCAATCAGATCCTTCACCTGGCGGGGGCCATCGCCCGTATGCACCCAGGTATCCACCGTTACGCATGGGTTCAGACCATAGCGGTCATCGGCCCCCGCCCGACGCTTGGCCTCTCCGGCCCACTGAATTGCGCCCTCGCCGGAATAAAACTGCTTCCGCACCGAGTCTACACAATCCTGAAGGCTGGGCTTTTCGTGGAAGACGCGGGTGTGGTTAGCCATCCGCAGCACGTCCCGTTCGGGGTCGATGCGCCAGTTGCCCTCAGCGTCCTGCTGCCAGAGGTTATCCTTGGCGTTGGCCGCGAGGTCGTCGTTGCTGTCGAATTGACGCATTCCGGCTGAGTTATGCGTGAGATAGCCGTCGCAGTAGAAGCAGTGGGCTTCCTCCACTTCAATGTCGTAGGTTTGGATGGAGGTATAGCTGCCGAGGCCCTTCACCGTGACGGGTATATCCAGCTTCACATCTGCCTCAGCGATGTAGCGTTCGTAGTTGGAATCCACCTGCCGAGAGCCTTCAAAGCCCATACCGCGCATTTCGCTGTAGGTGTAGACCTCGCGCATGAGGGGGGCGGGCACTGTAAAGCCGTACATTTTGAGGCCCTGGCGCAGTTCACCCTTGACGGAGTGGGGCGCAATCAGGCTGTTGTACTGGCCCTTAAAGGCAGGAAGGGTGACATTGTACTTGACCTGCCAGCTATCGTTTTGGGGACGAGTGAGCTTGATCCGTCCGGCAATCCCCAGGCTAGACAACACCGCCGCCACTTGACGGGCAAAGGTCGGGTAAACCGTCGTCACTAGGTGGGGAGGGCGATTATTTACGGCTCCGTCGCTATCCATCAGACCTGCCAGGTAGGCGGCCCGAACGTCGATGGATCCTTGCAGGATGAAGGTGGGGATAGTGAGCGCCTGGGTAGGCTGCTTAATGTGGCGATGGAAATATTCGGCCAATCGAATCGATGAGCAAACCGACTTAGCCGTGTTCTCGCCGTTGACGGTGCCGTGGGTGGCAGTGAGACCAAACCGAGCCAAGGCCCGATCTAGCTTGGCCTGAATCACATGGGTGACAACAGTATCGTTAGCGTTCATCGCCCATTCCACCCGACCGTAGGGCTTGTCGTGCTTGTTGCGTCCCAACGCTACGTAGCCGTCGCCGTGGGTATAGCCAATCAGCCACGCCACATCGGCAGTCAAGGCCGGAATCGTGAGTTCCTTGGCCGTGCGGCTTTGCTCTGGGCGGTCAGCGGTGAAATCTGCGGGGAGTGTGGTGACGGTACCAGGGAGAACCTGGGTGCTGTGCATCAGGCGATCCCCGGCTTCAAGCTGATCCACCCGCTTCCACTGCACCTCGCCTTTAGCATTGGACAGAACCGCTACCCGGTGATTCAGCGTTGCCCTAGGCAGGGGGCCGTTGGTCTCGATTTCGTAGACATCCTGCACGCCTTGGTCAAACTTGTTCACCACTCGCCGGAAGCCTAGGGGCGTTTGCACGAAATCGCCAACCTGGACATCCTTAATGGCAATCAGTCCGTGATCGGTATGCACGAGGGCATCTTCGGGCAGGCAGCGGCGGATATTCCCAGCCACCACACAGGCGGCGGCTTCGTCGATGAGCAGGCAGCACTCAACGGAATTAAGCTGGCGACCGAGGGCTTTGTTGAGGATGTTGGCGCAGCGGTCGTACAGCAGCGAGAGGCGGATAGGGTTGGCCACGCCGCCGAAACCCTTGAGTTTTTCTCCGGCGGGGCGCACGTCGCTGAGGTCGATGGTGACTTCGACGGTGTCGATGAAGCGCTCGTCCGTAGACAGTTCTAGCAGGGTTTGGTAAGACTGCACCCAGCCCTGGCGGCTGTCGCCTACTCGGATGTTGACCTGGTTTCCGTCGATGGAAACTTCGGTAATTTCGCGGCGGTCGGCGGCGGGGGTGGTGCCAATGTCGCCGCCCATGGTGACGCTGAGGCGGTTACGGATAGCGGGAATTTGGTTGATGTATTTGGGTTCTAGAATCGCTCCGGTTCCGCAGCCCATCATGGCCAAGTCCATCATGAGGCCAAAGGCGCGCCAGTCCACCACGTTGGTGCTGGTGCAGTTGTAGGCTCCCGAAAAATTCTCAGGCTGTTTGCTCCAGGCGGTGCCGCCCACCCACAGCCAGCGACCGGAGGGCAGAGCTTTTACCTGGCGCTGCATTCGGTTCAGCAGGGCCATCTCTTCATCGGTGAGGTTGCCCAGTTCCTTTAGCCCTTCCAGGGTGCGGTCACAGACCTGATCCCAGGTTTCCCGTTGCCCCGGCACTACCTCGCCCCGACGGCTATAGGTGCGGTAAAACACCGGAAACGCGGCAGGTGCGGCATCGGGAAACGGCCCTTGCTGCCGAATACGGGGGACTTCTTGAACCATGGGGGAGCCTTTCGAGGATAGGATGAGCAGCTTCCCATGATAACTAATTATCCTCGGATTTAGTGTTGTCCTAAGATACAGAACCCTACATGACGCTAAATCTAGCCCCTGCCAGCGGCACTGTACGGGCGCACCGCAGTGCGCCCCAATCTCAAGGCCTCGTATGGTTATTTGGGCGGATGAACTAATTCACCTAGTGCTTTGACAAAGCAAGTAAGCGCAAGGATGACACCAATAGAAAGGCTTGTGTTCATGGCTGGCGCAGAAAGGAGCGGATTTACGGGCATCGCTGGATATGGTGTTCCTGGTTGTTGTTCATACCCAAAGCTATGCTGGGATGCCTAGGCTGAGAACTCCAAGCCAGCCGTTGCCTGTAAATCAGGTGGCTCGAGTTCATAGGAGTGGTCTAAACTATCCATGGCGATTCACCAATGGTTAATTCGCGGATCTTGCATTGCACCCTTGTGCCTGCGGGATCCTAATCAGTACGGAGGTTGTCACCTTCTGTAGCTGAATTCACTTTCTAGAAGGGCATTGGGGGTTAGGCTCTCCAATGCCCTTTGTTAGTTAGAAGAAGCTTCAAGTCCCTGGTACAGACCAATTGGTCACAGTAAATCATCATAGCCAAGAACACTCGTTGTAGCGATTTAGTGTGATACCGAGAGGTTAGAGCCCCAAGTAACACTACATCTAGGGGCATGGTTAAAGCAGAGTAGGGTTTTGTGATCTGTTCGATAGCCCTGTCATGCTGGCGGGTCGAGCTTGAGGGGGTGGGCGGAGCGGCCCCATGGGTTGTCTTTAGGGTGGCCTGGGGAGGCGGCTTAGGGGCCTGCTAGCCCAAAACTGTCCGGACTAGGGTCTCCAGAACTGAATCTTGAAGAGGTTAAATCGAGTCAAACGGCCATTGGTTTAGTGGTTTTTGAAAATCTGTATACCGATGCCTGCTAACCCGATTGCTTCTGCTTTGATAGTCATAACCGTAGGTACCCGAGATGGTTTCTCTTGCTCCCCTAGGTCGGCGGCAGCAGTCTACTCCGGGAATTTTAGGTGGCCTTGGCCCTTTGGCCCATATCCAGTTTGAGCAACATTTGATTAACCAAAGCGTGAAGCGGGGTGCTCGGTGCGATCAAGATCACCCCACATGGATCCTGGTGAATGCGAGCAATATTCCCGACCGCACCCGCAGCCTCCAGGGCAAAGCTCCAGACTGCACGCCTTGGCTGGTGCGTTATGGCCAACTTCTGGCCCAGGGGGGAGCAGATTTCCTCGTGGTGCCCTGCCATACAGCCCATGCCTTCTATGACCGCGTTCAGGCTCAGATTGACATTCCTTGGATTTCCTTGATGACCTGCACCAGTCAATTTATCCGTCAACACTATCCGGCAATGCATCGCATTGGGCTGCTGACCACCGATGGCACCCTCCAGCATCGCCTGTTTAGCCGGAGCTTGACAGCGGCACGGCTCCAAGAAATTTCCCCTACCCTCGGATCCCCCACTCAACAACAGGTGATGCAGGCGATCTATCACCCAGAATGGGGGATTAAGGCCACCGGCACCCGGGTGTCCTGCCACGCCCTCACCACCCTCGCCGAGGCTGTTCAATGGTTAGCCAATCAAGGGGCGGAGGGAGTGGTGGCGGGCTGCACCGAACTCTCGGTGGGGCTAGACAAACTGGAGCCGCTGCCCTTGCCCTGGGTGGATCCCCTCGAAGCGGTGGCGGATACCACCCTCGATTTGGCCTTTGGTGTTCGCACCATTTCATCCCTACTGGAAGCATAGAGGTACTGCACCGTGTCGAAGTTTGCATCTTACCGCCCTCGTCTGGTGAACCTTGGCCTGATGCTAGGGCTATGGCTTACCCTCTTCCTTACCCTGCTGCCAGCCTCCGCATGGGCGGGGAGTACCAGTTCTCATTCGGCAACCTCCTCCGGTTTTCGCATGACCACCGTGACAGATAGCGACCGTCCGTGCCCAGACGTTGGCCTAGGGGCTTCCAGCCGATCCAGCCGCACCACCCCATCCACCGCTGGCAGCACCACGCGTTCTACGGCGTCATCGGCCCGATCCACCCGATCTACGGCGAGAACCCAGGAGTGTGGCCCCCCGCCCCCAGAGCTGGAACGCATTCGCGACCGGGGCAAGCTGGTAGTGGCGGTGCTAGGGGTGGATAATCCGCCTTTCTTTATGACCCTGGCCGATGGTCAGTTGGGCGGCCTCGACATCGAACTGGCCAAGTCCCTAGCGCAGCAGTTGGAGGTTGATCTAGAGATCAATCGCTCGGCTGAAACCTTTGATCAAGTAGTGGATCAGGTCTATCACCGGGAGGCTGACCTGGCCATTTCTAAAATTAGCCGCACCCTGACGAGGGGCCAGCGGGTGAGGTTTTCCCGGCCCTACCTGAGTATGCGCCAAGGGCTGCTGGTTAACCGGCTGCAACTGGCCCAACAGAGCCAAAATCGCCGCACCACTGAGGCGATTCGCGCCCTAGCAGGGCCAGTGGGCGTGATTCAAAACTCCTCCTACGTTGGCTTTTTGCGCCAAAAATTTCCCCAGGCCACCGTGGTTGAAATGCCCACCTGGGAAGATGCCGTCCAGGCCGTGAGCCAGGGTGATCTGCTCGCCGCCTACCGTGATGAACTCGAAGTTAAAAAGGTGATGCTGGTGAAACCCGATGCCTCCCTGAACCTGCAAACCGTGGCCCTGACGGACGCTCAGGATCATCTTGCCATGGTGCTACCGTGGGACAGCACCCATCTGCTGTCCTGGGTTGACCTTTACCTCGAAACCCAAGGGCGAACCTACACCGTGGACACCGTGCTGGAAGACTACGCGGACTACTGGTCGGGGCCAGCGGGATCCTAGCCCTTGGGCATAGCCCGCTTCCGCCGATGTGACCGTCGCCTAGGAGACCGTGATGTCTAATCCCGTTGTTCCATCCCTATGACCCCCTTGCTGAACTCTAAGTCGTTTCCTCAAATCTCCATCAAGTGGCTGCGTAGCCCTTGGGCTATTGTCGTAAGCGTTGTGCTGGGAGCCTATATTGGCCGATTCCATCCTGAGGTGGCACGGCAACTCCAGCCCCTCGGTAGCCTTTATTTGGGATTGCTGAAGATGTGTGTGCTGCCGATTTTGCTGTCGGCCATCTCCAACAGCATTGGGCGGCTGATGCGCAGCCACGGTGCCCAGCGCTATGTTCGCCGAATTTTGCTGATCTTTCCCCTGGCGCTGCTGATTGTGAGCGGCATCGCCACCTCCATAGCGGCGGTGGCTGGCCCGGGCCGCAACCTGACCACGAGTACCATGGAAACCCTGGGGGTGTTGGTGAACCAATCGGGGATCGACCTGGAAATTGCCCTGAATGGCCCCCTGGAGGTGGAAGAGGTCAATACCATCGGCGATTTGGTGGTGGACATTGTGCCCGAGAACATTTTCTCGGCCCTCAGCGAAGGCCAAACCCTTCAGGTCTTGCTGTTTGCGATTATCTTCGGCGTGTCCCTCGGCCTGATTCGCACCCCCAGCACCAACGCCCTGTTTGACATTCTAGACAGCATTTACCGCAGCTTTAACCAGGTGATCCACTGGCTCACCTACCTGCTGCCCATTGGTCTGTTCAGCCTGCTGGCCTACCAACTCTCGGAAATTGGTGTGGAGGTTCTGGTGTCTATGGTGGGCTTTGTGGTGGTGATGCTGGTGATTTCCCTCGTCCTTTATCTGCTGGGCACCGTTGTCATCTGGCGGCGATCTGGCCAATCCCTCGGCCATGTGCTGACCGCCATGAAGGATCCCACCATCCTAGCCCTGGCCACATCCAGCAGTCTGGCCTGTCTCCCCGCTGCCATCAGCAGCCTCAGCGACGATCTGGGCTTTGACCGCCAAACCACAGACCTCGTTACCCCGCTGACCATTACCCTCTGTCGGTTTGGATCTGTGGCATACTTTGGGGCAGCGGCCCTGTTTGTCGCCCAGATCTACCAGAAGGAAATCGGCCTAAGCACCCTGCTGATTATCCTAGTTGGCTCCATTTTGGCGGGCATGGCCACCTCCGGTGTCACCGGAATTTTGACCCTAACCATGCTGGGGCTGGTGCTGGATCCGCTGCGTCTCCCCCTGGAAGCGGTTCTGGTGCTTTTTATTGCCATCGACCCTCTAATGGACCCCCTGCGTACCCTAGGCATTGTCCACACAGGTATGGCGACCACGGCAGCCATTGCCGATCCCCAAACGGTCGTCCAACCGCAGGCCGATACCATCGTGGCTCTGCACTAGCCCCGGCGATCTCCCTTCAGCCGTACCCGCCCGCTATCCCTAGCCCCCAGAGCCGGGAGGACATCCTGGCCCGAGGCTTTCCGCTAGCCCATCTACCGCCGAACCTTGACTCCCCGATCATGACCTCCAGATTTCGCCGTCCCCTTGGCCTCAAAGCCACCCTCGTTGGAGCCGTCTTTCTCACGGTTAGCGCCACGGCGGCCATTGTGTATCTGCCCTGGGCCATTACCGCCCGACGCAATATCAACACCATCGTGGCCCAGGTGAACCAAGAGATGGTGGTCGGCACGTCCCAGGAGGTCGATCGCCTCTTTACCAACGCCCAGTCGGCCCAGCAGATGGTCAGCCGCAGTTTTGGTCAAGACTTGATTGACCTCAACGACCTAGACGCCACCCGAGACTTCATGCTGGGTGTGTTGCAGGCCTATCCCGCCTTCACCTGGGTGCAGTATGGCGATGCGGGGGGTGATTTTCTCGGTGCCCAGCGCGGCCCTGGATCGACGTTGTATTTTCACCATCGCACCTGGAATGCCGCCCGCCAAACTACCACCACCACTATCTACACCTTCGATGGTAGTCAGGGGTTGCCCAAGGAAATCCGTCGCGAAACCAAGATCATGGATCCTCCCTTCTATGCGCCTGAGCGACCTTGGTACCAGGCGGCCCTGGCCCAACCAGGGCAACCCGTCGAAACCGTATACGTGTATCGGTCAAACCGAGTTCCCGGCATGGATGTTACGGTCACGCTGTCGAAGGACGAAGAGATTACGGGCGTGATCGGCATCGGCATTGAGCTCACCCAGCTCTCGGAGTACCTAGAATCGCTCCAGAAAGACCGCCCTGGGGCGGCTTTCATCATCAATGATCAACAGGATCTGATTGCCTCCACCGTGGTGCAGGAGGCCATGCCCACCCAGGTTTCCGTAGACGGATTGCCCCAGCTCCAGCGATTTACCGCCGTCCAAGATCCCTTGCTGCAACGAGCCAGTCGGGCTATCCAATCCGCCCCCGCCCTCAACGACCTGCTGCGCTACACCGATCGGCAGAGCGGCGACCGCTACTACATCTCCCTCACCCGCCTCGACTACCTCGACTGGACCGTCGGCACCATCATCCCCGAAGCGGACTACATGATCGGCATTCGCCGCAACCAGCAGTTATTGCTCGTTGTGATTGTGTTTTTCACCATCTGCACCGCCGCCATCGCCATTGGGCTGGCCAATCGCCTGATCGCCCAACCTGTCCTAGACATCGCCAAGACAGCCACCAAGATCGAGGACGAAACCTTTGACGTTGATCAAGACCTTGAGCCCCTCGCCGCCATTACCACCCGCCAGGATGAAATTGGCCGCCTCGCCCGTATCTTCCAGCAGATGGCCCACCAGGTCTACCAGCGGGAAAAACGGATGAAACAGCAAATCCAGGCGTTTCAGATCGAGATTGATCAGGCCAAGCGCCAAAACCAGGTGAAGGAAATTGTGGAAACCGATTTCTTCCAAGACCTCGCCATCAAAGCCAAAGCCCTCCGCCAACAGCAGCAGACCAGCGATCCCATCCCCACCGAGGACAACGACACAGGTGCGGACACGGACGCAAACAAGCCCAGTTGACGGGTTCCCCACTCCCCACTCCCCACCCTAAACCCCCTGAGGCGTTTCTTGCCAGAGTTGGGTAGTTTGGCGCAGGCTGCGGTAGTCGCCGTTGCCGATGATCAAGTGGTCGAGGATAGGGGTGGCGAGGATTTGGGCGCCCTGGAGCAGTTGGCGGGTAAGGGAAATGTCTTCGGGGCTGGGGTCGAGGTTGCCGCTAGGGTGATTGTGGGCCACGATGCAGCGCACGGCTCCATGGCGGATGACTTCTTTGAAGATTTCCCTGGGGTGGGCCAGGGTTTCGGTGGCGGTGCCAATGGTGATGACCTTGGTGCCCAGCAGGCGGTGGCGAATATCTAAAAGCACCACGGCAAAGCGTTCCTGGGTTTGCCACATGAGGTCGTGGCTGAGGGCAGCGGCGGCAATGGCGGGGTCGTCTACCACGGTTTTTTCGGGGGGGATGGCCTGGAGGACTCGTTTTCCGAGTTCGATGGCGGCGATGATGGTTGTCGCTTTGGCGGGGCCAACGCCAGAAATTTTAGTGAGGTCGTGGGCGGTCATGTCGCGCATGGCGGAGAGGGGATCCCGCTGGCTTTGGCCCATCTCCTGCAAAATGAGCTGTCCCAACCCAACGGCTGAAAGTTTGCCTGGGCCTTGCCCCGTTCCCAGTAAAATAGCGAGTAGTTCTGCTGTGGATAGGCTTTTGGAGCCGTAGGATAGCAGCCGCTCGCGAGGACGGTCGCTGGACGGCATATCCAAGACTCGGACATGGTAAGTCATACTGAAGTGCACCTCTAATCCCTAGGCCATGGGTGTTATGGCCCAAGGATAGTCAGCCCAGATCCATGGTTCAGGTCACTACGCAGGGGTTGAGGTTACGCCAATTGGCTAGCCTGATGCTTTATTTCCCGATTTACCTCACCCGATTTGCTTCCATTGAAACAACGACTGATTAGCCCGTCTTAGCGATTCGTCTACCCCAGTTCCCATTACCGAGGACGCCATGGTTACCCCTGACCCCACCGCCGCCGATATCGCCGCCATTCGTAAGCGGTTGAATCAATTTAGCTGCCTGAGAACACCCCCCGAACTTAGCGCGGCGGAACTGGAACAGGTGCGTCAGGATTTGGCCACCTTCAACGATCTTTCGGATTACCAAACCCTTGGTATTTGTGCGGGTTCCCTAGGCGAAGCTAAGACGGCGATGGAGGCGTTTTTGGCGGCGTTGGGGGTTACCGTCAACTTAGATTTGCCCGCACGGGAAGGGGCTGTTTACCTCAAGTTCAACACCCTAAAAGGGGCTTGGTATTTGGATGATTACAGCGGTCAATCTCGCGGCGTGTTAATTACTTTCCACAGTTCAGAACCCGAATACGGGGAACTGGTCGGCACCTACGGGCCTTTTTCCTTTGGGTTGTTTGGTTAAGCTAACCTGAGTTCGGGATAAGCCAAGGACTGCTATCTTTAGAAACCTGCTTTCGACTTGCGCTTTAGCCCTCACCCTAAATCCCTCTCCCTAAGGGAGAGGGACCTTGAACCTTCTAGCTCCCCTCTCCCTCCTGGGAGAGGGGCTGGGGGTGTAGCTTGCTTCCCGCAGGGTGGGCGACCAGGGAATCTGGTCACTATGTCGTCTACCCCAAACTGAGGTTAACTTTGGGCTAGCCATACTCTCCCCCACAGGGGGTGGGCTGGGATGATCCTAAATCCGGCTTGCTTACCCCCGATATCGGCGGGCGAGGTTTCCTCGCCCCTACAGAAGGTTGGACAGATTACGAATCGGGGGGATGGACTTCGGATTTAGGGTTAGATCATTCAGACTGGGCAAGCTAGCGGCCAATGCCAACGTATTGGAACCCGGCTTGCACAAGGGCCTCCCGATTGAGGAAGTTGCGGCCATCGATGAGGATGGGGCTGTGCATTTGCTGGGCAATAGCAGCATAGTCCAGTTCTTTGAACTGTGCCCAGTCTGTAACCAGCACCAGGGCATCGCAGCCATCGGCCAGGTGGATGGCATCGTTTTCGACAATGACCCCGGTGAGGCCGTGGCGAATGCCGCTTTGGGCAACGATGGGATCGTAGGCCTTAACTTTGGCCCCCAGACGATTGAGTTGCTCAATCAGAATCAAGGACGGGGCATCGCGCATGTCGTCGGTGTCGGGCTTGAAGGTGAGCCCCAACAGGCCGACGGTTTTGCCCTTGAGAATTTTCAGCACCTGCTGAAGCTTTTCGAGGGTGATCTGCCGCTGACGCTCGTTCACCTCCACGGCGGCTTTTAGGAGCTGAGCATCGTAGCCGTAGTCGTCGGCGGTGTGAATGAGGGCGGAGACATCCTTGGGAAAGCAGGATCCCCCCCAACCAATGCCTGCCTGCAAAAATTTCTTGCCAATGCGGGAGTCGAGGCCGATGCCCGCCGCCACCTGGGTGACATCGGCCCCCACCCGGTCGCAGATGTTGGCGATTTCATTGATAAAGCTGATTTTGGTGGCCAGGAAGGAGTTGGAGGCGTACTTCACCATTTCCGCCGAGCTTAGATCTGTCACCACCACGGGCACCGGATCGCCACCGGGCACGTCCCGATATTGACCCGACACAATAGGGGCATAGAGCTGCTGCATGAGGTCTACGGCCCGGGCGCTGTTGCTGCCCAACACAATCCGGTCAGGGTTGAAGGTGTCGTAGATGGCAGATCCTTCCCGCAAAAATTCTGGGTTGCTGACCACGTCAAAGTCTGCCACCAATTCTGGGTGTGCCGCCTCGCCCGATCCAGCCTCCACGGGCACCTGTTGCCGCTCGGTCACGCCATCGAGCACAATCATCCGCACCCAGTCGCCGGAACCAATGGGCACCGTAGATTTGTTCACAATGACCTTATAACCACCGCTGAGGTGGGTACCAATGCCCTTGGCCACAGCCTCCACATAGCGGGTGTCGCTTTCACCGTTGGGCAGGGCTGGGGTGCCCACCGCAATGAACAAAACCTCTCCATGCTCGACCCCCTGCTTGAGGTCGGTGGAAAACTGGAGGTGTCCGGCTTCCATGGAAGACTTCATCAGTTCCGAAAGCCCAGGTTCAAAAATGGGGGATTGCCCCGACTGCATCAACTTCACTTTTTCTTCGTTGACATCAACGCAGATCACATCGTGACCCACATGGGCTAAGCAAACCCCAGTAACCAGTCCGACATAGCCGGTGCCGATAACACATACACGCATGTTCAACTGTCCTCGACAAATACGATAAGTGGCAGATTTAACAGTGGCAGATTGACAGATCGTGGCGGGCTTCACCCAGGTATCTGTTATGGGTAGCCCGCCTTGGCCCAGGTTCCTAGGCAGAGGTCACGGGCTGAGATACCCCGTCTACCGAACCCGCGTCTAGCCGCTGGCGGAAGTCTGCAATGGTGCGAGTCAATCCGTCTTGCAAGGGCACGGCAGGGCTCCAGTTGAGGAAGGTTTTAGCCTTAGTAATATCGGGTTTGCGGCGCTGGGGGTCGTCCTGGGGCAGCGGTTTATAGACTAATTCTGCATCGGGATTGACCATGGACTGCACGGCCTGGGCTAGTTCTAGGATGGTGTACTCATCGGGGTTGCCCAGATTGACTGGGCCAATGTAGTCGCCATTCATCAGACGCATGAGGCCATCGACCAAGTCGGATACGTAGCAAAAGCTGCGGGTTTGGCTACCGGTGCCGTAGATGGTTAGGGGAATGCCTCGGAGCGCCTGCGCCACAAAGTTGCTGACCACGCGGCCATCGTTTTCTAACATGCGGGGGCCGTAGGTGTTGAAAATGCGGGCTACGCGAATATCAACATTGTTTTGGCGGTGGTAGTCAAAGGCGAGGGTTTCGGCCACCCGCTTGCCTTCGTCGTAGCAACTGCGAATGCCGATGGTGTTGACATTGCCCCAGTATTCTTCCGGTTGGGGATGCACTTCGGGATCGCCGTAGACCTCGGAGGTGGAGGCCAACAAAAACCGAGCCTTCACCCGCTTGGCCAAGCCCAGCATATTGAGGGTGCCGATGACGTTGGTTTTGATGGTTTTTACGGGATTGTACTGGTAATGCACCGGAGAAGCCGGACAAGCCAGGTGATAGATCTGGTCTACCTCTAGGCGAATGGGTTCCGTGACATCATGGCGAATGCACTCGAAGTAGGGATTGTCTAGCCATTGCAGCAGATTGTGCTTGTGGCCCGTGTAGAAGTTATCCAGGCAGATAACCTGATGCCCTTCCGCCATTAGTCGATCAATCAGGTGGGAACCAATAAACCCAGCTCCCCCGGTGACTAAAATTCGCATAACGAGTTGCCTAGAAATGAATGTTTGGTGTGACTACAACGTACCCCAGTTAGGAGCCAGCCTATCAGGCTGCTCAACGGGAGACATTCTGCCGTAGCTCTGACTCGACATCACAGCCTGCATCATAAAGTGTAAGTGATCCCGCTTAAGTAACCGATCCCTAGAGTTTACGCTCTCTTCAAAAATCCTGCCCCTGGGCCTTAACCTAGCTCGGATCTAGGCTTTACGGCGTCCTTGGGCCTTACGGGTCGTTGCAGAATCAACCGTGGCAGGATTACCAGCCCCAGGTGCCTAGGCTGCCTTTAAAGGGGCCTACGATATCTGAGGTAATCCAGCCACCGTAAAAATCGCCAGGTTGGGCCTGGACAAGCTCATCATCCACATAGCAGGCCTCCATTTTGCCGGGATAGATAGCGATGTAGTGGGCCATATCTCGAAAAGGTGGGGTCGGATCTGGGTAGTACCAGGCTCCATTGTCTAGGGTGCGATCACCAACGGTAATGGTGTAGTAGGACGCCAGCCCCTTCCACTCGCAAAAGGTGATCTTACCCGTGGGCTGAAAATAGGCCATCTGCACATCCTCGGGTGGGATGTAGTACATCGGGGGGTGGCTCGTTTCTAACACCCGTTTGGTGCGGCTAGACTCGGCGATGACTTGGCCATTGAACACAACCCGAAGGTGACGGGGGGAGTCCTCTAGTCGGGGGGGGCGGGGGTAGTCCCAAACGGATTCTTGGCCGGGGCCGGGGGGGATGGGGGTGGGCATGGAAAGCCTCGTGATCGTGCGGGATTGAATAGTGCGGGATTGGATGGTGCGGGATGATCCGATGCCCCTCGCTCACCTAGAATCCGATTTGAGGGCGGGCGTAGGGATTTGAGGGCGGGCGTAGGGATGGGGGCGAATCACCTCAGGTGTTGGTGCCCTGTCGGCCTAAGGACGGCGTACCCGCCCGCCTACTGACTTTGCCAGGTTTGAATTTCCTGCTGAGCTTGGTCGTAGGCACTGGTGTTGGGGGGCACTCGTTCGGCGGCGGCCATGGCCCCCGGTAGATCCCCAGCGGCGGCACGGGCGCGGGCAATCACCAAAATATCCTGGCTCCACTGGCTAATGCGCTCCTGGGCTACGGCATATTCCGGGAAGTCGGCGGGAATTTGTTGGGCCAGGGCGATGGCGTCTTTAAAGGAGGTGGCTTGATCGGGCTGAAGCATCGCCTGGGCCTGTTGCAGCAGTTGGCGGTTGGTTTTGCGCTGCTGCCAATGTTGAACGGAGGACTGAGCCTGGGCATAGGTGTCGGCTTGATCGGCGGGGACTAGGCTGGCGGCGGCAATGGCTCCATCAAAGTTACCGGTGGCAGCGCGCCCCTCGGCCAAGTCTAAAATTACCTGACTCCAGCGGGCAATGTCGGCCTGGGACTGGTCGTACCGGGGATCACCCAGGGGCACCTGCCGGGCCCGCTCGATGGCATCGTTAAACAGCGAGGCCGGAACCGGCTCTACCAAGCGGCGGGCATCGTCCAGGATGGCTTCCCCTGTCATCACTGCGCTGGATTGCCCTACCTCGGCCTGGGTGACGAGGGCATCAAAGTCCTCCGGGCGCTCTCCTTCAGGGATTTGATTGAGCCAGGTGAGAGCTTCCCCAAACTGCCGTTCCGCCAGTGCCTTGCGGGCTAGACCCAAGGCCGTGGGGCCGTCGATGTTGGTGCCCGGAAACAAGGGGCTGGGGGCCGCAGAGTCTCCTGGGGGGGCGGCTGGTTCTGTCTCTGGTGGGGGTGCTGGGGGGGCTCCATCGGTGGCAGCATTTGGTTGGGTTGGGGCCGGGGCACGATTGCCCCAAAAGACTGCCTGATTACGCAGTAGCACCCCCAACAGCAATACCCCGGCCACCAGCACAGCCCACTGGGGCCAGACTAGAGATTCTCGCCCTGTGCCCGCTGGCGATGGCCCTAGCGGTTCAGACTCCACCACGACTGGGGCTCGGCTAGGTTGGGAGGCACCCCCTTGATCCGGGGTTCCGGTCGGCCTGGGTTCTGCTGCCAATGGAACTTCCGCTAACGCATCCCCCCCTGAGGATGCCCCTGTAGTGGGGCCATCCCCCAAGGATGGGCCATCCACTACTAGGGCTGGCATGAGGCTTGGCCCCCCAGCAATTTGCCCTGCGGCACTGGGCGGCACCAGCATCAAAAAACGCTGGGCTGCCGGAATCGACGCTACCGGGTGTTGCTCTGGCCGCCAGTGGTGGCGGCAAAGCTCCGGCACTCGGTTAGCGAGGTAGTCGGCCAGTTGGGTCAGGGTGAGGCACCCATGGAAGCGCAGTCCCTCAATCATGGCCTCCGTAAATAGCCCGTGGCGCACGGCTAGGGTTTCTTGGGAAAACTCCTGGGGTTGGCAAGACAACAGCAGCGGAACCTCCAAATCCTTGGCCAACTCTAGGGTTTGCTGCCCCAGTCGGGATGGCGCGATGGCCGACTGGGGACGGTTCATATCCAGCATGACCAACACCTGGGCCGTGGCCCCCTCGGTGAGGGTTTTGAATATGTCCGCGATTAAAATTCCCGTTTGCACAATGCGGCTAGGATCGGCATCAATGGGCAGCAGGTAGTCCTGCCCTTCCCAACTCACCCCATAGCCACTAAAGAAAAATAAGATTGTGTCCTCCGGTGCGGCCTTGGCGACGGTTTGCCCTAGGCGCTGCAACAAAATCTCTCGGCTAGGGAACGCCGCCCCCTGGTAAACCATGGGCGACACATCCGTTAGCAGGGTGCAGGATTCAGGGGGCAGCCCCGCTTCCTGCACGAGAAAATCCTTCAGCTCAATGGCATCGAACTGCGCGTACATCAAAGGCTGAAGCTGTTGGTATTGGTTGATGCCGACAATTACCGGCCAGTGGCTAGCCATGCCTGTAGGGAGTCTCCTCAAAATGTACCTGCCATAGTAGCGCCTTGCTCCCAGAGAGGCACAGGCAAAACGCGCCGTTTTCCCCTAGCCTGCGCTTCTAGTTCCCTGCGGCGTTTTGAGCGGGGCTGGATACAATGGGGGCAAGGCTGGGCTGGCTATGGCCCAAACGCCTGCAACTCAGGTCTTGGAGGAGGCTGTTATGGCCCATTGCTACGTCCCAATTATTGGCCTCATCCCTGGCCCCATCATGGCGGCTGGGCGACGGGGTGTCACGCAAATCGGCCTTGCCCTTGCCCTTGCCCTTGGGGTGGGCACCCTACCTGCGGCCCTAGTGCCCCCCGCCGCCGAAGCCTACACCCACCGTCTCAATCTCTTTTTGGTGAGAGAATCCGGTGAAAGCTTCGAGACGTTTTTGCGTCGCTCAGAAATCATCGCCCGGGCCGGGGTGCAGCGCAGCTTTGACAGCGATGTGCTGATGACCGAGGCGATTGTCACCATCATTGGCGAAAGTCAGGGGCTAGCCATGTCGGTGCTCACCGTCTCTGTTAGTCGCAGCGATTGGCAGCGCCAGCCCGATGTTCTGGCGTGGATTGAGTACTACCCGGCAGCCCGAGCCCTGCTCCCTTAGACCGTCCTTGTATATCAACCAGCCTAGCCATAGTAAGAATTGCTGTTTTGCCCTGGCGATGATTGTTTAGCACTAGGGTTTTGGCGTATGCTTGTAAGGTTGTCAAGTTTAGTGTGTTGCAGTCATGGCGGTTCCCAAGAAGAAAACCTCCAAACAAAAGCGCGACCAGCGTCGGGCCACCTGGAGACGGACGGCTACCCTTCAGGCCCAAAAGGCGCTGTCTTTGGGTAAGTCGGTGCTCACCGGGCTTTCCACCAGCTTTGTCTATCCCTCCGCTGAGGATGATGAGGACGAAGAGTAAGGTTCTCCTTCGCGTTGTCGTCACCATGGTAATTCGCGTTGATGAGCAGGGTAAGTTTCTTGCCCTGCTTTTCGCGTAGGCCATCATTCTAGGCCAGGGAAAGCTGCCCAGCTTTGTGCTAGATAACAATCTCCCGCCCCACCACCTCCTGCACTACGCTATGACCGCAGACCTTCACACGATTCAAATGACCCAAGGGGCTTTGTTTGGGCAACCTCAGGGGCCACCGCTGAGCTTTGGCAACGAGGCCACGGCTTTGACCGCCGTCCGTACCGGGGTCGTGCTGGTTGATCGCAGCCACTGGGGGCTACTGGAGATGACTGGAGCTGATCGGCTCCGGTTTATCCACAACCAAACCACCAATGCCTTTATCCAGCGCCAGCCTGGGGAGGGTTGCGACACGATCTTTGTTACCTCCACTGCCCGCACCCTAGATTTGGCGACGGTTTACCTGACGGCGGAAAGCCTGTGGATGGTGACATCGCCCGGCCAAGATCAGCGACTGCTCGACTGGATGGATCGCTACATCTTTCCGGTGGATAAGGTGCATTTGACCAACCACACCGGATCTATGGCGCTGTTTTCCCTGGTGGGGCCAGACAGCCATGCCCTAGCGCAGTCCTTGGGCAGCCCCTTGGCGGCGGATGCCCCCGCTGGTCAGCACCAGCCCCTTGGGGATGACGGCTGGCGCATAGCCATGGGCAGTGGATTAGGCTGGCCGGGATATACCCTCTTTGGCCCAACGACGACGGCGGCGGCGGTGTGGCAACAATGCAGCCAAGGGGGGGCCATTCCCGCCGGAGAACAGCTCTGGGAACAGTGGCGCATTCAGCAGGGGCGGCCAATGCCGGGGGCCGAACTCACCGACGACTATAACCCCCTAGAGGCCGGACTGTGGCACACCCTATCCTTTGACAAAGGCTGTTACATCGGGCAAGAAACCATCGCCCGCCTCAATACCTATCGGGGGGTGAAGCAGCAGCTTTGGGGGCTACGCCTCAGCCAGTCTGCCCCCGTTGGGGTCGATCTCTGCCTCGATGGAGACAAAGTCGGACGGCTGACCAGTGTTGTTGATACCGATCAGGGCATCCTCGGCCTGGGCTATGTGCGAACTAAGGCTGGGGGCCAAGGGCTGACCGTTACCCTTGGCTCGGCCACGGCCCAAGTGGTGGATGTCCCCTTTCTGTCGCGAGGCTATTTAGCCGCCGAAACCAGTGCTTCACCCTAGCCCGTACCTTTCTCGATCAAGAAGCGCTACCTGCCCAACCCTAGTCTTCAATACCTAGACTTCATGACAGGGCATAGTGGCAGTCGCCCATTCCAGCAGTATGATGGTGTCCGAGGGGGTAGTGGGTACACTGAGAAATGTTTTGCTGAAACCTGTTTTCGCGAACGGCATCCGTATCCATCACAGCGGGCCTTGGAAGGAGATTCTCCGGGCCGCATCTGCCAGCATTCACGTTACGAGATGAGAAACCTATGAGCCAGCCCAAACGTGCATTCCTTACCGGCATCACCGGGCAAGACGGATCGTACTTAGCCGAATTGCTATTAGACCAAGGCTACGAAGTGCACGGCATTATTCGCCGCACCTCAACGTTTAATACGGATCGCCTAGATCACATTTACGTAGACCCCCACAACGAAGACGCTCGGCTCTTTTTGCATTATGGCGATCTCACAGACGGCACCATGATGCGTCGCCTCCTTGAACAAGTGCAGCCCCAGGAGGTCTACAACCTGGGGGCTCAGTCCCACGTTCGGGTTAGCTTCGATTCGCCAGAATATACCGTAGACTCCGTGGGCATGGGCACCCTGCGCCTGCTAGAGGCCATCCGCGACTATCAACACCGTACCGACCAAGAAGTGCGCTTCTACCAGGCCGGATCCTCAGAAATGTTTGGCAAGGTGCAGGAAATTCCCCAAAAGGAAACCACCCCCTTCTATCCCCGCAGCCCCTACGCCTGCGCCAAGGTCTATGCCCACTGGCAAACCATTAACTACCGCGAGTCCTATAACCTGTTTGCCTGCAACGGCATTTTGTTTAACCACGAATCTCCCCGCCGTGGCGAAACCTTCGTGACCCGCAAAATTACCCGTGCCGTAGCTCGCATCGTGGCCGGACAACAGAAAAAATTATACCTAGGCAACTTAGACGCAAAACGCGACTGGGGCTACGCCAAGGACTACGTTAAGGCCATGTGGCTGATGCTGCAGCAAGACCAACCCGACGACTATGTGGTGGCTACCAACGAAACCCACTCCATCCGCGAGTTTCTGGATATTGCCTTTAACCACGTCAATTTGGATTGGCACGATTATGTAGAGTTTGACCCCCGCTACCTGCGCCCCGCCGAGGTGGAACTGCTGATTGGCGACTCTACCAAGGCCCGCCAGCAGCTCGGTTGGGAACCCAGCGTGACCTTCGAGGAGCTCGTTCACCTGATGGTAGAAGCAGATCTCGAAGCGGTGGGCATTACCCATGGCAGTGGCCCCACCAACGATGTGGCCACCGTTCGCAAGGATATGCTCCACCTTTCCCCCCAGGGCTAAAGGGTTGTAGCCTCCCTCCAGCGGTTTCCCGAGATTGGCCTCAGCCCGTTAATCTGGGGCCTCATTAGATCAACCTATGGTGTGTTCTGGTTTTTCTATCGGGAAATCGTTCTGTTGGCGAGGTCTTTCCCGTAGTATGGAAATGCTCTCGGTTCCAGGCTCGGCTATTCTGCTTCGAGCCAAAGCCAGGACACTCTGTCGCTACGGATTCCCGGTTGTCGATTTTAGTACTGCACGCTATGGCTGACGAAAAGACCCCGCAAACGGCCCCTGCCGCCAAGGCTCCCAAGAAGGAAAAGCCCCCCGCCCTCGAAGATAAGCCCTTCACGGAGTTTGTGCAGCAGCATTTTCTGCCGTCCCTAGAGGCCGCCCTGAAAGACAAGGGTATGGGCGATATTAAACTCAGCTTTGCCCAGCAGCCCCTAGCGGTGTTTGGGGTGTCCGATGGCGAGGCCTATTGGCAGGTTAAAGGCCAGTGGCGCGGCGATAGCCGTCAGTTCACCATCGCCTTTATGAAGGACAGCATCACCAGCCCCAAGCTGTTTTACCTAGCCGATGGCGGCAGCCAGCCTAGCACCATCGAACAGTTCATGGGCGACGAGCGGAAAATTACCCTCGATCTGATGGTGCTTTATACCCTACAACGGCTTAATGGCCAAAAGTGGCTGATACGCAATTAGGCACGGTCAGGGGTAGATCGTGGCACCATCCAATCATGATGCACCATCCAATCATGATTCGGTTGAGGGCGGCTACCGAGGTCGTCCAGGGCTACCATGGCTGATTCCAACCAAAGGGCCTATGCCCAGCCCAGCCTCGTTCGCTACTACGCCCACATCCACCAACTTCAGCCCGCCGAGCAAGCCATTCTACAGCGGCTTCAGAACCAGCTACCGACCATGGCCGTTCTAGACTTGGGGATTGGCGGCGGACGCACCACCCAGTATTTGCTGCCCCAGGTTGGGCAATATACCGGGGTCGATTACTCAGCGGAGATGATTGACGTCTGTCGGCAGCGGTTTGCCCACCCCTCCGCTACCCTAGCGGTGATGGATGCCAGGGACTTATCCGCCTTTACCGACAACAGTTTTGACCTCATTTGGTTTAGCTTCAACGGCCTAGACTACGTCGATCACGATGATCGGCTGCGCGTTTTGCGAGAGGTGTGCCGAGTCGGTAAGCCAGGGGCTTACTTTGTCTTCTCTAGCCACAATCTGCGGGGCATGGCCCAGATCTTCAACTATCGTCAGCACCTTAGCTTAAACCCCCTAACCACCTATGTGAATTTAGTGATGTGGGGCTTGCTGCGGTGGTTTAACCGAGGGCTGCGGCTGGCCGATGTGGAAGAGGCCGATCACCTGATTCTGCGAGATGAGTCCCACAATTTTGCCCTGCAAACCTACTACATCGACCCCATCGCTCAGGTACGGCAGCTCGCCTTTGGCTTTCACCGCATTGAGGTCTATCCTTGGGCACAATCTACCCCGGTCAGTGATCTTGATGAGGCGGCCCTCACCTCACCCCTGTGGCTGTACTACTGCTGCCGCGTAGCCTAGAGGACTACCCTACGATTCCCGTTCTACCAAATCCCGGTTGCCTACCCCCGATTCAAACGCGGATCCCGCTCAGGCTGAGCGGGTCGAAGCCTCAATTCATTTAGGGGGGTTTCCATTCAGATTTGGTATCAGATCGCTGATCAAGCAAAGGCCTAGGGGGAGATCTACTCCTAACTACCCAGGGCATCCTGGGGCAGAAAGGCCCGATCCATCGGCAAAGCCGCCACCGGGGCCGCTAGCTCAAAGGCTCCGGTTTCAATCCATTGCTTCAGTTCCTGCTGCACTTGGCGCGCCAGGTAAACGCTGGCTAAGGGGGCGGTTCGTACCGATTGGCCTTCGATGGTGATGGCACCCGACTTAAGCTGGGCATAGCTCACTAGGCCAAAGGTGGGCCGCACTCGGCGGGGAATGGAGAAATCCATCACCGGGGCCACGATGTCTTTATCCTGCACCGCACAGTGGGCAGCCACCTGTTCGTTGAGGATAGGGATGGGCACCCCAACGCCAATCATCAACGACGGCCCATAGCCCTTGAAGTAGCAGCCCCGTACCCAGCGGGCATCCATGGTTTTGGCATCGCCCACCAAGGCCACCGTCGCCGCAGGGCCAATGGGGGTGTGGTTGGGCAACCGCCGCTGCAAGGGAAAATGCTGGGTACCCTCCCAGGCGATATAGCCCACGCCGCCGCCCAGAAAAATGCGAGTGCCAATGCCCAGAGTAGCTAAATCGGGATCGTTCAGCAGGGGTGAGATGGCCCCAGGGTTGGCGTAGACGGCATTCCCTAGGCGAGGCTGTAAGGGGCCGAGGTAGGTCGAGAGAGGCCGATCCCCCCCATTCACCCCCACAATGAAATTTTGGTAGAGACCACGGGGGTTGAACAGATAAAACTGGTTAATGGTGTCGCGGGTGATGGTGGTTTCCAACGATGCCCTAGGGTAGCAGTCTGTGGCGTGGCCTGTGGCCTGGAGGTGAACGGTGCGCCCCGCTACCAGATCAGCGATCACGTGTCCGCCGCCGTGTTCCCGTGCTTCTTCTGACTCCATCCCCTCCGCTAACCGACTCACCGCGACGGGTTGGCTGGCCCCTAGGTAGAGATCCACCGCCCCAAATCCGGCGTAGGCGGGCACCCCATCTAGATAGCATTCCAGCAGTTTGATGGGGGGATCGGTATGGCCGAGGTTAATCATCGCCCCAGCGGATTCCATCGGCTCGAAGGTGCCCGTCACCACCACATCCACGGCCTCAGCGGCGGCGGCGATGCCCTGTTCCTGGGCGAGGGCTTTGAAGTCTTCAGCGGTGTAGACCACCACCTGCCCTGCCCGAATTTTTTCGTTGATGGTATCAATGGTACGCATGGGCTAAGCCCCAGCCTGGGGGCGTTGAGCCACCGTCCAGGCCCACAGCAGCACCGCCATCAGTACCGAAGGCCCAATCAACAGCGCCAGGGCTAACCCCAAAGAAGGCTCTAACCAGCCCCAGGACAGGCTCGGCAGTAGGTACTTAATCACGATACCGAGCCCCGCCGACAGGGCCAGTACCTTAATCAGAAAGTTTAGGTCGGACATGGTTTCGGGGGGATCGTCATCCAACAATGAGCCAATCAAGATGTTAGCCAATCTAACCATCAGGACATCGACCGGCCAGCCACTCTACAAGCCCTGAAAATCGCATCAGGACATCGATAAATCCGGTTAAGCATTCGACCGTCGCACGTTAAGGCAGCACCATTCCTCGCGCCGCCAGAGGGTGGCCACTACCCAGCCGTGCTGCTCTAGGGTCTCGGCCACCAGTTTAGATTGATCCAGCAGGATACCGCTGAGAATACCCCAGCCGTTGGGGGTCACCAGGGTATGTAGGTTGGGGATTAAGTCCATAATCACCTCCGCCAAAATGTTGCACACCACGCCATCCACCGGGGCGTCAACGGCCTTGACCAGTTCCTCCAGGCTACCGTGGAGCACGGGCATATCCTCGGCGTTTAGGTGGTTGAGTTCACGATTTTCCATGGCGGAACGGACGGCGAGATCGTCCACATCTGCCGCATAGACCTTTTTGGCCCCCAGCAGCAGTGCCCCAATCGACAAAATGCCCGACCCACAGCCAATGTCAGCAATGGTGACATTGGGAGAATCGTAGGTGAGGCGCATTTCCAGAGATTCGAGGCAGAGCTGAGTGGTGGGGTGCGCCCCGGTGCCAAAGGCCACACCGGGATCTAGCCGCAGCACAATGCGCTGGTTGTCGTCGGGGGGTTCTAGCCAGGCCGGGGTAATCAAAAAGCGATCCCCGATGGGTTCCGGTTGCCAGTGGTCTTTCCAGCTTTTCGACCAGTCTTCATCGTCGATCAGGTTCCAGGTCACTCTGGGCACCGCCAGATCGCTACAGAGGGCGTCTTGCTTAACGAGAAGCGCCAACGCCGACAAGTCGAGCAGTTCTAGCCGATGCTGGGCAAAGTAGGCTTGAACAAGGCTAGCAGACCCCCGCCGCTGGGTTGAGGTGCCCTGACTGCCAAAGCTATCAAACCGCCAGAAAATGTCATCCTCTAGGGCCGGATCACACAGAACCTGAACTTCCCACCAGCTATTGCCCAACGCCATGATCACCGCACTTTGCCTAGGTTGTTTCACCCCGAATCATATAGCAAAAAGTCCTCGCGGCCCTCACCCCCAGCCCCTCTCCCGCGAGGAGAGGGGGGCCGGAAAAATCCTCAAAGTCCCTCTCCCACATTGGGAGAGGGATTTAGGGTGTAGCTTGCTTCCCGCCGGGTGGGCTGGAGCACGGCAAAAGAGCGTGTTGGTGATCGACTGGGCTTAGGAAACAGGACACCGCCTAGAGATTGACGGTGTAGGCGTCGCGGATACCGTCTACCTTGATGATTTCCTCTAGGATGCCTTCGGGCAGAGGGTCATCGAGGCTCAGCACCATCACCGCATCACCGCGCACAATTTTGCGGCCCACCTGCATACTGGCGATGTTGACGTTGAAGCTGCCCAGCAGGGAGCCGATTTTGCCGATGATTCCCGGCATATCGCGGTGCAGGGTAAACAGCATGTGCTGGGTGGGGGGCACGTTGATGGGGAAGTCGTCGATGTCGGTGACGCGGATTTCGCTGCCGCCCAGCAGTACCCCGGTGGCGGAATGTTCGCCTAGGCTACCCTTGGCCTTGAGGTTGAGGGATCCAGCGTAGTCCCGAATGTCTTCGTCGCGGGTTTCGATCACGTGGATGCCCCGCTCCTTGGCCTCAATGCTGGCATTGACGTAGTTGACCCGCTCTTGCAGGGCATGGGACAGCAGACCCTTGAGGGCAGCGATCATAATCGGCTTGCTGTCGCCGCTGGCAAAGTCGCCCTGGATGCGCACGGTCAGTTCTTCTACGCGACCTCCAGCCAGTTGGCCGACCAGGTTGCCCAGGGTTTCCGCCAGTTGCAGGTAGGGGCCAAGTTTTTCTAGCACCTCAGGCCGCAGACCGGGGATGTTCACCGCAGATCGGGCCGGGAGGCCGAGCAGCACATCGCGGATTTGCTCGGCTACGTCGATGGCCACGTTAACCTGGGCTTCTTCGGTGGAGGCTCCGAGGTGGGGGGTGAGGATGACGTTTTTGCCCAGATCCCGCAGTTCCGATTCGCCCAGGGGTTCCGAGGCGTAGACATCCAGGGCTGCACCGCCAATCACGCCATCCCGCAGGGCTTGGGCGAGATCCGCTTCATGGATAATGCCGCCCCGCGCACAGTTGATGATCCGCGCCGTGGGCTTCATGGTGGCCAGGGTGGCGGCGTTGATCAGGTTGGCGGTTTCGGGGGTTTTGGGGATGTGTAGGGTGATGTAGTCGGCTTCGCGGAAGAGGAAGTCGAGTTCCACTAGGCGACAGCCCAATTGTTCGGCCCGGTCGGCGGAAATGAAGGGATCGTAGGCCAGGAGTTTCATGCCCATGGCACGGGCGACGGTGGCAACGTGGGAGCCGATTTTGCCCAGGCCTACCACACCTAGGGTCTTTTTGTAGACCTCTACCCCGGTGAAGTCTTTGCGCTTCCATTCACCGGATTTCACCGAGGCATCGGCGCTGGGGATGTAGCGCGACAGAGACATCATCATCGCCAGGGCGTGTTCGGCGGCAGCAATGGTGTTGCCCTCCGGCGAGTTGACCACCACAATGCCTCGACGGGTGGCTTCGGGTACGTCCACGTTATCGACCCCAACCCCGGCCCGACCGATGATCTTGAGGTTGTTTCCGGCCTCGATCACCGCCTTGGTGACGCGGGTGCCAGAGCGAATCATCAGCGCATCGTAGTCGCCAATAACGTTGACCAATTCCTCCGGAGACAGGCTGGTGTTTACGTCCACCTGAGCCACCTGGGAAAGAATGTCAATACCTACCTGATCGATGGGGTCGGAAACGAGAACCTTGGGCATGGGTCGGCCATAAAAATGTCACAGGGATCTACTTTACTGCAAAGGGGGGATGGCAGAGGCCTCTGCCGCCGACATTAAGAATGCTGCCCATGGCGTTAGGTGGCAGAGGCTAAGTCTTGAGTGACAAGGGTTGAGCACATAGGGCGGCCATTTCTATGCTGCCTCCAACGTCCGAAAACAGTCTACTAGCACCACATTGGAGAACAGAAAACCTTCGGGATCACTCAGCCGAATTTGTCGCAAAGTGTCCCAGTCGTCGCCATCGATCACAACCCAACCTGATTGAATATGAGGCTCCAGAGCGGTATGGAGTCGCCCCCAAGTGTCGGCATCACACAGTGAGCGCACCTCATCGCCGCCGATGCCCTCTGCTAGCCGCAGTCCCACCATCAGCCGATCTAAAAACTGTTCAGTGGACGGCGTGGGTGGTTCGTCGTAAACGCCGCCGGATGACTGGAACTCCTCTACCCATTGCCGATAGGTGGGCAAGGTGCGGGGCCGACTGACCCGCTGGTGTTGGGTGTAGCTCGTCGCCCCCAGGCCAAAACCGTAGTAGGGCTGGTTGCGCCAGTAGGTGAGGTTGTGGCGGCAGCGGTGCCCCGGCTGGGCGTAGTTCGATACTTCGTAATGTTCGTAGCCCTGAGCGGTCAAATAGCGCTGGGCGGTGCGATACATGGCCGTGGTCTGCTGATCCGTCGGCAGGGGCGCATCTCCCGGCTGGTAGCGCTTGGCAAACACCGTCTGCGGTTCCACCGTCAGGTCATACACCGATAAATGATGTGGCCCCAGGTCAACGGCTTTCTCCAGGCTAGATTCCCAAATCTCCATCGTCAAATGGGGCAGGCCAGAAATCAGATCTAGGCTCCAGTTCGGCATAGCGACCTGATGCAGCCAGGCCGCCGCCTGATACACATCCACCACCCGGTGATAGCGGCCACAGCTTTCCAAAATCGCATCATCCAACGCCTGCACCCCCAGGCTAATGCGGTTCACCCCTGCCCCCAGGTAGCCCTTCAGGTGATCCAAATCAAAGGTGCCCGGATCCATTTCCATGGAAATTTCCGCCCCTGGATCAATCCCAAACTGCTGATCCAGGGTAGCCAAAACCCGTTCTACCTGCGCCACCGACAGCAACGAGGGCGTGCCACCACCAAAAAACACGGTTTGTAGGGAGGATCCTAACGGTGGGGTCGTCAGGATTTCCCCACACAGCACCTCCACATAACCCTCAACGGACAGGGAGGTTTCCCCCCGTTGCTGGTTGCCCAGCACGGAAATAGGGAAATCGCAGTAAAAGCACCGCCGCCGACAAAAGGGAATGTGAACGTAGGCCGAACCAGGCACAGAAGCCATAGAGAGAGAAGCGTTTCTTGGTTTCTCGCAGGCTGAAATGACGTGAATTGGACTACACCGCCGTCAGCAGCTTATCGACGTTCTTGGCCGTCTCAAAGAAGTAGGCCGCGTTTTCTTCGGGGGTGCCGGGCAGAATACCGTGGCCCAGGTTGAGGATGTGGCCACGATTTCCGGCTTTTTTGATGGTGTCGAGGATGCGCTCGCGAATCAGTTCCTTAGAACCAAACAGAATCGCCGGATCGACGTTGCCCTGGACGGCAATGTCGGGGCCAAGGCGGCGACGAGCTTCGGCCATGTCCACCGTCCAATCCACACTGACGATGTCCACGCCAGATTCACCCATCATGTCAAAAATTCCGGCACTGCCGCTGATGTAGAGGATCAGGGGCGTATCGGGGTGGGTTTGCTTCACCTGCTGCACCACCCGCTGTTGGTAGGGTAGGGCAAAGGTGCGGTAGTCCATGGGGCTGAGTTGTCCGGCCCAGGAATCGAAGAGCTGCACTACTTGGGCACCGCAGTCGATCTGGTAGCGCACGTAGTTGGCGATGTTGTCGGCCAGCTTGCCCAGCAGGGTGTGGAGCATGGCGGGTTCACTGAAGGCCATCCCCTTGATGTTGGTGTAGCTCTTGGAGGTTTTGCCCTCTACGGCGTAGGCGGCTAGCGTCCAAGGGGAACCCACAAAGCCCAGCACGGCGGCGTCATTGCCCACTTCCTGGCGCAGGGTTTGCAGAATGGTGCGAATGTAGGGCAGGGCGGTTTCGGGGTCTAGCTCATGCACCGCATCGATTTGGGCCTGGGTGCGAATGGGCGGGTCGATGATCGGGCCTTTGCTCTCAATGATGTCGAAGGGAATACCCATCCCCGGCAGCGGGGTGAGAATATCCGAGAACATGATCACGCCATCGGGACGGAAGGCGCGCCAGGGCTGAAGGGAAATTTCAATGGCTAGATCGGCATTTTCCGAGCGCTCACGGAAGGAGGGATACTTGTCGCGCAGGTCACGGTATACCTTCATGTAGCGCCCTGCCTGACGCATCATCCAAACGGGGGGGCGATCCAGCACTTCATGGCGGGCGGCCCGGAGAAGGTAAGGAACCTGATTCGCTGCGGTCATTGAAGCGTCACCAATTTACAAGAACGGTTTACAAGGACGAATGAACAAAGGCGATTTTAAGCGCAAAGGCTAGCTTATCACCCTGCGATGCTCTAGTGCCTACAGACAGAGGGCTCCAGCGATTGCGCCGCAACATTTGTACATACTTTGCAATGAACCCGATAGGCCCAATCTCTGAGGGCTTGAGGCACCGTCTACCAGCCTTGTTGTCGGGTTAGGAGAATGACGCAAGGGGTTAAAAATATGGGGCAGGGCCACTTCGTTGGGACGGATCGTCCTCCATCAGGAATGCTGATGTCTCAGCTCGACTTTGGATCTGAGTTCTAAAGAGAATCTAAAGTAGCCCAAGGTATCGTAGTTTCGTTTTTCTCGATAGAGAAATCGCTCTTTACGACTCAATATGAGTTGTTTGCCCGACGTTGCCAACCCCACCCGTCCCCTCTACACCAGCGATATGAGTGCTGCTGAGTGGTCGATTTTAGAGCCGAAGCTCCCTGCACCACCTGTGAATCTCACAATATCTCCAAGAACGGCACCACCCACCGGGGGAAGCAAAATGACAAGTGTCGAGATTGTGGACATCAATTCGTCGAGGATCTGCAATGACAACCTCAGTCGAAGGAGACCAAGACGCTGGTGAATCGACTGTTATGGGAGAAGATTTCGCTCGCGGGTGCTGCCCAGGTCACTGAGGTGCCCTAGAGTTAGCGGCAAGGCTGTGCCAATGCCACCTAGGAGGCCGTTGCCCAAACAGCGGAGGTCATGCCCAAGCCCCAAGGACTCCTGAAGGGCCGATGGACGAACCGACCACCGTGGGTTCATCACCAACGAACCAAGCAATGGGGTAGGCTGGCGACCGATGCCGAGGCGAGGAAGATGCTTGGCTGTCATATTGGAGATTCGCTGAAACCGATGCTGTGAGACCGATCTCGGGAGTCCGCGATAGCACTCTACAAAGACAGATAGCTCCGAAATGTAAAGCTACGCAAGGCTTTTATGGAGCAACAATATCAAAAACGGAAGCGGTGGGATTTGAACCCACGAGGGAAGGTTTACTCCCCTACCTCCTTAGCAGGGAGGCGCTTTCGACCACTCAGCCACGCTTCCAAGGATTAGTCTTTAGTCAGTGTAGCAGAGACTTGCGCCGACAAACTAGCGTTTTTGAGGATGACATGATTTTTGGGGAGTATAGGGTCTTGCAGCGGGGAGTTTTGGTAGTATGTTTTCAGAGTCCCTGGGAAACTGCTCATTTGAATCAAGCGCTGTATTCTCATAGGGTGGCCTGGGGCTAGTCGCACCATAGCAGTGCACCTCACCTATAACACGGGGAATTAGCTCAGTTGGTAGAGCGCTGCGATCGCACCGCAGAGGTCAGGAGTTCGAATCTCCTATTCTCCATTCTTGTACGTTCGCACGCTAAATGGCGCAATTCGCGGCTTAGTGTCGTTGCATGTGTAGTTTGGCGTCCCCCGGTGGGTGGTGCCGTTCCTGGAGATATCGTGAGATCCACAGACAGGTGAGATAGATCATCTCAACCGTCATGGATTCGACGCCCTTTTCATCACGATGACGTAGCCTGATTTTCCTCTGTCCCCTACATTAAGGCACTACCCCGGAGGTTTTGTGATGCGGCGGAAGGACACCCCCACTGCACTGGATGAGATGCTTTGTCTATCCGATTAGTCTATTCAAATCTGGTCTATCCAAATCTTCACCGATAGAATAGAAAAGAATTATTCTTGAATATAAGTTTGTGCCGCTGCCGCTGATCCCTGGCCGAATCGGTTCCAGCCGCTAGGGATCAACTCCCTGTATCCATCCCGTTTCCTCCTCGCCGCGTTGCCCCTATGACTCTGACCAAAGACACCGAACTTCGCCAAAATTCCGCCATGCGTAAGGGATTTACGTCGGATTGGCAGCGTAAGCTACGTTACCTATATTTGCGGTTTGTGCGGCTCCAGGGCAGTCCTGAACAGTTGGCTAGGGGCATGGCCAGCGGCGTTTTTGCGGGCTCCTTCCCACTGTTTGGCTTTCAAATCCTCATCGGTGTGGCAATCGCTACGGTGCTGCGCGGCAATCGCATTATGGCGGCGGCCTCCACCTGGATTAGTAACCCCTTCACCTACCTGCCCATCTTTGCCTTCAACTACCAGGTGGGCGTTTGGATGCTGGGAACCAGTTCCACCAATGGCTTCACCGACCTGGATAGCCTCAAGGGCTGGGCCGACATGGGCACCGAGGTCTCGGCGCGGCTGATGCTGGGTAGCGCCATGGTCGGCGTAGTGGCAGGGCTGCTGAGCTACTACCTAGGTCTGCCCCTCATTCGTCAGATGCGCCAACGGCGTTTTTCCACGAGCCGCCTTCGGTAGTCGGTTCAATCGGTTAAGTGGATCCCAAAGGCCTTACTAATCCCTCACCCCCAGCGATCTCCGGCTACGGACGGGCCTTAACAAGATCCGCTAAAATAGGCGTCTGCCTGCCTAGGGCGATCCGGTTCAGCGGCAGACCTGCCGAGTCATGGCCATAGCTGGGGTTCAATACCGATGGTTCAACTCAATAACGGCATCACTCTATTTTTCAGCTTGCTGGTGGAGGCGATGCCCTTTCTGCTGTTGGGGGTGATTTTCTCCAGCGTGCTACTGCTGTTTGTGGATGAGCAAAAGCTGTTGGCCGTAATTCCCCGCAACGCTCTTTTGGCGGCCTTGGCAGGTGGGCTCATTGGCTTTTTGTTCCCGGTGTGCGAGTGCGGCAACATCCCCGTGGCGAGGCGGTTGATGATGAAGGGCGCACCCACGGCGCTGACCATCGGCTTTTTGCTGGCGGCTCCTACGGTGAACCCCATCGTGTTTTGGGCCACCTGGATTGCCTTCCGCGACCAGCCAGAAATCGTCTTTCTGCGGGTGGGCTTCACGCTGATTGTGGCCATGACCATCGCCCTGATTTTCAGCACCCAGGCGGATATGCGGCCCTTTTTGCAAGACAACCTGGCCCGCATGATGGCCGATCCGCAGCCCGCCCCCAAGGCCCCCACCAGCGGCCCAGCCACCCCCGACGAAGAGATTTCTCCGCTCCTAAAATCCGGCACCTTTTTGATGCAGTCCCCTGGCCAAGTGCTGCAACTGGATGCCCCACCCGCCCAAGTGTTGGCCCAGGTGACGGGTGCCCCACCGCCGCTACGCATCCGCCTACGCATGATGGTAGACAACATGGTGCTGGAAATGCGCGAGCTGGGGGCGGTACTGATTTTGGGCAGCGCCATTGCCGCCTTTGTGCAGGTCGCCATTCCCAGGGAGGTGATCCTCAACCTGGGCCAGGGGCCAGTTACCTCCATCGTGGCGATGATGGCTTTGGCCTGGGTAGTGTCGATTTGTTCCACAGTGGATTCTTTCTTTGCCCTGTCCTTTGCTTCGGTGTTTACGAGCGGGTCGCTGCTGGCCTTCCTGGTGTTTGGCCCCATGATCGACCTCAAAAACATCAGTCTGCTGCTGACGGTATTTAAGGGGCGGGCGATCATTTATCTGTTTGTTCTAGCGGCGCAAATCATCTTTCTGCTGACGCTGGTGATGAATTTGTATGTGGGCTAGGGGTATCCCCTAACAATCTCCCTAAAACGTTGGGATTTCCCTGAATTCTTCTTCTTAAGGACAATATTTCACCCTAGATAACGGCCTTTTGTTCTCCCTCCCATGACCTCCTCCCTCCGTTCCCGCCGCCGATCCCCAGCGTCCCAGCGCCCCCCTTTGCCCTGGCAGGCCATTATTGATGGCGTCATGCTGCTACTGTGGGCGGCGATGCTGCTGCGGTTTGCCGTCACGGGCAAGCTGTATTTGCTGCTGCACCCCGACTATATGTGGCTGTCTCACCTAGCCATGGTGCTTACCTTTGGCATGGGGATGGCGCGAATGTGGCAGGTTTGGCAGGTGGTGCATTCGTCGCAGCGGCAGGCAGGCCCCCGTAGCCAGGAACACATTGCCCTGCTGCCCCGCCGCATTAGCACCGGTCTGTTGTTGGCGGTGGCGGTGTTTGGGCTGATCTACACCCCCCGGCCCTTCACCAGCGAAACGGCCTTTCAGCGGGGCATTACCGATGTGCTAAGTCAAACCCGGTCTCGGCCCCAGCGGTTTGTGCTCAGCGGTGCCTCGGAGGATCGCACCATTGTGGACTGGATCCGCACCCTTAATGTTTACCCCGAGCCCGAAGCCTACGCAGGGCAGGCCGTAAAGGTGAGCGGATTTGCCACCCACATTCCCGGCTGGCCTGACAATATCTTCATGATCACCCGCTTTGTGCTCACCTGCTGCGCCGCCGACGCCTATCCAGTGGGTCTACCCGTGGAACTGCCCCCCGGCACCGACCGCCCCAAACCCGATACCTGGCTGGAGGTGACCGGATCCATGACCACCCAAACCCTCGATAACAAGCGCCAACTGGTGATCGGAGAGGCCACCCTCACCGAAATTCCTGAACCCCGCACCCCCTACGAATACTAGCCATGGCCCGTCGTCGCTCCCGTCGTTCTGTTGGGGGTAAAGCCCCCCGTGCTTCTACCCTGCGTCGTCGCTATCCGCTGGATCAGGTGGCCACAACCGCCATGACGGTCTTGGCCCTAGTGCTGGGCATTTTGATCTTTTCCGGCGACCACGCCACCGCTAGGGTACGCGACTTTAGCTGGCAGAATCGGCAGGTAGGAGTAGAAGATCGGGCCTTTTTAATCACCTTTAGCCGACCCATGGATCCGGTCAGCGTGGAGAAAAATCTGGTGCTGGAACCGCCCCTAGACGGCAAGGTGAGCTGGGCCGGACGCCGAATGGCCTATACCCTCACCGAGCCCCTGCCCTACGGCCAATCCTTTACCCTGCGGTTGGAAGATGCTAAGGATCGCTTTGCGGACGCAGAAAACCCAGGCCGATTTCAACCCTTTGAGGGAGCGTTTCAAACTCGCAAACGCGCCTTTGTCTACATCGGCACCGAGGGCGACGAGGCCAATCGCCTGGTGATGGCCGATTTGGAGCAGCAGGAGCGAGTCATCCTCACGCCTAAAAATCTGGTGGTGCTGGCCTTCAAGCCCTACCCCTGGGGCGATAGAATCCTGTTTTCCGCCACCGATGCCGCCGAAACCGATGGCCTGCTCAACCAACAGCTCTACACCGTTACCACAGGCATTGTGCCCCGCCCACCCCAGGATTTGCTAGCCGAGCCACCCCCTTTCTGGAAGCGCCTGCTGCCCGAACCCACCGAAGCTACGCCGGGGGAACTGGCCCTAGTGCTGGATAACCGCGACTACCAAAACCTCAAATTCGACCTCTCTGCCGATGGGCAAACCATTGTGGTGCAGCGGGTGAACCGCGATGATCCAGCGGACTTTGGCCCTTGGGTAGTGCGGACGGGTAAAACGCCTTACCCCCTCGAAACCGATCCGGGCGGCGACTTTTTGATTGCCCCCGATAGCCAGTCCCTCGTTCTCCTCCAGGGCGAAGGTACCGCCATCCTCGACCTTAGCCCCGAGTCGGCCCGTGGCCCCCAACAACCCCTCGACTTTTTGCCCAACTATGGCCAGGTGCTGGATCTGTCCAGCGATGGTTTGGCGGCGGCCATGGTGAACTTTAACCAAAACGATCCCGAAAAGCGCTTTACCGAGTCCCTCTTTCTCGTCACCAGCCAAGGCACCGAGGAGGAACTGCTGCGGGTGAGTGGATCCATTCGCGATGCCCAGTTTGACCCCAGCCGCCGTTTTCTCTACGTGCTGGCCAGCGAACAGGTAGACAGCCGTCGCCGCGATGCCCTCGACACCGAAGAATACGCGGAACAGCCGATGCTGCTGCTGATTGACCTAGAGGCCAAGGCCATGACCAAACTAGCTATCCTACCCCAGCAACCCACCCTATCCATGAGCCTCGCCCCCGATGGCCGCGCCCTGCTGCTGGATCTGGTTAACCTCGATGCCGAAGCCGACCTAGCGGAGGAGGATACAGAATCCGAGGCTGACCTCACCCCAGGGCTGTGGTATTTGTCCCTATTTAGCAGCCCCGACCAAACAACCCCTGCGGTAGTCAATCCAGAGCCGTTTCCCTTTGTGGGGATTCAGGCTACCTGGCTACCCTAGGAACGCTTGCTCCAGCCCTAGGCCATTGTGGTTATCGCTGAAGCGGATGGATTTAGGAACATCGGGCGGCATCGGCTAGGGTACTGAATTAAAATCATGGGGCGTTAGCCTAGGTCTAGGATGGGCACGCTAGGCAGCACAGGGTTATTTGGTGGCGAAACGATGTGCATGGTTCAGGCAGCAACTCCCGTGGCAAATTTTCCTTCCTTGGAGAAGGCGCTGAAGCACCACTTTGGCTACGATGAGTTTCGGCCTGGGCAGCGGCGGGTGATTGAGGCGTCCCTGAAGAATCAGGATACCCTGGTGATTATGCCCACGGGGGGCGGCAAATCCCTGTGTTACCAACTGCCTGCGTTGTTGAAAATTGGCGTGATGGTGGTGGTGTCACCGCTGATTGCCCTGATGCAAGACCAAGTAGCGGGGCTGCAAGATAACGGCATTGCCGCCACATTCCTCAATAGTTCTCTAGATTTTGAGACCCTGCGCCAGCGGGAAGCGGCCCTTATGCGAGGGGAGATTAAGCTGCTCTACGTGTCGCCGGAACGGTTGCAGAATGTGGGGTTTATTCAGTTTCTCAACAACCTCAGCCAAACCGTGGGCATTAGTGGCTTTGCCATTGATGAGGCCCACTGTGTGAGCGAGTGGGGCCACGATTTTCGGCCTGAGTATCGGCGGCTGTACGAACTGCGGGAGCGCTTCCCTCAGATTAGTTTGCTGGCCTTGACCGCGACGGCCACGGAACGGGTGCGCCAGGACATTGCCCAGCAGTTGCGGCTACGGGATCCGCTGGTGCAGGTGTCTAGCTTTAATCGGCCCAACCTGTTCTACGAGGTGCGGCCCAAGGGGCGGGATGGCTACCAGCAGTTGCTTCAGCAGGTGCGGCAGCAGACCGGATCGGGGATTATCTACTGCCTCAGCCGCAAGCGGGTGGATGAGTTAGCCCTAAAGCTCACCCAGGACGGGGAATCGGTGCTGCCCTACCATGCTGGCCTAGCGGACGAGGTGCGGCGCGACAACCAAACCCGGTTCATTCGCGACGATGTGCGGCTGATGGTGGCGACGGTGGCCTTTGGCATGGGCATCAACAAGCCCGACGTGCGATTTGTGATTCACTACGACATTCCCCGCAACATCGAGGGCTACTACCAAGAAAGCGGACGGGCCGGACGGGATGGCGAAGCGGCCCACTGCACCCTGTTTTTGGCCTACGGCGATGTGGCCACGGCGGAATATTTAATTAGCCAAAAGCCCGACGAAACCGAGCAGCGCATTGCCCGTCAACAACTGCGACAAATGGTGGACTACGCCGAAAGTACGGTGTGTCGCCGCCAAATTCAGCTCAGCTACTTTGGCGAAACCCTGGCGGGGCTGTGCCACCAGTGCGACAACTGCACCAACCCGCCCCCCATCGAAGACTGGACGGTTGAGGCCCAAAAGTTTCTCTCCTGCGTGGCCCGCTGCCAAGAGCGCTTCGGCATGATGCACATCATCGACGTGTTGCGCGGCTCCAAAAATCAAAAGGTGGTGAACCTTGGCCACGACAAACTCTCTACCCACGGCATCGGCAAAGATCGTTCCGTGGAGGAATGGAAGCTGCTAGGGCGTTCCCTGCTGCACCAACGCCTAGTGGACGAAACCACTGACGGCTTCCCGGTGCTGAAGCTAAATGCCGCGAGCTGGCAAATTCTCCGCAAACAAATCACCGTACAGATCGCGGTACCCCAAGATCTCAAACCCGTTGAAACGGGCAAAACCACAGCAACTACAAAGTTCGACAACACCCCCGAAACCGTTGCGCTTTTGGCCGAATTGAAAGCCCTGCGTAAACGATTAGCCGACCAACAAAGCGTGCCGCCCTACGTGGTCTTCCACGAATCTACCCTGAAGCAAATGGCCCAGCAACGGCCCCAAACCCTAGCAGAATTTGGCCAACTCTCAGGGGTGGGCAGCCGCAAACTCAACCAATACGGCGACGCGTTTCTGGGAGCTATCCGCCAGTTCTGCGCCGATCATGGCCTCCCCGCCCAACCGATCACCGTATCCCCCAGCCAAGCCAGCCCCAGCCGTCCCAACCCAAGCCCACCCAGCGGCCCCCCAGCCATCGGCGAAACCCATCGCCTCACCCTGCAACTGTTCCAGCAGGGCCACAGTGTTGACGCCATCGCCCAACAACGCAACCTCAAACCCGCCACCATTCGCACCCATCTGGAGCACCTAATCCTCAATGGCGAATCCATTGATTTAACCCCCCTGGTAGATCCCGACCATCAGCAAGCCATCCGCAAAGTCCTAGACACCCAGGAAGCCTTTGCCCTCAGCGACCTACGCGAACGATTAGGGGAAAACTACTCCTTTGATGAAATCCGCCTAGTACGGGCTGATTGGCAGCGTGAACAAAAGCTAGTTGACTGACAAAACTGTCAGAACCTAGATTTGCCAAAGGGTCAGGAGACCTAACCCCTATATTATTCAAATGCTCGAAGAGTGCGGTTGCCGTGCCGGTGCGGAATCTTGTGTCAACCAGCAATAAAACCAACATTCCGCAGGTTGATAGGGAATAAAAGATGTGAGGGTGACCTAGGCTGATGATAGCCGCATGGAGAGGGAACCGATGTAGGCGTTTTTTGGCAATTGCTGCCCTTGCAAGGACAGCAATTTGTGGAGTTGATGCCTCCATCGCGCAGTCGCGCAGGAGGTAGCTTCATGGTACCCAGGACAGCCAACGGCCTAACTCAGACGATTATATTTTCTTCCAGTTTTTGCTCCACGCCCGTCTCCCAGCCAGGTTCCTGGCCCATCAAACCGCCAGGAACTCCTGAATTACGTCATTGGTGAGTTCGCTAGTGGGGCCGTTAGCCACGATGGTACCCCGCTGCATGGCGTAGTAGTAGTCGGCCTGTCGAACAAAGTGCAGATGTTGCTCCACCAACAGCACCGAAATTCCGGTGGTTTTAACGATCTTCTTCACCGCCGCCTCAATGTCGAGAATAATCGACGGCTGAATCCCTTCCGTGGGTTCATCCAGCACCAACAATTTGGGACGGCCCATGATGGCGCGGGCGATAGCGAGCTGCTGCTGTTGCCCGCCGCTGAGGTCGCCCCCCATCCTATCTAGCATGGTTTCTAGCACCGGAAACAGTTCATAGATTTCGGCGGGGACTTCTTTAACGGCCTTGCCGCGACTACCCAGCGCCTCTTGGCCAATCAGCAAATTTTCCCGCACCGTCAGCCGAGGAATCACCTCGCGCCCCTGGGGCACATAGCCAATTCCCATCCGCGCCCGACGATCCGGCGGCTGGCTGTTTACCCCCTGGCCCTCAAACCGAATTTCCCCGGTGCGGGGCCGCAGTACGCCCATGATGTTTTTCAGCAGGGTGGTTTTGCCCACGCCATTGCGGCCAATTAAACAGACCATCTGCCCCTTCGGCACGGTCATACTCACATCCCGCAGAATGTGGCTTTCGCCGTAGTAAAAATTCAGTCCCGAAATCTCCAGCATCGCTGCGGTGAGAGGGTCTTGGTAAGTGGGGGTTGGTAGAGTCGTGGTCATGTGGGTGAATGGGTGATGTGGGCAGGGGTGAGTTGGGCAGGGGTGAGTTGGGCAGGGGTGAGTTGGTCAGGACTAAGTGGATGCCTTCATGGTTGTGCTAGTAGGAATAAGAAACCGGATTTCTAGGAGAATGCCCAAGATCCTCGGCTACTCAACCCAGAAACCCGGTTTCTAGATGGGCTACCCCCTAGCGGCCAGTTCCTCTAATGCCGCAGCTTCTAGACGTTGGACGGTTTCCGGGGGCAGATTCAGCAGGTTCAGCAACTTTTGGTAGACCACCGCTTCGGTTTGGTTGATGGTGTTGGAGCTAATCACCTCGTAGCTCAGCATCAGGGCGTCTTCCCGCTGGGCATCGGTGGTGAGTTGGGGTACCAGTTCCTCTAGGGGAATTTCCTTGGCCAGGAGATCCTTGAGGTCGTCGCGCAGGGTGGCCTGTTCTTCGGGGCTGTGGGCAAATTTGCGACTGAGGCGGTCGAGAATTACCTCCTGCTGCACGTCGGCAAAGTTGTGGTCGGCCCAGGCCATGGTTGCCGCAATCCTCAGCAGCAGCATTTGCTCTGGGCTGAGGTGGGTTTCTTTGCCCAGGTAGACCTCGATAACCTTGGGGTCGTTCTGCACCTCGTCCATGGTGCCCTCGCAGAGCACGGTGCCCTGGTGCAGCACGGTGACTTGGCGGGCAATCTGGCGCACAAATTCCATGTCGTGCTCAATCACCACAATGGAATGGCTTTCGGCCAGGGACAGGAGCAGGTTTCCGGTTTGTTCGGTTTCTTCATCCGTCAGGCCCGCCACGGGTTCATCCACCAGCAGCAAATCGGGGCACTGGGCCACCAACATACCAATTTCCAGCCATTGTTTTTCGCCGTGGGAGAGCAGTGCCGCCGGAATGTCGGCCTTGGCGGTGAGACCGATGGTTTCCAGCAGACCGCCCACGGTGCGCTTTTCGGCGGGCGGGGCTTTCTTAAACAGGGTGGCGAAGACGTTTTTGTCGCGGTTGCAGGACAATTCCAAATTTTCGCGAGGACTGAGGTTGAGGTACACCCTGGGTGTTTGGAACTTGCGTCCAATGCCGAGGCGAGCGATTTCGTGCTCCTTAAACTTCCGCAGGTCTTGCCCCTTGAAGTAGGCCGCGCCTTCGGTGGGTTTGGTTTTGCCTGTGATTACGTCCAAAAAGGTGGTCTTGCCCGCACCGTTGGGGCCGATGATCACCCGCAGTTCGCCCTCATTCATCGAAAAGTTGAGGTGATTGAGGGCCTTGAATCCGTCGAAGCTGACGGTAACGTCTTGGATATCGAGGACTTTGGTGGTCATTTTGGGTGGATGGGAATGGAGTTAGGTAGGGTGGGCACGGCCCACCATGGGAGAGCCTATCGAGATTGATGGTTAGCCTAGGACACCTAGAGATGAGGTAATCATGGATGGTGGGCATTGCCCACTCTACTTTTCGGCGTATTCGGGGGTGTCGATGGTGGGATCAGAAATGGCTTCGGTGCCGTCGGCGTAGGGGACATCGGTGGGGGCAAGACCCAACAGGTTGCTGATGGCATGGCCAAACTGACCGCGCCCCCAGCCGATGATGCCGTCAGGTAGGGTCGTCACCACAATCAAAAACAGCGCCCCTTGGAAGAACAGCCACACGTCGGGAAAGCGCTCGCTCAGCAAACTGCGGGCCATGTTCACCAGTACGGCACCAAGGATGGCCCCGACTAGGGTGGCGCGTCCGCCCACGGCGACCCAAATCACCATTTCAATGGAAAAGGCAATGTCCATCACCTGGGGCGAAATGATGCCGGATTGGACGGTGTACAACGCTCCGGCAACACCTGCAATAGCCCCAGATACCGCAAACACCAAGACCTTAAAGGCGGTGGGATCGTAGCCGGAGAAGCGTACCCGGTTTTCGTCGTCGCGGATGGCCACCAACATGCGACCAAAGCGCCCACTGGTGAGCCAACGGCAAAGGGCATACATGGCAATCAGGGCCACCACCGTGGTGATGTAGAAAAACATCCTCATGCCGTCGCTGCCGACTTCCTGGCCCATAAAGACCGAGGTGGAGGTTTTGAGGCCGTTGGTGCCGTTGATTAGCTTTTGCTGACCGTTGAAAAAGTTGAAAAACACCACCAGAGCGGCCTGGGTCAAAATCGAAAAATACACGCCCCGAATGCGGTTGCGGAATACTAAGTAGCCTAACAACCCTGCCACGGTGGCCGGAATGGTAAAGATGGCTATTAGCGTAAACGGAAAGGAGTTAAAGGGTTGCCAAAACCAGGGGAGTTCTGTCACCCCATAGAGGCCAAAGAACTCTGGAATTTGGCCATCGGGCAGGGTGTTGAGATCTAAATGCATGGCGAAGGCATAGCCGCCGAGGGCAAAGAAAATGCCGTGCCCCAGGCTCAGTAGCCCTGTGAATCCCCAGATTAAATCAATTCCTAGGGCCACAATGGCTAGGGCCAAAAAGCGCCCCAACAAATTCAGCCGAAACCCCGACAAAAACAGCGGCATCACCAAAATCAGGATCAGCGCAATGACGACAACAACCGCCGCCTCAATCAAAAATTTGCGCTTCTGGCTGGCCTTAACCGCAACACGCGGCTGTGTGGTTGCTTCAGACACCATCACCCTACAACTCCACGGAACGACCCTTCGGCGGGAACAGCCCAGCGGGCCGCACCTGCAAGAAGGCAATAATCAATGCAAACACCATCACCTTGGCCATGCTGGTGGTGGCAAAGAAGGTAAAGAAATCGATGGCGGGCTTAAAGAAATCTGTTGGCGGCAAAATCAGCGCCATGGTACCCGAACCAATCAAATAGCTGGTGGTACCAATCAGTAACGCCGCCACAATGCTGCCGACCAGCTTGCCTACGCCGCCCACGACCACAACCATGAAGGCATCCACAATGTAGTTGGCCCCCAGGTTTGGCCCCACAGAACCCAAGAGCGTTACCGCACAGCCCGCAATCCCGGCTAGGCCAGAGCCCAGGGCAAAGGTGAGAGCATCCACTCGGTCGGTGGGAATCCCCAAACAGGCGCTCATGCCTCGGTTTTGGGTGACAGCGCGAATCCGCAGACCCCAAGCGGTTTGGTTGAGGAACCAGTAAACCGCTGCCAAACATAGAATCGTCAGCGCAATAATAAACAGACGAGCCGACGGAAACTGCAACGTACTGCCGATGGAAATCCCGCCCCGCAGCCAGCTTGGCGGCGTTACGTCCACGTTACGGGTGCTAAACCAGGCGCGGGTAAACTCGGCACTGCCGGAGCTTTGCACCAAAAACCAAGTCAACCCAGCAATTGCCGCTGAAAGCCCCAGAAATACTGGATTGGCCCAATCCTGGATGCGATCCCAGTCGGTGTAGCGGGTGAGTACCCAGCGTCCGGCAAAAAACAGCACCGCAAACGCCGCTAGCCCAATCACCATGGGCCAACCCACGCTGCGGATGAACTGAATCATAATCAAGCTCACGCCCCAGGTGGCCAACAGCGTTTCCAGCGGTCGCCCGTAGAGGTAGCGAATCACCGTTCGTTCTAGAAATAGCCCAATGGCCGCCGCGACTAAAAACGCTAGGGGCAGGGCCACAAAAATATAGATTTCCGGCGCAATGCCGCCCACACTTTTGGCCACATTTTGCACCACGAAGGTGGTGTAGGCCCCAAACATCATCAATTCACCGTGGGCGAGGTTAATCACCCCCATGAGGCCAAATACAATAGCCAACCCCAAGGCCACAATCAACAGCACCGCGCCGATGCTAATGCCGTTAAACAGGCCACCGATTAAGCCTTCTAACACAGTACCTACCGCTTCAATAATGCGAAAATGCGAATCCGCCACCGCCCTCCATGGAGAGACTAGTGCCTAACCGCTACAACAGAAGAAATCCTAGGAGGTATGGCGTATCTAGAAATGTTCATCAGCAACATTTGTTGTGATTCCCTGACCTGAGTCAGGAGCCGATGCCCTAGATCCACCTAGGAACAGAGGTGAGCTAGCGTGAGTCTCCGACAGATTACCCCGGAGCCAAGGACACGTCTTCATAGATCTGTGCGACGGCACAGTTCACACTAAGGCTTTCTAGGCGCATGGTGTCGCCCCCTTGGTAGGGGTAATACAGCCACATCCGTCCTTCACCTCGGCGGTACACCTCAACAGCGATCTGAGTCGAACTCACCAGGACGTACTCTCGCAGGCTAGACAGGGTACGATATTCCTGAAATTTGTCGCCTCGGTCAATGCCTTCTGTAGCCGGAGACAGCACTTCCACAATTAGTTTGGGAAACTGAATCGCGTTTAGGGCCGTTTTGTCCCGTGCATCGCAGCTTACCACTAGGTCAGGATAGCGGTAGATGGACGGGGAGACGTTGACCTTGGCCTCGGCGATGTTAATACGACAACCTTGGGCGCGTACCGCAGGCCGCAGCAGGGTGATCAGGTTAATGGCGATGTCGTTATGGAGCGGGGTGCCACCCGTCATCGCCACCACTTGGCCCCGGGTGTATTCATGGCGAAGGGTTTGGCTAGGCTCCCAAGCCAGGTACTCGCTGACGGTCATTGAGGTGAGAGGGGCAGCGCTCATCGGGGTCTAACCTAGGGCGATGGAATAGACGGGTTATTGTGATAGATGCAGCTATTCCTCATTATGGGATGACACGCCAAAGGCGAGGACACTGTCAGTCGGTATCCTCGCCATGGGTTAGGGTTGCTGATCAAGCGACTGACCTCAGGGCTGGGCTGAAAATGGGAAAAACTAGGGATCGGTTTGCAGGGCTTGGGGCTGGAGGTAGGCCACCATTTGATCAACGCCTCGCTGAATTCGGCGGGTAACGGTCATGGGGCTGACGCCAATCTTTTTAGCGACTTCTTTGCGAGATAGTCCTTTGAAAAAGACAAACTCGATGGCGACTCGGGTTTTACTTTCGAGTTGGCTCATGGCTCGCTGAATTTGCTGACGATCTTCTTCTAGGGCTTGCATCAGCAGATAGTGAGTATCGGGCAGGGTTTCCCCTAGGGTAATGGCGGCATCGACCTGCTGGCAGACCGTGGCATCGAGGCTGAGGGGCATTCGGTTTTTATGGGCCATTTTTATTTCGCGCCACTCTTTCACCGAAACGCCGAGGGCCATAGCCACTTCGCTATCGGAGGGGGCATGTCCCATTTCTCGCGTCATCTCCACCTGCAAGCGCTCGGCTTCTTTTTGCAGATCTTGCCAGCGGCGAGGAATTTTGACAGCGGTGCCTCGATCTCGCAGGAAATGAAGCATTTCGCCACGGATGTAGGGAACGGCAAAGGAGCTAAAGGCGCAGCCTTGGGTGGGATCAAACCGTTCGATGGCGCGAATCAGACCCAGGTAGCCAATTTGTTCGAGATCTTCGTAGGGTTCGGAACACTGATGGCTAATTCGGTGGGCAATTTTGCGAACCAAACCAGCATTGAGGCGGACAAGCTGATTGCGCAACTGAACCGAGGGATTCTTTTGGTACTCCGCCAACAGTTCCATGCCTCGGGATCGAATTGAGGAGATTTGAGTGGCCATATCTGCGGATATCCTTGCGAGAGCGAGTTCCTAGAGAACTGTGTATTATTCTCGGGGGAGGCAGAGGCCGTCACCATCGTTGATCCACGGGACTCTGGGGATAGTGGCGTGGTGGCCTGCGTAATCCTACGGGGACAGCTTTCTTGGTAGGCTTGATCAAGGGGCTAGAACCCTGACGGGAAGAGCGCTTTGCTGGGTTGACCGATGCTTGCGTAAAGACTCGTAGAGTGCGCGATTTGATAGCGATTAGAATATGGTGCCTAGTGTATATCTGCGGATGTCAGTCGGTAGCGTGGTGAAAGGAGTCGGCATGGCATTGTCTTGGGGATGGACGGCAACGCTAGGTGTGGTTATGGGGGGAGGGATGGCCGAGGTGGCGATGGCGCAATCGGCTTTGCAGGTGGTGTATCCCCCTGCCGATCATCAAACTACGGCGGCGCAGATTTTTTTCATTGGCACCGCCGATCCCAGGCAGCCTGTGTTGATCAATGGCGTTCCCATTGACGATCGTAGCCCCGCCGGACACTTTGCCCCCAGCCTGCCCCTAAAACTTGGCCCCAACACCTTCACCCTCTCCCAAGGTGGCCAAACCCTAGGCCTGACGATTACCCGTCTGCCCAGTGGCCCCACCCTGCCCGACCCCCCTGGTTTTGTAGCAGATTCCCTCTGGCCCAGGGTAGATGTGACGCGCCCATCTGGCGAGTTGCTTTGTCTATCAGCCATTGGCCCCGCATCGGCCACCGTCACCGCCATGGTAGACAGCCAATCCCTCACCCTATTACCCCAAGCTACGAGCCAACTGCCCAGCAATGCGGCGGTGCTGGTCGATCAAAACACCCCCACGATGCTGGACGGCCCCACGGTTTATCAGGGTTGTATGATCGCAGAGGAACTTGGAGATCTAGGCCAACCGACCTACCGCATGGTCTACCAGGGCCGCACGGAAACGGTTAGCGCCCCCGGTCGGGTTAGCTTGCTTGCGCCCAGCCAGATCGAAGTGGCCGAAGTGACCGCCGAAGCTGGGGTCGCCCGCACTGGCCCCAGCACCAGCTACTCTCGCCTCACGCCCCTGCCCCAGGGCACCCAGGCCCAAATTACCGGACGCGAGGGCGACTGGCTACGGCTCGACTATGGGGGCTGGATTCGCGCTAGCGAAACCCAACCTGTTCCCAGTGCGGCCCCACCCCGTTCCCTCATTCGCGGCGTTACCTCCCGCCAAGTGGGCGACTGGACGGAGGTATCTTTCCCATTGCAGGTGCCCGTGCCCGTTAGTGTGCATCAAACCAGCGACACCTTCACCCTCACCCTGCACAACACGACCCCCCAAACCGACACCATCTTTGTCGGCAACGATGGTTTGATTGAACGGCTGGATTGGCGACCGATTTTGCCCCACCAGGCGGAATATACTTTTCACTTTGTTACCGATCAGCAGTGGGGCTACCGCCTGCGCTACGAAGGCACCACCCTAATCCTCTCCCTCAAACATCCCCCACGATTGGGTCGCCAGCCACTTCAGGGTACGACGATTTTAATTGACCCCGGCCATGGCGGCGAGGAACTGGGCGCACGCGGCCCCAATGGCATCCCCGAAAAGGCGGTGAACCTGGAGGTGTCCCTCCTATTGCAATCGGCCCTAGAACGGCGAGGGGCCACCGTCATCATGACCCGCACCGACGACAGCACCAGCGGCCCCAACGACCGCGCTGCCCAAATTGACCGAGACCAGCCCACCCTGGCCCTCAGCATTCACTACAACGCTCTGCCCGACAGCGGCGACGCCCTCAACACCGCTGGCATTGGGGCTTTCTGGTTCCATGCCCAGGCCCACGACCTGGCCCAGTTTCTGCACGACTACCTCGTCACCGAGCTAGATCGGCCCTCCTACGGGGTGTTTTGGAACAACCTCGCCCTCACCCGCCCCCACGTTGCCCCCTCGGTGCTGCTGGAGTTGGGCTTTATGATTAACCCCACCGAGTTTGAGTGGATTACCGATCCCCAGGCCCAGGCACAATTGGCCGAAACCTTGGCCGCAGGGGTCGCCGAGTGGGTGCAACGGCAGGCGGAAGAGGGGCAATAGTTGTCGTTGGGGGCGCTACTGCTGTGGGGATTGGGGTAAATAGATAGTGCATTTGCACCAAACTTTCGCCCCAACGTATGATAAGAAAGCCATCTGTCAGCGATTTTTCTATGGCAATTGTGTCTTCCCATCAGTCCGACTCTACCGATCCGGTGGCCCAAACGGCCCGTCGAGGTAAGGCTAAGGCGAAACCAAACTCAGCTAAGGTGTCTGCCGATACGAACACACGGGCAGACAGTGGAGAGAAGCAGCCCAGTTTGCCGCTGCTGACAGAGAATGAAACGGCTGCCGAGAGGGAGCCCCAGCGCCAGGAAACCGACGACAGCGCAACGGATCGGTCTCCAACGCCGTCTTTGGTGAAGGGTGGGGCCGCCCAAGGCAGCGAAACTACGGCCCCCGAGGAGCGGCTACGCCCCCAGCGGTTGCAGGACTACATCGGCCAATCGTCGCTGAAGGAGGTGCTAGACATTGCCATTCAGGCGGCTAAATCTCGTCAGGAACCGCTGGACCACCTGTTGCTCTATGGCCCACCGGGCTTAGGCAAAACCACCATGGCGCTCATTTTGGCCCAGGAAATGGGGGTGGAATGTAAAATCACCACCGCTCCGGCCCTAGAGCGCCCCCGCGACATTGCCGGATTGTTGGTGAACCTTAAACCTGGTGATGTGCTGTTCATCGACGAAATTCACCGTCTGCCCAGGGTAACGGAGGAAATCCTCTATCCGGCGATGGAGGATGCTCGACTGGATATCACCATTGGCAAGGGGCAATCGGCCCGCACTCGGAGCATTCCCCTCAGTCCTTTCACCCTGGTGGGGGCCACCACCAGGGTAGGGGCACTCACCTCACCCCTGCGGGATCGCTTTGGCCTGATTCAGCGGCTGCGATTCTACGACATCGACGAACTCACCCAAATTGTGCAGCGCACCGCCGATGTGCTGAATACCCCCATCGAAGCCGCCGGAGCGACAGAAATTGCTCGCCGTGCTAGGGGCACCCCCCGCATTGCCAACCGTCTGTTGCGGCGGGTGCGCGACTATATGGAAGTGAAGGCCGCTGGGCCGATTACCGAAGCCATGGCCGCCGAAGCCCTAGAGCTATTTAACGTCGATCCCTGCGGGCTAGACTGGACGGATCGACGGCTGATGTCGGTTATGGTTGAAAACTTTGGCGGTGGCCCCGTGGGGCTAGACACCATGGCAGCGGCGACCGGGGAAGACCCCCAAACCATCGAGGAAGTCTACGAACCCTACCTGATGCAGATTGGCTACCTACAACGCACCCCCAGGGGCAGGGTCGTTACCGCCGCTGCCCGCCGCCACCTGGGCTACGATGAGGGGCCTTCAGATTCCGGTGGTCAAATGAGTTTGATCTAATGCCCTCGTTACTCAGGCGAAGTTAGAACCCTAGGAGATCGCAGATCCCATGGCCAACAAGGCATCATTACCCGCCGGTTTACTCATCCGCACAGGGAAGTGGGTATGGACAACCCTCTGGCAGCGGATGATGGCCCAAATGGCCCCCAGCAGCGAGGGCGGCGACTATCAGCGGCCCCCCAGCCAGTGTCGGGGCTGGATCACGCCCGATGGCCCCTACTCCCCTTCCCCTCAGCGCTATGGGTTAATCGTGGGGATGGGTTGCCCTTGGGCCCACCGCACCCTGATTACCCGCGCCCTGAAAGGCTTGGAAGATGCTGTGGCGGTGACGGTGGTGGAACCCTCCCCAGACGAGGGCTGTTGGGTTTTTCCTGCCCCATTTCAAAATTGCCGCACCCTGCCCGAACTGTACCGCCAAGTGGGCGTTGCCGGACGGGCGACGGTGCCTGTGCTGTGGGATTTTCAGGTGGCCACCATCGTTAACAACGACAGCGGTGAGATCATCCAAATCCTCAACCAGGCGTTCAACGAGTTTGCCGCCCATCCCCACCTCGACCTTTACCCCACCGCCCTCAAAGCCGAGATTGACACCTGGAACGAACGCATCTACACCAACGTTAACAACGGCGTTTACCGCTGCGGCTTTGCCCAAACCCAGGCTGCCTACGACCGCGCCTGTGGGGAATTATTTGACACCCTCGACGCCATCGCACACACCCTGTCTGCCCAGCCCAACCTCTGTGGCGATGCCCTCACCCTCGCCGATGTTCGCCTATTCCCAACGCTGTTGCGCTTTGATGTGGTGTACTACAGCCTGTTTAAGTGCAATCGCCGCCGCATTCAAGACTACCCTACCCTGTGTCGCTATGTGCAAGCCCTCTACCACCAGTCCGGCGTAGCCGCCACCTGCGATTTAGCCACCATCAAACGCGACTACTACGGCAACCTGTTTCCCCTCAATCCGGGTGGCATCATTCCCGCTGGGCCAGATTTGCCCTACCTTGCTCCCCCAGGCCAATCTCCACGGTAAGGTAGAGGTACTGTTGGCCTAGGGGTAACGATGTACCTTCCCAAAATTGTCCTTTCGGATTTATTCAACATTGGGCAGCACCAAGGGCAACTCCCCTGGCAGCCCTTTCGCCCCGGTGTAGACATTTACCCCCTCTGCCAAGGCCAAGATACCCCAGCCCAACTGGCGCTTTTGCGCTATCAACCAGGAGCCTCGGTTCCTCACCATCGCCACCCTGGCTTCGAGCATATCCTGGTGTTGTGGGGTTCCCAGGAGGACGACCAAGGCCACTATCCCGCTGGTACCCTCACCATTAACCCGCCTAATAGTCACCATCGGGTGGCTAGCGCAGAGGGATGTATTGTGCTAATTGGCTGGGAAAAACCCGTGGAAATCAGCCCCATAGGCTGACGCGCATCTCAATCGCATGTACGGCACGTCCTTGCTGTTGGATCTTTAGATATTGGAGAGATATTGGAGTTTTATTGGCAAACCCCGATTTCCAGCCCGACAAACTGTAGAGGTACGGGCTCCTCGTTTGCTGATATTGGGGGCAAGCCAGCCAGATTCAGTAGATCACAAAGATGTCTCTTCGTATGGGCTTGGCCCTCACCCCCAGCCCCTCTCCCAGGGGGGAGAGGGGAGCCGGAAGTCCTTCAAAGTCCCTCTCCCAATCTGGGAGAGGGATTTAGGGTGAGGGCCAGCGTCGAGGCCAGAAGCAGGTTTCCAACAATTGAAGTTCTAGGTTTATCCCGAACTCAGGTGAGGTTCAATACACTCACTGAATCGCCATGAAATCTTTCTGATAAGGCTTTCAGGCAAGACTATAGCAGTCTTAAGGGACGTGCTCGAGAATAAAGTACCAACGGCCATCTTGAGATAAGCTCCATGTATCGGTTGTGGATAAACCTTGCGGATGCTAGATGAGACCGTCAAATTAACGCTGAAAGATGCGGCCCAAAAACT
>QLAH01000114.1_pt1 | contig 72491 bp, 55 predicted proteins | sample 4693081 | NCBI WGS metagenome assembly QLAH01 (sample SAMN09425401, study PRJNA476045) | Lake water metagenome, whole genome shotgun sequencing project.
CGCAAGAATTGCGCGCGGCAGAAGACCCCGAATTTGAAACGTTCTACACGAAGAACATCCTGTTGAACGAAGGCATCCGCGCTTGGATGGCTCCGCAAGACCAACCCCACGAAAACTTCATCTTCCCTGAGGAAGTGTTGCCTCGCGGTAACGCGCTGTAAGGTTTGTTTCCCGTTGGGTCTGTCGTTGATTGACAATCTCAATAATCTGATCCACAAATGACTAGAAGGGCACGATCGTGCCCTTTTTTTCGACCTTTTTTTGTAAAATTTTGCGCGTTGAGGTGCGCGAAAAAATAGAAATAATGCTTAATTAATCAGCGTTAATCAGCACAAGGACAATCCGGAGTCAGCACGATGAAGCTCCTGAAAAAACTGTTAGCAGGCGGGTTTCTCGCATTCGGCGGATTCTTTTGGCTGGCAGCGCTCTTAATTCCCTTTTCGGGGCCACGTGAGGGCCAAACCCTTGCCCAGGCGCAGCAGGAGAACCAAAGTGCGGCCTTGGGGTGTTTGATTTTGGGTGCGCCGCCGATCGCGATCGGTGGCTGGCTGGTGTGGGACTTGGGCCAACGCCAGCGCCGAGAACAGGCCGCCGTTGCCAAAGCCACTCAAAACCAGTTGCGCCAATGCCTGCTGGAACTGATCGAACAGGGCAATGGTGGCGTAACACTGTTTGAATTTGCGATGAAATCCGGTCTTGAAGCCCCGCAAGCCCGGGAGTATCTTGACCGGATTGCGATCGAGTTTGGCGCTGATTGTCAGATTGGCGATCATGGCGAAACCAGTTATCAATTCCCTATAAAATAATTCCGGTTAAGGATCATCAATACACATCCTGTTTCCAGAAAAATCCTGCTTGAAAGCGATCAACGATTTTTCAAAATGCCTTTTTAAGGATGGATTACCTAAGCAATTATTTTTAGAATCCCAGCATTAGACACTGGTATTCAGATCACGCCACATCCCATATCCACATCCCACATCACGGAACGATCAACCGATGGAACGTTGGTTTTTAAGCATCGCTGGGCTACTCGGCGCGATCGCCGTTGCCGCCGGAGCCTTTGGGGCCCACGCCCTGGATGGCAAGCTCACCGATCGCGCCATGGCCACCTTCGAGACCGCCGCCCGCTACCAACTGATTCATGCCCTCCTGCTCGGGCTGATCGGCCTCGCAGTGCTGGTGCGCCCCGCCGACTTACCCGCCAGCCTCCTGATCGCCGGTTTCGCCGTCATTCTGGGCATCAGCCTATTCAGCGGCAGCCTCTACGCCCTCAGCTTCGGCGCACCCAAAATCCTCGGGGCGATCGCTCCCCTCGGCGGACTGGGCCTAATCATCGGTTGGCTCTGTCTCGGACTCACCGCCCTCCAGTGGCCAAAACCGTAACAAGCCCATCGGTCATTCCCACCCCCATTCACCGCCCCAATTCCCCGCAACTCGCGATACAATGCAGGGGTACTCACTCAGAGACATCTACTCAACCCGTAATTATCCACACGAGGTAATTACCAAACACACGGGGCTGTAACGGTTTCGACGTGCTGGGCATAGGTACTAAGTGATGCAGGCCGAGAGCGAGCTAACTCTCGAAAATCAATGGCTCAAACAAAGTAGATGCGAACAACATCGTTCCTTTCGCTCGCAAGACTGTGGCTGTTGCCTAAATCTTGTAAAACCTCTCACTAGACGGTTGAGCACTCGCTGTTTGACTCCGTTAAGGACAACGAGTTTAACCCCAACGGATGCGTTAGTTGGTATCTCCCCGGTTAGCCCACTAGCAAAGACTTTAATCGAGGCATCCTACCGCTAGGGATTAAGTAGCGGTTCCCGTCTCAAGGATCAGCGAGACTAAGCCTGTGAACGATCGAGGTATAACTACTTGGTGCGGACGATGGGTTCGACTCCCTCCAGCTCCACTTTTCAAAGCTTTCTGTAGCTATTGACTTGCAAATGGGACGCAATTATCCGCGCCCCATTTTTTATTTTCCATCGACAAACTTCCTCAACAACCAATCTGGTTGAGGGTTTCTTTCAATCGTGACAGTTTATTATGATGACATTCTTAATTATTTTAAGTCTCTTGATTGGAATTGCCTTGATTTACTATTTCAGGTAATCAGTAATCGCGAAATAATCAGACCCTTCAAATATTTTCAATTCAACCCTATTCAAGATATTCATATAGGCTGGATCGCCTAGTCTGCCTAGACCGCATAAATGTTGAAATGAATATCGAAAATTGACCATTCTTTAAGAGGTTTACATTCAGTCTTCATATCGGTTTTTAGGAACCATTGACCTTCTGACCGCACACAGCCTCCGTAACGTTCATTCAAGATGAATTGTCTGAAACAAGCGCGGGAATTAGATTGGGCAATCATCTCATCTATGAATCTCGCGAAAAATCGGTTTATGATGCAGTAGAGCGAGTTCATGGGGAATTCGTTCCCCTTGGTATGGCTCATCTTGGCCCTCATGCTCAAGATTCCAAAGACTTTGGGTTGTGTGGTTGCCCAGACTCCAACCCCCAATCCAATCAACAGCCGCGAACCGGCGGTGATTGGTTGGCGGCTTGTTTGATTTCAGTTGAATCCTCGCCCCCGATCGCCCTATGCATGATTTCGTTAGCTCCCATGAGTCACCCTAGCGTCCCGAAGGCTGCTATGTCGGCTGGATCGATGTCGGCTGGGTCGATCGACAGCCGATCGCAAACCACCCACGTGCAACAGACCCTGCGGGTTTCAACTCGGGGCAAGGCGCTGCACAACATGACGGGGGCGATCGCCGAACTCGTGGCTCGATCGGGGGTGACAATGGGCCTGTGCAGTGTCTTTGTCCAGCACACCTCTGCCAGTCTCGTCATCCAAGAAAATGCTGACCCTGACGTATTGCACGACCTAGAAACCTTCCTATCCACGTTGGTTTCTGAGGATTTCGCCTACCGTCACAGCGCCGAAGGTCTCGACGATATGCCCGCCCATATTCGCACCGCCTTGACGCACACCTCCGAACAAATTCCGATCGTTCGCGGGAAACTGGGCTTGGGTGTGTGGCAGGGAATCTATCTCTGGGAGCATCGCCAGCACGGTCGCACGCGCGAAGTTGTGGTACATATCATGGGTGGTTAACTCGCCCGATTGCGAGGGATGGCGGTCAGCAACCGCCGCCAACTGCGAAGGAGGATGTCGTGAGTAAGGTGCTAATTGTCGATGACAGCGCAACGATGCGCGAGATGATTGCCGCACTCCTCCAAAAACACGGCATGACAACGGTTGTGGCGGGCGATGGGTTGGAGGCACAGGTGCAGTTTGAAGCAAGCGCGCCGGATTTGGTGATCACAGATATTGTGATGCCCCGGATGAATGGCTATGAGTTTTGTCGCTGGATGAAGTCGGACAAGGACCGCAAGGATGTGCCGGTGGTGCTGTGCACGAGCAAAAGCGAGGATTTCGATCGCTACTGGGGAATGAAGCAAGGGGCGGATGCGTATATTGCCAAACCGTTTCAGCCGGATGAGTTAATCGACACGGTTCGCCAATTGTTGAAATAACGGCCGAAGGAGCGGCCCAAGCCCCAGGCTGGTGCTGGTTCATGAAGTCCGGTTGGCGAGTGCCCGTTCCCAGCGCATTAATCCCGCGCATTAATCCCGCGCATTTACGCGCATTTAACTTGGTCTGGGAGCCAGGTGTTTTGACGGGTGATCGCGGCCAAGGTGCAGGATTGTCGCAGAAGTTTTGAACACAGGCTCCCCTGAGGCTTGGTTCAAGTTGTTAAGATGGCGGTCATGTCGTTGTCGTAAGCATTGTGTGGGTAAGACTGTGACCGATCTGGGCAAGCTGGGCAAACGGGGCAAACGGGGATTGAAGGTGGGCCTTGTAGGGGCGATCGGCCTCGTAGCCGGTTTCGGCAGTTGGGCGGCGGTGGCGTTGCCGGTACGCTCAGAAGTCCTGGTTCCCTACGCGCCGCCGATCGATCCCCAGTGGTCTGATCAAGCCCTGGAGTTGGCCCAAGATGCGGCGCGGCTGGTGCAGTTTGAGCAGTATGACGAGGCGTTGGCCCGGATTCGGGTGGCGGCTTATCTTGCCCCAAAGAATCCGCAGGTATTGCGCCTGATGGGCGGATTGTATTTGCAGGCGCAGCAGGTCGATCGGGGCATCCAGGTGCTGGAGTCGGCGCGGGATTTGGCTCCGGATGATGCCTCGGTGCTGCTGGCGTTGGGTTCGGCCTATGGTCAACAAAAACGATCGAATGAGGCGCTGGTGACGTTGCAGGCGGCGCTGAAGCTGCAAGATTCGCCAACGGGCCGGTTTGATCTGGGCAATGTTTACATGATGATGGGGCAGTTGCCGCAGGCGATCGAGCAATTTCGGCAGGCGGTGGCCCTGGAAGCGCGCATGTGGCCGGCGGTGAATAATATTGGGCTGGCGCTGTATGAGCTGGGCGATCGCGAGAATGCGCTGAAGGAGTGGCAGGCGGCCTTGATTGTCGATCCGACGGCGGCGGAACCGAAGATGGCGATCGCGACGGCCACCTACGCAGCAGCGGGTTGCCAGCCCCAGGGACGGGATGCGAGCTGCCTCCAGGGGCTGACACTTGCCCAGGAGGCGATCGGCACGGATGAGCGCTACGCCGACTTGCAATACCTGAAGGAAAATCTGTGGGGCGATCGGCTGCTGAAGGACGCGAAAGTGCTGATTGATCGGCTAAAGGCTGACCAAGCAGCGACTCGCTAGGGCCGAAGCCTGGCCATGATGCCGAGATGTCGAAATTTTCCCTAGAGCTTGCCCTAGAGCTTGAGGAATTTTTCGAGGGCTACAACCATGGCGGACGGCCAGCGGCGCGTTTTGGCTACCCAGTCGAGATCCTTGTAGCGACGATCGAGACCCACCACCGAGACCCATTGGCTTTCCGCCTCGCCCCGATCGCCCGCGTCCCACAGGGCCGCCGTCAGGGCCGCCCGCGCATCGGCAAAGGTGGGATACTTTCGCACCAAATTTCGTAGCAACCGCAAGGCTTCCGGGCGATCACCCACTTGGAACAGGGCCAAGGCGTGGTTGACCCGGGCGATCGCAAAATCGGGAGCCAGAATTTCCGCCTGGGCATAGTCCTTCACGGCGGTTTCCCACTGACCTAGGCCCGCTTCGGCATTGCCCCGGTTGTTGTAGGCGGCGGCATCGTTGGGATCGAGTTCCAGCACGCGGTTGTAGTCCGCGATCGCCCCCGCAAAATCGCCAGCATTTTCGCGGGCCGCGCCTCGGTTCAGGTAGGGATCAGGCGCATCGGGCGCACGGCTGATCGCCTCGTTATAGTCCGCGATCGCCTCTTGCAAGCGGTTTTGGCTGGCCCGGGCATTGCCGCGATTGCTCCAAATTTCCGCATTGTTGGGAAACAGTTCCAAAATTTGCGTCCAGTAGCGCTCGGCCTGGGCGAATTGCCCCCCGTTGGTGGCTTCAAAGGCTTGGTCAAAGAGCGATCGCGCCGTTTGAATCCGCGTTTCGAGGGGGAGATCTGTCCCCTCATCCGCCAGGGCGATCGGGGCGATCGGCCCACTTGCCAGACCAATTCCCAGGGCAATCACCAGCCCGATCGTCCAGCCCAGTCGGCTCATTCGGTGGCTGGCGCGATAGAGTCGAATCAGCCAGGGATTGGTTTGGCTCCAAGGCGATCCTGGGAGGTGTCGTTTCCCGATGGGCAGATGTCCGATCTGAAGTTGTTTAAACAACGCGATCGATCCGGCTAGGGCCAACAATAATTGGAACAAGCACAGAACTCGCATGGGCTAGAACTCTTGGGAAAACTGACCTATGCATCCTAGCGCGATCGTCCGCCGTCCTTAGCATTGCCCTTCGTTGCGGGACTGGCTTCTCAACAGGCTTGAGTGCAATCCATCGACCAACAGCTCTTGATTAACGTCCATCAACCATCGACCCACGATCGACCAAGTACTAAACACAAGTACTAACCAACCGTTGTTGACTCAGAGGTTTCAGCATGAACAAATTCCACAAAACCTGGATTGCCAGTGCCACCCTGGTGCTGGTTGGCAGCCTCGCCAGCGTGGCCTGGGCCCAAAACACCACCGATCCCCAGCAATTTATCAACGGCAGTGCCCGGGGGTGTCAGGGCTGCGACCTGCGGGATGCGAACCTGAGCGGCATCAGTCGCGTAAACTCCCGATTGCGCCAAGCCCAACTCCAATCGGCAGACTTGTCCAATAGCAACTTTGAAGGCAGCTATTTCACTTGTGCCAATCTGACTAATGCCAATTTGCGCAATACGAAGCTGCGGTTTGCCAATTTTGTGGATGCCAACCTGAGCGGGGTTGACCTGCGCGGGGCGGATTTGCGGAATGTGGATTTGGGCGGGGCGATCGTTGATGAAACCACCAATCTGGACGGGGCGAATCTCGACGGGGCCAAGCTGTGGGACTCGGCGACGCTGTACCGGGCCGGTGTAGATCTGCAACGGATTCCCCGGAGTCCCCAAGGGGAGATCGATCGCGTCCGGTGCAATAACCGCTAACGGATCGCCGATCGGGGCAAGTCGGGGCGATCGCGATGGGCCGTCTTTCACCTAATTCCAGTAAAATTCTCTATTGCCCTTTGCTCTTCGCGCGCGGGGAACTCCATGTTTGGCCGCGGCCAAACGCCCCGCGCCTTATCTCTTGGGCGATGGTTTTGTTGTATTAGCTGCCCCCTGTGCTCCGCCGGTGAAAGACGCGATCGCCCGCCTTCGTTTAGCCTTTGAATCCGCCCTCGTGACGGCCTTTGGCCCAGAACTCGCCGGAACCGATCCGGTGCTGGTTCCCGCTAGCAATCCCAAATTTGGCGACTACCAGGCCAATGTGGCCCTGTCGCTGGCCAAGCAGTGGGGCAAGCCGCCGCGCGAGGTGGCGGGGGCGATCGTGGCGGCGTTGGCGATCGAGGATTGGTGCGAACCTCCGACGATCGCCGGGCCGGGGTTCATTAACCTGACCCTGAAGCCGGATTATCTGTTGGCGCAATTGCGGGTCAGCCAGGGGAGCGATCGGCTGGGGATCGCGCCGGTCGATCGGCCCCAACGGATTTTGGTGGACTTTTCTAGCCCCAACATTGCCAAGGAAATGCATGTGGGGCATTTGCGATCGACGATCATCGGCGACGCGATCGCCCGGGTGTTGGAATTTTTGGGCCATGACGTGTTGCGCCTCAACCACGTGGGCGACTGGGGCACGCAATTTGGCATGTTGATCACCCATTTGCGGGAGGTGGCTCCGGCGGCCCTGACCGATGCCAATGCGATCGACCTGGGCGACCTGGTGGCGTTTTACCAAAAGGCCAAAAAACGCTTCGATGAAGATGAGGATTTCAAGGAGCGATCGCGCCAAGAAGTCGTGCGGCTCCAAGGGGGCGACCCGGACAGCCGCCGCGCTTGGCAACTGTTGTGCGACCAGTCCCGCCGCGAATTCCAAAAAATCTACGACTTGCTCGACATTCGGCTCACGGAGCGCGGCGAGTCGTTTTATAACCCCTTGCTGTCGGAGGTGGTGGCGGCCCTAGGCGAAACCGATTTGCTGGTGGAGGATGCCGGGGCCCGCTGCGTGTTCCTCGATGGCTTCGTGAACAAGGACGGCAACCCGCTGCCCCTAATTGTCCAAAAGTCCGACGGCGGCTACAACTACGCCACCACGGATTTGGCGGCGATCCGCTACCGGACAACGGAAGATCGGGCCGATCGAGTGATTTACGTGACGGACTCGGGCCAGGCGAACCACTTTGCCCAAGTGTTCCAGGTGGCGCGGCGGGCCGGTTGGGTTCCCGAGGGCGTGGAACTGGCCCATGTGCCCTTTGGCTTGGTGCTGGGCGAAGACGGCAAAAAGCTGAAGACCCGATCGGGGGACACGCCCAAGTTGAAGGATCTGTTGGCGGAGGCGATCGACCGATCGCGCGCCGACCTGGCCAACCGCTTGCAAACCGAAGACCGCAGCGAATCGCCCGAGTTTGTCGAGCAGGTGGCGGCGATCGTCGGCCTCAGCGCCGTCAAATACGCCGACCTCTCGCAAAACCGCACCAGCAGCTATGCCTTTAGCTACGACAAAATGCTGGCGCTCCAGGGCAACACTGCGCCCTACATGCTCTACGCCTACGCGCGCATCCAGAGCATTAGCCGCAAGGGCGAGATTGATTTTAGCCACTTGGATAGTGCCGAGTTGACCCTCAGTGATGAGAGCGAATGGGCGCTGTTGAAGCACATTCTGCGGCTCGATGAGGTGCTGGAGGCGATCGCGGCGGAACTGATGCCCAACCGGTTGTGCGAATACCTGTTTGAACTCAGCAAGAAGTTCAACAAGTTCTACGATCGCTGCCCGGTGCTGAATGCGGCGGAACCCGATCGCACGTCGCGCTTGGTGTTGTGCGATGCCACGGCCCGGACGCTGAAACTGGGGCTGAACCTGCTGGGAATTTCGGTGCTCGATCGGATGTAAGCGAGATTTGCAAAACCAGAGGGCACAAAACCGGAGGGCGCAAGGCGTTGCGCCCCTACGGAGGTTTTGCAGGCCTAGGCGGTTTGGAGGGTGGCGATCGCGTTGGCGGTGGCGGCGATCGCTTGGTCTACTTCCTCGGCGGTGACGATCAGCGGCGGCACAAACCGCACCACCTGGGGCCCGGCCGGTACGAGCAGCAGACCGGCCGCCATCGTGGCTTTCACCACATCGATCGACCCGAAGCCCGCGTCGGCTTTCAGTTCCAAGCCGTTGATCAGGCCCCAGCCACGCACCTCGGCGATCAAGTGGGGATATTGCGCCGCCAACTGACTCAGGCCGGCGCGCAGTTGCTCGCCCCGATCGCGCACATTGTCCAAAAAGCCCGGCGCACCCACCGTCTGGCACACGGCCAGGGCCACCCCACAGGCAAACGGATTGCCGCCGTAGGTGCTGGCGTGGTCGCCGGGTTCAAAGACGTTGCACTTGGCTTTGCACAGCAGCGCCCCGATCGGGATGCCGCCGCCCAGACCCTTGGCCGATGTGAACACATCCGGCTCGATGCCCAGGTTTTCGTAGCCCCAGAGTTTGCCGGTGCGGCCCACGCCCACTTGCACCTCGTCGAGGATCAGCAAAATGCCCCGATCGTCGCAAATCTCCCGCACGCGCTGGAAATAGGCCCGATCGCCCGGCCGCACACCACCTTCGCCCTGCAAGGCTTCCAGCATGATCGCCGCCACGCGTGGGCCGTCGGCTTCGATGCGAGCGATCGTTGCTTCCAGCGCCGCAATGTCGTTGTAGGGGACGTATTCAAAGCCGGGAACCAGCGGGCTGAAGTTCTTTTGATATTTCGGCTGGCCGGTGGCGGTAATCGTGGCGAGGGTGCGGCCGTGGAAGCTGGCGTGGGCGGTCAAAATCACCGGCTCATCAATGTTTAAGACCGTGTGGGCGTATTTGCGGGCGAGTTTAATCGCGCCTTCGTTGGCTTCCGCGCCGGAGTTGCAGAAAAAGGCCCGATCGGCGCAGGAGTTGGCCACCAGCCAAGCGGCCAGGGCCCCTTGCTCGGGAATGTAATACAGGTTGGAGACGTGGTGCAGCTTTTGGATTTGTTGGGTGACGGCGGCGATCATCACCGGGTTGGCATGGCCCAGGGTACAGGTGGCAATCCCGGCGACAAAATCCAAATAGCTGCGCCCGTCGGTGTCCCACACGCGGCAGCCGTCGCCTCGCTCCAGGGCGATCGCAAAGCGGCCGTAGGTCTTCATCACGGCGGCATCAAAGGCCTCGGTGGTGAAGCTAACGGGGGCGATCGGGGCGGGTTCGGCGAGGGCTTGGGGACTCACGATGGTTTCTCCTAAAAGAGGGATCCCCCGGGTGTGAAGCTGGCGAGGGAAGTTGAAGATTGGGTTGATTGTAAAGGAGGATACCCGTAGCGTGCTAGAGCGACGGGCGGCGGGTCGATCGATCTATCTGGAAACCTTGACCTAGGGCGAGCCATAAAATTGTGGATCGCTCGGGATCGAGATCGGGTGAATATCGGGCGGATAATGGAACCCCGTTCGCATCGAAAATTCGCCGCTTCCATGACTGTTGCTAAGACTGTTGCTAATGCTGCCGATTCTGTAGATTCCGCTGATTCTGCTGATTTTGCCGATCGCCCCGAACCGCTGGAGGCTGACCCGGGCGCGGCCGATTGGGGCCATGTGTCCGTGTTGCGGGAGGAGTCGATCGCGGGGCTGGCTCCTCAACCGAACGGGTTGTATCTGGATGCGACCCTGGGGGCGGGGGGCCACACGGCGGCGTTGTTGGCGGCTTGTCCCGAGGCGCGGGTGGTGGGCCTCGATTGCGACGATCGAGCCTTGGCGATCGCCCGGGAGCGGTTGGCGGGATGGGGCGATCGGGTGGAGTTTGTACGCAGCAACTTTGCGGAATTCGATCCGGGCGATCGGCGTTTTGACGGGGTTTTGGCGGATTTGGGCGTGAGTTCCATGCAGTTCGATCGGCCCGATCGCGGCTTCAGCTTTCGAGCCGATGGGCCCCTCGACATGCGGATGGACGATCGGTTGGCCGAGTCCGCCGCCGATGTGGTCAATACCTGGGATGAGGTAGACCTGGCCAACGCGATTTATACCTATGGCGAAGAACGGTTGTCGCGGCGGATTGCCCGGGCGATCGTGGAGCGCCGCCAGCGCCAGCCCCTAGCCACCACCCTTGATCTGGCGGATACGATTTCCCGCTGCGTGCCCGGCAAATATCGCCACGGGCGGATTCACCCGGCCACGCGCACGTTCCAAGCCCTGCGGATTGTGGTTAACCAAGAATTGCAGGTGCTGGAAACCCTGATCGATCGCGCTCCCCACTGGCTCGCACCCGGCGGCCGCCTCGCGATTATCAGTTTCCATAGCCTGGAAGATCGGATCGTCAAGCACCGGCTCAAGGCCTGCGAGGTGCTGCAAGTGCTCACCAAAAAGCCGATTATCCCCAGCGACCCCGAGACCCAGACCAATCCCCGCGCCCGATCGGCCAAACTCCGCATCGCCCAACGCCGCCCGATCGCCCCGGATGCCTAGCTCTGATCGTTTTGATCGTGATCATTGGCATCATGGGCCCGAAATCATTTCCTGAAACCAGCCCGATCGGGCGATCGGGTCGTGGTGGAATTCAGTCGCCATCAAACCGTCGTAGGCGTTCGGGAAAGGATAGACTGAATGGTGGTTAGGGGTTCAGGATTCAAGATTTCCAGTCAGGGATTCCATGGCATCAGCTAGGCTAGGGTAGGGCAACAACCCATCCGCCTAATCCCCTCGATCGATCCAGACAGGTTCGCGTTGTCTGAGGCTCCCAACCGTTGGAAGCAGTAGCCATCGCCAATTCCTAGACCGATCGACCGGATCCCAGTCCGTGCGACCGAAATGGAAAGTAGCCGACCTGAGCGATCGGCCGGACGGTGAAGCCAATGCCACCCCATCGATCGCCCCTGGGCAATTCTTTACCTTGTCCGCGTGACGCATGGTTCAAGCCCCAGGAACCCAAGCCCCAGTGACCCAAGCCAAAATTGTGGAAACCGCGTTCTGGGTCGCCAGGTGCAGCCAACCTCGTCGCCTGCGGCGGAAAAATGTTCACACCCTCGCTAACCCTGTCGAGCAGTGCAAGTGGAGCACGCGATGAACCTAGTCGTCGAAACCACACCAAGAGTGGAAGCAAAACTCAAATTGATGGTGGTTGATGACGAACCGGATAACCTCGATTTGTTGTATCGAACCTTCCGTCGTGACTTCGCGGTTTATAAGGCCGACAGTGGTTTCCATGCGTTGGAAGTGCTCGATCGCGACGGGGAAATGGCCGTGATCGTCTCAGACCAACGGATGCCGGGTATGAACGGCACGGAATTCTTGAGCAAAACGGTCGATCGCTTCCCCGACACCATTCGGATCATCCTCACCGGCTACACCGATGTTGAAGATCTTGTCGGTGCGATCAACTCCGGAAAAGTCTTTCGATATCTCACCAAGCCCTGGAGTCCCGACGAACTCAAAACCGTCGTCAACCAAGCCGCCGAAACCTACCGCGTCGTCAAACGTCGCACCAACGAGCTAAACCGGGCCCTGCGGCGGGAATCCCTGTTTAACGCCATGATGAGCGCAATCCGGGAATCCCTGGATTACGACAGCATGTTGCCGACGATCGCCCAAACCATTACCACCACCCTCTCCGCCCACTGCGCCCTGCTGCAACCGGTCGAAGGCGGGCAAGCCAAGGGCGAAGCACTGCGATATCCCCCCGAAACCGACGGCTGGCAGTTGACCGACAACGATGGAGCCTTGCGCACTCCCGTGCAAGCCGCCCTCGAAACCCTGCAAACCCAGCAAACCCAGTTTTCGGACGAGGCCGGGGCGATCGATGAGCTGCTGATTCCCCTGGTCTACCAGCAAGAATGCCTCGCCCTCCTGTCCCTCGTGCGGCGCGGCAGCCAAGCCTGGCAAGCCGACGAAGTGCAACTGATTGCCGAACTGACCGAACAAGCCGCCCTCGCCCTCTCCCAGGCGCGGTTGTATCAGCGCACCGAAGCCCAAACCCAACAGTTCCGCATGGAACTAGAAGTGGCGCGGCAAGTCCAAGCCGACCTGCTGCGTCAGCATTGGCCAGAGGTTCCCGGCATTCGGGTGCAGGCGGAGTGCCAGGCCGCCCGTGAGGTCGGCGGCGACTTCTTTGAGGTCTTTATCCATCCCCAAGGCGATGTGTGGTTGGCGGTGGGGGATGTGTCGGGCAAGGGTGTGCCAGCGGCCCTTTTTATGGCCAGTTCGATTTCAGTCCTGCGGCAAGAGTTGGCACGGGCGGAATCACCGGAACCCGATGAGGCCATTCGGCGCTTGAACCGAGCGCTGTTTGAAAATTTGTTTAACAGCAATCGATTTATTACGATTTCCCTGGCGCGTTACACTCCCAGCACGAATCGCTTAGCCTACGCTAATGCGGGGCATGTGTATCCGGTGGTGTGGTCGCCGCGGGCTGCCCACGGAACTGGCACGGGGGACGCAGGTTCGGGCGGGGTGGAGCCGTTGTATCTCAAGGCTCGGGGAGTGCCGCTGGGCATCTTGCCCGAGTGGAAGGGAACCGGGGGCGAGCGGGTCTTGGAGCCGGGGGAAGCTCTGTTAATGGCCAGCGATGGGATTACGGAAGCGACGGTGGCGAATGGGAACCTCCTAGGGTCCACCGTCGCGAGTGGCTCCATGTTGCAACAGGAAGGCCTGTGGGAACTGTTGAAACAACAGGGTAGCCCTTTCGATCTCAATCACTTGCTGGCGACCCTGCAACAGGTAGCGCCTGACGAACAAGAAGACGACCAGACTCTACTGCTGCTGGAGGTTCTTTAGACCGATGAGAACTGAAATCCAAGTGCCAAGCAACTTGAAGTTTTTAACGATTGTCGAGCAATGGCTGCTTGGCTCCCTTGAAATTGAGCTAGGCGATCGGGTGGATTGGGCCCGCCAGTCTAACCGCCTACGGTTGGTGTTGGCGGAGGCTTACTCCAATGTGGTGCGCCATGCTCACAAGGATCGACCCCACTTACCGGTGGAGATGTCAGTGGAGGTTCAAGATCGCGAGTTGGCGATCGAGATTTGGGATCGGGGGCAGGGATTTAACCTCGATGGTTATTTACCGCCGGTGCCGGAAGCCAAGCAGGAAAATGGCTATGGCTGGCTGATTTTGAATCGGTTGATGGATCGGGTGGAATACCGACTTCAGGTGGATGGCAAAAATTGCTTAGTCCTGTTGGCGACGCTGCCGCCTCGGGATGAGGGGACGCTGAAGGGGTAGCGGGTTACGGGGCCAAGAAATCTAACGGGTCTAACAGATCCAACGTTGGCAGATCTAAAGTCGATTCTGAAGTCGATCGATGCTTGTGGGGTTTCGCCATAGACTTTTAAAGTCATAGTCGTTATGATTATGACTTAAGCAGGCAAGAACCCAACGCGCAATCTTCGGCCCAATCGGTCGTGGCGAGCGGGGATGGCGATCGCCTCTTGAGTACCCAACTATTGCCCCACCCGTCCTATGGATCTCTCGAATTCCAACACGGCTAAAAATCTGGCGGATGCCTTCGGTGGCGAGTCGATGGCCAACCGCAAGTATCTGTTTTTTGCGGATGTGGCGAAAAAGCTGGGCATGGGCGACCTGGCTAAGCTTTTTCGCGACACGGCGGCCCAAGAGACCGAACACGCCTTTGCCCACTTCCGGCTGCTGCATCCCGAGTTGGTGGTGGAGGATCCGGCCAGCCTGACGGAGGAGCAAAAGAAGGCGATCGCGGCGCGGTGTTTGGAGCTGGCGATCGAGGGCGAAACCTACGAATACCAGACGATGTATCCCAACTTCGCTGCCGAAGCGCAGGCGGATCAGGATGCCGAGGCCGAGCGGGAATTCCAGGAGCAGGCGGATGAGTCGCGGGAGCACGCGGCCACATTCCGCACGGCCGCTCGCAATTTTGGGTTCCTGACTTCGATCGAACATCACCACGCGGATCAATATAGCGAAGCCCTGCGCGGCCTCGATGGGGTGGCTCCGGCGGCGAAGGCGGTAGGCGACAAGTGGATTTGTCGCCAATGCTCGATGATTTACGATCCGGCGATCGGCGATCCGGACTCGGGGATCGCACCGGGCACGGCCTTTGAAGCGATTCCCGATGATTGGCAATGCCCCATTTGCGGCGCGAAGAAGTCGCTGTTTGTGCCCTACGAAGAGGCGATCGCCGCCTAATTGCTAACGGTGATCGCGGCTATTTAGATACTTTGAATAGGGGATTGAATAGGAACGTGCGTTGTGCGTTCCTATTCATGATCTGTCCCTATTTAATCGCAATTAATGCGTGTCACTTGGGGTGGAGTTGTGGTTAATTGCCGATCGCCGCAATGTCGCAATCACCACCACTAACATCGCTATATGAATCGCGATTAAGGGATAGAACGCCTGCTCGATCGCCGTCCAATGGGGTGGTTGATTTTGGAAGCTGATTTCACCGATCTTGCCCCACCAAATCTGTGCCAAGCTGTAGCACTGATTGCCTTGCGTAAAGCCATAGCAATTGCCGGGACTGGTGATGATGGCGAAGACTTGGGCGATGCCGGTGACGATCGCAAAGGACGATCGCACTTGCAGGCGACGGCCCCGATAGCGAGTGGTCAACGCCAGTAATAGGATTAACAAGCCGCCATAAAACGGCAATAAAAAGAATAGATAAACAATCCAGGCCAGCATCGTAAATGAGCTGCCCATAAACAGAATGGTACTGAAGAGTAAATAACCCGAAAATGCTAGCCAAAATTGTCGGAGGGATAGCCAGGGAAGCATGATTAATCGATCGGGGAATCCGCATCTAGGTCATGCATCCAATCCTGAACCAATTGGGCGAGTTCCTCGATCGACAGGGTGCAGGCTTCGGATTGGTCATCCACGGTGTCTTCGATCGTCGCTCGATCGGGTAAGACCTGCAAACAATAGGCATTGCCCAGGCGCTCCCAGTGATCGAGCTGGCCCGATCGCACGGCTTCCAACTTGTCCGCCAGTTCTACCGCCGCCTCGCGCACCCGTTGAATATCCATCGTCAAAAAGGCGATCGCCCGCTTTTGGGCCGCCTGCCGATCGTCCGGTGTCTCTGCTGCGTTTGCGTTCACGGTCAAACTCCAACTCCAATCTCTGGGGCGCATGGCTTGCGGGCAACGGTCGTCGATCGCCCCGCTAGGTCTAGTCTAGCCGCCGCTCCCGATCGGCTTCCCCGGCTCCACGGGAATTCGATCGGAGAATTGGGATGGGGAATTGGTATAAGGTTTTTAAAGAAGAAGACATCGCGATCGAATCGCTCCCAAACTCCCATCCCAACCCACCGCCTGGCCGCCGCCAGCGACCGGACTTGATAGGGTAGATCCTTGGGACTACTAGGGCTATTGAAACCCGCCGTAAGTTATGGATTTGGTTGTACTGCAAACGTGGTTAGATAACGCATCGTTCGCCGTCTTGCTGGTGACGATGCTGCTGTATTGGGTTGGCGCGGCGTTTCCCCAATGGGTCGTGCTGGGATCCCTGGGCACGGCGGGCATGGCGATCGCCAATCTCTGCATGGCGGCCTTGCTCGGGGCGCGCTGGATTGAGGCGGGCTATTTTCCCCTCAGCAATTTGTATGAGTCGCTGTTCTTTTTGGCCTGGGGGATCACGGCGGTGCATCTGTTTGCCGAGCGCAACAGCCGCAGCCGCTGGGTGGGCATCGTGACGGCTCCTGTGGCCATGGGCATTACGGCCTTTGCGGCCCTGACGCTGCCGGATACGATGCAGGCCTCGGAGCCGCTGGTGCCGGCCCTGAAGTCCAACTGGCTGATGATGCATGTGAGCGTGATGATGCTCAGCTATTCGGCGCTGATGGTTGGGTCGTTGCTGGCGATCGCCTTTTTGATTGTGACCAAGGGCCAGAATGTGACCCTGCGCGGCAGCTCCGTGGGTACGGGTAGTTTCCGCGACAAGGTGGCCCGGCTGGCGGTGACTCCGGCGGCGATCGAATCGATCGAACCGCAACCGGCATTCCCGATCGACTCCGAGGGCGGCGTGGCCCTGCTCGATCGTCCGGCGACGGAAACCGCTGCGGCTTTGAATTTGTCGCCCCAACGGTTGACCCTGGCGGACACGCTGGACAACATTAGCTATCGGACGATCGGCTTGGGCTTCCCGCTGCTGACGATCGGGATTATTGCCGGTGGCGTGTGGGCCAACGAGGCTTGGGGATCCTACTGGAGCTGGGATCCAAAGGAAACCTGGGCGTTCATTACGTGGCTGGTGTTTGCGGCCTATTTGCACTCACGGCTGACGAAGGGCTGGCAGGGTCGCAAGCCGGCCGTGCTGGCGGCGTTGGGTTTTGTGGTCGTGTGGGTGTGTTATTTGGGCGTGAACCTGTTGGGTAAGGGCCTGCATTCCTACGGCTGGTTTTTCTAGGGACATCAGGCATGGCCGATCCAAACTTGGATGGCTCTGAGGTGCAGCGGCTGCTCGATCGGGCGGCCGCTTGTCGCGATCGGGGGGATTGGGCCGGGGCGATCGCCCTGGATCGATCGGCGATTTGCCTAGATCCGGTCTCGGCCATGGCCTACGGATCGCTCGCCCAGTCCCTGCGCGGGGCCGATCGGCTCGTGGCCGCCTGTCAGGCCTGGGAACGGTCGATCGAACTGGGGTTTGCCCACGCGAAAACGGAGGCGATCGCCCGCTGGGAATTGGGCCAACTCCGGTGGCGGTTGGGCGAGCACACCGAGGCGATCGGGCAGTTTGTGCAAGTCACGGCCCTGCACCCGACGGTGATTTCGCTGCAAACCTTGGACGATTTGAGCCGCTGGTTGCGCCGCCACGATCGACCCGCCGAAGCCCAGCAGCTCGATCGGTCCTTTTTGAAAGCGCTGGTGCCGGAAGTGCGCCAGTGCATGATTCAGCAGGATTGGGAGTCGGCGGTGCGCTGGTGCTTGCGATCGCTGCAAATCGACCCGGCCGATGACGCGCCCTACAACTTGCTGTTCGATGCGCTGAAGGGCTGGGGCCGGTTGGCGCAGGCGCGGGACTGCTTTTGTCGGTTGATTCCGCCCGAGTTGTTGGCGGAGTTTGTGCCGGAACGGTTGGCGGTGGAGGCGTTGCCCCTGGCCGATGATCCGGCGGCGGGGGTGGCGATTGTGGCGGACTGGCCGGGGCCAGCTCCCTACGAATTGCCGGAGCCGCGATCGATTTTGCCCGATCGCCCCGTGGGGGAGTTTCCGCGCCTGAGTCCCCTGGGCGAGCCGCCGCGCCGGTTGGTGGCGATCGAGGGCGGCCGGGCTTGGGTGGATATTTACAACCGCGTGATGTGGAATCGCGATGGGGCGCTGATCGATGGGTTGGCGATCGGGGTCGATCGCTTAATTGCCGCCTCTGATCGCCTGCCTCCACCGGTCAACATTGATGGAACCGTAGCCGTGATTGCCAAACAACATACGGCGAATTACTTCCATTGGCTGGTGGAATTTTTGCCCCAGGTGGTGGACTTTTTAGACTACTGTGAAAAAACGGGTCAGGCGATCGACTATTGGTATTTTGATGGGCGATCGTTGCCGTTTCAAACCGATAGTTTAGCCGCGTTGGGCATTGCGCCCGATCGGTGTTTATTCAGCGAGCATTTGCCCCATATCCAAGCCGATCGCCTCTGGACGTTTGATGCAGCCAGTCTGATCGAAGGTCGGCAACGGAGTTTGCAACATCTCAGGCATCGGCTGTTACCCCAAGACCGATCGCCCCGCACCCGTCGGTTATATTTAGCCCGATCGCAAAGCCGCCGCGTGATCAATCAAGCCGCGTTGCAACCATTGCTCGATCGCTGGGGCTTTGAAACCGTGCCGGAAGGGCTATCCTTTGCCGAGCAGGTTTCGCTGTTTTCGGAAGCGGCAGTTTTGCTGGGGCCCCACGGTGCGGCGTTTGCGAATTTGGTTTTTTGTGCGCCCGGAACGCAGGTTTTAGAATTTTTTGCCCCGAGTTATATCAGTCATTTCTATTGGCGATTAACGGGCCAACTAGAGATGGATTATTGCTATTTAATTGGCGATGCGGTTGAGTCCCATGCCGATCCGATGTTGCGCAGTTTGAGCCAGTCGATCGGCTTCTATCAAGACTTAAGTATTCCGCCCGAGGTATTAGAAAAAGCCCTGACCGCTTGGCTCGGTTCAGAATTGGGGTGAATGGTGGCGATCGGCGGGATCAATGGGATCGATCAATGGGGTTCAAGACAACGGGGTTGGGCATTGGGCGGGCGATCGCCTACGCTAGCGGTAGCAAGAGCCGATCGCCCATGAGCCGCCCCCCCGAAATCGATCGCGTGATCGAAGCCTTTAAAAATAAGGACTATCGCACCGCCGCCCGCCTGCTGAATCCCCTGCTGACCAGTCAGCCGCGCGATCCCTGGGTGCAGCTTTATGCGGCGCGCTTACACGAGTTGGCGGGTCGGCGGGAGGTGGCCGAGCCGATTTATCGGGAGCTGCTGCGGAACACCACAAACCCCAACCCGAAGATTTTGGCCCAGGCGCGCCAGGGATTGCAGCGGCTCGAAACAGCCGATCGCGATCGACTCCAGTCGGCGATCGCCCAAGCCCGCACAGAAGCCGCGAGCCCCAGCAGCACCAAGGCCGCGACCGGTATTTTAGTGCTGGAGCCGATCGCCCCCGACCAGCGCAAGGCCGCCGCCCAACACTTTGCCCAGATTTTTAATCTCGATCCCTACACGGCGCGGATGCAGTTGCCCAGCCGCGATTGGCGACTGTTCCGCACCGGCATCCTCAGCGAACTGCAAGTGTATGTCGATGCCTTGCGCGCCAGTGATATTCCCTGTTTTTGCGTGAATGAACAGGAAGTCCGAGCGGTAAAAACCTTTGTGGTGAAACACTTTCAGTCCGTCGATCCCCACCCGATCGTCATTTGCGAAAATGATCATCACCAGCTAGGAACCCTCGAACTGCGTTGGGCAGACGTGACGCAGCGAGTGCTGGGAGTCGTACCCGTTGTGGAATCGGTGATTGACCTCAATGCGCGGGGGCAAATTATCCGCCGCGACCACACCCAGGATTTCATCCCGTTGCTAGATTTGCACCTACGCGATCGGGGCTGCATTTTGCGGCTGTGCGAAAGTGCCTACCAGTTCGATCGGGGTGTTGCCTTCGCGCCCATGGGGTTTTCGCCCAATTCCTTTGTCAGCGAGGCCGACGACGGCCGCCCCACTCGCCGCACCCAATGGAATGCGCTCTGTGCCTTTGTGACACAACAGACCGCCACCGCCACGGTATTTGATGGGTTTACGGGCTTTGCGGAAACCGCCCTCGACTATCGCGAACTGCTCGATCGCCTGAATCCGCAAATTCCCGTGCCGCGCCGCGATGCCCGGCCCATGGGCGAAGATGCCGCCTTTGCGCTCTACAGCACCGTTAGTTTTTGCCGCCGATCGCCCTAACTTTCGGGTTCGCCGCTCGGTTCGCCGCTCGACTCGCTTTGAAACCCGCCGCTGCGTTCGGAAAAATCCTCGGGGCGCAAGTTCGCCAAAAAGTCGCGAAAGGCCGCCTGCTCAGCCTCGTCCGCATCCCGATCGACCGGAATCGAGGCATCAGCGATCACCTCTTCCATCACCCAAATCGGGCTATCGGTGCGCAGGGCCAGGGCGATCGCATCGCTGGGGCGCGCGTCAATTTCCTTTTGCACTTCGCCCTGGCGCATGCACAACACTGCATAAAACGTGCCGTCTTGCAGCGAATGCACCACAACCTTTTCGAGCACCATGTCCCAGGCTGCGAGCATATTTGCCATCAGGTCATGGGTCAGGGGGCGCGGCGGTGGGCGATCGTCCAGGGCGCTAATAATCGCCTTCGCTTGGTCGGGGCCGATATAAATGGGAAGTGCTCGGCGATCGGCCGTATCGCGCAGCAGCACGATCGGCGTGCGACTCGCCGCATCCAACGCAATCCCTGCAACCTTCATTTCCACCATAGACCCAGCATCCGTAGCATCCGTGAGCGATCGATTCGTCGTTGCCGCCTTGCTTCATTGCGAATCTAGGTGCATTCATTATCGTGAATTCACCCCCGATCGCCCATCGTCAGTTCGGTTCACAATCCCTCTTGATCAGCGTGCGGCCCTAGCCTTCCCTTCAGTATGCCCTGCCAACTCGCTTGATTACGCGCTCGGAGCCAGCAACGCACCACCTCGCCACACAATCGCCACAAAAATCAGCAGGGGCAAGTCATACTCACCCCTGCTCATTGGTTTAGAACCGATTTAAATGGCTAACGAACAGCGATCGGCGATCGCGCCCGTCAGCCAACCCCAACCTTAGTAACGGCTCAGGTTCGGGCGGTGAACGATGAAGCCCACCGATTGGCACTGTTTGATGTTGTCAAAGCCCACAACGCGGATGTAGCAGTTGCCATATTCCGAACGGCAAGCTTGCACTTCGTTCAGCACTTCTTGCACCGAACGCGCATTGAACAAAGGCAACTTCCACATCGTCCAGTAGTACACCTCGGGGTCAGAGTTCTCGTTGAACTCAACACCGGGGATATAGCCCTGGTCGATCATGTACTGGATCTGCTTCGCGATTTGTTGATCGCTGAGGGGAGGCAAGTAGGAAAAAGTTTCGTAACGACGCTCTTTAGGCAGAGTCTTCATGCCAGTGGTCTCCAAACGGGGCGAAGAAGGATGAGAAACGTCAACAATTCGGCAGCAGCGACGGGAATACGGTTAAGAGATCCGGATTAGGAATCTCCCAGAGCCGATCGTCCCTCTGCCGGGCGATCGCCCAAGAACTGCTCTGATTCCGAGAGCAACCTTGGGTCTTCCGGTAATACAAGCTGAGTTAATCGTTCCAGGTGTTGGCGGCGGAACTGCGCGTTGGACTTATAAACGCCCTCCCGCAGCATTTCCGGCAGGTAATCAGCCACATCGGTGACCAATTGATCCCGCACCGTCATCAACCGAAACGCCAAATCCGGGTCAGCCGCCAGCAAAGTTTGCAGATACGCTTCGCCGTCTTGAATCGTGTTCTCGGCGGAAAAGCGATGCAGCCATAACGCTTTCGGGGGGTTGGTTTCATGCAGTTGCGCGAGGACAGTCCGCATTGCCTGATAGGTCAAATAGCTTTGCAGCGTTTTGGCCGTATTCTTGGCAACTTGCTTGAGATCCATACGCAGCCTCCGCGATCGCCCGTGGTCGTGATTGTTGCCGTTGTAAACACCCGTGATGGTTTGCCATCAAAGTTGTAACAACTGTTTAACAAACGCTAAACATCTTCACAAGTCGATCCTAGGCGATCGCCCATCGGTTGATGACATACCGCCAGACCAACCGATAGGAGCCGACCCACCAACGTCCCTTCAGGTCACTCAGCCCGAAACCTTCATCAGACGGTATCAACCGCCTCGAACTCAAACTTGATTTCCTTCCACAGTTCGAGCGCCACAGCCAGATCGGGAGACCACTTAGCAGCCTCACGCAGGATGTCGCCGCCTTCACGCAGCAGGTTACGGCCTTCGTTACGAGCCTGGACGCAAGCTTCCAGAGCCACGCGGTTTGCCGTTGCACCAGGCGCGTTACCCCAGGGGTGACCCAGCGTACCACCGCCGAATTGCAGCACCGCGTCATCGCCGAAGATGTCAACCAGTGCGGGCATGTGCCACACGTGGATACCGCCCGAAGCCACGGCCATCACGCCCGGCATCGAAGCCCAATCTTGGGTGAAGTAGATACCACGGCTGCGATCTTGCTCAACGTAGTTTTCACGCAGCAAGTCCACGAAGCCCAAGGTGACGGCTTGGTCGCCTTCCAGCTTGCCCACAACCGTACCGGTGTGGATGTGGTCACCACCGGACATCCGCAGGCACTTCGACAGCACGCGGAAGTGGATCCCGTGGTTCTTCTGACGGTCGATTACCGCGTGCATGGCGCGGTGGATGTGCAGCAGCACGCCGTTGTTACGGCACCAGTGCGACAGGGTGGTGTTGGCGGTGAAACCAGCCGTCAAGAAGTCATGCATGATGATGGGCATTTCGAGTTCTTTGGCGTACTCGGCCCGCTTCAGCATTTCTTCACAGGTGGCGGCGGTCACGTTCAGGTAGTGACCCTTGATTTCGCCGGTTTCCGCTTGCGACTTGTGGATGGCATCCGCCACGAACAAGAAGCGATCGCGCCACCGTTGGAACGGCTGCGAGTTGATGTTTTCGTCGTCTTTGGTGAAGTCCAGACCGCCGCGCAGGCACTCATACACCGCACGACCGTAGTTTTTCGCCGACAGACCCAGTTTGGGTTTGATGGTGCAACCCAGCAGGGGACGACCGTATTTGTTAATCCGATCGCGTTCCACTTGGATCCCGTGCGGGGGGCCTTGGAAGGTCTTCAGGTAAGCGACGGGAATTCGCAAGTCTTCCAGACGCAGGGCCTTCAGGGCCTTAAAGCCAAACACGTTACCGACCAACGAGGTCAGCAGGTTGGTAACGGAGCCTTCTTCGAACAGATCCAGCGGATAAGCGATGTAGGCAATGTATTGGTTGTCTTCACCGGGAACCGGCTCGAGGTCATAGCAACGACCCTTGTAGCGATCGAGGTCGGTCAGCAGGTCAGTCCAGACGGTCGTCCAAGTCCCGGTGGAGGACTCAGCGGCCACGGCTGCCCCTGCTTCTTCCGGCGGCACGCCCGGTTGCGGGGTCATGCGGAACGCAGCCAAAATATCAGTATCTTTCGGCGTGTAGTCCGGCGTGTAATAGGTCAGCTTGTAGTCTTTTACGCCAGCGTCGTAGCCAGCTTTTGATTGCGTTTGTGCGTAAGCCATAACGTCCCTTCCTAAGAACTGCTTCGTCGATCGAGGGTCGGCGAAAGGTGCGGGCGATTGGGTGATCGGGATCGTTTTCACAGCAAAATTGCGCGAAGTTCCGCCGAGGAGGACTTCGCACATCGAGAGTGCAGAGCACGATTCGATGGTTTTGACGGTTAGACGAGCGACCAAGCAGCTAGAAATCCGAGAGAAGCAGTTTCTTCAAAGGTGACGGTCGAGACGACACCGCCAACGGGCTGCACTCTCGCGAAGTTGTAGCCGAATTGCCCAAAGAAAATATATCAGGAAAGGTATAGTCACAACTTTGCAAATACTTTGGGATCTTATGAATTTTCGTAATTACCGTTACGATTCGTAGCGCAACGGATCGCAAATGTTGCACTGGGGAGCTGGACTCCGTGGATTGCATGAGTTGAATGCGAAGGCTCGATGTGATCGAAATGTGATCAGGGTCGATCGAGCAATTGTTGCCATTGATTAAGCGCCAGCTCAGTCCAGAGCCAGTTTTGGGACAGGGCGGCCGTCTCAAACCGGCTGCCCGCACTGGATTGGACTTGGTTGCGGTAGCCGATCGCCCGTTGCAGGTGTTCGGCGGCGGGCGGGTCGCCCCGTTGCGATCGCGCTTGGGCCACGAGGCCCAGCCCCGCTTGGGCGGCGATCGGCCCATCACTGCCCAGGGCCGCGCCCTTGGGCGTTGGGGCGAGGTTGATCACTTCGGCGAAGGACTGCTCCGCTTGGTCAAGATCCTGGTTCTGAAAATAGGCAAACCCCAGGGCTAACCGATAGCGCGGATCGTCGGGGGCTTCCCGGGCCGCCAGTTCCCAAAGGCGCTGGGCATCGAAAAAGCTGTAGTCGGGTTGCTGCTGGCGGGCCAGTTGCCAGGTGATGCGCCCCCGCAAAAAGAGTGTCTCGGCGGTGTCTTGGCTGTTGGGCCAGGTTTGCAAAACATCGCGGGCGGTGGCGACGGCGTTGCGGTTGGGAGCCAGCAGGGCTTCGATCGCCTGGAGCGCGATCGGCAGTTGCTTTTGGCGCAGGGCTTGCAGGGCGATCGCCTTGACGGTGTTGGTGTCGGTGGTGGCCCAGTCGTTGGGCGGGACGATCGCGGCGGTGCTGGGGACAACGGGCGGCGGAATGGGGCGCGGACGAGTGCCCGACCACCACAGCCCCCCAATACCCAAGAGGGCCGCTAGCGTGCCCGCGGCGAGCCACGATCGGGGAACGATGGCCCGGCTCGATCGCGCCGTTGACGATGTTGAGGATGAGGAGGCTGATGGTGCTTCGGATACCGAGGCGGGTTGGGCTGAGTCGGCGATCGGGGTCGGCTCGGCCGATCGGCGGCCGGCGGCGGATCCGTTGGCCGCACCGATCGCGGACGGCCGATCGGCCAGCTCCTCTAGGTCGATCGCGAGGGTTTGGTCATCCCATCGATCGTCCGCCAGTTGCTCATCGGCCAAATCCGGTAGGCGCTTCGGTTGGGTCGTCGGGCGATCGGCGGCCTCGTCGCGGGATCGGTTGCTGGTAGGAAGTGGCTCGCTGGTCAGGGCCATGGGCGATCGCGCCGCCGCCGTAGCCACCGATCCCGGCGCAAACAGCAACCCGTCAAAATCCGGATGCAGGTACAAAATCGGCAGCGCCCAATAAAACTGCGCCGAGCCGTAGGTCGAAACCAGCCCCTGACGCATCCGGCTGGTGGCCAAATCCAAGGAATAGTCCGGCCGCAGGTTGCGGTAAAACAACTGCATTAGGGAGATCGCCACGTCGTCGGGAATTTGCTCCGACATGGCCAACACGCCGGGCACGCCGCGCCGCATCAGGGCGGCGGCCAAGGTGTCCGAAATTGCGCCCCGATCGTAAACCGGCGAATCGCTCCCCCGGCATGAATTCAAAAAGGCGAGCCACACGCCATTGTTGACCAGCAACCCGGCCAGATCGTTACCGTCCAGGGATTCCGCCAGACCCGTGCGGCGGTTGACCAGGTGCAAGCTGCCGCCGTCGGGGCCGGGATCGCTGTGGCCCGCGTAATGGAACACGTGGTACTGGCCCTGTTCGAGGGCGTGGGTCAGTTGCTCCCGATCGGGCTGATCCAACACGTCAATATGCATGTGGGCCGTGGCTTGCTGCAACTCCTGGCGCAGGCGATCGACCTCCTGCTCCACGGCCAAGGCGGCTTGATCATCCGGCGCGGCCAAGGCCACCAAAATCCGCAGGGAATCCGACTGGCGCGGGGCCAATCGTCGCGCATCGAAACTGCCCGATCGCCCAAATTGCGATCGATAGCGCGAAAAGGTAATGTCCGTACCCGTGGTCAGCAGCCGGCCATCGCCGTAGAGCGCCTCCCAGGGAAGCTGCAACAGCCGATCGCCCCGCAAGCCCAGCCGCAGATGCAGGGCCGCATCTTGACTGTCCGCCACGCTTTGGGCCGAAATCCACCGATCGCGAATCGATCCCTGAAACAAGGCGCTGTAGAGCTGCTCGCCCAGGGCCACCAAACTGGCCAACCGCTCATCCGTCGCCGGTTCCGTCCGAAACAAATCCCACAGGGGATCCGCCATCAGCCGCTCCGCCTGCACGAGCCATTCCTCGATCGGCCAAATCGCCTGCTCCTCCGCCAACATCACCCCCTTGGGCGCGCGCTCCGTGCGAATCAACACCCGATCGTCCCCCGCGAGGGGCGTAATCGACAGGTGAAACTCCAGCACAGATTTGGCGATCGCGGAGGCAGGCATAGGATTTACGGCATGGGGGTCAGGGGGCGGCTCGGGCGAGGCGGATGGCGGGTTGGACGCAGGGCTAAATCGAGTGCTGAATCAAGGGCTGAATCGGAAAGGCTGGTCAGAACCACGGGATAGCGCAACGGAGGGCGCGTCATAGTCTGGGGGCGATCGAGCAAGCCATGCACAATTTTTCGCCCAACGATCCGGAATACCCGCAAGGTTTCGTGAAAGGAAAAAACAGGTAGATGCACCCTGACGATATCTCAGCTCCTAGCCATTGGCGGGGAGCTTTTTTTTGGCCGTTGCTCTGGGGCACGATCGCCCAACCTGGCTCCAGCGAGATCGGACACGATCGACCGCGATCGGCCGGCCGCTAGCCGCCGCCGACAATGGTGACAATTTCCAGCCGATCGCCCGCTTGCAGTTGGGTTGCGTCCCAAAACTGCCGGTGCAAGATTTCGCCGTTATATTCCACCGCCACCAGTCGGGGATTTAACCCCAATTGTGTCAAAAAATCCGGTAGCCGCGTCTCGATCGGGCAAGTGCGCGGTTCGCCGTTGACCTGAAGGGCGATCGACTCTGTGGGGCGATCGCCAACCGATTCCGACATCTCCGACATCTTCGGCATATCCGACATAGGTGCTCTAAAAAATCTCAGTTTCCCTTGAATCCCATCCCGATCGCCCATCACTTGGCCTAGGCCGCATGGAGTTGCGAGAGCAGGTATTGCGTCACGAGTTTAGGCTGTTCTGCCTGCATCAGGGCGCGGACGATCGCCACCCGATCGGCCCCCGCACTCAGCACCGCCGGCAGGTTGTTGGTGTCGATGCCCCCGATCGCAAACCATGGAATCGGCGATTTTTCCGCCGCAAAGGCCACGTAGTCCAGCCCCGCCGCCGCTTTCCCGGCCTTTGTCGGGGTTTCATACACGGGGCCCACGCCGATGTAGTCCGCCCCGCCCCGAATCGCCCGCTCCATTTCCGCCGGGTTCGTGGTCGAGCAGCCCAGGATCAAGTCGGGCCCGAGAATGTGCCGCGCCGCTTCCAGGGGAAAATCCTGCTGACCCAGGTGCACGCCGTCGGCTCCCACCGCGATCGCCACATCGATCCGATCGTTCACCAAAAACAGCGCGCCGTATTGGTGGCACAGGTCGCACAGTCGCTGAGAATTCGCAAACCGCACCCCGTCATCGGCCTCCTTGTCGCGATATTGCACCAGGGGCAGGCCGCCCTTGAGCGCTTCTTCCACCACTTCAAACAAATACTCGTGGGGCGACGTGACCAGGTAGAGCAGGGATTGGGCAAGCTGCTGGTGGCGGTTGCGCGTTTGCAGGCGGCTTTCGAGGGTGTAGGTTTGGTAGCGCAGTTGTTTGCAGGTTTGGGACAACTCGGGCGAAATTAATTTGCCGTACTCTTCCACCGATCGCAGGGCCTCTTGCACGCGGCAGAGGTTGGCTTGCAACACTTGCTGAACGGTCGATCGCTGCTGCTCGTGGGGATGGTTTAAGTCCGTGCCGGGATCATCCGGCGTGTTACGGGCCGATCGCATTTCGTCACTGTGCCAGCGGGCTAGCTCGTGGCGCATGGTCTTGCAAGCTTCGGTCAGCTCGGCGTTTTCGAGGCCAAACCGACACCATTCTTCGACGATTCGCAGGCCCTCGCGGGCCCGATCAAGATTGGCATCCAAAATTCGCAACAGGGCCGATCGGGTCGATCGACCCTGGCCCGCGAGTCCTCCCTGAAGTCCTACCTGATCCGTGCGTTCACTCATGGTTTGCTCCTGGCTACTACTCCTGGCAACTTGGCTCCCGTCGATCGCGCGGGGGCGATCGCTCCCGCCGATGCGTCTAAACCATTTTGAAGTAAATCCTTAAAATCTCAGGGTGAGCACGACCCGTGCTAGCTTGGTTAGACTTTCTGGCAGCACCCGTGCTAGGCGATTGTCCTAGGATTGCGGTTCTGAAGAGTCTAGGGTATTTTCCTAGCTAAACCGCGATCGCCCGATCGGGTCTACACTCCATTCGCTCCAGCCCAAACCACCACACACCTGACCAACCGCGTGAATAGCTAGCAACCTTGAAAGCAAGTGTTTTCTTCGGACAATTCCTATTCGCGCCAGAAGTCTACTATCGAAACGCTGTATATCGGTCGTAAACAATGGAACCCGAACTGCAAAAATCCGACTATGCCGACGCTGGCTCCGTGAGTGCCGAAAAAGGCGGTTCGCTAGCCCCGGCCAGCGGCAGTAGCGAAGAAGCAAGCAATGCTGAATTTCAGCAAATTCTCGACCAAGTGTCTGACTTTCTAGCCAAGTTGCCGGAATACATCGGCAAGTTCTATGGCGAGTATCGTCAGCCCGTCGTTACCGTCGCGCTGATTGTCTTTGCGCTGATTTCAGTCAAGATCCTGTTGGCCCTGTTGGGTGCGATTAATGAGATCCCGCTGTTGTCGCCGACCTTTGAACTGATTGGTGCAACCTACACGGGTTGGTTCATTTACCGCTACCTGCTGCGGGCTGAAAATCGTCAGGAACTTTCCAGCAAGGTTTCGACGCTGAAAGGCCAGGTTTTGGGTCAAAAATAGTGCGTTTTTGGCGGCTGGAGGTTGAGCGATCTCCGGTTCGGCGTGCTGAGGGATGGCCGTTGGCCGCCGCCTAGGGGGTGGACGATCGAGCCGATCGGCTGTCGATCGTCCACCACTGTTACCAAGACCGATCAAAAGGGGCAGTTCCGTGTGGTGCTGTCCCTTTTTGGCGTTTGCGGTTGGGATCGGGGCGAGTATCCCTAGGCCCTAAGCCCACGGTGGGGAGGTGGGTTGGGCCGGGTCAGCGAGTCCCGATCGGGAAGTCCAGCGCCGATCGCCCTGGACAAGGGTATGGCATTCCCAGGCGCGATCGGGTTGGGGGTGGTCGGTTCGATAGTGACCACCGCGACTTTCGGTGCGAAAGAGGGCGCTTTCGAGCAGAGGGCCGGCTACGTCGAGCAGGTTGCGGGTTTCAACCCATTGGTGAATGCTGTCGATCGCGGCGGGGCTGTCGATGTCACAGGTATCGCCTGGTTGGAGCTGGGTCAGCAGTTGTTGGATTGGCAACTGTCGCAGGGTGGCGTGGGCAGCTTGGAGCTGGGCGATCGCCTCTTGCAGGATCGGGGCATCACGGCAAATACCGGCGGCGTTCCAAACGAGCTTGGGCAGGTTGTTGCGCCAATAGGCCAGGTCGGGGGAGGGATCGAGCGCGATCGCGGGCAGGTTGATGGGGCGATCGGGCGGCAACGACGGGCGATCGGCTACGGTCAAATTTTGGAATTGGGCCCCAAACACGATGCATTCCAGCAGCGAATTGCTGGCCAGGCGGTTGGCTCCGTGAACTCCGGTGCTGGCGGTTTCGCCCACGGCGTAGAGTCCGGCGATCGAGGTTTGGTTGGTGCGATCGGTCGCAATGCCACCCATCCAATAGTGGGCGGCGGGTGACACGGGGATCGGCTCCTTCAGCGGGTCAATGCCCCAGTCTTGGCAGGCTTTCAGAATATTGGGAAAGCGGTGCAGAATCCGATCGACGGGGATCGGTTGCAGATCCAGCCAGACCCGATCGCCCCCCTGGGCCTGGAGGTGGGAATAGATTGCCCGACTGACCGCATCACGCGGGGCCAGCTCCCCAGCTTCGTGGAAATCAAAGGCAAAGCGCCGCCCCGTCGCGTCCACCAGATGCGCGCCCTCGCCCCGGACGGCTTCGCTGATCAAAAAATGCGGCGCGCCGGGCACATCCAGCGCCGTGGGGTGAAATTGCACAAATTCCAGATCGCGCAATATGGCTCCGGCTCGGTAGGCCATGGCCACGCCGTCGCCGGTACTGACGCTGGGATTGGTGGTGTGGGCAAAGACCTGGCCGCCGCCACCCGTGGCTAAAATCGTGGCTCCAGCGGATAGCCAGCGTAGTTGGCCCCCCTGCAAACAGGAAATCCCAAGACAGCGCCGACGATCGCCCGCGAGCCACAGATCGATCGCCAAGGTTTCCGACAAAACCGTCACATTCGATCGCTCCAGCACCCGCGCCACCAACGCACTGACCACGGCCCGCCCGGTGGCATCGGCCGCATGGAGCACCCGTCGCCGGGAGTGGGCCGCCTCAAGGGTGACGGCCAAATGGCCATCGTCGCGATCGAACGCCACCCCCAGCTCCACCAACCGCGCCACGCAGGCCGGTGCTTCCTCCACCAAAAATTCCACCGCCGCCCGATCGCACAGGCCCGCCCCCGCCGCCAGCGTATCCGCCACATGCAGGGCCGCCGAATCGTCGGGAGCCGTCACCGCCGCCAATCCCCCCTGAGCCCAGTCGCTGGCCGATCGTGAGACCGTGGCTTTCGTCACCACCGCCACCGACAGGGATCCCGGCAAGCAGAGCGCTGAGTAGAGACCCGCCGCCCCACAGCCCACAACGATCACATCAAAATGCTCAACGGCTGAGCGATCGTGGGTTGCAAGGGGCAAAGAATCAGTCATAGGAGCCGTGCTTCTGGGGGGATAAATCAGGCGTTGGGGCAATATTCGGGAAGTCACTGTTTGCCAGCGCTTGGATCGAAAGAGGCCCGGGCGGGCGCACTGCGGTGCGCCCCTACCGAAAATGCGTTTGATCGCGATTCTAGATTGGATCGCAATTCTGAAGGTGTCTCATTTTGGGCGGTTTTGCCCGAACGCTAAAACCGCTGTATCAGCCCAACTTGTCTAAATGTTGGACAACTTTAGAAAACCGTTGGCAATCTTTTGGCCAAAATTTGAACAAATTTGAACAAATTTTAGGAACTAGACAAATTTAGGAACTAGGTATAACACAGGATGCTTAAGCAAAAGGCGATCGCGCTGACTCGGAATGATCCGCTGCGCGATCGCCTTCTAACGGTAATCAAGTGGCTAGCTGTGAGTAAATTCGGACGGTGAAATCCTGCCAAAGTTGCTTTGCTAATGTTGCCCCAGTCTCCCAACGGAACCTTAACAAATGCCATTTTGGGGACTTCACCCGTTACTCATTGGCTCGCAACTTGAGAGAATTGAGATGTTGATGCTTGAACCCATTTTGAGTCGAACAAACTTGATTCAAACCCAAGAATCGAATAGACGGCAAGATCCTGAAATCGTCTCAACTAGCGACGGTGATCCCTCACTCCAACTTGGAATTAGGGATAAAAAACCGTGGGTCAGGGGTTATTTGTAAACGCCATCATTGATTCGGTGATCCCCTTCGTTAAAGATGGGATCGGTTTCCGTGACGGTGAACGTACCGGCATCCAAATACTTCTGTAATAGGCTCTTTTGCCGATCGGTCAAACCTTCAATGTTCAGCACATCTTCCGGTGCAGCGTAGGGCGCATTGGCGATCACTTTTTGGGCCAAGGTCGGGTATAGCCCCCGATACGCTTTGAAGTTGCTGATATTGGTATTGTTCAAATCAATTTTTTTGCCAAATTCCGTTGCTAATTTGGCATCAGCGCTATTCAGCATCGCATCAGCCAAGGCAGCCTGAGGATAGCCCGCACCAATCCACGTCAGAGCGACCAAGGCGACCGCAAATACCAGGCGAAAAAACCGTTTCATACGAACCGGTACCTCCTTACAAGACACAGCAAATCATGGCAGAGTCACCAACGCGATCGTGCATTCTCGATGGTTGCCGACGAGGGCATCGAGACTGGGCAAACGGTCGCTGCCGGTGAAAAACTCGAATAATATCACCAGTATCTCAAGTTTCGAGCCACGTGCAACCAGGCTGATGGAAACGCCATCACCCCATCGCATCGCCACTCATCCACAGACAAACGGGCGAAAGCAAGTCGCAAGCTGAACGCTAATTGTTGCATAGATTCGGGTACGCGATCGCGCTGGCTTGCCCCCCCGGGATCAGGGCCCGACTGCCGACCAATCCCGCAGCAGCCCCTTGGCGACCGATCGACGACCCGTTGGGGTATTGGGGCTTGGCAGACCCGACCGATCGGCGATGTCGATCAGTGGTTTCGATCCGCGATCGGTCAGATGCAACACTAGCGCCATTCCCCAACCGGCCCAATCTTCGGCCCCGGCTAGACCATGGCCTCCGTTTTGATTTCAGTTTTCAGCTTGGCTTCTCCGGCCAGGAATTCCGCGACTTGCTCCTCAATTTCCGATCGCACAATGTCTCGATATTCCAGGAAGTGCTCAATCTGCGCGCAAACGGCCAAATAGCTGCTTACGCCTCCCGGATTGTGTTGCCACATATTCCACAAATTGCGCCAAAATTGCCAGCGCGTTTTGCGCAGGAATCCCTGTCGCCAGCAAATCGTTAAAAAGGCGCGAATCGTGACCCAATTGATCGGTTTCTTGGCTCCCTTGCCTTTTTTGGGATAGGTGGCTTCGCCCAAAATTCGATAGTGGCGGTAGGCCCGATCGAGAAATCGCTCGGGGTCGTATAGCTCATGGAAGGCCTCGACATACTCACGGGCGATCGCCTCCAGCGGTCGCGTCGGCACAAAATTCATCAACGTGGTTTGGTTGATATTCGCCGACTTGCTCCGCAACCGCCCCTCGCGCTCCAACCGATGCCACAGCGCCGTATCGGGCAAGGCTTGCAGCATACTGAACAACGCCGTGGGAATTGACGTTTTCTCGACAAACTGCACAATGCGGTTGCCCGCGCCCGCCTTTTCGCCATCAAACCCAATGATGAACCCTGCCATCACCCGCAGGCCCGATCGCGTGATTGCCAGCACCGCTTCACTCAGAGAATCTCGAGTATTTTGGTGCTTTTGCGTCAGGGTCAAGCTCTCTTCATCGGGGGTTTCAATCCCCAAAAACACCGCCCCAAAATTGCACTGAACCATCATATCCATCAGTTCTTGATCTTGCGCCAAGTCCACCGAAGCCTCGGTCGCAAACGAGAACGGATAGTGATGGTCAACCATCCAAGGTTTTAGCTCTTGCAAAAAGAGTTTGACGTTACGTTTATTGCCAATAAAGTTGTCATCAACCATGAAAATGCTGCGTCGCCAGCCTAACTCGTAGAGATAATCGAGTTCCTTCAGCAACTGGCTGGGCGATTTGGTGCGGGGTTTGCGCCCGTAGAGCACAATGATGTCGCAGAATTCGCATTGAAATGGACAGCCCCGCGAGAACTGAACCGACATCTCCGCATAGGCATCAAACTCCAGCAAATCAAACCGAGGAATTGGGGTTCCGGTCACATCGGGCTTGACCCCATCGGCTCGAAAAATTCCGGTTTTCTCACCCCGCTCGATCGCTTCAATGAACAACGGCAGCGTAATTTCACCCTCGTCCAAAATCAGATAATCAGCCCCCACGTCGGTGACTTCCTGGGGCAAGGCTGTGGCGTAGGGGCCACCGACGGCCACCCGTTTTCCACGGCGTTTTGCCTCCTGAATTCGGGCTAATAAATCATCCTTTTGGACAATCATCGCCGACAGAATCACCAGTTCGGCCCAGTCCCACTCGGCCTCTGTCACATCGCGAATGTTGCAATCGACGAGCTTAAAGTTCCAGGTTTGGGGCAAGATTGCGGCGACGGTGACGAGGCCGAGGGGCGGCAGCATGGCCTTGCGATCGAGCAGCGCCAGGGTTTTCTCAAACGACCAAAAACTCTTAGGAAACAACGGGTATAGAAGCAGAACGTTCATAAAAACTCCGAGGACAATCAGTGCCTCATGGGGTGACGTTTGGAAATTTCACTGAGCGTTTGCTGAGGCCGAAAACGCAACGGGTCTAATAACAGATTTCTGCTAATGATGGCACTAAATGTGGCTACCTTGCGGGTTAAGCCACTCCACTATAGCAAGGCTCAGGGCCAGAACGAGCCACAGACCGGTTGAGATTTCATATCCAATCTGCACCCGATTCACAGATTACGGCGCTGCTGCCAGATTCCAGGCAAGGGGCTGAAGCCCCTTCTTTAGCGGTAGCTTCGCCAATCAAAGTTGGTGCTCCACGGTCAGCTTTTGCATCAGGTTACACGAGTCGGAATAACCCCAACCTCTCAGGGACTGACTGAGTTTGATGATCAGGAATTCGAGTATTGATGATTGATCAATAGCGACTAATCAATGTAGTGAATATTACAAATTTTTGATCAAGGAAGCAGGCTCGATCGGCCGGTCACGATTCCGCCGATTGAGCATAATTGTCTAAGAACCGCTCCAAATCTTCATAGGTGGAAGCATAGGCGATGCTTTCCGTGTCATAGCCCTTTAAATTGACTTGGTATTCTCGAAAAACCTGGCAAGCGGAATTATCCAGCGCACAGAGATATTGATAGGTTGTTTTGCCAATGGCCACATCAAGTTTGAGTTCCTTAGTGCAGGATTCTAGTCGAAATGCCGCGTTGACCGTATCCCCGAGGGCGGTGTAGTCGGGGCGATCGCTGCTGCCCGTGTTGCCCACCATCGCATAGCCGGTGTTGGCCCCAGTCCCAATCCGCAGCGGGAAGGGTAGCGGGTAGTGCAAATGCAGATCGCGGGTCATTTTTTGGAGGGCATTGACCGCCTTGAAAATCTGCAACACTTCGCGTGGACTCACTTCCTGCTCGCCGTGAATCCACACGGCCATCACCGCGTCGCCAATATATTTATCCACCCAACTGCCGGACTCGCGAATAATGTTGCCGGCTTGGCGGAACCAGGTGCCGATCGCCTCGGACAGCACCTTCTCATCGGTTTGGCGGGTTAGCCCAGTGAAGTTGCGAATATCCGCCACCAAAATCGTGATCAGGCGGCGCACGTGCAGCGTCGCCGTCACCGAAAATTCAAAACTGTCACTGACGCTGTATTCCCGATCGTGGGACGGGGCATAGAAGTCGAGTTCTGTTTGGCCAAACGTTAGCCGATCGCCACTTTGCAGAGTCACCGGAATGCTGACCCGGCGACCGTTGACGAAAGATCCATTGCGGCTGCCCAGATCGATCAGATAAAACGCACCATCTTCCATGCACTGCAACATGGCATGGTTGCGCGAAATCCAAGGATCACCCAGCACAAAGTCATTGTCTGGGCTGCGGCCGACCGTCCAACAGGCGCTACCCACCAAGGGCAAGTAACGGCTACCGGACTCGGTTCTTAAAATTAAATGCGGACAGGGCTGGAGCGTAACCACGCGCGCACAAATGAAAGTCCTGGAGGGACTACGATGTTATTTTAGTCCGGCACACTATACGCCACTAATGATTGACGCTCAGCACAATGCTAGCTAATTGATCGGATTTGCGGCTCGTCGGCCTCAAGCAAGGTGCCTGTAAATGGGGCTGTAGGGCAGGATTACGGTGGCCCATGAGCGCCGATCGCTCTTGCCGCGATCACTCCCACAGCGATGACGTTTAGGTCAATTTAGGCCAATAGTGCACTCAGCCAGAATAGACCATCCACGAAGAGAGTGCCCAGCAGCGCGGCGCTAAACACCATCCAGCCCGCATCGTGCGATCGCCGGGCCCACCAGCCCGTGCCCAGACCGGCAATCAGTAAAATGCCCGCCAAGAGCGCGGCCAAACTAAGGCCCATGGGGGTGTGCACTTTAGCCAGAGCGGTATGGAGAATCGGCGCGACGGTGTGCAGATCGGCGCTCTCGGCGTTGATGGCTGCTTTCCAGCAGGGCATGAGATCCACGCAGTAAAAGTAGCCGTCGGTGATCGCCGTGCCGAGGAGCGATCCGAGATAAAACAGACTGCCGATGCGACCCCAGGACGATCGCACGGCAATCAGGGCGAGGGGCAGGGCGATCGCTTCCATGGGCAAGTGCACCGTCGGCTCCCAACGCAGCCAGCCCCAATACAGCGATCCGGCCAACCAACTCCAGCTAAACCCAATCAGCAAGTCGCCCCAGGGTCGCCACTTGGGCGAATCGAGCCACTGGGCCCCCAGGATGCTCCACAGCAGGGTCAAGGCGGTGCAAAGGATCGGCAACGATCGCACCAGCGGCGCTTCGATAAACACCGGTCCCGACACCAGGAAGATGCCCGCTACAAACATCCATCCCAGCGACACGGGCGATCGATCATCATCCTGACGGGTAGCGTCCTGACTGGCATCGTCCTGATGGGTGGTGGATCGGTCAGGCGGGGCGATCGCTAGTTCGGCAACCCCTGAATCAACGGCAGGTTTCGCAGAAACGGGGTGAACCGTGGCGGGTAATGGATGAAACGGGGTGATGATGACGCTGGCTGGAGAAGGGGAGACAACCAAAATGAGAAAACCTGCGACTTTGGTTAGGTTTATTAATCACTATCTTCAGTTTTCTTAACATACCACGGGCGCAGATGGCGAGTTAAGTGGTCAATCCTGTGCCTGTCGCCAGACCCGATTAGCGGTATAAGGGCTAAAAGCTGAATTGACGTGAACGTTTAGGGAGACTGCGGTTTCACGGCTTGCGCAAGTCCGTTTCAGTGATATGAAGATGGGGCAAACGCTCAAAACAAGCGCTCAAACAATCTCAAACAATTATGAGTAAACCGATGGAGCAAGGGCGATCGCGGGCGTTGAGGGCGAGGCCGTGGTCGGGGTGGCAATCCCGATGGTGGAGCTGGTTTGGCTTGGGTGGGGTGTTGGCGATCGCGGGTGCAACGGCCGCCCATGCCGCAACTCCCAACGCGCCGCTAGAAGACGGCGTAACATGGCTGGAGGCGATCGGGCTGGGCCTCGTGCAGGGGTTGACGGAGTTTTTGCCGATCAGCAGTACGGCGCACCTAAAAGTGGTTCCCGTGGTGTTGGGGTGGGGCGATCCCGGCGTGGCCTACACGGCCGTGATTCAACTGGGAAGCATCGCGGCGGTGTTGACCTATTTTTGGCGCGATTTAACGGATATTTTGAGCGGCTCGGTTCAGGCGATCGCCCGCAAAGACTGGGACGATCGTCAATTTCGGATTGCCCTGGGGATTGCCTTGGGAACCTTGCCGATCGTGATTGGCGGCTTGGCGATTAAAAAATTCATCCCGGATTTTGATAATTCCCCGCTGCGGAGTTTGGGGGCGATCGCGATCGCCTCGATTGTCATGGCCCTGTTGCTCGGTTTCGCCGAAATCAGCGGCAGCCGCCACCGCCACTATAACGCCCTCGGCATGAATGATGGTTTGGTGTTAGGCACGGCCCAGGCCCTGGCGCTGATTCCCGGGGTGTCGCGATCGGGATCCACCCTCACGGCGGGGTTATTTTCCGGGATCGATCGGGCCGCCGCCGCCCGCTTTTCCTTTCTGCTGGGCATTCCCGCAATCACCCTGGCGGGGCTGGTCGAACTCTTGGGCGTGGTGCAGGACGGCTTGCCCTCCGGTGCTTGGTTTTCGCTGATTTTGGGCGTGATTGTGTCAGCGGTGTCGTCCTATGCGGCGATCGCCTGGCTGCTGAAATTTTTGCAAACCCAAAACACTTGGGTTTTTGTGATCTACCGGTTGCTGTTTGGGGTGTCGATCCTCAGCGCGATCGGCCTCGGTTGGCTGCCCAATCAATAACTGGCATTTTTAGGGTTAGTCCATCAAACAGAAGCCGATTCAAGCAACCAGCGCGGCCTTCGCCGTTTTCAACCGATCGAGCAACGCCAGCGGCAACTGGAAATGATTCAACGCATCGCGCCGCTCCGCCTTCGTGCCGGGATGCGGGCCGTGGTAGTCACTGCCCCCCGTGGCCACGAGGCCATATCGATCGCACCATTCCAGGAGCCGCCGTTGCTCCGTCAGGCTGTGGTTGGGATGATAAACCTCTAGACCCATCAGCCCCGCTGACACCAATTTCGGCAGGGTGTCTTCCACGTTGCCACCCCGAAACAGGTAAGGATGGGCCCACACGGGCACGGCTCCGGCGTTCAGCAGCAGGGCCATGCCCTCTTCGATCGAGAATTTGTCGTACTGCACATAGGCCGGGCGATCGTCCCCCAAAAACCGCGTAAAGGCTTCCTGGGCGGAGGTGACATGGCCCGCCGCCACGAGGGCTTGGGCAATGTGTGGCCGACCGGGGGCCATGTTGCTCGGCAGCGTGGGCAAGTCGATCGGGTAGCCCAGTTCCGCCAGTTTTTCGGCCATGCGCCGGGCCCGATCGCGCCGCCCCGCCAAACGAATCGCCAGGGGGCCATCAATCTGCGCCCGATCGGGATAGAACCCCAAAATATGCAGCGATCGCCCGTTGTGAACCACACTCAACTCCAGCCCCGGCACGATTTCCAACTGGTCGCCCGCCGCCGCGATCGCCTCATCCCACCCCGCGCAAGTGTCGTGATCGGTAATCGCCAGCGCCCGCACCCCCGCCGCGATCGCCGCCGCCACTAACTCCGTCGGCGTGAGGGTTCCATCAGAAAACGTCGTATGACAATGCAATTCCAACACGATTGGGTCTCCTGGCCGGTGTGGGGGCAAACGCGGGTTAACAACGCGGATTACTACGGATGATTCGGAATCAATGGGAAATGAGATGGCGAAACGGGGAAACGGAGTCTAGCGCGGCCAATCCGGCGATCGGTCACAGCCCTGGAATCAGTCACAGCCCTGGAACAGGAGTGATCGAGCGATCAAATTCGTAGCAATTGCGAAAGGGATTACGGGCTGTCATCAAATACCCAGAACCCTGATTCTTGCGTTGCCGGATCGTGGGGGGCAAGGGGCTGGAGCATCTTGTCTGGGGCGGTTGAGTTGGGAAAATTCGTCGTTTCAGCTTCAATCCCACTTCATTTGATGACACGCCCTACGAACCTCTCTTGTTTACAAATCTTCATGCAACTAATCATCCAGCGGTCGCCCACCCTATTTTGACAAATCGCCAACTTTCCCAGGGGCGATCAAGCCAAATCTAGCCCCGAGCAAACAGGCAAATGCGCTAGCGCCCTAGGTTTGCAGCGGTTGCCCATCGTGGTGAATGGGGTCTTGCCACGTTCCCGATCGCCCCCATCGTCGAGCAATTTGCTTGAAAGTTTTGCCGTTAAAAAACTTTGGTAGAGTGGAAACGATATTCCGATACTCTCGATATTATGAGCGTAGTTAGCCAAGTCATTCTGAAAGCCGATGATGAGCTTCGCTACCCTAGCAGTGGCGAGCTTAAGAGCATCTCGGAATTTTTAAAAACCGGTGAGCAGCGGATTCGCATCGCCCAAACCCTGGCCGACAGCGAAAAAAAGATTGTGCAAGAAGCCAGCCGCCAACTGTGGCAGCGTCGCCCGGACTTTATTGCGCCCGGTGGCAATGCCTACGGTCAGCGTGAGCGGAACCAGTGCCTGCGGGACTACGGCTGGTATCTGCGCCTTGTGACTTACGGGGTGCTGGCGGGTGACAAGGAGCCGATCGAAACCATCGGTCTGGTCGGCGCGCGCGAAATGTACAACTCCCTCGGTGTGCCGGTTCCGGGCATGGTGGAAGCGGTGCGTTGTCTGAGGGATGCCTCCTTGGGTCTGTTGACGGCCGAAGACGCAGCGGCGGCTGAACCCTATTTTGACTACATCATTCAGGGCATGGCTTCATAGGTTAATTAGCTGATTATTGGCTGATTAACTGATGAGCTGATTGGCCGATTGGCTGATTGGCCGATTGATCGATGTCCGATCGATCGTTGGTTGCGATTACCCGTCGGGGCGATCGACGTTTGTAAGGGAAAAGAAGCAAGAAATCTGGTTTGCGTTCGAGGTCGTTGCGGAGCGATCGCGATCGGCACAGGCTGAAATCGCAGGGGTAGAGATGTGGGCTGCGTCTCTACCCTTTTGCGCGTTTTGAGGAAGGTCAGGGGCGATCGCCAAGGAGAGAGGGCGATCGCCTGGATCGGTTCGCCCCATTGGCCCCATTGATTTACCCACGCCTGAATTAATTCAATAACAGGTTGTAGAGTCGCTATGGTTTGTGGATTTTTGAACTTGTGCAAACCGGCGGGCTTTACCTCCCACGATTGCGTGGCACGGGTGCGACGGCTGACGCGATGCAAGCGCACGGGCCATGGCGGCACGCTCGACCCGGCAGCGATCGGGGTGTTGCCGATCGCCCTGGGGCCGGCCACGCGCTTGCTGCAATTTTTGCCGGGGGCCAAGGCCTACGAAGCGACCGTGCGCCTGGGCATTACCACCACGACGGATGACTTGGAAGGGGAGGTGCTGACGAGTCGATCGCCCGCCGAGTTGGCCGCCGTGACCCTGGAGTCGATCACAGCGGCCCTGCCAGGATTTATTGGCACAATTACGCAAATTCCGCCGAAATATAGCGCCATTCAGGTGGATGGGCAACGGCTCTACGATTTGGCGCGTCAGGGCAAGGCGATCGATGTGCCCGAGCGGCAGGTGCAAGTGGAGGCGATCGAGCTGCGGGCCTGGCGGCCGGGCGAGCAGCCGGAATTGGACTTGGCGATCGTCTGTGGGCCCGGAACCTACATTCGATCGATTGCCCGTGACCTCGGGGAAGTCCTGGGCGTGGGCGGCACGCTGGCCCACCTCAAACGCACCCTGAGCGGCGGGTTCGAGCTGGTGGATAGTCTGACGTTGGAACAATTGGAGCAGGCGATCGCCGACGGGTGGCAGCCGATCGACCCGGCCTTAGCCTTGGCCCATTTGCCGACGGTGGTGCTGGCGGAGGAGCCGGTGCGGCGCTGGTTTTTTGGGCAGGCGATCGCGATCGATCACCGACCCGCCGGCTGGGACTCGACCCCGGTGCTCAAGCAGGAGGCGACGGAGCCGATCGCCCGTGTGCTGGATGAAGCGGGGCGGCTGTTGGGCGTGGGCCATGTGGCGATCGGGGAGACGGGGGCGATCGTGTCGCCGCGTGTGGTGTTGCCCGCCGATGGATGATCGGCGATCGTCGGCCCAGGTTGAGCCGGCGAGTTTAGCCACTAGATCTCTTGCGCGAATCGTCTAGAAACCCTCATCCCCCACCCCCTTCTCCCAAGTTGGGCGAAGGGGAGTCAGAAAGGTTGGGTTACCGCGATCTCGTTTTCGCTGATCAAGTCCCTCTCCCGACTTGGGAGAGGGATTTAGGGTGAGGGTCTGAATTGGTACAAGAGGCCTATTAAAACCAATGCTCAAAAAACGTCAAAACCAATCGTCATCGCTGGTTTGGCGGGCGGTGGCTTGGGCCTGTAACCGATCGCCGATGTGGCCCCAATCGACTTGGGTGGCCGGGCGATCGAGGGCCACTTGGCCGGCTTCGAGCAAAATGCAGCGGGTGGCGATCGGGGCGATCGCCTCAGCGATTGGGGCCGCCATCACCACCGTCACAGCTCCTGCGGGACTAAAGGTCTGGGATTCCAGCCGCGATCGCAGCCAATCGCGCCGCTGCTCGCTCAGACACGATAAGCCATCATCAAATAACCACACGCTGGGTTCCAACAGACTGGCCCGGGCGATCGCAATCCACAGCAGTTCGGCGAACGATAGCTGAAACGATTGGCGGGTGAGCCAAGCACTGGGAATTTCAAACCGATCGATCGCGACGGCCACGGCGGACTGGATTTCGGTAGCCGATCGCCCCGCCAGTTGCAGCGGATAAGCCAAGGCCGTCCCGACGGTGGGAGCCAGCAGCTTGGCTGCCTTGCTCACCCGCGCCACTTGTCGCCGCAGGGCGATCGGGTCGACCGCGCGCACATCCTGCCCCAGGGCCGCTACCCGACCGCCGGCCGGTTCCGCCAGCCGCACCCACCACCGCAACAGCCGATCGCCCCCCGCCCCCAGCAAGGCCACCCGCTCACCAGGATGGATCGCCAGCGTCAGGGGACCCAGGGGCGATCGACCCCCATCGCTAGCCTCCAACAATTCCAAAGCGGGCGATCGGTTGGGGTGATCCGTCATGGCAACGACTACCGATAGGGTGGATTGCAAGTTGATTGCAGGCGATGGTTTACCGTCCAACCCTGCGCGGCGCGATCGAATTCTGAGAAACCCGACGCAAGATGGGGTAAGTTTTCTGTCAGAATAATGGCCAAGAAATATTACAGAACGTTATCAAAATTAGAGAGGGTCGGTGATGGCGTTTTTTCGGCAGTATGTGGCTCCCTTCCTGGTGGTGCTGATCTTCGCAGTGGCGCTGATTGCGGTGAGCGCGCGCATCTTTTTGCCGAACGATTTGGCGGCTCCGGCCCCGATCGGGGCGCTCGATTTTCCCTCGTCGATTGCCCAAGGGACAAACGTCGTGGCTGACCCGCTGCGCACCAATTTGCCGCCGTCCCTGTCGGCCCTGGTCAAGGGGTCTGCGCCGGATCTAGACCTGTCGGCTAGCCTGTAATGTCGGCAACGCTTGTGCCGATCGACCCTTGACCCCTGTGACCGACATTGAGGCGTTGGCCCCATTGCCGCCGGGATGCCGGATTAAGCGCGGCTCACGGGCCGATCGGGCGCGGCTCCGGGTCTGGCTTCAGCAAACCTATCAGGAATTATTGCCCCAACCGCCCTCACTGGAGGCGATCGCGGATTTGGTCGATCGCCTCTGGACAGCCGATGCATTGTTGTGGTGGGTGTTTGCCGCCACGGAGGTGCAACCGATCGCCGGGTTGTGGCTGGGCTGGGCGATCGACCCCCAAACCGGAGCGCGGCAGGCGCAACTGCTGTGGTTGTTTGTCCATCCCACCCACCGACGGCGGGGGATTGCGACGGCCCTGATCCGCCTGGCCGAAGCGGCGGCCCACCAAAGGGGCTGCGATCTCCTGGGCTTGCAGGTGGATGCCCACAACCCAGCGGCGATCGGTCTCTATCAATCCTTGGGGTATGTCACCCGATCGCTCGAATTGGTGAAATCCTTAGATCCATGAGATCCCTGAGGTGCGGGGATTGGCGGCGTGATGGCTTGGGGTGGCCGTGGGCTAGTGGATCCCGCTACGCCGTGATAGAGCGCGCCCAGCCCCCACAGTTGCCAAAACCATCGCATTCGCAGGGCCAACACCAGCAACAAACCCAGCCCGATCGGGATTGATCGTCCCCAAGGGCCCGGGGCTGCCCCGATCGGTGAGGCGGCCCCCGCCAATTCCATATGTAGCCCGATCGCCAGCAACGCGGGAATCGAAGCCAGGTGCAGCGATCGCCAGCGAGTCCCCAGCCACTGCACCGCCCGATCAAAACTCGTCAAGGCCAGCGGAGTCAGCAACCCGATCGCCACCACGCCTGCCCACATCCCCACCTGCTGCACGGGCCGCAAAAAAGTCACCGCAGCCCAATCCCAATCCAGCGAGTGGTCGAGCATATGGCCCACGTGGGCCAGCGCCAGCACCCACGCCCCCACGCCGATCGCCCGTCGGTAGCGCAGGGGGGCGGGCCACAACCGCCCGATCGGCCGTGCAATCAACGCCAAACTGAGCAACCCTAGGGAGCCATAGCCCGTCAAATCATGCATCGCGCTGGTGCGGGCGAGGGTCAGCCCCCCGATCGCGATCGTCACCCAACCCGCGATCCGAAACAGTTGACTGCGCCGATCCTGACTGACGGAGCCGGCCCACAACCCCGTCAACACCATGGTCGGCACGGTTCCCAGCCCAAAGGCCAGCATGGTCAGGCTGCCCCCGATCGCGCTCCCCGTTTCCGCCGCCTTGATTTGCGCCGCATACAAAAATCCGCAGGGAATCAGCCCCCACACCAACCCCACCGCCAGAGGCATCCACCAGCGGGATTGGCCGGCGATCGCCACCATTGTTTTCTCCAGCCGCTCCCGTTGGGGCCCCCGCGCCAACGGATGCCACAGGGGGATCCGGGGTAGCCACTGGGGCCGCACCTGGGCCAAGCCAAACCAAATCAGCAGCAAACCTGTGACAGCGCTCAACCCCTGGCGGAGGGGGCTATCAATGCCGGTCAGTTGCCCACCGGCCACCAGCAGCGATCCGAGGCTACCGATCGCCCCACCCGCGATCGCATAACTGAGGGTACGTCCCAGATTCAGCAGCAGGTGAAACCGCAGAATTGGCCCCCAGGACTGGGCCCGCGTTGGGGCCAAGGGCGATCGCCCAAAGGGGTTGAGCGTTACCTGATTTCCCGACAGGGCAAACGCCACCGCCAATGGCCCGCACATCCCCGCACAATGACCAAAACTGCCTAAAAATCCCAGCGCCCAAATCAGGCCCCAATCGAGCATTTTGCACGATCCCGTTCATCTTGCGTTTCCCGGCCCTGTCCTGTCGATCGCCCCTGTAGGCTGAATGCTAGAGATAGCGACCCGTTGCTTGGATCCGCATGGGCTGCTTCCAGGGATGGCAGTGGACGATCGGGGGAGTAGCCCTGTCAGTATTGTTTTGAGCTTACTAGAAATTTGCCCCATGCCTGCCCAGTGGTACGACGGCCAGCCGTTAGATCAGCGCACCCTTACCCTCGAAGCCACGAATCCGGGGCTGATGTTTGGGGCGACGACATTTACAACCCTGCGCGTGTACGATCGCGACCTCTATGCCCCCATGACCCAGTGGCTGGCCCACCGCGATCGACTCCAAAACACCCGCAGCCAACTGGGGCTGCCCCAGCCCGATTGGGATTGCGTGGAACGCGGGGCATTGACCCTGGCGGCGGAGCACCCGGTGTTGCGGGTGACGTTGTTTCCCGACGGGCGCGAATGGATTTTGGGTCGGGAGTTGCCGCCCAACTTGGCCCATAAACAGGCCCACGGCATTGTGGCCTGGGTGGCCCAGGCGGTGCACTACCGACGGTCGATCGCCACCCACAAAACGGGCAACTATTTTCCCTGTTGGTTGGCGCTGCAAACGGCTCAACAGCAATTTTTGGGACCCGAAGCGGCCGCCGAAGCGATTTTGATCGATGAGGCCGATCGGTGGCTGGAAACCAGTACGGGCAACCTGTGGGGCTTTCGGGATGGGATCTGGTGGACACCGCCCCTAGGGAATTGTTTACCGGGAATCGCCCGATCGCACCTGATTCGCCAACTGCAACGCCACGGCCGGCCCGTGGGGGTCGATCGCCCCTGGACTGCGGATTGGGTCAACGAGTTTGAGGCGATCGCCTACTCCAACAGCGTGATGGAAGTGATTCCGATCCATGCGATTTTGAACGGCCAAACGATTCACCGGTTTGACATTCAGCCCGTGACGCAACTCCAGGCGATCTATCACCCCGAGAACCCAAGCCAAACGGTAATGGCGGAGCCGCCCCTCGCCTAATTTGCGACAGGCTGGGGGCCGCCCTGGCCCCTAGGCGTTGGCCGTGATCAGCACCTCGCCGCGCAGCATCCGCCGGGCCGCATCGAGCAATGCTTCTTCGAGATAGGGCTTGGTGAAGTAGCCCTTTGCGCCCAAGTCCACGGCCATCTTGCGGTGTTTATCCGCACCGCGCGACGTGAGCATGGCCACGGGTAGCTCGTTGAGGGTTTCTTCGGTTTGCAAACGCTGGAGCAGTTGCAGACCGTCCATGCGCGGCATTTCGATGTCGCAGAACACCAAGTCGCAGGGCAGTCCCGATCGCAGTTTTTCCCAGGCTTCTTGGCCGTCGCGGGCTTGCTCCACCTGGTAGCCGGCCTTTTGGAAGGTCATCTTCAGCAGTTCGCGCACCGTAATCGAATCGTCCACGATCAGCACCATCGGATCTTTTTGCTCCGTGGGTGGCTCGACAACGTGGATGTTGTCGGTTTCCCAACGGCCGCTGGTGGCATCGCGCCGAATCCGACCCTTGGCCAAGTCGATCAGTTCCAACACGTCGGCGATCGGCATCACGCGCCCGTCACCCAACACGGTCATCCCCGCAATTCCCAGGGGCTTGGGCACGGGGCCTTCCGGCTGTTTAATCACAATTTCCTGTTCGCCCAGCACCCGATCGACCTCGATCGCAATGAACTCCCCAGCGCTCCGCAAAATCACGATCGCCAGCGAATCATCCTCGGGGCCACCGCCGTAGATATTGCCTCGGCTCAGGTGGCGGTTATATTTCAACAAATCCGGCAGCGGATACAGGGTCAGCATCCGATCGCGCCAGGCAATGCAGCGGCGGCCGTCCTTGTCGAGCTGCACCTCGGAGGGCCGGATATCCGGCGGCGTATCTTCCACCCCGTCCATCGGGAAGGCGATCGTCGCGTGGTCGCTCAAGCAGCGCAACGCCTTACAGATACTCAGGTTCAGCGGCAGGCGAATGTTAAAGGTTGTGCCGCGGCCCAGTTCTGAATCAATGCTGATGCTGCCGCGCAGTTCCTGAATTTTGCGCATCACCACATCCATCCCCACACCGCGCCCGCCAAACTCGTCGGCTTGGTCTTTGGTGCTGAATCCCGGCAGGAACAGGAGTTCGTAGACCTCTTGGCGCACCATGTCGCGGACTTGGGCGGGGGTGATCAATCCTTTTTCGAGGGCCTTTTGCTTGACACGATCGGTATTAATCCCCGCCCCATCGTCCGACAGGGAAATCACCGTTTGGTTGCCCTGATAAAACGCCCGAATCGTCAGCTTGCCCGTGGCGGCCTTCCCGGCGGCGACCCGCACATCCGGTGCTTCGATCCCGTGCACGAGGGCGTTGTTAATCATGTGCGTGATCGGGCTGGACAGTTCCTGGGACAGGAATTCGTCGATCGCCGTGTCCTTGCCTTCGATAATCAGATCCACTTCCTTGCCACAGCGTTCGGACACGGCCCGCACCGCCCGGGGCAGCCGCTCCACCGTGCGGGCAAAGGTCACCATCCGCGATTTGTTCAGGTTTTCCTGAATTTGGGTGGTAATTTGCCGCAGGTTGCGCACCAGTTGATCCGTTTGCTCCACCACGAAATCGATGTCCGAGGCGGACTCACGCACCCGCACAATCAGCTCAATGATTTCCTGGGATTGGGTGTGGAAGGGCGTGAACCGATCGAGTTCCAGTTCGCCCAGGCCCATCCGCCCCCCGTGGGTGTCGGAGTCGCTGCCGTGGTGGCTGTCGGAACCACCGCCCATGCCACTCATGCCCCCCGGCCGGCGACCCGAGAGCAAGGACATTTCCAGGAGCGATCGCTCGTAAAAGTCCTGCATCCGCTGGCCCACGTCGCCCAACTGCTGCACCCGTTGGGTCAGATTTTCCAAGGACTGGCGCAGGCGCTCTTGGCCCTGCTCCATGCTGTTGCGGTTCACCACCATTTCCCCAACCAGGTTGTTGAGGTTGTCGAGGTTCCGCACGGGCACTTTGATAATCTGTTCCGCCCGCAGGTTGCGGCTGGCGGTGGCTTCCAGTTCTCGCTGGCCGGCGGCGATCGGGGTGATGGGGGCGCGCGCAGCCACGGCCGGCGCAGCAGCAGACTCCACGGAGGGAGCCGGGGCCAGTTCCAGCAACCGTTCGAGGTCGTCGAAGTCCAAATCCAGCCCCCCGGTGCTACTGGCGGCGGCCGATTCAGGTTCCAGGTTGCCAAACAGGTCATCGAAGCTGGCAATTTCGGTGGCGCTTTCGACCATTAACTCGTCCGCCAGCTCGTTCGAGGGGATGCCCAGGCCGCTCAGAAGATCATCGAGTTCATTGCTGACAGCCCCGGCGGGGATGCCAGTGTTCTGCGGTGCGGGACGGCCCAAGGAGCCGAGCAGATCATCCAGGGTGCTCAAGTCGGCGGAGTCCGGGGCCACGGGGGCCGCATCAACGTTGTCAAAGAAGGACTCGATCGGCTCCGGCGCAGGACTTTCCAGCACGGCGGCCGGTTGTTCGAGCCAGCGATCGAGATCGCTCCAATCCTCGCCCGTGGGGCTGGCGGCAACCGGTTCGGGCGCTGCACCCAAGAGCGCATCCAAATCATCCATCGTCTGATCCGCACCCCGATCGGCCATGGGCGCTAAATTACCTAAATCGCCCAAGTCACCCAAGTCGCCTAAGCCACCCAAGTCGCCGATCGGTGCCAAATCTCCGAGGTCGCCCAAATCTCCGAAGTCGCCCAGATTTCCCAAATCGCTGGACGACGGCAAATCTCCGAAGTCTCCCAGCTCACCCAGGTCGCCGAAGTCACCCAGGCTGCCCAGGTCGCCGACCGGTTCCAACTCGCCCAAGTCACCAAAATCCAGGTCATCGAAGGCCGCCGCACCCATCGCTGCACCGATCGGCTCCGCTGCGGCCGGGGGCGTGAACGGAGGATCGAAATCCGCCAAGGCGGCGGGTTCCTCAAAGTTTTCAGGATTCCAAAGGGCGGCTGCGTCGTAGTTCGGTTCGAGATGACCCGATTCGGCTAGGTCAAGGTCTTCGTTCTCGATGCCGTCCAAATTCGTGGCTCGGCGATCCGAGAACAGATCATCTAGCCCTTCGGAGGTGAGACTGGATCGATCGACCCGAATCGCCTTGGCTCCATTTACGTCATAGCTCAGATTGGCGGCTTCATAGGTTGGCTCCGTCTCCACGGAGAACGGCTCATCGAGCAGCGTGTCGATATCTTCAATAAAGTTTTCGGCCGTGGAGGATTCAGAGTCGGGAACCTCGGCTTCCAAGGGTTCCAGCAACAATCCAGCAAAGGGATCGGTATCGGCCGCAAGATCGGGGGCCAGCTCATCGGTGGCCAGGAACCGATCGAGATCGTCCAGGTTGGCTTGATGCTCTCCATCGGAGATCGTATCGAGATCAAACTGATCCAGGGAATCGGTTGCGATCGGCATCCGATCGAGATCGGAGGGCCCATCGACTTCGGGAATGCTGAAGTCGCTAAGGTTGTTGAAGTCGTTGAAATCAAGATCGGGGGCCGTGTCCGTCCAGTCTAGGTCGAAGTCGGCGGCCGATGCTTCGGCGGGTTCTTCACCCAACCCATCTGCCAAGCCATCCAGGGCCGCATCATCTAGGGCCGCATCATTCAAGGCGAAATCATCTAGGGCGGCATTGCCTAGGGCAAAATCGTCCAGAACTGTATCGTCCAAGCCGAAATCGGTTGCGGGGCGATCGGTCGCGGTTGCGGGGCGATCGGCTCCATCGAGGGCCGCCAGATTCACTTGATCCAACCCTTCTAGGTCGATCGCCCCGAAATCGTCGGTGAGTAACGCATCGAAATCCGTCGCGTCGGCGGCCGGCGCAGTCCTACTGGTGGGCAGGGGTTCCAGGGACAGCTCCGCCGGGGCGATCGCCTCCAAACCATCCAGCCCATCGATCAGATCCAATCCCAGATCCAACCCCAAATTGGCCTCACGATCGGCCGTCACCGGAGCCACAGTATCCAAGGCGAGATCATCCAAGGCGCTGGCGCTTGCGTCCTCAAACCAGTCAACGGCCACCTGACCCAGGGCATCGCCGGCCGCACCATCAACCACTTCCGTGGGAAATTCCAATTCCAAATCCACTTCGAGGGCTAAGTCTAGGGACTCCGTCGGCACGGCGGGTTCCGCACCGGGGCGCGGCGCGCTGGCCACCGGTTGCCCGTCGTTCGCGGCCGTTTCCGCCAGGGACAGCAGTGCATCAAGATCGTCCTCCCCACCAAAGCCATCGATCATGGGGGCTTGGCTCGCCAGATTTGAGGGGGCGATCGGGGCGGGAGTCTCCACCGGGGGGTTCAAGCCCAGTAACTCACCAAAGCCCGTGTCATCCAGCAGGGAAGCACTGCCCGGCAACTCCATGTCATTCAACAAGTCGTTGCTGAGTTGATCCAGCGGGCTAGGAAAGCGGGCCGTTGAAGAGGGTTGATCGTCGCTGCTGTCAAACATTAGATCCGACAGATCAATGTTGTACTCAGAATCCGCATCAATGGTTCCCGGTGCGCCGAGGGGTTCGCTCTCGGTCGATTGCCAAGCCGTTTCCAAGTCAGAAATATTACTGCCGAATAGGTCTGCCAAGGTGTGGAGTTCTGCTGCGCCCACCTCTGGGCCGGTGCCAGCTTCCATCCGAGGGCGATCGCTCCGAGTCGAGGGGGTGGGCGCACTCGGGGCTGGACTCAGATCCAGCTCGTCCATCCCGGTCGCGACGGTGTTACTGGTTTCTGTAAACCAGTCCTGCTCAAAGGCATCCACCTGGGTTTGCAACCCATCGGCATCCCGATCCATCGCATCGGTGCTCAGGTCGTCGCTGAGCAGGTCGAGGAGATCCGCATCGACGCTGGCGCTGGTGGTGTGGGTGGGGGTTTGGGGAACCAGGGACTTTAGTTCTGCCCCCAGGCAAATTTCAAAGCTGCGATCGCTCAGCACCAAATCTTGGGCTTGTTTGAGATCGCGAATAATGGTGGGTGCAAGGGTGCGATAGGAATTGCTGGGACAGGCGATCGCCTGGCTGGCGGCATCGAGCAACTCCATCCAACCGGTGATGCGGCTGCTTTTGCCCAAATCTCGCAGGCGCTGACACATCCACTGAAGCTGGGCACGCTGTGGCGGTGTATCACCCTGACGAAAGAGATCGAGCATTTCCCGCAACAGTTGGGGAACTTGTTGTTGGAAAACCTGGTGGGTGTGATCGGCTCCCCAGGCATCGTCTTGATTGGCGGGGATGGCGCTTTGGAGAACGCTGGGCATTTCCTCGGGACTCACGCCCAAGTGGTGCACCGCCACGCCCAGGCGCTCGGCAAGGGCATTAAAGGCGGGTTCGGCTTCCTGGAGGACGCGGTTGCCCACATCGGCGGTCAAACCAAAGGGGCCTTGGAGATGGTCGATCAGCTCGACAAGGGTGTCAAAGGCCCGCAGGAATAATCCTTCTAACTCCCGATCGACGTGGATCGAGTGTTCCTTCAGGATTTTAAAAAAATCTTCGAGGCGGTGAGCCGCTTGCTGAATGCTTTCAAACTCCAACATCCCCGCGCCGCCTTTGATGGAGTGGGCGGCGCGAAACACCTCGTCCATTAGTTCGGGGTCTTCGATCGTCCCTTGCAAGTTCATCAAGCCCTGCTCGAGGGTTGTGAGGTAGTCTTTGGCTTCCTCAATGAAGTAACCGACGATGCGTTGCTGTTGATCTTGCATAGAACAGGGCCTCCGAAGCATTTGCCCGAGCGATCGATGCACCCGCGAGCGAGCGCTCGATGCCGATCGGGAGCGGGCTAAAAAGGTGGATGGGGTAAACAGGGGCTATGAGGACTGGGCGAATCGCTTCCAAAAGTCGGGTTTGGACTCCTTGGAATCTACTGTACTCGATCGCTTTGCGATTGACCGCTACTGGCGATCACTTCGGCCCAAGTCCCCACGGAGCAAGGGTTTTGCCCAATTAATCACGACGGAGCGGGGCTACGCCGCCCCCGGTTCAGCGCCCGATCGCCCGCCCGCCGCCGGGGCCAACAGACCATGGAAGTGACTCCTTGACTGAGATGCCCTTGGAGGGGCGATCGATCATCGGGCCACCCAGAGCCGCTCTAGGTATTGGAGTTGTCCACGCGGAACCGTTCCACCGACGAGAGCAGATCGCCCGCCACCTTCACCAGAATTTGCAGGGATTCGGACACCCGCTGGGATTCTTGGGAGGTGTCTTGGGCGGTTTTTTCGACCGATCGCACCACTTGGGCCACCGATCGCGAGGTGTCGGTTTGCTCCACCGTGTCGGCCGTGATCGATCGCACCAGCACATCGATCCGATTCGACACTTGGATAATGTCATCAAGGGCGCGCTTGGCCTGTTCCGCCAGCTTTGTCCCTTCGAGCACCTGTTGGGTTCCATCCTCCATCGCCCGCATCACCAAGTTGGTTTCACTTTGGATTTGCATCACGATTTTTTCGATTTCCTTCGAGGCTTTCGCCGCCCGGTCTGCCAACTGCCGCACTTCGTCCGCCACGATCGCGAAGCCCTTACCCGCTTCCCCGGCGCGTGCCGCTTCAATACTGGCGTTCAAGGCGAGCAAGTTGGTGCGCGAGGCGATCGTGGCAATCAACGCCACGATCTTGGAAATTTCCTGGGTAGACTCGGCCAGGCGCTTCACCTTCCGGGCCGTTTCCGCCACCGTTTCCCGAATCTGCAAAATCCCCGCCACGGTGCGTTCCACCGCTTCACCGCCCTTCAGGGCCGTGGACGACGCGGAACGCGCCACTTCCTCGGCTTCGCGGGCACTTTCGGCCACCCGCTGAATCGAGTCGGTCATCACCTGCACCGAATTGAGGGTGACGGCCAGCTCTTCCGCCTGGCGCAGGGCATCGGAGGAGAGCGATCGGGCAAAGGACTCGTTTTCGGACGATCGCTTGTTCACCTGCAACGCCGCCGTCTTCACCTGTTGCACGATTTCGCGCAGGTTTTGAATCGTCAGGTTGAACGAATCCGCCACCGCACCCAGCACATCCGCCGTCACCTCCGCCTGCACCGTCAAATCGCCCCGGGCAGCCCCTTCCACATCGTCCAGCAGACGAATCACCTGGCGCTGGAGATCTTCGCGGGCTTGCTCCTGCTCCTGGGCCTTGCGCTGGGCTTCGCCCATGGTGCTCAAAATCACCCGGGTCATTTGGTTGAAGGAATTGGCCATTTCGCCAAATTCATCATCACCGTAGACCTTGGCCGTGGCATGGAGGCTACCCTGGCAAACCGCATCCAGTTGGGTTTGCAAGTCCGTGGTGCAGCGTTCAACCTGCTGGGCCGTCCGGCGACCGAGGAAGAGGGCCACGCCCCCGCCCGTCACCCCCGCCAACAGGGACGACACGAGGCCGATGGTGCGAATATCGCCCATCAGGCTTGGACTCACGCCCCGATCGCGCACATGGGTCATGGTCAGGTGCGTCGTGCCCGCCACCGCCAGGAACGAAACAATCCCGGCAACCACCGCCGTAATCGTTTGTTTGCTGCTGAGGCGCGCATTGTCAAAGGAAGCCAGCCAGCCATCTTCGCTGGGTGCGGCCGGTTCCGCCGCCCGACTTTCCGGTTGGTCAAAACTGAGCAAATCCTCACCGGCGGAACTGCTGGCAATATTGAACACTTCATTATCACCACCGCCGAACGTGCCTAAGGGTTCGCCGATCGTCCCCAGGGATGAATCACCGAGGGAGAATCCATCATCGCTATCGGGTCGCGAGGCAAATTCGGCGGAGGTATTGGTAAGGCTGAAGTCGGGCAGACTACCTAGATCATCAAATTCATCAAAGTCATCCATGAAGTCGCTGGCCGCCGCCCCCGCATCGTCGGTAATCGACGAGATGCCGGATCCTGCCGAGGGATTATCCGATCGCAGGGACCCCATAAACTGCGCCCCGGGGACATCTCCGATCGCCCCGAGGGAGAAGGCATCATCCTCATCAACCGGCCGCTGTTGCAGAGGATCAACCCCATCCAACGGATCAAACCCCTGACCAAAATCCTCCGCCTCGAAATCCATACTCCCGAAGGGTTCTGGCTCTGCGCTAGCGGGGCTGGTCGAGGGGGAGGCGGGGTGAGCCGCGGCCAAGAAGCCGCCGCCTCCAAACGCCGTGGCACTCAAGCCCCCCGTGCTGAACTCATCCGCACTCAATTCAAGGGGGTTAAATTCACCCGCCCCGAACTCGGCCAAATCCTGTTCGGTCGCGCCCTGAAGGGTACTGGGCCCCGGCATCATGAACAGGGTTTCTTCGACTTCATCATCGATCGCAAAGGAACCCTCCACGGCCGCCTCAAATGGCAATTCCACCATCCCGGAGGACGGTACAGGACTCGGCGCAACCGGCGGCGGCATAAACAGCGTGCGATCATCATCGGTGCTATCGCCAAACACCCCAAAGGGTTCCTCAAAGGCATCGGCTATGGGCGCTGAAGCCGCCGGAGCGGGCGTTGGGCTAGGCGTGGGCGTGGCCCAATCACTGCCAAAATCCGCCGCCGCACCACCACCAAACTCACCAAAATCATCCCCAAAGGCGGCGCTTGCTTCCTGGTTCACCGCAGCATCAAGGGCAAAATCATCATCGCCAAAGGGATTAGACTCGGGCGCGTCAAACCGTCCTAGCCCCATGAAGTTATCGACTTCGGAGTCAAAATCAACCTCTGGGGTTGCAAAATCATTTTCCGTAAATCCTGCTGGCACAGGTGTGGCTAAATCCGGTGGAGCCGCCAAGTCAAAGTCATCCAATTCATCAAAGCCGCCAAATGCGCCATTGTCATTTGCACTAGCCATGGCAGCATCCAAGGCGGCGGTGCTGCCCCCATCGGCTGCGTCGTCCAACATCCCAAAGGACGCGGCCGCGAAATCCGCATCCGCATCAAAGTCCATGTCTCCCAGTGCGGCACCAAAGTTGTCAACCGGGGCATCGGCTTCCCCTGAGGAGCCGAGCAAACTGCCTAGCTCCTCCAGCGTGCCGCTTGAGAGTTCAGCGTTGGCTTCGGCATGGGCGGTCTCGGCAGTCCCTAGCGGGGCGCTGTTCAGTGGGTCTGCGGATGCGTCGAAGTCCGCTAGCCCAAAGTCATCATCGCCCAGGCCAAAGCTGCTACTGGCCATGGGGTCTGAGGCGATCGCCCCCGGCGCGGCCGTCTCGAAGCCAAAGGGGTCGGCAACCATGGCCAAATTAGGGTCATCCGCCGCCCCGATCTCACCGCCGCTGGCCATGCCAAAGGGATCGGTGAGGAAAGGATCCGCGCCTGGGCGATCGCCCGTGGTGGGTTGCTCGTCCGATCGGGCGGCGCTGAAGGGATCGGCGCTCTCAAAGGCCGCATCAATGCTCCCAGCCCCGGAGCCAACGCCAGGGTCAAAGGCGTTCAACTCAGCCGCGAAATCGTTGTCCGTGTCTGAGGTGAGTCCTAGCTCCAAATCCCCAAAGTCGGCATTGCCAAAGTCGGCACTCCCGAGTTCTAGATCCCCAAAATCAGCATTGGCAAAGTTGGCGTTGTTTTCGAGGTCGCCCAGGGCTTCGGCGATCGTGCTGTTGCCCGCCAGCAGACCGGTTTCGGTTCCTTGAGCGTCGCGGCTCAGGTCATCAAAATCACTCAGGAAATCACTCGTGCCGACCAGGTCGCTTTTGGTGAGGGATAGATCGATCCCCTGGACAATATCGCCGTTACTGCCTTCCGATTTGCTGTCGCTAAAGTCAAAATCATCGAAGCTGTCGAAGCTCATGCTGGCTTCACTGCCACCGCCCCCTTCACTGAGCGCCTGGGTGGCTGCGGCGAGGCCAGAGTGAGCATATTCCACAAATGTGGGGTCGGTGGTCAGGTTGAGGACTGACTGGTATTCAGCCTGGGCCGTGTCATATTGGCTGAGTCCGTAGCAATAAATGTGTCCCCGGAGGAGGCGCACGCTGGGATCATCGGGGTATGTGTGGGCAAGCCGATCGATCGCGGCGGCAGCTTCTGGATAATTACCGCTGGTGTAGGCATCGTTGGCCTGCTGGTAATCCTGGTTGTAGTCCGTGCTGGATGCCATTGACCTTCTCCGGGACGATCGAACTCTGGCGCTTTCTGAAAGAACTGTGAATCGGGACTAATCGCTAATTGGTGGGAGTGCCGCGATCTCATGGGTCGGGTACGAGCATAGCCGCCCACCGTACCCCGATGCTACTACTATCCTGTGGATTGACCCAGGCGATTGGCCCGCAAAATGGCCACATGGTCTAGGAGTTGGAGAATACGATTGTTGTTGAGTCGCCATTCTCCCCGCAGGAATTCCCGAATCGGATCGTCGGTGTTGCTGAGGGATTCAATATGATCGGGCTTGAGCCAGTACATCCCAGCGACGCGCGCCACCGCGAGGCCCAGCATCATGTCCCCTTCTTCGATCGCAATCACCGGCACTTCGGCGCGATCGGTGTTGAGAGGGACATTTTCCCCCAAAAACTGCCCCAAATCGACGACCCAAATCACTTGGCCCCGAATATTCAAAGTTCCGAGCAACAGCGGCGAGACGTTGGGAACGGGGGTGATGCGATCGGGCGACGGCTCGCTAACTTCCCGAATAATCACAGCAGGCAGCGCCAATTCACGCCCCGAGGGCAGATAAAAGCGCAAGTGCATCTCGCCTTCAGGATTTTCGAGTTCCTGAAGCTCCGGTGATTGATCGTCAACATCCGAGCCAGCCAAAAAATCTGGACTTCCGACCACAGTGTCTTCCTCTGTCTCTTGAACCGAGCGAAGGGCGATCGCCCCGCTCCCGCTATCAACTATGTCAATTACACTCCGACCCACCATCTTGCTGCAACCCGGTCAGCAAGGGGGTCAACAACAGAGACTGCACCGAGGGTCTAGGGTTTGACTCAATTCGGGTAGACCAATCCGAGAGGTAGGTCGCTGCTCCACTGCCCGCCGCGGATGCCGTGGGATCAACCCAATCATCACAGCTCATGATGGCAGCTTGTCGATCGCGCAATGGATTACATTTTGGCGCGATCTTGCCGGAACGGGTAGGTTTTTCACCAGAAGTCTCGCCATCCAGCGCCTCAAACGCATCACCCAAGCAAACCCTAATCAAAAAAATCCGTTAGTTTAGACCCACCCCACCACCTGAAATTTGCTACTCGAAACTCGCTGCCCGCGGCCCGGGACCCGGGCCTGTTTAGCAGGCTAGATCACTCAGATCCCTGCTCCATGGCGCTGGTTTCGGATGTTAGCGAGGTTAGCGCCGCTGGCCCGTTCGCCTACCCCCGCAACAACTGCTTGACAGTGCCCACCAATTCCTGCGGCTGAAATGGCTTGGCAATGTAAGCATCGGCCCCTTGGCGTAGACCCCAGTATCGATCGAACTCCTCACCCTTAGACGAACACATCACCACGGGCACATCTTGGGTTGTGGGGTCGGACTTGAGACGACGACAAACCTCATAGCCGTTCATGCGAGGCATCACAATGTCCAGCACCACCAAATCTGGACGCTGCTTTTGTAAACTTTCAAGCGCCTCAACACCATCGGATGCCATGTTGACGGTCAGCCCACTGCCCTGCAAGAGCTCGCCAATCATCTCTCGCTGGGCGACGCTGTCTTCGACAACTAACACTACACTCATGGCTATCTTTCTCGTTTCACTCTGCCTGCCAAGGGGGTCAATCGGGGCGCATGGGGCCGATGACGCAGCATTGGCTCGTCATCCAAATGATGTTGCACTACCAGCAATGACTACCAGTAATGATCGATCCCAGGCGCGATCGGCGTTGCTCTTGCTTGAACCATCCCAATCCTGTCAGCTTTTGGAGTCTCAAATCACTGACAGCCAACGGACATGACTATAGGCGAGTTGAGTCACGCGAGAAAACAACTAGGAGACAGGGAGTGGGTGCGAACCAGTGATGGTCGGCAGTGGCGAAAGCGCCGTAAACAGTCCTGTATTTTGAACAGCGGTGTTGGCCAAACTTAAGGTTGTCGAACCAGAAAAACCACTGTTTGATCGGTCAAGGACACTCAGACCTTGGCAAAATGCCGTTGTGCAAGTGTGATGGCTGGCACTGATTATAGCGTTGTGATGGGCGAGCCACGCGTTTCCGGAAGCGGTTGCTACTGCTTCTGGATCGGTAGCTTGCGACTGATGCTAGCAATAACTAGCCATCGACGCACCTACCCTGAGTTGCGCGGATTGAGACCGGTTGGGCAAGCGTAAACGATGTGGGTGTTGTTTTTCAACTCTCCGGTGGGCATTGGCATCGCTGGTGGCGCTGGACGCTGGGATCGTGGCTGTTGCGATCGCCCCAATAGCACCGACCGCCAGAATCAGCCCATGCTCTAGGCTTTCAAGGGCGAGGGGACCGGGGACATCTCGTCCAGATCGGGGTTTGGGTCGTCGGGGGATTCGGTCCAGCCGGGGCCGACATATTTCTCGACGAGGGCCTTTAGCTCATGGCGCTTGAAGGGTTTGGTGAGGTAGTCGGTGGCTCCGGCAAGCCGGGCTTGGGTTCGATCGAGAAACCCTTCACGGCCCGTAATCATCACGATCGGGATGTGGCGAAACGGTCGAGCCTGACGCAGCATGGCGCACAGCTCATAGCCATCCAAATGGGGCATCGCAATATCGCAAAGAATCAAATCCGGGCGCAATTCAAACAACTGCCCCAGCGCTTCGAGGGCATTCAGAAAGCCCACCACGTCGTAGCCCAAGAGCTGCAATCCCTGCTCGATCGCCCGACAGACCGCCGGACTGTCCTCAATGCAGACAATTCGCGGGGGCTTGGTCGCCGTGTCCTGCACCGCCATCACCTGTTGCCAGCGCGATCGAGCAGCGGGATGTTCCAACGGCGGCTCGATCAACTGCACCAACCCCTCTTTGATGTAGGGATAGAGCACCTGGGCCACCGCCAACAGATGCCGCTGGCGGTAGCGAGCAATCTGGCGGAGGGTCATCGTGCCCGTGGCCCACTCACTGAAGGTTTGCAGCGTTTGGGCCGGCAACACCTCCTTCAGTCGTTGGACATCGGTTAACACAGGGCACAGATCGGGCGATTGAATGTAGGGATACAGTTGCTTCCAGTCCTGAAGCTCTTGGGCCAAGCAGGAGATCAGGGGACTAATGCCAAAGCTGGTGAGATGGGGGGCGATCGGCTCGCCCATGTGGAACGTAAACCGCCCAGTGTGCAGGTTGAGCAAATCAAACAGCGCCTCATGCACCATCGCCTGCAAAATGTGGCGACCTTGGGCGGGTTCGAGCTGATGGGTTTCGAGCAGGGCCCACAGGTAGCCATACTCCGGCTCACTGATCGAAGCCGTCTTGGAAACCGACAGCTCGTCGATCACGCCCTCTAGGGAGTAGTGGTGCAAATAATCCCGCAGTCGCGTAGTGCCGCCTTCCGTGGCTGTGCAGTAAACGATCGCCCCTTGTCGGAAAAACACAAACCAACAGCGGCGACCCGTCTGCTCTCCCTCCACTTCGATCAACAATTCTCCCGTGCGCTGGCCTAACTCGATCAGGTGCAAGAGGCTGCGGATGTCGATCTCGCTGAGCTGTCCTTGCATGGGGCTATCCTTGCGCAGGGCTGTGGGGTTTCGGAATACAGGAGCCAATTTTTAGAAGCACAGCCTTAGGGCACGGCTAACCAGTGCCGCCGGATTCAGGTTCAGTATTGCTGCGATATCATTTCGATGTCGTTTTCGTGGATGCTATTTCAATGCCATTTTCGGCGGCCATGGCCAACGGAGCGACCCGAGCGATCGAGCGGCTTCATCAATAGCCCTAGGCGCGAGCGATCGCCCTAGAGGTGTCCTTGGCGGTTATTCCGGAAATTACCCCGAAAATAGCTCCTAAAATGATATTGAAATGGCATACGAGATGAGGCGTAGTGCTGTATGTCTATGCTACCGCGATCGCCCGGTTGTCGAATCGATCGACCGCAATTTTTCCTCAGCCACACCACAGGCTCCGACCGAGGTCAATACTTCCGCGTGATCGCATGACTCGTAGCGATCGCCCGCCCAACCTAAAATAAAAAGACGCATCTGTGCAGTATGGGTAAAGCATTCGTGGGGGGCTGTGGAGCCTTAAGCTGTGGAGGAGAAGATCACGTCCCCAGTCCTGACCCCAAATGGTCAGACACAACCAGGGCGGACGATCGATTGGTCGATCGCCATGTTGGCACGACTCCACTGCTCCGGATCGTTCGCAAGGCAACCGCCCAGGGCCGAAACGATCCGCCAAGGAGAGCGACCCATCCCGCCGACCCATCCGATCATCCGGATTGGCGACGGTGGCCATCGGCAATGAACTAGTGGTGCAACACATCGGCTAGTCCATCGGCTAGCAATAGCACGGTCAAAAATCTCCACCCATTGGGCGGAGAGGATGGCAGAGTCTAGGGTAGATTTCTGTAACGGAGACCTCGTGAACTCCATCTCGGCGTGAGCCTTGTCGCTTACCCCGCCTTGGACTGCGATGACCTCTAGAAAGGTCGCTGAACCGTCGCTAAACGGCGACCAGCACTTAAATTTAGTAGCGCGAAGATCTCACTGAACGAACGAGGGGAAGGGCAGCGTGCTGTATCTTGCAGAAGTCGTCCAAAAACGCGGCTTGATGGGATCGAAGTCCGAACTGAAGCTGCTGGCTTGTCAGAAGGGGGAGCAGTGGAGCGCGATTACCAATGAAGATCCCATTGCTTCAGACGAAGCGAGCAACTACAAAGATGGGGCGTTAGTGCTGGTGGATGCGATCGGGTCAGGATCCGATCGCAAAGTTAAAAATATTCAAGATGGGGCCCGGCAGATTGTCACCCTCTTGCAGGGCTATTCCCGCCAACAGGAAAAAAGTAAAAGTCAGGAAGAGGAAATCCAACAGTGGATGGAGTCCCTGACCTTTCAAAGCCAGGAACTGAATCGCCGCGAACAGGACTTAGACCAACGCCGCGAAGCCCTCGAACAGCTTGAGCAGGAACTGCAACAGCTCGATCGCCAGCGCCAAGACGTGCAACAGGCGCGCGAAAGTGCCGAGCGACTGAACCACGAAGCCCAACAACGGCGACAAGAACTCGAACAGGCCCAAAAGCAACTGCGCGCCCAGCAGGAACAACTCCAGCAGGAGCGCGCGGCCATGCAACAGCAGCTCCAGCAGTCAGCGGGGTTGGATGCCCAGCAGGCCGCACAGCTTCAGCATTTGTTGCACCAGGCGGCTTCGGCAGTGGTGGCGACGGATTTTTTGCAATCGTCGGTGGAGACGTGTTTGCAAATTGCGGCGGCGCAGGAGAGTTTGTTGGAACATCAGCCGGTGGCGCAGTCTGGTGTTTCGCCGGAACTGCGTGATTGGATTGCGGCGGAAACCCAGGCGATCGCGGAGGCCTGGCAGGCTTGGTATGGCCAGCGGGAGGAGCTAGACCACGCGCGGGCGGAGTGGCGCGCTCAGCAAACGGCGCTGGAAGCGAATCAGCAACAGTTAGCGACGATCGAGGGGCAGCTTGCGGCTCAACACTCGCTGAAGACGTTGCTGGAGCAGGCTTTTACGGGGGGCATTCATAGCGATGCGGCCCAGCGGGTCGATCGGGTGACGCTGGAGGCGATGCCCCTGGGTGAGTTGCAGGAGCTGACCTCGCAGTTGCAGCGGGACTTGGAGAAGCTGTCGCGGTTGGTGAATGAGGAGGAGGAGGAACTGAACGCCAAGCGCCAGGCGATCGAGGAACTCCAGGGCCAAATTGGCAGCTCCAATGAGTACGATCGGATCCAACTGGAAACCGACTTGGCTGATGAGCGCGACGGCTGCCAAATGCTGGAGGAGACGCTGGTGGGCCAGCGCCGCAATTTGCAGGAGCGCGAGGAGGTGTTGCAGGTTCACCAAACGGTGTTGTGCAAGCGCCAGGGGTTGGCAGTGCCGCGGGCGGAAGGGGCGGTGGATCTGTCGCCGGCGGTCGATCGGGTGATTCAGGAAATCCAGTTGTTGGAGACGTTGCAGGCTCAATTGCGCGATCGCGTTGCCACCCTGGAATCGACGTTGCAAGAGGCGGAAATGACGGTGAACCAGCGATCGGGCGATGTGGAAGCTCAACTGCGGTCATTGCAGGATCGCGATCGGCAGCTCCAGGCCCAGCAGATCGAAGCCCTGGCCCAGAGCAGTGCGGGGGGCGACTCGATCGCCCAGCCGATGTCAGAGCAGGTGGCGGGCTTGCGGCAGCATTTGGAAGCCTTGATGGCGAACCTGGCCCAAGCCACTGACACAACGCAGTCCCAGCAAAACGCGATCGGCCAAATGCAACAGATCGTGGCTTCCCTAGCCCAATAGGGAGTGATGGCTGATGATGATCGGCGGATGATCGATCACGGTTGTGGAGAACGGCGATCGATCCACCGCAGCTCCTGGTGATCGACCTGGACGATCGCCCCGCCGGGTAGCGAGCCGGTTTGGCTGCGGTGGGCTGCGTCGAGCAGGGCAATCACGGTGGCCACCTGTTCGTAGGTGGGCGATCGGCCGCTGCACTGGGTCAGCCAAAACCGGATCACCCGGCGCTGGAGGGCGATCGGCTCCTGACCAAGGCTGTGGCGATCGAGCCGATCGGCCGCGATCGCATGGGCCGCCAACCACTGCTGGGTCAACGCGGCCAGCCAATGGGTTTCGTCGGCCAATAACTCCGCCGCTTGGGCTAAATGGCGATCGGCTTGGGGGTTGAGCTGCGCTCGCAACAGGGGCAACACTTGCGATCGGATGCGATTGCGGGTGTAGCGATCGTCGGCATTGGTCGAATCCTGCCAAATGGTTAAGTGGCGATCGTGGCAAAAGGCCGCCGTTTCATCACGCGTCCAATTTAACAGGGGGCGCGCCAAGGTTCCCCAAGGGGCGGCGCGTTGCCAGTCGAGGGAGCCAAGACCATCACTGCCACTGCCGCGCACCAAATGATGCAGCAGGGTTTCTGCCCGATCGGTGGCGGTGTGGCCCGTGACCACGATCGGGCAATGGTGCGCTTGGGCGATCGTCCCCAGGGCCTCGTAACGCCAATGGCGGGCGGCGGCCTCACCCGATCGCGGTTCTGCCCAAACGGTGACAACACAGGGCAAGTCCCAAGCGTCGGCTAAGGCCGCCACAAAGGTGGCATTCGCCGCCGCATCCGATCGCCAGCCATGGTTACAGTGGGCGACCACCAACGACCAGCCCCACAAGCGCCGCAAATCAACCAACAAACGCAACAAAGCGATCGAATCTTGGCCACCGGACACGGCCACCAGCAGCCGGGCCCGCTCCGGCAAAAGCTGGCGCGATCGCAGTGTTTGGTGCAGCCATGCATGGCGATCGCTCCAAGGGGTTGGCCCCGGTGGTCGATCGCCGCTAATCGCCACGCGCTGACTCACCCTTCCCATGAATGACCATGAATTCAGCCATCAATACCACGCAGCCATCCATTCAGTCGTCAATCTCGCTATACCCGCGATCCCGATCGATGATCCCGAATCAATGATCGAGATCGATGACCTCGATCAATCTCGATCTCGGTCAATATCAATCATCCCGATCAATTGGGCGCTGGGATCAAAACTTCGGTAACTCCACCGCCGCCAACGAAGCCCGCCGCTTGCGGGGTTGCGACAGGGTGGGGGCCGGCCACTGGGACTGGGGTTGAACGGGTGGGGCCGGATCTGGGGCTTGGGGCGATCGGGGCGACCAGTCCATCAACTCCGCCTCGATCGATAGCAAATCCGCCAGGGGCTTCGCGAGCTGGGGTTCCGGTTCGATCGGCTCGGGGCGCTGGGACAAGGGCGATCGATCGAGGGATGCCGAGGGATGCCGGTTTGCTGGATTCTGGTCAGGATCGGTGGCGATCGCCGGGTCTGACTCCGCCACATCCGCTTGGCTCAGGGGGCGCGGCCAGTCACTCAGCCAGAGCGCATCGGCTAAATCATCGAGGCCGTCTAAATCCGTCGGTTGATCGCGATCGAACCCATCAGCCGCGAACGAGTCCCGATCGCCCACCCAACGGGGATCATCCCGATCCAGCGCTGAATCGGTGGCCCGGGCCGGTTCCGCCGCCGCGGCCGCCGTAATCCGGTAAGACGGGGCCGGGCGCTGTTGATCCAAATCCCAATTCAGCAGGGCCAAAATTTCTTCGGCGCGAATGTTGTCATCGGGGCTGAGGGCTGGGCGATCGGCCCCGGAGTCCGCCTGCAAGGCCGCGGCCTCCACGTTAGCGGCCGCGAGCTGACCCAGCTTGCCAATCGCAGTAATGGGATTGATTTCGTCAATATTGTCAATCAGGTCGTCAAAAATTGCATCGATCGCGTCCCGATCGCCCGTTGCCTGGCGCAGCCCCGGCAACTCGGCACCGATGGCATCGATTCCCGCCGCATCGATCGGCTCCAGGGACGATTGATCGGGCAAGGTCAAGGACTGCGGCTCCGTTTGGCCCAGGGGACGCAGCCCCGATCGACCGTATTCGTGATCCAGGCATTTTTCCAACGCAGCGCGCAGTTGCAGGGTTTGGCGCTGCTGGCGTTGCAGACGGCCCCGCAACTCCCGATCGGTCGTCGCCGCTTGCATCAACTCATCCGTCTGCTTGAGGCATTGCTCTTGTAGCAGAGCACACGATCGCTCCAATTGGGCAATTCGCCCGCGATCCAACTCCTCTTGTTGTGCCCACTCCATCCGTACTTGATCGTGCCGCGCCACCGTGGCTTGGGCCGCATCGAGGGCCGTGGCGAGCCGCGCCGCTTCCTGTTTTGTGGAGTCAAAATCCCGCGATCGCGCATCATAGAGCGCCTGCTGGGTTTGGGCGCGCATTTGTTGCAATTCCAGCGTGGCCCGACATTCCGCCACGGCCGCTTCGAGGCGGGCCACTTGTTGCCGCAACTGCTCATTTTCCCGGTGCAAGGCCTCCGCCACGGCCACCAACTGCCCCACATCGGCCGGCCCCTTGGGCAACGCCGTCGTATCCCCGTTGAGCATCGACCCGCCACCGTTAGGTTCCTCGCGCTGGAACGGCAGACTAATCGGCGATCGCACCGGGCGATCGCCCGACCAGTAGGGCCGCAACAGATCCGTACCCGATCGGCTGGGTTCCGGTGGACGGGTTGCGAGTCGATCGTCCTCCGGATCCTCCCCCGCCAACGCCTCTAGCGACATGGCTCCTGGAAAATTCACCGTTGTCCAGTCGCGATCGGAATCGGGCAAAGATGGCGTTGAGTCCATGTTGTGCATGTCAATCGGGGGCGGGATTCAGTGGGCCAAGTCTTTCTCAGTAATGCACACAATTTTGCGGAGTGCAATTCTGGCTGATGGTTGCTTAACCCACCTCAATCATTGCCATCCTCCTCCTGATCAGCCTCCTGATCCGCGTCATCGTCCTCCACTTCAAACCCGGGATCCTCACCCGTTTGCAAAATCACTTGCAAACGCTGCTGGGCAAAGAGCGATAAATCCACCAGTCCTTGGATCGCCCGCTCTAGCTGGGCTTGGCTGAGATGATTGTCCTCCAGGGGCACTTCCACCGTCGCCGAAACGATGCCCTCGTCGGGATCCCGTTGCCAGCGGACGAGCTTCATTTCCCAACCCATGGCTAACAGGGTTTCCAGGGCGATCGGGGCGTGGGGGTGATCGTCACTCACCGTCACCAGATGGGGCACAAAGCAGTTGAGCAATTCCCCTTGCTCATCCACATGGATCGCAAAGCTCAACCCTTCGACCACAAAGCCAATCAGGCCTGGATCGGGGTTGGTGCTATAGTCCCACCCCAGTTCCTGAAACTGCGGTTCCAAAAGTTGGCAAACTTGCTCGAAGGTTGTGGCCATGGATTTGAAAAGATGAGGGTCATTGACTCGGCTCTGGTGCTTGTCGGCCGATACAGGCTGGGCCTTTTACGGTTAGTCGAGCTACACCAACACCACGCGACCGGGATCGCGGCCGGTGGCCAAGACCGTCCGAATTCGGGGCATGGCTTCGCGATCGATCAGGTTGGTAATCGCCGACAGCAGGCGCTGAAGCTGTTGGGCCGTGAGGCTAGCCCCTTCGAGGGTCATGGCGATGCGGGCCGACAGTTCGCCGGTTTCGGGATCGTAGACCCAGCACAGTAGCTTGGCTTCCCAGGCGATCGCCAGCAGGGTTTTCCAGAGTTGTTGCTTGTGGGGATGGTCGTCGATGATCAGCAACTCCGGCGCGGTCAAACAGAGATAGTCGCCCTCTTCGTCGAGGTCGATCGCGATCAAAAAATGGTCAACATTGTCTGCGGTCACGCTGGTGACAAGACAGTCTTGCTCTTCGTCATAGCCGTAGGGCCAACCGAGGTGATCCAGGTGTTGGCCAATTTCGTTGAGCGTGGTTCCCATGGGTGGGTTTCCGGGTGAAGGGTTGTGGGTGGGGATTTTGGAGCAGCATCCCAGGGGCCCTAGCGGGTGGCGCGATCGCCTAGGGCTGGCCACCCCACCACAGGCGCGCGCCGATCAGCAGGCCGAGCGCCCCGATCGCCCAACTATCCTGCCATCGCAAGTGGGGAACCGACAGGGGTAGGGAATGGCGATCGGGACTGGTGAAGCCTCGCACTTGCATGGCGGTGGCCATTTGCTCGGCCCGCATCAGCAGGTTTTCGAGCAGCCGTTCGGCCAGCACTAACCAGATTTTGATCGTGCCGCGCCAGCCTAGTCGTCGCCAATTAATCGCCCGGGTGCGGATCGATCGCACCAGGTTTTGCACTTCTTCCAGCACCAGCGGAATGAATCGCAGGGACAGGGTGAGGGTCAGGGTGACTTCGGCGATCGGCCAGCCCAACCGGCTCAGCGGGGCCATCAAGCTTTCAAGGCCGGCGGCGATTTCCTCCGGAGCCGTGGTCAGCAAAAACAGCGTGGTGCTGTAGATCAAAACAAACACCAGGCTGCCCAGCCGCACACCGAGGCCGAGCGATCGGCGCGATACCTTGATCGGCCCTCGATCGATCAGCCAATAGCGATACTCGGTGGGTTGGGGCAGCGAGGCCGTGGCGGCGCTGGCCGAACCGGAGGAATTGGCGGAACTGGTGGCATTCATCAGGCTGGGGTCGGCGGGCGATCGTGCTTGGTAGGTCAGGGCATAGCCATCGGGAGCGATCGCCGTCAACAGCGTCGCAAAAAAACTGACCAACAACAGCCAAACGAGTTGCTGTCGCCACACGCGCCAGGGAATCCCGGCCCCCAGCGTCAACACCACCAACAACCCCACCAGCACCAGGCGGGCCGCGCCGCTCGCCAAAATGGGCATCAGCAAAAAGGCCAAGAGCCAAATCAGCTTCACGCGGGAATCCAGCCGGTGCAGCCACGTGACCGGTTGTTCGAGATATAGCCCCAGGGGGAGCGATCGCATTAAATCCATGGGCTGTTACCCACTGGCGACTCCTGCGGGGAAAGAAGAGAGCGATCGCTTAGTTAAACTGGTCAAAACAGACCAGGGATTGGCGTTGCTCGATCGGTTGGTAGGTCGTGCCATGCTCGCCGGTGTAGATCTGCGTCGGCCGGAAAATGCGGTTGGTGGCCAGTTGTTCGCGCCAGTGGGCCAGCCAACCCGCCACGCGGGCGATCGCAAAGACCGGCGTAAACAGATCCGTGGGAATACCCAACCGGCGATACACCAAGCCGGAGTAAAAGTCTACGTTGGGATAGATGCCCTTGTGGCCGAGCCGATCGGACACCACGCGCTCCACTTCCAACGCCAAGTCGTAGTAATGATCGCGACCCAGCTTGTCAAAGAGTTGTTCGGCCAAGCTTTGAAGAACCGTGGCGCGGGGGTCTTTCACCTTGTAGACCCGGTGGCCAAAGCCCATGATTTTTTGTTTTTCAGCGATGCACCGATCAATGTAGGGGACGACGTTTTCGATCGAGCCGATCGCCTCCAGCATATCGATCACTTCTTCGTTTGCGCCACCGTGCAACGGCCCCGCCAGCGTGCCCACCGCCGAAGCCACCACCGCGTAGGGGTCGGTCATCGTCGAAGCCGTCACCATCGCCGAGAAGGTTGAAGCATTGATCGTATGCTCCGCGTGCAGAATCAAACAGGTGTCAAACACCCGCGCCGCCAGCGGATCGGGTTCCCGCTCGTTCAGCATATAGAGGAAGTTGGCCGCATAGCCCAGATCATCGCGCGGCTGAATCGGGTCATTGCCCTTGCGGATCGACTGGAAGGCGGCGACCATCGTCGGAATTTTGGCCAGCAGGCGCGTGGCCGCTTGCCGAATGTAGGCCGGGTTGGGCAAGGCCCGCCGCGAGTAAAACAACCCCAGAGCCGCCGCCGATGCTTGGAGCGCATCCATCGGGTGGCCGCTTTCGGGGAAGCATTTCATCATGTCGCGGATGCGGAACTTCACCCGGCGGTGATAGCGAATGTCGTGCTCAAATTCTTCTAGTTCTTCGGCGGTGGGCAGACAACCCCAAATCAACAAAAAGGTGGTTTCGAGGAAGGTGCTGTGGTTGGCCAGGTCTTCGATCGCGATCCCTCGGTATTCCAAGATGCCGTTTTTGCCGTCCACAAAGCTGATGGCAGACTGGGTGGCAGGAACGCCTTCGAGGCCCGGCCGAAATTCACAGACGGGGGCAGCCGCTTTGGCTGGTTCGCCAGTGCTTTCGTTAATGCGATCGGAGGTCGCTGGTGTAGCCATAGGGCAAACGCAAGGGATTACAGGAATAATCGAGGCGGTGTCAGCCAGAAGAGTTGGCTTTGCCCAAGGGGAGATCCCTCGGAGGGCAAAATCAAACCAATGATACCTGCTTTTTTCAGCACGATTGTGTCTCGTGCGTCATTCATTGGATTCCACAGGAGTTGGTTGGCCCAGTGGCTGAGGGTGGGTTCGTGGCCCACGAGGCCAAGTCGGCGGGGGGGGTTGCCCGTGGATCGAGCCGTGGATCGGGTAATGGGTCGGGCGGTTTGCTGCCATTGCGCGCAGCGATCGAGCCACGCTTCGATCGGCCGGCCCGGCGCAAGGTCTGGGCAAATCTCTAGGTCATCGGCCAGCCCTGCCCGATGGAAAATATCAGCGGTTTGCCGGGCCCGCACCAGGGGGCTGGTCATCAGACAATCTAGGTGCAGGTCGAGTTGAACTAACCGATCGGCGATCGCTTGGGTTTTGGCCTGGCCGGCGGCGGTCAAGGGGCGATCGTCGTCGTTGGCATAGGTTCCGTGATCGGCGGCAATCCCATGGCGAATTAGGTAGAGTTCCATCGCAAATTCCATCGTAAAAGAAATCGCAAATGATCTTCTTGTAGCGTTGATAGTGTCCCCAGCCTAAGGGCAAGGGGATGCCGCCAGGGGATGCAACAGGCGGAGGCAGTAGCGATCGCGCCCCGATTGTTTTGCCGAGTACAGGGCTTGATCGGCCGCCGAAATCAGGCCCGAAACGCTGGCACTGGCATCGGGAATGATGCAGGCCACGCCAATGCTGACGGTGACAATCGGGGCCACGATCGATCGGGCATGGGGAATGGTTTGGACTCTCACTTGCGATCGCACCTCCGCCGCCACCGCCACGGCCCCGTCCAGGGGGGTATCGGGCAAAATCAGGGCAAATTCTTCGCCCCCGTAGCGGGCCACCAAGTCTCCGGGGCGGCGAGCCAAGCCCGAAATCACCTGGGCAATTTTGATTAAGCATTCATCGCCCGACGGATGTCCATAGCAGTCGTTGTAGGCCTTAAAGCAATCCACATCCAGCAAAAGCAGGCTGAGGGGCTGGCCCGATCGCATCAGGCGGGCCCACTCCCGCGCTAAATGTTCGTCAAACCCGCGCCGGTTCGCCACTTGGGTCAACCCATCCAACTGAGTCAGGCGCAGCAACTCTTGGTTGGCCACTTTCAAGGCTTGCTCGGCGCGCTGGCGCTCCGTAATCTGAATTTGGAGCTGTTGATTGGCATGAATCAGGGCTTTGGTGCGGGCGGCTACCTCGGTTTCGAGCGATCGGGAATAGTTCGCCAAAATCTTCGCCGTTTTCTTGCGTTGGGTAATGTCCTGGAAGGTGACAACGGCATAGGTCAGCGTCCCGTTTGCATCGGCGATCGGCACCGATCGGATTTCACAGGGAATGCGATGGCTGCCGCGATCTAGCTCCGCTTCTTCGGTGACAAGGGCTTCACCGCGCAGACACAACCGACAAGGCTGGTCGGCTTCGGGATAGGGACGGTTAGTGTTGGCTTGGTAGAGCCGCTGACCGAGGGGCACATTGACCAAGTGGGGGTAGCCGGGAGAGGGCTGAAGCAGTTGGCGACCGAGGCTGTTGACATACATCAAGGTGCCATCGGCTTGGTAAACGGCGACTCCGATCGGCAAGGCATCAAGGAAGGTGGCAATTTGGCGCTCGTGGTTGGCGGTGACGCGCTGGTTTTCCAATTCCAGTTGGCGAATTTTCAGGTGGGCGCGGGTGCGGGCAATCAGTTCGCTGGCGGTAATCGGTTTGGTGAGGTAGTCGGTGGCTCCGGCGGCAAATCCGGCCACGATGTCTTCGGGAGAGGTGCGATCGCTTAGGAGCAGAACCGGTAATTCTCGCGCGGACCAGGTTTGGCGGAGTTGGGCGAGGACTTCGTAGCCCGTGAGGTCGGGCATCAGAATGTCGAGCAGGATCAAGTCAGGCGGCTGGTTGCGATCGAGTTGCTCCAGGGCCGATCGCCCGCTCATGGCAACGGACACCTGAAATCCTGGTTCGAGGGCCAGCCAATTAGCCAGACCCTGCAACACAAGGGGATCGTCATCCACAATCAAAACTCGCGAGGGGGGGCAATCGGGGTCGATCGCTTCGGGGGGCTGGGGCGTGGGGGCGGCCAACCAGGTAGCGGGGGCGATCGGGGGCGTGGTGGGCCGTTGAACCGTCCAGGCGATCGGCAAGGTGAAGCTAAAAACCGTGCCCTGGCCCCTGTGCGACTCAGCGGATAGCCGTCCGCCATGGAGTTCCACTAACCGTTTGGTGATGGTCAGGCCGAGGCCGGTCAGTCGGCTATCGCGAATGGCGGGAAAGGGGGAGTCAGTGACTGCGGTGGGTTGCAGGTCGGAGTCGATCGGCCGCAGAAGGCGATCGAGCTGATGATCAGACAGCCCCACCCCCGTGTCCCGCAGATGCACCCGAATCATGTCTTGGTCGGTTTGCACCTCGGCGGCGATCGTGATTTGACCGCTGGCCGTGAACTTAATTGCGTTATCGAGCAGGTTGAGCAAAATCTGTTGCAGTCGGTTTGGATCGGCCATGACCGGTGGCAGTGGATCGGAAATTTGCAGAGCCAGACCCAGACCCTTGCGATCGGCCAGGGGCCCCAAAACAGTCATGGCCACCTGAATCGCCGATCGCAGGTCGATCGGCTCCGGTTCCAATTGCAAATCGCCGTAGCGCAATCGGGCCACATCCAGCAAATCATTCACCAGGGTTTGCAACCGTTGGCTGCTGGTCAGGACTAATTCCAGATTGGTCGCCTGGGCATCGGTCAGGGGGCCGCCCGTGCCTTGCAAAAGGGAAGCGAGGATGGCGATCGTGCCGCTCAGGGGCGACTGCAACTCATGGGACGTGCTGGCGAGAAACTCATCCTTCAGCCGATCGATCCGCCGTAAATCCTGGTTTTGGGCCATCAGTTGGGCAAAGGCCCCTTCAATGCAATTCGCCATGAAGTTAAACGCCCGGGCCAGCTCTCCCACCTGGTCGGGGCGATCGCCCTCCGTCACGCGCCGATCCCACTGGCCACGCGCCAACTCCCGCGCGGCCTGATGCACCTCCACCAGCGGCCGCGTCACCCAACGGGCCGTCACCCACCCCGTCACCCCCGCCAGGAGTGCCGCAATGCCGCACAGCCCGATCGTCATCCACAGGCTTTGCTGAATCGGCCCGTCATAGGCCGATTGGGGCAAAACCACCACCAACCACCAATCCAGACCACGCACATCACTGAAAGGCCGCACATAGAGCGCGTAGTCATCGGGGCCAATCTGGAGTTGGACTTGGCGATCGTGCAGCAGGTCGTCTCGCCGCGCCATATCCATCACTTCAGTGGCGGCGGCGGCCGTTAAAGCATTACGGCTTTGGGTGGCCGGGAGTCGCTGAATGCGGCCACCGTCGATCGGGATTGTGAACGGTTGCTCGCCCGTTGAGGTAGCCACTAAGTGACCACTCCGCTCTAGGATAAAAACCTGGCCAGGCTTGCCCTGTTGGATCGTTGCCAGAATTTGCCCAATTTTGGATAGGTTGAGGTTTGTGAGCAGTACACCTTGAATTTGCCGATCGGCTCCCAGGAGCGGCTCCACAGCCCCGAGATAAGCCGTCTGGCCGCGCACATGGGGATAGATGGGACTCCAGACGGGTTCCCCGGCCGCCAGGGCAATGCGATACCACGATCGCTCGCGCGGATCAAACCCCCCGGTGCATTGCAGGGCCTGTTGGCGTTGGCCCTGATCATCGGCGCTGTAGGTGCAGAGGGTTTTGGCCGGGCCCGTTTGTCGAATCAGGAGTTCGCCCCGATCGCTCCGCTCGGCTCCAAAGGATTGCCCATTGGCCAAGCCGATGCCCGTGAAGGTAATGCTATGGGTGCTGGAGAGCTGGTTCCAGAAGTAGCGCGTGAGCCGATCGCCCTGGTCGAGGGAGAGGTCGCTCCGCTGCAAAATTCTGGCGTTGCGATAGTTCATCTCCTGCACGTCCTTGAGGGCGGCGCGGAGGAGTCCGTCAACCCGATCGGTCATCTCTTGCTGGAGTTGGATGATGGCGCTATCGAGCGATCGCTGGCCATTCTGATAGGAAAAATAGCCCACCAAGCTCACAAAAACCACCATCTGCGCCATGAAGGGCACTACCAGCGAGACTGGCAGGGGCAGGAGCCGTAACCGTCGAACCATGGATTCTCGGAGTTGTCGCATCGTCGCATCACTGAGGTAGTGCGGATCGCACGGCTCGATCGCCCTAGGGATTGAGCACTAAAAACCACCATGCTCTGCGGCAACCCGCATCTCAAAACAGGCGGTTTTGCGATCGTCGTGAATCATCAGGTGGGGACTTAGACCAGTTGTAGGAGCCATCATCAGCCGGGGCAGACCCAGACCAAAACCGTATCCCTGAGTCGTAGTCCTTGAGTCTGGGCAATCGCTAGCTAAGTTCCAATCCGTTCAGGCCCAGTCATCTCAGGCCTAGTTATCAGCCCGATGGTGATGGTGCCGGATCCAAGATCTGGCAATCGAGTGCCGCAGTGGATCGCGGCAAATCTCCATCAGCCAGGGGCCTAGGGCCTGTCACCAGATACTCTGAACCTCTGATTTCACCGCGATCGGATCGGGGGAAGGGGCTTAGGGCGTGTCATCAAATGAGCCAGATGACCGTAGCAGCCAAGTGAATCGCGCCCAGGAAGTTCCTTGCTCGTTTGTCATAACGTGTGGCAATCCCACGATATTGCTTCAACTTCTCAAAGAAGTTCTCGATCAAATGCCGCGCTTTGTACAACTCCCGGTCGT
>QLAH01000115.1_pt1 | contig 71658 bp, 48 predicted proteins | sample 4693081 | NCBI WGS metagenome assembly QLAH01 (sample SAMN09425401, study PRJNA476045) | Lake water metagenome, whole genome shotgun sequencing project.
GGACAGCGCCTCCTCGACGCCGACGCCGCGCGCGAGGCGTTCGCCGAAGCTGCGGTTGCGCCCCTCGGGCGCGAAGCAGGTCGTGGCGAGGTCGCCGAGGCCTGCGACGCCGAAGAAGGTCTCGAACCGCCCGCCGAGCGCGACGCCGATGCGCGCGATCTCGGCGAGTCCGCGCGCGAGGAGCGCGCTCTTCGCGTTGACGCCGAGACCCATTCCGTCCGCGACTCCCGCGGCGACCGCGATCACGTTCTTGCATGCGCCCGCAAGCTCGACGCCGACGAGGTCCGCGGACTGATAGATCCGCATCCAGTCGCAGGCGAAGGTCGCTGCGACGCGGGCGCGGAGCGCTTCGTCGGGAGACGCCGCGACCAGCACCGCGGGAAGCCGCCGCGCAAGCTCCGCCGCGATCGTCGGACCGCTCAGCGCCGCGATCGGCGTGGCGGCGCCGAGGACCTCCGCGAGGATGTCGCAGGGCAGGCGGAAGCTCTCGACCTCGATTCCCTTCGAGATCGCCACGACGGGCGCATCCCTCGGAAAGCGCTCGGCGAGGCGCATGAAGGTCGCGCGGATGAACTGCGTGGGAATCGCGCAGACGACGAGGGTCGCGCCCTCGAGCGCCGCTGGATCGGCGGTGACGGCGATCCCGTCGGGAAGGGTGAATCCCGGCAGGCGACGACTCTGACGCGTCGCGGCGAGTGCCCGCGCGTCAACCTCGAATGGCGACCAGACCGTCGTGCGTACGGCGTTCGCAGCGAGGGCATCGGCAAGAACGAGGGCCATCTGCCCGTCCCCGACGATCACGACCCGCTCCCCACTCGGATCGGCGGGAGGACCCTGCTGGTGCGCGTTCGACTGCACGGGGCGGAGGATAGCGCTTCGGCGGGCCCACCTGTCCGAATCCCTCGGAGAGGCGCGCAAGAACCGCGGCTTGGCGCTGGAAGCGCGAACCCGAGCGCCCGTCGGCGCGAAAGGAATCCTCCCGTCGGGCTCGGCTCGGTCGCACGCGTTGCCGCGGCCTCTGCTACCCTTGCGGGTCATCTCTTCACCGGCGCCCCCTCGCGGCGCACGGAGGCTCGGACATGTCGATCATCTCTTCACTTCCGAACACAACTTCGGTGCGGGCCGGCGACGATGCCGGCGGCGCGGAGCGGCTCGAGCGGCAGCTCTTCGTCGCGCTCTTCGGCGGCGTGCTCCTCCTTGCGGCGTGGATCGCCGACCTCGTGGGCATCGAGTCCACGGTCGCGAGCATCCCCGCCCTCGTCGGCGCGCTTGTACTCGTCTTCCCTCTCGCCAAGGGCGCGCTGGAGGAGCTGCGCGAAGGCCGCGCCTCGAGCGACAGCCTCGCCTGCCTCGCCGTCTTCGCGGCGATCGCCAACGAGCTCTATCTCGCGGCAGGGTTCCTCGCGTTCTTCCTCTGGTTCAGCGAGCTCGTCCTTTCGCGCACGGCGTGGGGCGCACAGCGCGCCATCCGCGAGCTGATCGAACTGACGCCCGACATCGCGCGCCTCGTCGACGAGACGGGCGCGGAGCGCGAGGTCTCGCTCTCGCAGCTCGTGCAGGGCTCGATCGTGCGCGTCCGCCCTGGCGAGAACCTCCCCGCCGACGGCACCGTCCGGGCCGGAACCTCGAGCATCAACCAGGCCTCGCTCACGGGCGAGGCCGTCCCGATCGAGGTGCAGCCGGGCACGCCCGTCTACGCAGGCACCACGAACCTCACGGGACAGATCGACATCGAGGTCACCGCCGTCAAGGGCGAGACCACGATCGGCAAGGTCGAGAAGCTGATCCGCGAAGCAGAGAGCGCGAAGGGCAAGAAGCAGGAGCTCATCGAGCGGATCTCGGCCTACTACGTGCCCGTCGTCCTGATGGTGGCGCTGATCGTGTGGTTCTTCACAGCGAAGTCGGGCTCGCCCGATGCGAAGGCCGTGGCGGCCGAGCGCGCCATCACCGTGCTCGTCGTCACCTGCCCGGGCGCCCTTCTCATCGCCTACCCGACCGCGATGGTCGCCGCGTTCGCAGCCGCAGCGCGGCTCGGCGTGATGATCAAGCAGACCCGCACGCTCGAGTCGGCCGCAGACATCGACACGGTCGTGATGGACAAGACGGGAACGCTGACGACAGGCAAGTTCGCCGTCAGCCGTCTCGCGCCTGCGGAGGGCGTCGAGGGCGCTGCGCTGCTGCAGGCCGCCGCAGATGCGGAGCAGTCGTCGAACCACCCGCTCGCGAAGTCGATCCTCGAGACGGCGGAGCGCGCGCGCATCAAGCCGCAGTCGCTGTCGGGATACCGCGAGGTGCACGGCCGCGGCGTCGCCGCCACGACCGCGGATGGCGAGATCTTCGCGGGCCGCGGCGCGTGGATCGTCGAACTCAATCCCTCGCTCGCAGCCGAGGTCAAGGCCGTCGAGGCCAAGATCGAGGGCATGTCAGGCGTCCATGTCATGGCGAACGGCCGCTACCTCGGCGCCGTCGGCCTCGAGGACAAGCTCCGTCGCAACGCGGGCGAGGTCGTCTCGAAGCTGCGCGAACTCGGCGTGCGCCGCATCGCGATCTTCACAGGCGACCGCCTCGCCGTCGCCACGCGTGTCGGCCAGTCGGTCGGCGTCGACTCGATCGAGGCCGAGTGCCTCCCCGAGGAGAAGCACGAGGAGCTCAAGTACCTGATCCGCAAGGGGCATCGCACGCTTGTCGTCGGCGACGGCATCAACGACGGCCCGATCCTCGCGACCGCCGACGTCGGCGTCGCCATGGGCCTTTCGGGCTCCGACATCGCGACCAACAGCGCAGGCGTCGCGCTCATGAACGACGACCTGCGCAACATCCCGTTCCTCCTCGAGATCGCGCGCAAGGCGAAGTCCGTGATCGCGCTCAACATCACGGTGGCGATCCTTCTCGCGATCGTCGGCCTCGCGCTCGCCGCGACGGGAAGGCTCTACATCTGGGTCACGCCCTTCTACCAGGCAGCGGCCTACATCTTCGTCATCGCAAACTCGCTGCGCCTCGTACGCTTCGGCGAGGACTTCGCGGCGGCCGAGGAGATCCGACGCGAGCAGGAGGCGGCCGTCGCGGCCAAGCCCACCCGCAAGCTCGCGGGGGCGTGACTCCCCCGCAGCGGTCGACCCGATCGCTTTGCTACATTCCGCAGGCGCCCGACCGAACGGGCGCCCGCTTTCTTTTTCGCCCAGGACACCCATGTCAACGCTCGCCACCATCCAGTCGCTCCTCGGCTCCGACGCAGACTCGCTCCTCTCCCACAAGGCGAAGGTGTCGAAGGACATGCTGCATCTGCCGTCGCCATCGTTCGTCGACGGCGTCTTCGGCCCGACGGACAGGAGCCCTCAGGTCCTGCGCAGCCTGCAGGCGATGTTCGGCCACGGCCGCCTCGCGAACACAGGCTATCTCTCGATCCTTCCCGTCGACCAGGGCATCGAGCACTCGGCGGGCGCGAGCTTCGCGAAGAACCCGATCTACTTCGACGGCGAGAACATCGTGAGGCTCGCGATCGACGGCGGCTGCAACGCCGTCGCGACGACCTATGGCGTGCTCGCGAGCGTGTCGCGCAAGTACGCGCACAAGATCCCGTTCATGGTGAAGATCAACCACAACGAGCTGATGACCTACCCGAACAAGTTCGACCAGGTCATGTTCGGCTCGGTGCGCGAGGCGTGGAACCTCGGCGCGTGCGCGGTCGGCGCCACGATCTACTTCGGCAGCGACCAGTCGACGCGGCAGATCGTCGAGGTCGCGGAGGCCTTCGAGGAGGCGCACTCGCTTGGCATGGCGACCGTGCTGTGGTGCTACATCCGCAACAACGCCTTCAAGACGGGCGGCAAGGACTACCACGTCTCCGCCGACCTCACGGGCCAGGCGAACCACCTCGGCGTCACCATCAAGGCAGACATCATCAAGCAGAAGCTGCCTGAGCTGAACGGCGGATACAGCGCGCTCAACTCGGGCGACTCGAGCTACGGCAAGCTCGACAAGCGCATGTACGCGGACCTCGCGACCGACCACCCGATCGACCTCTGCCGCTACCAGGTGCTCAACTGCTACGCGGGCCGCGCAGGGCTCATCAACTCGGGCGGCGCCAGTGGCACGAACGACCTCGCGGAGGCAGTGAAGACCGCGGTGATCAACAAGCGCGCGGGCGGCATGGGCCTCATCTCGGGTCGAAAGGCCTTCCAGAAGCCCATGGAGGAGGGCGTGAAGCTCCTCCACGCGATCCAGGATGTCTACCTCTGCGGTGCAGTGACGGTCGCATAATCACCCCGCTGCCGCGACAAGATCCCGCTGCGGAGGGCCTTCTGCCCGCCGTCGGCGCGGTCGTGGCGCCACGGCCGGCGCGAGAACGACGATTTCTTGGATTTTGCGTCCTTGCCTGACAGGCGGAGCGTGGCGTTTGCGCCTTCATGGTCGAACAGGACAGGACCGCGCGGATGCCGGAACACATCGGTGCGGATGAAACTCTCTCTGCGAACGCCTCGGAATTCCGAGGCTGTTTGCTTTTTGGGCCGTTTGCTTTCTGGGCCATTTGCCTCTCGCGCGATGTGCTCAGACCCAAGCGTGTGCGGGTCGAGCGCTCGGGTCGCTCGGCCGAGGGAGGCCAGCGCAGCGTTCCTGCGCGCTACGCTCGGGCGAACCGCCGAAGCCGCGGCAGGCAGCCGCTGCGGATCGCGTGTTCGCTCCGAGCCCGTCGCCCGACTCGTATACTGCGAAGCCGTCGCGCGTCGCGCGTGAATGATTCGAGCGTGCGTTGCCCGCTGTCTCCAAGCGAGGAGTGGATCGATGGCTGACCTGAACGTGGAGATCTGGGACGCAACCGGAAACAAGCGGACCCCCGCGACCCTTCCCGATGATGCGCCCGTCTCGAAGATCATCTACGTGCTCGTCGAGCGCCTGACGCTGCCCGCCGTCGGCCCGGACGGGATGCCGCTGGCATACAAGTTCCACCATAAGAACAGCGGGCGGCAGCTCTCCGATTCGGAGACGCTGCGCTCTGCCGGCGTGCGCGAGAACGACATCCTGCGGCTTCAGCCTGAGATCACGGCGGGCGGCGACCGACACGGAGTGCGGACGCATGCCGCTCTGCGTGGCCATTGACGGAGCGGTCGAGCGCGCCGTGCGCGCGTTTCTCGCGGAGGACATCGCGCGTGAGCGCGGAGGATTTCTCGTCGGCCGCCTTGCCTCCCATGCGGGCGCAGCGACCGAGGTGCGCGCGTTCGTGGCGTGCCCCGATGCGCCTGCGACCGCCGTGAGCCTCACCTTCCGCGCCGAGGAGTGGCAGCTCGTTCACACCTACGAGCCCGTGGCCTGCGGTCGGGCGGCAATCGTGGGCTGGGTGCATTCGCACCCGTCGATGCCGGTCGAGATGTCGGGGCGCGATCTCTTCATCCAGCGGCATTTCTTCGGAGACGCGCGGCAGGTCGCATGGATCCGCGACCCTGTCGGCGGCGACGAGGCGCTGTGGCACTGGACCGACGACGGCATCGCGCGCGCAGAGCGCGTGGCGGCGGAAGGAGCGCGGTCATGAGCGGCACGCAGGGCGAGGAGCGGATCGCGCCGAGCGGCGGGAACCCCGTCGTCGTGCGGGTCGAGCCGGGCGAAGGGCGCTTCCATCGCCACGGCCTCATCGCGTGGTGGGACCAGGAGAAGCTGTCGCGCTCGACGGCGCTCGTCCTCGGCGTCGGCGCGCTTGGCAACGAGATCGTCAAGAACCTCTGCCTGCTCGGCGTCGGCCGCATCCGCATCGTCGACCTCGACGTCGTCGAGAACTCGAACCTGTCGCGTTCGCCGCTCTTCCGCGAACGGCACGAAGGCACGCCGAAGGCCTTCGCCGCCGCCGAGAGCGCGCGCGAGCTCTACCCCGCCGTGAAGGTCGCGCCGATGCGGCTCGACATCGTGCATGACCTCGGCTGGGGCCACTACGCGGACGCGGACATCGTGCTCGCGGGACTCGATGGCCGCGAGGCGCGTCTGAGCGCGAACCGCGCCTGCATCCGGGTGGGCAGGCACTTCTTCGACGGCGCGATCGAGGGAGTCGCCGGCGTCGCACGCGCCTTCGACGGCCGCAACGGACCGTGCTACGAGTGCACGATGGGCGAGCGCGACTGGGAGCTCCTGCGCCACCGCAGGAGCTGCAACATGCTCTCGCGCGACGAGATGCGCTCGGGCCACACGCCGACCGTGACGACGATCTCGTCCGTGATCGCTGCGCTCGAGGTGCAGCAGGCCGTGAAGCACCTGCATGGCCTCGACGTGCAGGCGGGCACGGGCCTTTCGGTGAACGGGATCGGCTTCGACGCGTGGCAGGTGTCGTACTCCGCGAACGACGAGTGCTACGCCCACGAGCCCGCGGACGAACTTCACCGCGTGCCATGGAGCGCCGCGGGAACGATCGCAGCGGACGCGATCGCGCATGCGGCGCAGACGCTCGGCGACGGCGCGCACCTCGAGCTGCGTCACGACATCATGACGCGCCGCTCATGCGGCGCCTGCGGGCATGTCGACGAGCCGCTGCGACCGCTCGCGCGGCTCGGGAAAGGCGCTGCGCTCTGCGCGGCGTGCGGGGCGGCCGCGCGCCTCGAGACGACGAACCGCATCGAGCGCGCGTCGCCGCTTGCCGCGCGCACGCTGGCGGAGCTGGGCATTCCCGCGTACGACGCGATCCGCCTGCGCGCGGGGCTGGCGACCTTCGACGCGGTTCTCGACGGAGACAGACCGAACGACTGGATTGGCTGAAACGGAGGAGCGCGATGGCACGGAAGAATCGAAGCAGCTCGAGTCCGCACCTCAGGCACGGCCGCGGCGACGCGCTCTCGCTGACGGTCGACCCCGACGCGCACCGCGCGCTCGATGCCCATTGCGGCGCGAATCCGCGCAACGAGGTGTGCGGCGTCCTCGTCGGCTTCACGGGCGAGGAGAACGGCCGCCGCTGGACGCGCGTCGTCGCGGTCATCGAGGGAAAGCACGCCCGCGAGGAGCAGATGAGCGTGACCTTCACCCACGAGACCTGGGACGCCGTCCACGAGACGCTGGCGCAGCGCGCCGACAAGGCGCGCGTCGTCGGGTGGTACCACACGCATCCGGACTTCGGGATCTTCTACTCGGCGCCCGATGTCTTCGTGCACCGCAACTTCTTCAACCTCGAGGGGCAGGTCGGCATCGTGGTCGATCCCGTTCGCGACGAACGCGGCGTCTTCGCGAGCACCGCGCAGGGACTCGTGACGCTCGCGCGCTACGAGGTCGCGCGGCAGAACGCGCGCGGGCACCTCGTCGACTGCCGCTATGCGGACGAACCGCTCCGCGACGACATGCCCGAGGCGCGCGCCGCCGCGTCGACGGGCGAGGGCGGCTTCACGCGCTCGAACCTCGACTCGATCGAGGCGCGGCTTGCGCAGATGGACGTGCGGCTGGGCAAGCTCGCGACGATGCTCCTTGTCGTCGTCCCCGTGGCCGCGATGCTCGCGTTCGGCGCAGGGCTCCTGCTCGGCCGCGGGCTGACTTCGCCGCAGCGCTTCGTGATGCTCGACACGCGCGGCCAGCAGCTGGGCACCGCCGTCTCGCTCGAGCTGATCGAGGCCACGGCGCGCGCAGAGGAAGCGCGACTGAAGGACGAGGCGGCGAAGGCGAAGGCGAAGCAGCGCGCCGATGAAAGGGCCGCGGAGAAGGCTGCGAAGGAAGCGGACGCCGCGCCCGCAGCGGCTGCGCCCACCACGCCCGCTGCGCCCGCAGCCGATTCGGCCGGAGGCGGACAGTGAACGACCGCATCCGCATCGATGCCTCGGACGTCGCGCGCGCGCCCGACGCTCCCATGGTGCCCGAGGCCGCGCCCCGCACGGCGGGATCGCCCGACGGCGGCGAGGTCTTCGGCAGCGTGGCGGGCATCGCAGCTGGACCGGGCGCACAGGCGAAAGGCGCGCTCTTCCTCAGCCCGAAGTTCCTGTTCCCTGTCGCGGGACTCGTGGCGGCGCTCTTCTCGAGCATCCTGACAGACGGTCTGGCGGGATACGGTCGCTACGAGGAGGCGATGGAGGAGGAGCCGCTGTGGGTTCCCCTCGTCTTCATGACGAGCTTCTCGTCGCTTCTCACGATGGCGATCGCAGCGGCCGACGACCTTGCGAGCGGCGCCTTCGGTCGCGCTGCGATCTTCGCGGCGATCGGATTCATCGGCGGGCTGGTCGTCGGCGTGGTCGCGCTCTTCGCAGGCGGACTGGTGATGCTGTTCGTCAGCGGACTCGTCGCGAGCGGCATCCAGACGGAGCCCGAGGGGCTGCAGATGCTGTTCCTGGCCGTGCTCATGCGCGCGCCTGCGTGGGCCATGGTCGGACTCCTCTGCGGCGTGGTGGTCGGGGCGCTCGGGCGCTCGTGGCGACGGGTGCTGCTCGGCGCGTTCGGTGGGGTCGTCGGCGGGCTTGTCGGGGGCATCACCTTCGATCCGATCGGCTATGCGCTGAGCGGCGGGACCTTCGAAGGATCCGCGTGGCTCTCTCGGCTGGTCGGGCTCGCGGCCACGGGAGCAGGGACAGGGTTCGCGATCGCCTTCGCGGAGAGCGCCGCGAAGCAGGTGTGGCTGGCGATCGAGCGCGGCCGCCTCGTCGGCAAGCAGTTCATCCTCTATCGCAATCCGACCACGATCGGAGCGTCGTACGGCAACGACGTCTTCCTGTTCAAGGACCCCGCCGTGCAGCAGCAGCACGCACGGATCGTCAAGCGCGGCGGCGGATACATCGTCGAGGCGGCGCCGGGCGCGCTCCTGCGCGTGAACGGGCAGCCCGTCGTCTCGCGCACGATCCAGTCGGGCGACACGGTGCAGGTCGGCGAGACGCTGATGCGCTTCCATGCGCGCGCGTGAGGCGCGGGAGAGGAGAGCCACGATGTCACTGAGGCTTCGAAGACTCGCCAACGAACACGCACGGCTGCAGAAGCTGTTCGGCGCCCACCCGCTCGTGTCGGTGCGGGCCGCGGGCGGCGATCCACCCGACCGCTACATCGTCGAGTATCGGATCGGAGGGCTCGAGCGCAGGCCCGACGGCACGCTCGTGGTGCGGCGTCAGCACCAGATGGAGATCGCGCTTCCCGCGGAGTATCCGCGCATGCCGGCCGCGTGCCGCATGCTGACGCCTGTCTTCCACCCGAACATCGACACCTTCACCGTGTGCACGAGCGACTTCCACTCGGCGCAGGAGACGATCGCCGATCTCGTCGTGCGCGTCGGGCAGATGATCGCGTTCCAGAAGCACAACGTGAAGAGCCCCCTCAACGGGGAGGCCGCCGTGTGGTGCGAGCAGAACCTCGCGCGGCTTCCAGTGGATCCGTCGGACCTCTATCCTCCCGAGTCGAGCGGCGGCGGCGAATCCGGCGGAACGCTCCGATGAACGAGCAACGCATGAACGAGGAACCAACGGCGCCCGACCCAGAGCGGATCCGCATCGATGCGGGCGAACTTCCGCGCGCAGAGGTGCCCGCGGCCGCGCCGCGGATGGCCGTCGATGTGCGTGCGCTGCCACCGCTGCCGCCGCGCGTGATGCATCCGCCGCGCGTGATGCCTGCGCTGCGCGGGGATCGCCGCGACCTGATCGTCGCCTCGCTGCTTCTCGGCGTGCTGATCCTTGTCACAGGCTTGTTCGGCGGCGGCATCCTGCTGGCGCGCGCGATCACCGCGCCAAGCCCTGCGCAGGGCGGCCTCTCGGTGCGCGTCCCGAGCGACGGCGAGACGCGCGCGATCGCGAAGGGCGATCTCAAGCTCGTGGCGCCCTCGATCGAAGGACGCTCGGGCGGCCTCCTCGGCACGGATTGGGGCGGCAGCGCCATCCCGTGGCGCATGACCGCCGATGGTCGGCTGCTTCTCGTCACGAACGCGCATGTCGCGAAGGGGCCAGGCGGCGGGGTGGGCGCACTCGAGGTCGTCTTCGCCTCGGGAACGCGTCGCGAGGTGACCGCCATCGGAATCGCCGAGCAGGATGGCTGCGACCTCGCCATCCTCGCCGTCGACGCCGCTGGGCTCTCCGACGGATCCGACTATCGCCTGCTCTCGCCGCAGGCGCCCGAGGAGTGGGATTCGCTCGCGCCAGGCGACGAGGTCGTCGCCGTGGGCACTCCGCTCGGGTACTCGCAGACGCAGACCTTTGGACGGATCTCCGCGCTTCGCGAGACGATGCCCGAGTTCCGCTCGTTCGGCGTGCGCTGGGTGCAGATCGACGCGACGGTGCTGCCGGGAAACAGCGGCGGACCACTGCTCCGGCTTGCGAAGGGCGAGCACGGCATCGATCAGTGGCGCTGGATCGGCGTCGTCACGGCAAAGGGCGTCACGGGGATCGGCTTCGCCATCCACGCTGGCGAGGTGACCGCGAAGCACTTCCGCTGGGTGCTCGGCCGCGCCCCTGACTTCCTCGAGGGGGCGGGCGGCGCGCCGAAGGGAAGCCCCGAGGGAAGCCCCGACCAAAAACCCGAGGAGGCGCGGGATGCCCGCTGACAGAGGGCCGCGGCGCGCGCCGAGGCCACCCTCCTTCCGAACACTCACGCGCGACGACTGCGGCGACGACGACGGCATCCTCTGCCCACTTCTCCTCGAGAGGCTTCCCATTGGACGCGAAGTGGCGGTGTGCGGCGACTGCGCGACGATTCACGGCGCCGAGGCGTGGCGGGAGAACGGCGGATGCGCGATCCTCGGATGCGTGTCCGCCCCGGATGCGCGCAGAGACGCGCCAGCGGCCGTGCTGCGCGTGACCGTTGCAGAGGCCGCGCGCGCGCAGCCACCCTCACCGCCGCCCCTTCCACCACCGCCGCTTCCGCCGACACTCGCATCGTCCGCCGCGCAACGACCTTTCCTGCCCGTGCCTGGCGCACCATCTCCGCCGCCACCGCCGCCACCACCTCTGCTGCGCCCTCCGCCGCCACCCCCACCTCCTCCACCGCTCGCAGCGCCGCTCGTCCAACCCATCGAGCGGACAGCCCGTCCAGACGAAGCGGGAAGATGCTGCCCCTACTCGATGGAGCCCTTCGCCGCGGGGGACGCGCTCGCGGAGTGCCCTCGCTGCAGGCAGGTCCTCTCGCGCGAGTCGTGGCGCGAGAACAGAGGGTGCACGACCTACGGCTGCGACGGCGCACCCGACTTCCGCAAGGACGCGATCAGGGTCCCGCCACCCGGCCGCTCGGCTGCGTCGAACGGACCGCCGTGGACAGGGGCGTGACAGCCGCCGCTCAAGCGTCGCCTTCGGCGGGGGCGCGCCGCCTCGTAGACTCCCTGCCGTGAAGGTGCTCCTCGCCATGTCGGGCGGCGTCGACAGTTCCGTCGCAGCCGCCCTCCTCCAGCGCGACGGCCATGAGGTCGTCGGCTGCTTCATGCGCCTCGGAAGCCCCGGCGAGGAACTGGAGACGCCCGTCGATGGCAGCGCCGCCGAGCGGCCGCACGCGAGGATCGGCCACCAGGGCTGCTGCTCCATCAACGACGCGGCCGACGCGCGGCTCGTCGCAGCGAAGCTCGGAGTCCCGTTCTACGTCGTCAACTTCCGCAACGACTTTGGACGGATCATCGACTACTTCGAACGCGAGTACCACGAAGGGCGCACGCCGAACCCGTGCGTGCGCTGCAACGACTGGCTGAAGTACGGCAAGCTGCGCACCTACGCAGAGCAGCTTGGCTGCGATGCGGTCGCCACGGGGCATTACGCGCGGGTGGTCGCCACCGACGACGGCCCGCGCCTCGCGCGCGGCGTCGACCACGCGAAGGACCAGTCGTATGTCCTCTTCGGGATCGGACGCGAGGCGGTCGCGAGGATGCTGCTTCCGATCGGCGGCCTCGAGAAGCCGCGGGTGCGCGAGCTTGCGCGGGAACTCGGCCTTCCCGTGTCGGACAAACCCGACTCGCAGGAGATCTGCTTCGTTCCCGACGACTACGCGTCGTTCCTCGAGCGGCGCCAGCCTGCACGCTTCGACGCGGGCGCCATCGAGGACGAGTCGGGGCGCGTCCTTGGCACGCACGAGGGGCACCAGCGTTTCACGGTCGGGCAACGCAAGGGCCTGCGCGTTCCCGCGACGATCCCGCTCTACGTGATCCGCAAGGACCCGTCGCGAAACGCGGTCGTGGTCGGCCCGCGCGAGTCGCTCGAGGTCTCGGGCGTCGACGCTGCGGAAGTGACCTGGTACGGAGTCCCTCCCACGGAGCCGCTCGCCTGCTCCGCGCAGGTCCGCGCGCACGGGGCGCCTATTCCAGCGCGGGCGACGCTCTCGGAGGGCGTCCTCCGCGTCGAGTTCGACAGGCCCGAGACGGGCGTCGCACCGGGGCAGGCCATCGTCTGCTACGACGCGGTCGAGCGCATCCTCGGCGGCGGGTGGATTCGCGCTACATTCCGCGCGTGATCTACGCTGGGATCGACGAAGCGGGCTACGGCCCACTGCTTGGGCCGCTGTGCGTCGGGACGAGCGCGTTCCGCCTCCGCGACGCAGCGCCATCGACGGCGCCGCCCGCGCCGAGCGATCTCTGGAAGCTCCTCTCGACGGGAGTCTGCCGCAAGCCAAAGGACGCGCGCCGCCGCGTCGCGGTCGCAGACAGCAAGAAGCTCAAGTCCGCGGGCAAGCAGCCGCTTGTCCATCTCGAGCGCGGCGTGCTCGCGTTTCTCGGCGGCGAGATCCCCGCGCTCGACGCAGCGCTCTTCGCGCGCCTCGGCGTGTCGGCGTCGGGCTCGCGCGCGACGCCGTGGCACGCCGACGCGCTGCCGCTTCCCGTGGCGATCTCCGCAGGCGAAGCCGCGATCGCACGCAACCTCGTGACGGCTGCGCTCGCGCGCGCGGAGGCGTCTCTCGCGGAGCTCCGCGTCGCGGCGCTCGATCCGCCCGCGTTCAACGCGCTCTACGACGCGCTCGGCAACAAGGCCTCGATCAACCTGTCGCTCGTCCATGCTGCGCTGCGCGCGATCGACCTTGCGCGCGGCGAGGAGGACGCCTTCATCGCGGTCGACCGCCAGGGTGGCCGCGCCGGCTACCGCGACGGCCTCGCCGAGCACCTCGCGGACGGCCGGCCGATCGAGGTCATCGAGGAGACCGACGAGCGGTCGACCTACGCCATTCGCGGCGACGGCGACGGCGACGGCGTCCTCGTCGTCAGCTTCGAGGTCGAGGCGGAGGAGCGGCATCTCCCCGTCGCGCTCGCCTCGATGGCGGCCAAGTACGCCCGCGAACTGTCCATGCGCCGCCTGAACGCGTTCTTTGCGCAGCGCCTGTCCGACCTCGCCCCAACGGCGGGCTATGTCGAGGATGGCCGCCGTTTCCTGCGGGAAGTGAAGCCGATCCTGCTGCGCGAGGCGATTCCCGAGCGCGGCTTCGTGCGCGTGGTGTGAGCCCCGCGGCGCTCCCCGCGCGCAGGGGCGGGAAAGCCCGCGCCGCCAAGCCCTTGCATCGGGTCGGACGCCCTTCTACACTTCCCGACTCGGCACTTTTCCCGCCGAGGCCCTCGCCATGCGAACAGACGACCCCTCCTGTACCGCTTCCGTTGGACCCCGCGCCTCCGCGCGGCGGGCGCTTGCCGCCTTCGGTCCAACGGCGCGCGACTGGTTGAGGGATCGTTCCTGAGCGCTCCGCGCTCGACGCGAGGACCGACTTCTATTCCAACCCGCTCCGTGCACAGCGCCTTGGCGCAACGGACGATTCACCCGAAACACCACGACAAGAGCCCGATCTCCCGAACACCTCCCGCACAGTCGCGGGACAGCAATCAGGACCCCACGCCATGGCCACCGACCTCACCAAAGTCCGCAACATCGGCATCTGCGCGCACATCGACGCAGGCAAGACCACCGTCTCCGAGCGCATCCTCTTCTACACGGGCCGCAACTACAAGATCGGCGAGGTGCACGAGGGCATGGCCACCATGGACTTCCTCCAGGAAGAGCAGGAGCGCGGCATCACCATCCAGTCGGCCGCGACGACCTGCCCCTGGGAGAAGGACGGCGTCAAGTACAAGATCAACCTGATCGACACCCCCGGCCACGTCGACTTCACGATCGAGGTCGAGCGCTCGCTGCGCGTCCTTGACGGCGCGTGCGCTGTTTTCGACGGCAAGGAAGGCGTCGAGGCGCAGTCCGAGACCGTGTGGCGCCAGGCGGACCGCTACGGCGTGCCGCGTCTCTGCTTCATCAACAAGATGGACAAGATGGGCGCCGACTGGGACTTCTCCTTCAAGTCGATCCGCGCGCGACTCGGCGCCAACGGTGTCGCCATCCAGCTGCCGATCGGCAAGGGCAACGACTTCATCGGCATCATCGACCTCGTCACGATGAAGGCGAACTACTTCTCCGCCGAGGACCAGGGCGCGACGATCACCGAGGGAGAGATTCCCGCGGAGCTCAAGGACAAGGCCGAACTCTTCCGCGCCGAGCTCATCGAGAAGGCGGCAGAGGTCGACGACGCGCTCATGGAGCAGTACCTCACCGACGCCTCGAAGATCACGAACGAGCAGATCAAGGCCGCGCTCCGCAAGGGCACGGTCGAGATCAAGTGCTTCCCAGTCCTCTGCGGCGCCGCGCTCAAGAATGTCGGCGTCCAGAAGATCCTCGACGCTGCGATCGACTACCTGCCGAACCCGACGGAGCGCCCCGACACGAAGGGCGTCAACCCCGACGACGTCAACCAGGCGATGACCCGTCCGCACGATCCGAACGCGCCGTTCTCCGCGCTCGTGTTCAAGGTCGTGAGCGACACCCACGGCGACCTCACCTACATCCGCGTCTACTCGGGCAAGCTCGACAAGGGGACGCGCGTCCTCAACCCGGGCAACGGCAAGCGCGAGAACGTGAGCCGCATCTTCGAGATGCATGCGAAGGACCGCAACGCGCTCGAGGAAGTGGACGCAGGCAACATCGTCGCCGTCATCGGCCTCAAGAGCTCGTACACCGGCGACACCATCTGCGATCCCGATCACCCGATCATCCTCGAGCGCATGACCTTCCCCGAGCCGGTCATCTCGATGGCGATCGAGCCGATCACCGCGGAAGACAAGAAGAAGCTCGGCGACGCGCTCACGACGATCCGCCGCGAGGACCCGTCCTTCCGTTCGAACTACAACGACGAGACGGGCGAGACGATCATCGCGGGCATGGGCGAGCTTCACCTCGAGATCATCAAGAACAAGCTCACGCGCGACATGAAGGTCGGCGTCAACGTCGGCAAGCCGCGCGTCTCGTACCGCGAGACGATCACGGGATCGGCCGACCAGGTCCGCGGACTCTTCAAGAAGCAGTCGGGTGGCCGCGGCCAGTTCGGCGATGCGGTCGTCAGCGTCAGCCCGATCACGCCCGAGGAGGCGGAGGCTGCTGAGCTGAAGATGAAGAACGGCGTCGTGTTCGAGGACAAGATCTCGGGCGGCGTCATCCCCAAGGAGTTCATCCCGTCGGTCGAGTACGGCGTCCGCCAGGCGGCGGCGTCGGGCGTCCTCGGCGGCTACCCCGTCATCAACGTGCGCGTCCAGCTCGTGTTCGGCTCGTACCACGACGTCGACTCGAACCAGGTCGCATTCGAGCAGGCCGGCATGCTCGCCTTCCGCGAGGCCGTGATGAAGGCGCGTCCCGCGCTCCTCGAGCCGATCATGAAGCTCGTCGTGACCACCCCCGACGAGTTCTTCGGCAACGTCTCGGGCGACATCGCGTCCCGCCGCGGCCAGATCGTCGACCAGGAGATGCGCGGCAACGCCCGTCTCCTGACCTGCGAAGTGCCGCTGTCGGAGCTCTTCGGCTACACCACCTCGCTGCGCTCCATGACCCAGGGCCGCGCGACGAGCTCGATGGAGCCGCTGACCTACCGCGTCATGCCTGAGAAGCTGAAGGACGCCGTCCTCAAGAAGTGAGCCCCGCATCCACGGGTCCCACGCGACGAAGTTCGAATCGCGCCGCCGACCTCACCCGTCGGCGGCGCGCTTTTTCGGGCTCGGGCGGACCAAGCGCCCGTGCCCAAGTCCGCCGTGAAGTCCCGTGAACTTTGACCGCGACCCGCCTACCATGGCGCCCCCGATGGCGGACCTTCAGCCCGAACCGACCGAACTCCAAGCCGACCGCGGCATCTTCCGCGCCGAGTACGAGCGGGAGCTCGGCACGTGGCTGCGCAGGCGGCTCGGCTACCTGTGCCTCGTCTACGCAGCGTTCCAGGTCCTCTCGATCGTTGTGCTGCTTGTGGCGGGCGCCGTTCTTGGCGACGACGATGCAACGGGCGACCTCGATGCGCGCCCCGCTGCGATCGAGACAACGGTGCCGGAGGAGGCGCGCGAGGCAGATGGGTCTGCAGCTCCCCTTCCCGCCGTCGAGGCGCGGCCAACGGTCGATCAGTCTCCTTCGCAAGCGGATGACGCCGCGCAGGCGCCACCCGACCCCGCAGCCGCCCGCTCCGAAGGTGCGGCGGAGGCATCGGGGCGGCGCATCCGCGGCGACGAACCATGGGCGCCGAAGGTGCTGCAGCGCACGCTCAACCCGAACGCAGCCGCGATCGAGGCGGCGGAGCAGACCTTCGAGACCCCGATGTGGGCGCTTGCGATCGCTGGAGTTCCCTCGCTTGCGGTGATCGCGTGGTTTGGCCTCGTGATCAGGCCGAAGCTCTTCACCCGCGCGGAGGCCGTCGCCGCGGCGACGCGCATGATCCTCGCGCTTGGGCTCCTCAACTTCGGGTTCGAGTGCGCGCTCCTGCTTGCGGAGCCAAGCACGCCGATCACGCCACTCATCTCGATCTTGGTCTGGCATCTCACGGCATCGCTCTTCCTGCCGTGGACCTGGCGCGAGTCCCTCAAGCCGATTCTCCCACTGGTGGCCTGCTGGTTCCTGCTGCGTCTCGGGCTCGCGGCGAGCGACGGCGAGTGGGCCGGCTTCGTCGCGTCGGTCGCGGCTGCGCCGCTCTTCTTCGCGCCTGCCCTCATCCTCTGCTACGCGCGGCTGCGCTGGCACAGGCGACGCTTCAAGAGCGGCTTCGTGGGCCGTCGCTTCCTCGCCATGCGGCGCGAGTTCCTGCAGGCGCGCGCGGTGCACGAGTCGCTCTTCCCGAGCCCGATCGACCTCGAGTGGCTGCGCTTCGACTTCGGCTACAGGCCCGCCGCGGACATCGGCGGCGACTTCATCCATGCGTGGGTCGACGAGTGGGACCGCTTCCACGCGGTGCTGATCGACGTCACGGGCCACGGGCTTGCAAGCGCAATGAGCGTGGCGCGCATCCACGGCGAGATCGAGCGCCTGCGCGACGAGCATCCCGACGACGGCCCTGCGCGGATGCTTGCGCGGCTCAACCGCTACTTCCACCGCCTGCTCGCGCGGCACAAGCTGTTCGCGACGGGCGTCATGCTGACGGTCGATCCGCGCACGGGCGAGGTGCGCTATGCGAACGCGGGTCATCCACCCCTCTTCATCCGGTCGCGCGGCTCCGTGCGCGAGCTCGAGTCGACGACCTTCCTGCTCGGTGCGGTCGACGGCGATCTCTTCGGCGAGGAGGAGCGGTCGGTGCAGCTCGAGGAGGGCGATCGCATCGTGCTCTTCACCGACGGCGCCTACGACGCGCGCAGCCCGCGCGGCGAGCGCTTCGGACTCGACAGGTTGCGCGAGATCATGTCGCGGCCGGCCGCGCCCCCGAAATGGCCCGCGTATCTCATGCGCCTGATCGAAACCTACGAGGCGGGAACGCCCGAGGACGACCTGCTGATCGCGGAGATCGCCTTCCTGCGCCGCCGCTCGATCTCGAGCGTGACGGGTGACGAACTGCCGGTGTCGCGAAGCGAGGCCATCGGAGCCCGCGCGTGACGCCGCGCGAGCTCGACGCGCTGTACCGCCGCGCGGTGCGCGCCGCCACGCGTGGCTTTGGCGGTGCGGAGCCAAACCCGATGGTTGGCTGCGTCATCGTCGACGATGACGGCGGCATCGTCTCGACGGGATTCCATCGCCGCTGCGGCGGGCCGCACGCGGAGGTCGATGCGCTTGCAGCGGCAGGCCCGCGCGCACGCGGCGCAACGGCGATCGTGACGCTCGAACCCTGCGCGCACCACGGCCGCACCGGGCCGTGCGCGGAGGCGCTGGCGGACGCGGGCATCGCACGGGTCTACTACGCCGTTCGCGACCCGAACCCCCACGCAGCAGGAGGCGCGGCGCGGCTTCAGGCGCGGGGCGTCCTCGCGGAGCACCGACCGCACGCGCTCGCTGCGGAGCTGTCGCTCCCCTTCGTCAAGCGCGTCCAGACGGGTCTTCCGTGGATCGCGGCCAAGTGGGCGCAATCGATCGACGGAGCCGTGGCGCTCGCATCGGGCGAAAGCCAGTGGCTGAGCTGCGAACGAAGCCGACGAATGGTGCACCGTGCGCGCGGGCGGGTCGACGCGATCCTCACGGGGCTCGGCACGGTCCTTGCCGACGACCCGCAGCTCACGGCACGCGGCGTGCAGGTCGCGCGCGTGGCGCGAAGGCTCGTCTTCGACCCGGATGCCATGACACCGCCCGAGGCGCGCGTCCTTTCGCAGGCCGCACCCACCGAGATCCTCGTGCGTGGCGACCTCGATGCGCGTGGCGAGGCGCGCGTGGCGACGCTTGCTGCGCGCGGCGCCACGATCCGCCCGCTTGGCCGAGGTGGAACGCTGCGCGAACCGCTCGCGGCTCTTGCGGCGGGCGGCGTGTCGACGATGCTCGTCGAGTCAGGCGGAGGCGTCGTGGGAAGGCTCCTCGCGGAAGACCTTCTCGACGAGGCATGGGTGTTCGTCGCGCCGCTTGCCATCGGCGACGACGCGGCCATGCGCCCGGTGCGTGGACTCTCGCCCGCCGTGCTCTCGGGCATCGCGCGGGCGCGGCTGGTCTCGATCCGTCGGCGCGGCCCGGACGCCCTGCTTCAGTACCGCTGGCGAACGGCGGACTCAGGTTCTGTCTGACGCTCGCGTGTCCTGAGCGTGCGCTCACGGCGCTGCGGGCTTTGCCTGGAAGCCCAGCTCGGCCGGCGCGAGCGGAAGCTCGATCGCTCCATGGGTGCGCATCACGCCGTCGCCATTCTCGAAGGCGAAGCCCGCGCCGCCGCCCGCGTCGGTGCGCGCGGCGATGCGCACGGTGTCGATCGCCTCGCCCGCGAACCCGCGGAGCGTGACCGTCGCCACAGCTCGCTCGACGGGAAACGGCGCGACTTCGATGGCCGATGCACGCGTCTCGCAGAGCGCAGCAAGCAGCCGTTCGACGGCGGCCGTCTCGACGGAACCCTCGCGCGGGGAACCATCCACATCGAAGCGGCGCGCACTCCAGCCCGACACCTCGCGGCGCAACTCGAGCCGCTCCTCGCCGCGCACGATCTCGACCGCCCCGACGTCGCTCGACCGTGCACCCGTTCCCGTCGGGTCGACGAGACGCTCGACGCGCGGAACCATGGCGACAAGCGACTCCGCTGGCACGCGCACGACCGTGCTTGTCCCTTCCACGAGGCCGAAGCGGTCCTGCGCGCCGATCGAGACGGGGTCGCCGATCAGAACCGCCGTGCGCGAGCCGCCGCTCGTCACGGCAAGCGTGGCGGCGGGCGGCGAGAGGCCGTACGCGGCGAGTTCCGCAGGCCGGTCGACGATGAAGCCCGCCGAGCGCGCGCGGCGGAGCGCGTCGACGAGCTCCTCCGCGCGCTCACGGTCCGCGCGGGTCCGCACCACCCCTTCGAGCCGGTACCTGCGGCCCTCGCGGCGGAGCATGGTGGTGACGCCGCCCGAAGAGAGCTCGACGAGGTCGACTTCCCCAAGGCCCGCGAAGAGGTCGCGGCTGCGGAACTCGCGGGGATCGCGGTCGACGACGAAGTCGTGGAGGAGCGCCTCGACGACCTCGTAGCCTTGGACCTCGTAGCCTTGGACCTCGTAGCCTTGGACCTCGTAGCCTTGGACCTCGTAGCCTTGGACCTCCTGGCCTTGGACCTTCTGGCCTTGGACTTCATGACTTTGGACTGCATGGCCCTGCGCGGCCCCTCCGTTCGCCACGCGCGCGAAGGCGCGGCCTGCGAGGCTGCGTCGGCCAAGCTCGAAGACCGTCGTGCGCGCAGTTCCGTCGGGGCGCGCTCGCTCGACGAAAGTGACGCGCGCAAGCGGCGGGTCGAGGCCGACTTCCGCGAGGCTCTGCGCCGGTTCGCCCGCGGAGGACGCGCGCACGCTGCGCACGCTCTCGAGCTTGAGGGCGCGCACGGCAAGCTGCCGCACGCTCCATCCGTCCACAGCATGCGCGACGGGCTCCGTCTGCCACCAGAGTTCGCCGCGCCGTTCGAAGCGGTGCCGCACGCCGCCCCGCTCGAGGACGACCTCGGCGAGGTTCTCCGGATCGAGCGCGCCGGGCGAGAGGAGCGCGGTGCGCCCGCGCACCGACTCACCCGACTCGCGCGGCGCCTTCCACGCGAGATAGCCAAGCGCCGCAGCGAGAAGAAGCGCGATGGGAAGCCGCAGGGACTTCATGCGCGCGCCCTCCTTCGCCCGACGAATACGGCGCCGAGGACAAGCGGCGCAAGCGAGAGCGCCCCGCCGAAGCCGGAACTCCACGCGCGGCGCGCTCCATCGCCGAGCGACTCGATGCGCGGGACCTCGCGCCCGCTCAGGCCCCCGTCGAGAAGATCCTCGCGGCCCGCGAGCCACGCGACGGAGGCAAGCAGAAGCTCGCGGTTCCCCGGGTTGACGAGCGCCGTTCGCCCGCCGCCGAGGTCGTCCGAGAGATCCGCGACGCTGGTGAGAAGCCAGCCGCCGCTTGCGACGAGCACCGCGCGGTGCCGCGCGCCTTCGAAGGGCCGCTCGGCGAGGACCGCGACGGGTAAGGCGCGGTCGAAGCGCTTGGCTGCGGGCACCTCGCGCACGCCGTCGCCGTCGCCGCGCCAGTCGTCCGCGAGCCAGCGCGCGCTGGAGGGTTCGACGGAGACCGCCGTCTCGACGCGGACACCCTCTGGAAGCGGCGCAGCGATCTTCACGCCCATCGGCTGGTTGAGGAGGATCGCCCTCCCGCGCACGCGCGACGCGACGGGCGATGAACCGCTCGGCCTGTCGATCAGCTGCCACGGGCGCACCTCGGGCGTGCCGTCGGTCTTCGCAGCGAGTTCGAGCACGACGCGCGCTGCATCGGCCTCGACGCCGAACGGCGCGAGCACGCCGCTCCACGGATCGGGCTGCCCAAGCAGCGACAGCAGGCTGCGCCCCGCCGTAAGGAGGATCGGCGCGCCATCTCGCACAAGTCCCTCCACCTCGCGGACGAGGAGCTTCTCCTCGCGCGAGAGGTCAAGCTGTGCGCGCCGCAGCGCGGGCAGCACGACGAAGACCTGCTTCCTCCCCGCAGCCGCCGTCGGGCGCTCGCCGCGGCCGGGCGTCCACTCGCGCACGCCGTATCCCGCGCTGCGCAGCGCGTCTGCGACCGCGACGAGATCGGAGTGATCCTGCTTTGGACGCAGGAGCGACTCGCGCTCGCTGTGGACGAACACGACCTCGGGCATCACTGCGCCCGCGATGCTGCGCACGGCGCCTGAAAGCACCTCCTCGCCGCGGAAACTCCAGCTGTAGCTCACCCGCTCGGCGCCCTGCGCGGCGACAGCGCGGGGGAAGATCCGCCACGCAGGCACGACCGCCAGGCGCCCGCCGCCGGCGACGACCGCAGCCTCGCCGCGCATGAGTTCGCGCCCGAGCGCATCGAGTTCGAAGGCGGGAAGGGCCTCGAGCTCCTGCCGCGCGGCGAGCATGCGCGCCGACAGGTCCTCATAGCGCTCGACGCGCGACGCCACGATCTGCCGCACCGTCTGCGGGACTCCCGCCTGCGTGCGCCATTCGAGGAAGAGGGTCGCCGCCGAGGCAAGCTGGTCGCCCCACACTCGGAATCCCCGTGCAAGCGCGCTGCGCGCGCCGTCGATGTCAGGAAGCGGCCGCGTGGCGCTTGTCCGCGTCATCGCCTCGACCTCCGCGCGGAACTGCCCGCCATCGGTCGCGACTTGCGCGAAGAGCGCAGCCACCTGCTCGAGCGTGCGGCGCACGGAGCTTTCGGGAGGGAGCTGCTGCGCGGCCGCGCGAAGCCCCGCAGGCTCGCCTGCGCTCTCTGCGCGGAACGCGTCGTAGACCGCGAGCGTGCGTGCGATCGCTGCCTCGCTCGCGGCGAGTTCCGCGGAGCGGCCCGCCACGAGTTCCCCGAGCGAGCGGTCGAACTCTCCCGCCTGCATCGGGTCACCCGGGTCGATGCGGCGGGCATCGATCGCGGGATTCGCCTCGCGGAAGCGGCGAAGGACCTCGTCGATCTGGCGAAGCACAGCGGGATCCGCAGCGCTCGCATCGACGAAGAGCAGCACCTTCCACGGCCCCTCGAGCTGGCCAAGGAGTTCCTCCGTCGATGGCGCGAGGCTGTAGGCGCGTGTCTTGGTCGCGTCCGCCTCGATGCGCAACGACGGCTGCGAGAGGAACGCGACCGCTGCAGCGAGGCACGCGATCACGGCGAGCGTGAATCCGACCGCCTCCACGCGCGCCGCGAGGCGTCCGACCGCCGTACGCCCGCCGCGACCGCGCACCCGCTCGAGCGAGACAGCAGCCGTCACCAGGCCCGCAAGCGCAAGCGCCACGAAGTACGCGACCGACGCGCTGTCGAAGAGCCCGAGCGAGAAGCCCTCGAGCCTGCGCAGCGGATCGGCCGCTGCCGCGATGGGCGCCCACTCGAGCGGAAGGACGCCGACAAGGAGACGCGAGCCTGCGACGAGCGCGAGCCACAGGAAGAACGCGCCAAGGAACGCCACGGTCTGGCTCGCGGTCGCGGTCGAGACGGCGATCCCGACCGATGCAGCCGCGAAGCCTGCGAGGAAGAGCCCGAGGAGGCCGCAGGCGATCTCGCCGTAGTCGGGGCTCGCGTGGAACTCGAGCGGAATCGCGAGGAGTGCCGTCGGGAGCAGGCTCGCCGCGACGAGCGTGGCGCAGGCGATCGCCTTCCCCGTCACCATTTCGCCTGTCGAGAGCGGGCTTGCGAACAGCGTCTCCCAGGTCTTGACGCGGAACTCCTCGCTGAAGGCGCGCATCGAGATCGCGGGAGCGGTCGCAAGAAGCGCCCATCCCGCCGCGAGGATGGCGGATCGGAGCGTCGCGGGCTGACCCTCCTCGAACGACGCCGCGAAGAACGCGACCGACGCCACGATGCCCGCGATCGCAAGCACGATCCATGCGGTCGGCGAGGCGAACGCGCTGCGGATCTCCCTCGCCGCGACCGATGCGACGCGCTGCAGCGATCCTGTCATGCAGCACCCCCTGCGCCGCGCTGCATGCGCTCGTCGCGGCGCGCGGCGTCGTGCACAAGCTCGACGAAGACGCTCTCGAGGCTTCGCACCTCGGCAGAAGCGCGGCGAACGCGAAGCCCGGCCGCGGCGAGCGCGCGCACCGTCTCGGCGCGCGCCGCGTCGTCCGCGAGGGCGATTTCGCTGCGCCACCAGCCGTCCGCGAGTGCACGCGCGGCGACGCCTGCGGGCGCCGCATCCGTCTCGACGACGAACGACGCGCCCTGCGCCGCGCGCGCGCGGAACGCCGCGAGCGTCTCGTGGACGACGAGCCGCCCGCCCGCGATCACGGCAAGCTCGCCGCAGACGCTCTCGACCTCCGAGAGGAGGTGCGACGAGAACAGCACGAGGCGCGATTCCCCGAGCTCCCGCACGAGGGTGCGGAAGACGATCGTCTGCCCAGGGTCGAGTCCGACAGACGGTTCGTCGAGGATCACGACCGCGGGGTCGCCGAGAATCGCCGCCGCGAGGCCCACACGCTGCTGCATGCCCTTCGAGAGGGTGCCCGCGCAGCGGTGCGCGAATCGCGCGACGTCGCAGCGCAGCATGGAGTCGTCGATCGCAGCCCGCGCGACGGCGCCGCGCAGGCCGGCGAGCCCTGCGCGGAAGCGCATGTGCTCGAGCACCGTGAGTTCGGGCGAGAGCGGCGCGGACTCGGGGAGGTAGCCGATGCGCGCGCGCACCGCCGTCGCATCGCGCCGCGCGTCGAGCCCGGCGACCTCGAGGGATCCCTCGTCCGGGTCGAGGATGCCCGCGATCATGCGGATCGTGGTCGTCTTGCCTGCGCCATTCGGCCCAAGCAGCCCGCACACCCCCCGCGCAGGAAGCGCGAGGTCTATCCCGCGTACGGCCGTCACGGCGCCGAAGCGCTTCACGAGCCCGCGCGCGCGGACCCCGAGGCGCGACCCTCCTGCGGGCGACGCGGCCGTCGATGGCTCGGAGTTGAGGTCTTTCGTCGCGGCGTCCATCGCACGGGCTTCCAAGGCAAAGAGGCGGTCGGGAGTGTATCCCACGACCCGAGTGCCAAGGGCGCACGCGTCCGACGCGGGCTTCTACAATGCGCGGTCGCACGGAAGCTCCATGACGAACGAGTCGCCATCGCCAGATCCCCGAGCGCCGCATGACTCGATCGCGGCAGGTGTGCACGGCTTGATCGGGCTGCGCGCGCTCGAGCTGCTCGGCGAGGGCGTCGGCGTCGTCGAACCGTCGGGCGAGATCGTGTGGATGAACCATCGCCTCGCGGGACAATCGCCCGAGGCCCTGCGCCGCTTCGCAGACGCGTGCGTCGAGGCGATCGCGGCATGGCGCGCGTCTCCGGCCGCGAGCCCCACCATGCGAACGAGCTTCCGCGCAGGCAGCTCGTGGTTCGAGGTGGTGATGACCCCGCTTGCGCGCGACGGCCACTTGCCGGCCGCAACGCAGCCCACGGAGCGGCGCGAAGGCGCCGTGGCGCTCCTGATCGACGCGACCGCCGCGCGGAGGATCCACGACCGCCTCGACGCGATCGACGATGCGGGTGCGGAGTTCCTGAAGCTTGACGCAGAGTCCGTGCGCGCGATGAACCCTCCCGAGCGTCTCAGGCATCTCGAGGGGCGAGTCGTCGCCGCCACGCGCAGCCTGCTCGGCTTCGACCACTTCGAGTATCGCCTCACCAACCGCCGCAGCGAGCAGCTCGAGCTCGTCTTCTGCTCCGGTCTGGTGCCGCTCGGGATCGGCGAGCGCATTTATGCGCGCGCCGAGGGCAACGGTCTGAGCGGTGTGGTCGCCTCGACGGGAACGAGCATCGTCTGCCGCGACGTGTCGGCGGAGCCGCGCTATGTCGGCGGCCTCCCGGGGGCGCGCAGCACGCTGACGGTGCCCCTGCGGCTCCATGGGCGCGTGATCGGCGTCCTCAATGCGGAAAGCGAGCTCCCCGCCCACTTCGACGACGAGGATCGTCTTGCTGCGGAACTGCTCGCGCGCTACGTGGCGCTCGCGCTGAACCTCCTCGACATGCTCGTCGCGGAGCGCGTCGAGACCGCGCGCACCGTCCTGGCGAACCTCGCGCGCGAATCGACGCCGCTTCTCGATGGCATCGCCAACGACGCGCGCGCCGTGCATGCGACGCTCGGTGCGGCGGCCTCGGATGCCGTCGAGCGCATCATCGAACGCACGGCGAAGCTCGATGGACTCGTGCGCAACGGCGCGACCACGCCGAGCGGCGTCCTCGGCGCGGCGGAGGCTCTCTGCGAGGGCGTGCGCGACCCTGTCTTCGCAGGCCGCCGCATCCTGGTCGCAGACGACGAGCCCTCGATCCGCAGTACCGTGCGGGCCGTGCTCGAGCAGCAGGGCTGCGTCGTGTCGGACTTCGCGGATGGCGCGGGCGCGATCGCGGCGATCCGCGACCTCGTGGCGGCGGGAACGCCGCCCGACCTCGTGATCAGCGACGTGCGCATGCCCGACGCAAACGGCTACGAGGTCTTCCGCGCCGCGAAGGATGCGTCGCTCGCCATACCCGTCATCCTCATGACGGGCTTCGGCTACGACCCGAACCACTCCATCGTGCGCTCGAGCCAGGAAGGCCTGCACTGCTTCCTGTTCAAGCCGTTCCAGATCACGCAACTTCTCGAGGAGTCGCGCAAGGCGCTGCTCAGGGAGTAGGCGCGCGCGGCGTCGACACCGACGACTCGGTCGCCCGCATGCTTCGCATGCGGAACGGACGGCGCCAGCAGTCGACTTCCACGCCGCTCGCGCGAGTCGGCCGGATCAGGTCTCTCACGGAGGCACGGAGGCACGGAGGCACGGAGGAAGAGAGGCCCGGTCTTCCACGTCCTTCACGCGGCGCGCGTCCGAACCGAAGGAGCGACGTTCCTCTCCGTGCCTCCGTGCCTCCGTGAGAAACCTCCTCATCGAAAGCAGCGCGCCAACGGAGGCGGAAATCACGAGTGCCCGTCAGACGGAGGCCGAACGAAGTTCGGACGCAGCCTGCGGAACGGACGGTGTCAGCCGTCGACTCCCGCGCGTACCGCGACCAGCACCCTGTCGATCCCCTCGCCGTCGACGAGGACCTCCGCGTCGCGCCACGCGCTTCCCGCGACAAGCGCGAGCGCGGGCGCTCGGTGCTTCCAGCCGACCTCGATGAGAAGCAGTCCGCCGGGCACGAGATGACGCTCCGCACCCGCGACCACGCGTCGCACGAGGTCGAGACCGTCGCGGCCTCCGCGCAGCGCGATGGCGGGCTCGTAGTCGCGCACGTTCGCATCGAGCGCCGCGTACTCGTCGTCCGTCACATAAGGCGGATTCGAGGCGACGAGGTCGAAGCGCTCGTCGGGCCTCACCGCAGCGAAGAGGTCGCCTGTTCGGAAGTCGATCTCGACGCCATGGCGCGCGGCGTTCTGGCGGGCAAGTTCAACGGCTTCAGGCACGATGTCGGAGGCCGTCACGGAGATGCCGCGGAGCGCAGGCTCCGACGAGGCCGCCCCGAGCGGCATCGCCTCGGATGCTTCAGCCGGCGAGATCACCCGCGCGACCAACTCCGCGTTTGCACGCGCGGCGCCCGCCGAGATCGGCCTGCATCCGAGCCCTTCGGGGCGCGCGATCGCGCGCATGCCGAGGGCGATCGAAACGGCGATGCAGCCGCTGCCCGTGCAGAGGTCGAGCGCGCGCACCGATGCATCTCCCCCGACGCAACGGGCGCGATACCAGTCGAGCGCGCGCGTGACGAGCGTTTCCGTCGCCGGACGCGGGATCAGCGTGCACGGCGCGACCGCGAAGTCGCGCCCGAGGAACGGCCATCGGCCCACGAGGAACTGCACGGGCTCATGGCGCCCGGCACGCGCGACCAGCGCCCGCAGCGCCGCGAGTTCCTGCGCGTCAAGTTCGCGCTCAGGCTCCATGTAGAGCCCGAGCCGTTCGATGCGCAGCACCTCGGAGAGCAGGATCTCCGCGACGGCCCGCGGGCTGTCGACGGAACGCTCCTGGAGATAGGGAACGATCCACGCAAGAAGTGCGCGAACGGTCCAGCGAGCGGGTGCGCCCGTGTCGCCGACGGCTGCCTTCGGACTTGACATCGGGGCTCCTCCACACGCGCGCTGCGGCGCCGCCTCTGTTCACGCCCGCGCGGTCCGTTACCGCGCCACGAACCGCCATCCTACGGTCGCAGCCGCCTCTTCGGCCGCACGCGCACGCCGGCCGCACGAAGTGCCGCGCGAATCGCCATCGGGGGTGTTTCTCCCATCCGCCCAGAGGGTTCGACGCTACGATGTCCGCCCCTCTTTCAGGGAGCAGCCCATGCAGGAAATCTTCCAGTCCGTCCTCCAGGAGGCGACCGCTCGCGGCGTCTTCAGTTCCATCGAGCGCCTCCCAGACCGCCTCCGCTGCCACGCGAAGGACTGCCCCGAGCCAGCGTGGTACGAGCTCGCGGCCGTCGGCGACGGCCTCCTTGTGCGATTCGCCACCCCCGATCGCTGGCTCAGCGAGTCGATCGAGTCCGACCTCATGCACTTCGGCGACCCGATCGAGGAGCTCGTCGAGGAGGAGCTCGCGGAACTCGGCTGGCGCGGCAAGGTTCCGCCCATCAAGCACTTCCGCGACGACGACAAGCTCTACACCTTCGAGAACGCGCTCCCCGAGTCGGGCGCGGCGACGGCCGCCAAGTTCCTGCTTGCCTATGAAGCCGCGTTCCGTGCGCTCGGTGATGTCGGCGGCGGAGACGAGGACGGCGACTGAGGGCGACGAAGGGCGAGCGGGATTCAGGAACCTCGCGGGGCTCGCCCCGCAGCAAGGATTGAAGGCATCGGATGGCGCGACGCGTGCTCATGCTCGGCTGGGAGTTCCCTCCGTTCATCACGGGTGGTCTCGGCACGGCCTGCTACGGGCTGACGAAGGCGCTCGACCGACAGGGCCTCGAGGTCACCTTCGTCCTCCCGAAGACGATTCCAGCCGACGGCGCGTCGCATGTCCGCCTCGTGACCCCTGGCGCGACGGTCGAGCGGAAGTCGGGGCGCCTCCCGATGCCCATCGCGGCGCCGCCCGCGCCCGCCGTCGTGCGCGAGCCCGTGCGCGGTGCGCCAGAGCCCGTCGCCGCGAGCGCGCCCGTCACAGCGCGCGAGCAGGAGACCTGGAACCGCATCGTCGCAGAGTTCCAGTCGACGCGGTTCATCGAGATTCCAGGCGAGTTTCCCTCCGTCTACGCGGAGTCGGGCGGCAACTCGCCCGCACGGATCGCCGAAGCCGTGCGCATGATGCGCGAGGCAGGCTGGAGCATCGAGCGGATCCGCACGCTCGCGAAGGCGGGCGCCTTCCCCGAGCTCGCGGGCGACCCCGTCGAGCACGCGCTCGCCGCTGCGCTGCCTGAGACAGCGGGCAGGCCGAGGGAGGCCGTCGGCGCGCGTGGCGCAGACGCGGCCGACTACTCGGGCGACCTCCTCGGCATGGCAGACCGCTACGCGCGCTTCGTGGTCGAGGCGACGCGCGGGCTCGAGTTCGACGTCGTCCACGCGCACGACTGGCTCACTTACCCCGCAGGGCTCGCCATCGCGAAGCTCTCGGGGAAGCCGCTCCTCGTCCATGTCCACTCGACGGAGTTCGACCGCTCGGGCGAGCACCCGCACCAGCAGATCTACAACATCGAGCGCCGCGGCATGCACGGGGCCACGCGCATCATCGCGGTCAGCATGCTCACGAAGAACGTGTGCGTGAACCGCTACGGGGTGAACGCCGCGAAGATCGACGTCGTCTACAACGGCGTCGACCTCGACCCCTCCGCGACGGGCCTCGAGAAGATCGAGTCGAAGGACAAGATCGTTCTCTACTTCGGCCGCATCACCATGCAGAAGGGCCCCGAGTACTTCATCCAGGCCGCGAAGAAGGTGCTCGAGTACATGGACGACGTGAAGTTCGTCGTCGCGGGCTCGGGCGACCAGGCGAGCCGCATGATCGAGATGGCGGCCGCGCTCGGGATCGGCAACAAGGTGCTCTTCACGGGCTTCCTGCGCGGACGCGACATCGCGCGCGTCTTCTCGATGGCCGACCTCTACGTCATGCCGAGCGTGAGCGAGCCCTTCGGCATCGCGCCGCTCGAGGCGATGAGCCACAACGTGCCCGTCCTGATCTCGAAGTCCTCGGGCGTGAGCGAAGTCCTGATGCACGCGCTCAAGGTCGATTTCTGGGACATCGAGGACATGGCCGACAAGATCATCGCCGTGCTCCGACACCCCCCGCTCTCGCGCCAGCTCGTCGAGCACGGCAGCTTCGAGATCCGCGGCATCAACTGGGACGGCGCCGCCACGCGCACGGCGCGCTGCTACGAACGCGCCATCGCGGCAGCGAGCGCGCGCAGCGGGTTCTGACGCGGCCGTTTCCGCCGCGTTTTGCCGCGTTTCGTGCGTCCGCCCGAGGTCGCGCGCCATCTATACTGCGCGGCTTCCCATGGCCCTCTTCTTCAAGCGCAAGCCGACCGCCGCCCAGCCCGCACCCAGAGCAGCCGCATCGCCGGCAGGACGCGCGGTCGAGGCCGACCCCGCGCTCGAGTCGCGCACGCTCGCGATCGGCGCGGACTTCCTCGACCGCGCGCGCAACGCGAAGACGAACATGCTCGCGGTCTGGTCGGAAGGCCTGATGGACTGGGCCATGCAGGACGAGGCCTTCAAGGTCCAGATCTTCCGCTTCGTCGACTGCTTCCCCACGCTCAAGGACAACGACGCGGTCTACGACCACCTCACCGACTATCTCGCGCAGCCGGGCGTCACGCCGCCTCCGTTCGTGGCGACCGCGCTCAAGGCGGGCGTCCTCATGAAGGGCGTCGTCACGAAGACGATGTCGACGCAGATCACCTCGATGGCGTCGAAGTTCATCTGCGGCACAGACGCCGCGAGCTCGCTGCCGACCTTGCGCAAGATCTGGGATTCGGGACTCTGCTTCTCGGTCGACCTCCTCGGCGAGGCGTGCGTGAGCGACGAGGAGGCGGAGGCCTATCGCCGCAAGTACCTCGACCTCATCGAGAACCTCCCCGCCACGGTCGCCGGCTGGAGCGCGAACCCGCGCCTCGAGACCGATCACCTCGGCGCGATCCCGCGCACGAACGTCTCGATCAAGATCAGCTCGCTCTCCGCGCGCGTCGACCCGATCGACACCGAAGGCTCGATCCGCGGCCTCCTCGAGAACCTCGGCCCGATCCTCGAGTCCGCGAAGAAGCGCGGCGTCTTCGTCAACTTCGACATGGAGCAGTTCGCGCTGAAGGACCTCACGCTCGAGCTCTTCATGCGCGCGTGCGAGAAGCACGACTTCCACGCAGGCCTCGCGATGCAGGCGTACCTCCGCTCGGGCGACGACGACGCGCGCCGCATCATCGAGTGGTCGAAGCGCACGGGCCGCCAGGTCACGGTGCGCCTCGTGAAGGGCGCGTACTGGGACTACGAGACGATTCACGCGGAGCAGCAGGGCTGGCCCGTCCCCGTATGGAGCCGCAAGGTCGACACCGACGCGAGCTTCGAGCGGATGGCGCACGCGTTCGTGGCGTCGACGCCGGCCACCAAGGGCGAGGGCGGCGTGAAGCTCGCGCTCGGAAGCCACAACGCGCGGTCGATCGCCGCGACGCTCGCGGCGCTCGAGAAGCGCGGGCTCCCGAAGTCGGCGCTCGAACTCCAGATGCTCTACGGGATGGGCGACCAGCTGAAGGCCGCGGCGATCGAGATGGACCTTCGCCTCCGCGAGTATGCGCCGATCGGCGAGCTGATCCCCGGCATGGCGTACCTCGTGCGCCGCCTCCTCGAGAACAGCTCGAACGAGTCGTGGCTCAAGGCGGGCTTCAAGGACAACGCCTCGACCGAGCGGCTCCTCGCAAGCCCGCACCGCGCGTTCGACTCGGACCCGGGCGTCGAGCGGATCGCGACGGCGCCGGAGCGGCACCGCCTGAGCGCGGCCGCGGCGGGCGTCTCGAACGGGCGCCCGTTCTACACCGAGCCGATGCGCAACTTCGCGGCGGCCGGCGAGCGCGCTGCGTTCGCGGCGGCGGTGGCGCGCACGAGCGTCCCCCCTGTCGCGAACTCGGGCACCGCGGAGGACGCGAAGCGCGCTGTCGCCACCGCGCATGCGGCGTTCGATTCGTGGCGCGACACGCCGTACGCCGCGCGCGCGGCCGTGCTGGTCGCGGCTGCCGCCGAGATGCGCGCGCGCCGCGACGAACTCAGCGCCGCAATCGTGAAGGAGTCGGGCAAGGTCTGGCGCGAGGCCGACGCAGATGTCTGCGAGGCGATCGACTTCTGCGAGTACTACGCCCGCGAGGGCGCGCGGCTCTTCGAGCCAGAGCGGCTCGGACAGTTCGTCGGCGAGCTCGACGAGCAGTGGTACCAACCGCGCGGCGTCGCGGCGGTGATCGCCCCATGGAACTTCCCGCTTGCGATCTGCTGCGGCATGACGGTCGCCGCGCTTGTCACGGGCAACACCGTCGTCGTGAAGCCCGCCGAGCAGACGCCGTCGATCGCGCGTGCGATGTGCGAGATCCTCTGGCGCGCGGGCGCCCCGCGCGAGGCGCTGCAGTTCGTCGCAGGCCCTGGCGAGACCGTCGGCGCCACGCTCGTCCGCGACCCGCGTGTCGCGATCATCGCGTTCACGGGCTCGAAGGCGGTCGGTCTCGACATCGTGCAGGCCTCTGGCGTGGTCGCGCCTGGGCAGGAGTTCGTGAAGAAGGTCGTCTGCGAGATGGGCGGCAAGAACGCCGTCATCATCGACACCTCGGCCGACCTCGACGAGGCCGTGCTCGCTGTCAGGCAGAGCGCGTTCGGCTTCTGCGGGCAGAAGTGCTCCGCCGCGAGCCGCGCGATCGTGGTCGGCAGCGCGTATGAACCGTTCCTCCATCGCCTCGTCGGCGCGACGCGCGCACTCGTGGTGGGTGATCCGACGAATCCCGGCACCGACATCGGTCCCGTGATCGACGAGGAGGCGGCGCGGAAGATCCGCTCGTACATCGAGATCGGCAAGGGCGAGGGCAAGCACGAGCTCACGCTCGAGATCCCCGCGGGGCTCGAGCAGAAGGTCGGGAAGCCGTTCGTCGGACCGTCGATCTTCAGCGGCATCAGGCCCGAGCATCGCCTCGCGCGCGAGGAGATCTTCGGCCCCGTCCTCGCCGTGATGTTCGCGAAGGACTTCGACGAGGCGCTCGCCATCGCAAACGCTCCAGAGTACAAGTTGACAGGCGGCGTCTTCAGCCGCAAGCCCGCGAACCTCGCGCGCGCGCGGCGAGAGTTCCGCGTGGGAAACCTCTACCTCAACCGCGGCATCACGGGCGCGCTCGTCGGGCGCCAGCCCTTTGGCGGCTTCGGCATGTCGGGCATCGGCTCCAAGGCCGGCGGGCGCGACTACCTGCTCCAGTTCGTCGAGCCGCGCGCGGTCTGCGAGAACACGATGCGCCGCGGCTTCGCGCCGGGGCTCGAGTGATCGCTGAAAATCTCTCCTGCAGAAGTGCGGTGAAATCGAGGATGCGCGCAAAACCCGTGTAGAACGGGAGGCATGCAACGCATCCAGAGCTTTGCCCTGAGGGGAATCGACGCACTGCCCGTGGAGATCGAGTCGGACGAGCGGCTTGTGCCCGATCGCGGGCCCGAGGGCGCGGACCGTCAGTCGAAGACGGTCGTCGTCGGCCTGCCCGACACCTCCGTACGCGAGTCGTGCCAGCGTGTGCGCGCGGCGCTCGGCGCCTGCCGATTTCCATCGCCGCGCGGCCATTGCACCGTGAACCTCGCGCCAGCGGACCTGCGCAAGGAAGGCCCCGTCTACGACCTCCCGATCGCGCTCTCGCTGCTGAGGCTCCAGGGAATCATCGGCGAGCGCGCAGACGAGAAGCTCGACCGCTTCGCAGTCGCGGGCGAACTCGCCCTCGACGGAGCCGTGCGGCCGATCCGCGGGTCGACGAGCCTCGCAGCCCTCGCCCGCGACAGCGGGCTACGCGGCGTGGTCGTGCCGATCGACAACGCACCCGAGGCCGCAGCCGTCGTGGGCACGGAGGTCTACGGCGTGCGCAGCCTCGAGGAGGCGGTCGGGTTCTTCAACGGCCTCTACGACCTCCCGCGCGAGCGGCCGCCCGACGAGTGTCCACCGCCCTTCGGCGCGGCAACCGACTTCGCGGATATCCGAGGGCAGGAGGCGGCCAAGCGCGCGCTCGCGCTCGCTGCGGCGGGCGGCCACAACACGCTGCTCATCGGCCCGGCCGGTAGTGGCAAGACCATGATGGCGCGCGCACTTCCGGGGATCCTCCCGCCGCTCTCGGCGGACGAGGCGCTTGATGTGACGCGCATCTACTCGTCGGTCGGCGCCGTGCCCCGCGGCGCAGGGCTGATCCGCGAGCGTCCGTTCCGCGCACCGCACCACAGCGCGAGCGCTGCGGCGATCGTGGGTGGCGGCACAGTGCCTCGCCCTGGCGAAGTGAGCCTTGCGCACCACGGCGTCCTCTTCCTCGACGAGCTTCCCGAGTTCCCGCGCGTGGCGCTCGAATGCCTGCGCGAGCCCCTCGAGGACGGCTTCGTCACGATCGCGCGCGCACACGGAACGCTGCGGTTCCCCGCGCGCACGATGCTCGTCGCCGCGATGAACCCGACGCACGCGGGCGGCTTCGCGCAGAGTGCGACGGAGCGGCGTGCGCAGGAGAAGTACATCGGCCGCCTCTCGGGGCCGCTCCTCGACAGGATCGACCTCCATGTCGAGGTGCGCGCCGTCCCCTTCGCCTCGCTCCGCTCAGGTCGGACGGGCGCCACGAGTGCGGAACTCCGCGATCGGGTGCTCGCCGCGAGAGGCCGCATGGAGTCGAGGCAAGGGCCCTCGCGGCCGAATGCCCGCCTTTCCGGGCGCGAGCTCGACCGCCACTGCACCATCGAAGGCCCTGCGCAGCGCCTCGTCGAGGGCGCCATGCGCGACCTCGGGCTCTCCGCGCGCGCCTACGACCGCATCCGCCGCGTGGCGCGGACGATCGCGGACTTCGAAGGTTGCGATCCCGTCGGCGAGGCCCACATCGCCGAGGCGATCCACTACCGCGTGCTCGACCGCATGCGGGCGGCGTCGATGGCCCCTGCCTGACCACCCCCTCAGCGCGATGGGCGCCGCTGCCGCCTGAACGGGTTTGGCGCACCATCCGCGTACTCCCACACCGTCACCTCGAGATTCTTCACGCCCCATTGGACCGCCCGCTCATGCGTCGGAAAGAGCACATCGAGCCGCGCACCCTTGATCGCGCCACCCACATCGAGCACAGGCACCACGGCGCCGTCGTCGTATCCGGGCACGCTCACCAGCGAGCCGAGCGGGAGAACGCGCGGGTCGGCAGCGACCAGCGCGCCGCCGTTGGTCTCGACCGAGTAGCCGCTGGCCGTGATCCCGTCTGCATGCACGCCGCAGCTGCGCTCGTCGGGGCTGTAGGCGGTCACGCGCATCGACATCGTGCGCACGGCCCGAAGCGGGCGGCCATCGAACATCCGCGGCGCGACTTCCCGCGCAGCCTCTGGCGCGAGCCGATGCACGCCAGCAGCCTCAGGCGAAGTCCCGGCAGGTGGCGCGGCAGGGCGGCTCGGAGCGTCAGACGCAACCTCATCCGGCGCATGATCGATGGTGGCCCGCGCAGCCACCGCGACCCTGTCGGAACTCGCCGCCTCCCGGCCCGTCGCGATGCCGATCCCGACAAGCGTCGACGAGGCGAGCGCTGTCGCGCCGAAGCCGAGCAAGCGCGCGTGCTTCCGCCGAAGGGCGCTTCCGTCGGCTCGCTGGCACACTTCAGGTTCGTCGCGCATCGTTGTTCCCTGCGGCTCTGGCGCCGTTCCTGCAAGGGCGACGCGCGCCCGTGGGAAGAGGTGATCCGCTTCCGATGGAGGAGACTACATTCCGATCGCCTTCCTCCAAACGCGATCGCTCCACTCGACAGATCTTCCCCATCGCCCGTGCGCCCTGCCATCGAAGGCCGCAGTTTCTGCCGAACGGACGGCGCTCTCGACAGACCGCGGTATCCTCCACCACGGCCGATGCCGCACCGAGAGTCGCCTGCCGGCAGTTGCTCCGCTCTTCCACAGACACCGCCAGTCCCTCCAGGTCGCCCTCTTGGACTTTTCCTCGGTCACAGATCTTGCCATCATCGCGGCCATCGGCCTCGTGGGCGGAATGCTGGGCGGGATCCTCGGCCTCGGCGGCTCGCTCATCATCATCCCGCTGCTCACGCTGGGTTTCGGCCCGAACCAGCATCTCTATCAGGCCTCCGCGCTCATCGTGAACGTCCTCGTCGCGGTCTCCGCAACGCTCCGACACAGGGGCCGCGGCACGATCCGCTCCGACATCGTTCCCCTGCTCGCGGGCGTCGCGGGAGTGGCCGCGGTCGCCGGTGTCCTCACGAGCAACCTGTTCGACGCGAAGCGCCTGATGGCGCTCTTCGGCGTGTTCCTTCTCACCTGCGCCGTCGCGGAGATCGTCGGGCTTGTCCGCAGGAAGGATGCCGCCGAGTCGGATGGGACGAAAGCCCGCACTTCGTTCGAGCGCATCGGCAGCATCGGACTGATGGGTGGATTCGCAGCGGGCCTGCTTGGAATCGGCGGAGGCGTCCTCATGGTGCCGCTCCTCAGAGGATGGGTCCGCGTTCCAACCCGACAGGCGGTGGCGTGTTCCGCCTCCGCCATGATCCTCGCCTGCATCGTGGGCGCCGTCGCGAAGAACTGGACGGTCGCGGGACTCGCCTCACCCACGGGAGAGCCTCTGACGCTCGCACAGTCGCTTGCGCTCGCGGCGCTTCTTGCACCGACCGCAACCATCGGCGCGTCGCTCGGCGCATCGCTTGTGTACAGATTGCCCGTCAGGCAGATCCGCGCGCTGCTCGCAGGACTCCTCGTCTTCGCGGGCGTGCGGATGGTGCTCGGTGGCTTCGCGGCGTAGATCGCGCAGCGCAGCCCGAACAGATCCCACGGCGGCAAGTCCCTCGTGAGCAGGCCGCGATGTCCCCCGATGCCGCCGATCGAACGCTACTTGCCGAGGCAGCCCTCGAAACCGACAGGAACGACCTGGCCCCACACCGTGAGATCCTGGCTGCGCGAGTTGGTGTAGATCGTGAACGGCACATAGAGGATGCCCTCGATGCCGGCCGCTGGAGTGAGCCGGAAGGTCATCGAAACCTGCTTGTCCTTGATCTCCGTCTTGACAAGCTCGACCTTGGCGTCAGGCGTGCTGCTCGCGGCGGCTGCGATGCGCTCTCCATCGGGGAGTTCGCTGATCTCGGCCACGAACTCCACCGACGCGCCCTGTTCGATGCGGCCGAAGGTGTGGCGGTAGTCCGTCATCTTGAGCACGGGCCTCGGCATGGTCGACTCGTGGCGCACGAAGACGTCGACCAGGGGCGAGTCCGCCCGATCCGTCTCGATGATCCAGTAGCGCGGCGCCTTGTTTGGCTCGAAGTCGCGGTTGAAGTCCCACTCGAGCACGTACTGGCTGCGCGGCTCGTCCTTCGCGGGGTCGAACCCAACGAGGTTCGGCGGCTTCCCGCCAACGGCGCAGATGCGGAACGGCTTCCCGTCGATCGACTCAAGCACGATCTTGCCGGTCTTCGGCTCGTCGCGCACGACGTTGAGGTATGCGGGGCTCACGCGCACGGGCAGCGAGACCTCGTTGCGAAGCGGGACCGTGACAAGCTGCGAGTATCCGTCGATGAAGACCTTGAGGGAGGCGCGCTTTCCACCGGGCGCAGAGGCCGCCTTCATGGAGGCGCGGAGCTCGAGGTAGCCCCCGACGGGGATCTTCCGACCCGAGAAGTCCTCGAGCGTGGTGCACTTGCAGTCGGGCTCGACCGCGAGGATCTCGAGTTCGCGCGTCCCGGTGTTGATGAGCTTGACAACGCCCTCGCTCGTCACGGACGGCGCCACGATGCCGAAGTCGAGAAGCGGCGGATCGAGCGTGATCGGAGGCAGCGCATCGACCTGCCCCCCCGCGACCTCGACAGGCGCAGCGGGCGTCGCGGGCGCAGGAGGCGCGGAGTCTGCTGCACCCGCGGGGGCCGCCTGCGTGGCGGCCGCAGGCGAACCGCCGCGCGAGGCGCCATCGCACCCAAGGCCAAACAGCGTCGCCGCGGCGGCGGCCACGCACGCGAGCGCGCGGGCCGAGACCCCAATCCCCCGACATGCGGTCGCGGAGTCAAGGCTGGTGGCACGATGGGGCGGGCGGGCGGCGGCAGTCGAAGTGAACATGGTTCGTATTCTCAGTCAGGATCGAAACTCGCGGGGCGCGCGAGGGGAAGCGATTTGTACAGGCCTGATCGCGCGCGAGATTCACCAATCGCGCTTCGGCTGCGCCGAGACGCGCGCCGATTCTAGAGACGTCCTATCGGCCAGATGGCTCCCTCGGTTCGAGGCGGCGTCCCTAGGGTTCCGACTCGGTGCGCGTAGCATCCCGCTTGTCGACTTTGGTTGCCCGCAGGCTCCATATCGGTCGAAATCCCTGGAGGTCGGCGCACGGCGCGCGCGGCGGCAGCATCAGAGGCCTCATCTCGTCCAGTGAACCCAAGTACCTATTTCAAAGAGACTTAGGGCTTGCGTCGCCTCCGTCGGGGTCTTCCGGCGACCTAGTCTCTTCCCCACGCAACCAGACTTCGGTCGGCGTCGCCAGATCAGGTCGTGGTCGCGTGTGCGGCGATGCTGGGCTCGGGCACGGCAGTCAATCTGAACAAAATGCAGGAAAATCGATCTGTAACACTTGTGAGGTCTGGATCTGGTGGCACAGTGGCTCTGTCCTGAGTCACGGGTCGCCCCGAGATTCGGACAGGGTCTAGACCCTTGAGAGAGCGTCTAGGCCCCTAAGAAAGCCCTTTCCCTCCCTCCGCCCCCGACCTCGGTCGGGGGTCTTTCTTTTTTCCCTCCCCCTCTGCCTTGTTCAGCCGCCCCATCTGGAGGCGAGCATCTTCAGGCAAACGGCGCCTGGCTACTGTTCGATCGCGCCCCCACGCCGGCGCGGAGTTCGCATGCGATCTTGCGAGCGCTTTCGCGGCAAATCGCGGCAGGAAGGCGCTCTCTGCTTTGGATTTCCTGCAGCATGCCTGATCTGCGCTGTTGACGCGAGACGCCTGTGACGGACTTGCTAGGATGGCGATCCCAGACTTCTCGCGCGTCGGACACGGCGTTCGGAAGGAACGCCACTCGACCCCCTACGACTAGGATGACCTGTGAATAGCACCGACCTCAGCCCCGGCATGGCACTCAAGATGGATGGCAAGTTGTTTCTCGTCACCGAGGTCGAGCATCGGACCCCAGGCAACCTCCGCGCGTTCGTGCAGGTGAAGCTCCGCGACCTGAAGTCCGGGTCGCTCATCGATAAGCGCCTCCGCTCTGGCGAGGATGTCGAGCAGGTCGACCTTGACCGAAGGCAGATGGAGTACCTCTACCAGCAGGGCGACATGGCTGTCTTCATGGACCTCGAGAGCTACGAGCAGGTCGAGCTTCCGAAGGCGGTCGTGGGCGATCTCACGCTCTACGTCCTCCCGAACACCCAGATCATCGTGCTCTGGTGCGATGGCAAGCCGATCTCGGTCGAGCTTCCGCTGGTCGTGACCTTGGAGATCACCGACACGCCGCCAGGAATCAAGGGCGCGACCGCGACGAACCAGCTGAAGGAAGCGACCTGCGAGACGGGTCTCAAGACCCGCGTTCCCCCGTTCATCACGACGGGTGAGAAGGTCATCATCAGCACCGCCGACGGCTCGTACCGCAGCCGCGCCTGACGACCGGCCAACCGCGCAGCACCTTCCGTGAAGCGGCGGTTTCAGCCGCGATGGAACTCATGCGCCCCGAGGCTGCTGTGCGCCCACCATCTTGTCGAGCGCGCGCTTGGCGATCTGCCCGATGATCGCGATCACGATGAGCATGACGACAACGCCGCCGATCACGACGGGCAGCCCCTCGTCCTTGACGAGCTGCTGCAGATCCACTGCGCCCGTGGCTCTTCCCGCCGCAGCGAGATAGCACGCAAGCGCGGTGCGCGGCAGCATTCCGACCGCCGTCGCGGCCAGCGTGAGGAGGAGCGGTGCGCCCATGGTCGACAGCGCGAAGTTCGTGAGCGCAAACGGCGAGTTCGGCGGAAGCCTGATCAGCGAGATGATGCAGAAGGTCTTCGCCATCGAACCGCCGAGCAGCGCGCAGCGGATGACATGGGCCCGCGGATACCGCGACACCAAGCGCTCGAGCGATGAACCCGAGACCGCGCGCGACACGAGGAAGCCGATGGCAGCGCCGCCCACAAAGCCCATGAGGGCGCCCGCGATGCCCTGTGCGAAGCCGAACACCCAGCCGCCGAGGATTGCCTGAGAGTAGGTCGGAACGAGGCCGAGGCCAGCGCCCAAGGCAAACACAGCGACATAGGCCCAGAAGCCGATCTCGGGATCCGCCAAGAGCAGGCTCTCGATGCGCCCGAGGTTCGAGAGGATGTAGATGGCCGCGATGGGCGGAGCGATGGTCCAGAGGACGACAAGCGCCGTGCTCCACACAAGCCTTGGATCGCGCGGTTCGGCTGCGGCGGAAGCGGCGGGGCCCGGCGCGTCCACGGCGCGGGACCCTTCGCCTTCCTGCTCGCGGGGGGGCTGGATCGGATCGTCCATGGCCAAAGGGTACGGGATCGCGCCCCACCCGTGTCGGTGGCCGCGAGGCGCACTTCGGAGCATTGCTCGAGGAGGGACGGCTTCTGCGCCCGCCCCCCGCACTTGGCCGATACTGCTGAGACCGTGCCTCCGGAGAATCCTCTCCCGAGGTCTCGAGGATGCGCCCATGAACAGTCATTCGACACGCCGCTCGACCCGACCCTCCACCCGGTTTGCCCTCTCCTTCGCCGTCTGCGGCCCGATCGGGGCTGCGGGATCGCGTTTCGGGCTTTCGCTCGCCGCTGCAGCCGCGCTTCTCGCCTCGACCGGCTGCACCACGCAGTCGCAGTCGTTCGAGGGCTATGCCGACGACCAGGTCTGGAGCGCGATGGTCGCCGCAAGCCGCACGCCCGAGTACGACGACTGGAAGGTGTCGGAAAACGAGGTGTTCGTCGACGAGGCGGGTCGCCGCATCGAGGTCTATCGAAGGCTGCGGCGCTTCTATGTGTCGCCGCACTCGGATCCGCGCAAGGAAGACGAGGAGTGGCGCCTGCAGATGACCCTTGTCGACGATTCGTCCGCCGATGCGCCGACGGTCGAGTTCACGGCCCGGCAGATCACGGTCCCCGCCCATGTCTGGCGCGAGGCGGATCGCTTCTTCGCGCAAGTCCGCGCGCTGCTCGGCCCCGCGGTCGAGGAGACGGGCGAGCCGAGCTCGCCGGAACCTGATGGCGGCATGGACGACCGCGAAGTCCTTTCCGACGACGAGGTCCCTACGCCGCCTCCGCTGCCAGAGCTTGGGTGAAGCGCGTCTGTTCCGCGCGGCCCGGACACGGGCCTCACGCGATGTTCGTGTAGACCTTCTGAACGTCGTCGTGGTCCTCGAGCGCCTCGACGATCTGCTCGACCTGCGCGAGGGTGCCCGCGTCGGCCTCGACCGTCTGCAGCGGAATCCACACGATCTCCGCAGACTCCACCTCGAATCCCGCGGACTCGACCGCATGGCGCACGGCGATCAGGTCGCTCGGCGCGGCCAGCACTCGGAAGGTGCCATCCTCGCCCTGGATGTCCTCCGCGCCCGACTCGAGCGTGCACTCCATCAGGCGCTCCTCCATCGCATCGGGATCGGTCGAGCCCGCCGTGACCACCACCTCCGCCTTCTGCATGAATCCGAACGCGACGGATCCGGGTACGCCGATCTTGCCCCCGTTCTTGTCGAAGATCACGCGGATGTCGGCGGCCGTCTTGTTGGCGTTCGCGATCAGGCACTCGACGATGAGCGCGACGCCGCCCGGGCCGTAGCCCTCGTAGCGCGCGTGGTCGTAGCGCTCCTCAGCGCCCTCGCCCGTTCCCTTCTTGATGGCCTTCTCGATCGTCTCGCGCGGCATGTTGGCCGCGCGCGCCGCGTCGACGGCGATGCGGAGCGATGGGTTGAAGTGCGGGTCGCCTCCTCCCTTCTGCGCCGCGACGATGATCGCGCGCGAGCACTTGCTCCACACCTTGCCGCGCTTCTTGTCGACGGCGGCCTTGCGGTGCTTGATGTTCTTCCATGCACTGTGTCCTGCCATGGCCTCGTGTCCTCCGACCGTACGCGACGGCTCCGAGCATATCCGTCTCAGCGTGCGCCGAGGCACTCGGGGATCGACGGCGCCTCGCCGCGCGCGACCTGCGCAAGCTTCGCGCCTGCCCGCTCGACCACGCTGGCGTGCCTCCTTCGATGGAAGTCTTCCGCAGCGACGATCTCGACGCCGTACTCGCGGCGCTGGAACTCGATGATCCCACGCCCGACGATCTCGAGGGGATAGCGGAGCTCCGCCACCTGAGCCACCTGCTGCCAGCAGCGGATCGCACCCTGCTGGTCGCCGTCGCGCCAGAGCGCGTCGCCGAGATGGTCGAGCGTTGCGAGCGATGGGTCATCGGGACGAAGCCGCAGCGCCTGACGAAAGAGGGTCACGGCGCCTTGGCCGCGCGCATCGTCGCGGAAGCGCCCCTGGTGATAGCGCACGACGCCGAGCGTGTCGAGGATCGCGGGGTCGTCGGGCGCGCGCGCCGCCGCACGCTCCGCAAGGGCGACCGTCTCTGCATCGACGACTCCCTGCTCGACGCGCATGAACGCGAGGTTGTTGAGCGCAGGCGCGAGGCCGGGATCAACCGAAAGCGCAGCCTGAAGCAGCTCTGCACAGCCCACCTCGTCGCTTGCGAGCGAGAAGGCATCGGAGGCTCGCAGGATCGATCGCGCAAGAGCAACCGCGCCCGCCTCCGCGCGGCCGCCTGAATCCGATCCCGCCTCCGATGCGCGCCGTTCGAAGGGCGTGGCACCGTCCGCATCGAGCTCGCGGACGATCGCAAGCGCCTCCGCTGCACCGTCGCCCGACAGCGCCAGCATGGCGACGGCGGCTGCACCGAAGAAGGCGCGGATGTCGCGATCAAACCGGCGCTCGCGCGCGAGCGCGCCGGCGAGGCGCGCCGCCTGGTACGGATCTCGCTCGATGGCGATGACGGCCCGGAACAGCGCGGCGAAGCGATCGCGCTGGTCGACGGAAGCATGACGCGCGGAGCGGGCGAGCATCGCGACCCGTGCGTCAAGCTCCTCTCCGCCAATGCGCGCAGCGACGAGAAGCCGCATGGCCGCGAGGAGGTCGTCGTGGTCGAGTGCCGTCCGCGACGCGAGGAAGACGCTGCCTGCGGCGTCCATGGCGCGGGCGAGCGATGGGTCGCGCGCGGCAAGCTCCGCGGCGAGCGAGAGCAGCGCCCGTGCTGCACGCGGCGGAATCCCGCTGCTCGACGCGGCCGCGAGCTCCACGGTGCGAGCAGCCTCGCCGAGCGATCCCGCCGAGAGCTGCGCACGGGCGAGCGATGCGCTCGCGGCAGGCGTCCTCGGCCTCCGCGAGGCGCGGGAGATCTCATCGGCGGCCCGCGTCGCAGGATCGGCGATGACCAGCGCATCATGCCTCCGCGACAGCGGCGCGTCGGGAGCCGAAACGGTTGCGGTCGCGCGCAGCGGCCCGTTCCGCTCGACCTCGAGCACGAGACGGCGGCGCAGCGGCAGCGCGGGCGAGTCCGCGAGGAGGCGCGTCGCCCACGACCCGAGGGTCGATGGCCGAGCGGGAAGCGCGGCGCGCGCGGCGATCCGACGGATCGTCTCAGCGGAAGGTTCAAGCTCCTCCGCGAGCGCGAGGCACTCGTAGGCAAGCGGGAGCTGCAGCCTCTCGAGTTCCTTCGCGGCGGCGAGTAGCGCGCCGACGACGCCCGACTCGCTCGGCGTGTCGCCCGCGAGCTCCGCGAGGCTTGCGCGGGCCTCCCGTGCCGTGGCGTCGTCGCCGATGACGAGGCTCTCGAGCGACTCGACCGCCTGCGCACGGAGCACAGGGTCCTCCAGCGCCGCGCGCGCACGGATCAGCGCCGCGCGCGCATCGCGCGGATCGAACGCGAGGGCGCGTGCGGCACGGTCGCGCGCACGCACGGCGTCCCCGACCCCGAGCCACGCGCCAGCAAGCGTGCGCGCGATCACGGGGCCGACGGCAAGCGCCTCCTCGTCGATCTCGCGGAGAATCGTCTCGTCGCGGAGTTCCGCCGCCGCCATCGCGCTCGCCGCGAGGGCGTGCACCGAAGCAGGCGCCCGCTGCCGCGCAGCCGAGGCGATCAGAAGGGCATCCTCGACGAAACCGAAGAGCGCATGAACCCTGCTTGCAAGCGCCTCGGCCACCGAGCGATCGCCCGTGGCGGCGAGGGCCGAGAGGATGCGCTCAACCTCGAGACCGGAGGAGAGGAGCGCCGCTGCGATCGAGTCGATGTCGTTGGGATTCGCCCGCGCGATCTCGCAGGCGGTCGCACACAGTGCCTCGGGGCCTGCGTCCGCGAGATGCCTGAACGCAAGGCGGAGCGCGGTGCCGTCGCGGGGATCGGTCACGAGCCGCGCGCGGAGCGACGCTCGGAGCTCCGCGGAGGGCACGGTCGCGCCCATGCTCTCTGCAAGCGCCATGCGCGCTGCACTGGCTCCGTCTCCGTCGGCGATTGCCCGAAGCCGGGGCGCTGCACGGGTACGCGCATCGATCGATGCAGAGGCAGCCAGCCACAACATTCGGTGAAAGGCGAGCGCATCGAAGGGGCTGCGCAGGCACGACTCGACGGCTTCCTCGTAGCGGCCGTCAAGCGTGGATTGGTCGATCGGCAAGGCGTCGAGCCGAATGTCCGCAAGTGCAGCGACCGCTCGAACTCCAGGCTCCGCCGCAGGCTCGTCCGCCTCCACAAGCGCCAGGAGGAGCTCGCGCACCTCGTCATCGCGGCCGAGCGCATGCAGTGCATCCGCACGCAGAAGCGCAAGCCTCGCGCGCGAGGCTGTGTTCTCCGCAGCAACGCTCTCCGCCAGCGCGATCGCCTCGAGCGCAGCCGCCGCATGGCCAAGCCGGAGCGCTGCGAGCGCACACTGCTCCTCGAGTTCGCCGACCGCCGTCGGCAGCGGGATGGCCGCGCCGCGCCGCGGCACGGCGTCCTCTCCGACGAACCACGCAAGCGCGGCGACCGCATCCCCGTCGCGTCCGTTCTGGACGGCCTCAAGCCCCGCGAACGCAAGCGCGATCGGATTGCGCGCATCGATGGCCGCGAGTCTCGCGATGGTTCCGCGCACATCGCCCGCGACCCCGCGGGCCAGATGCGCGAGGAGAAGCACCTCAAGCGGCTCGCTGTGCGCTGGCGCGATGCGCGCCGCCTCCTCCGCAAGTCGGAGCGCAGCGGCCGAGTCCTGCCGTGACAGCGCCTCCGCCGCACGGCCGAGGGCTTCTGCCGCTGGCTGCGGAAGCGGCCCTGCGTTCTTCGCGGGCGGAAGCTCCCCTCTCAGCCCACAGACGCGACAGATCCGCGGATCCTCGCCGTCGTTCCCCTTCGCCCGCACTCCGAAGGTGCCGAGCGAAAGCGTGCGCGAGATCGCCGTCGTAGACCTGGCCTCTTCGGGACTCGCGGGCATCGTGCGACCGCGCGGGACGACGCTGCTCGTCGCAACGACGGAGGACGCCGGCCGAACAGGCGGACCCGAGCCCGCCGTGCAGGACCCCTGCGGAGCGACTGCTGCGATGACAATGCCCACGCCAACAGCGCTGTACAGCGTTCGCCGCCGCGAAGGAGAGCCCGTCACCGCCCGCGCCTTGCCTTCGCGCCGCGCCGCACGACCTTCGAAGGCTTCGCCTTCGACTTCGCTTCCGCCTTGACCTTGTCCTTGACCTTGTCCTTGACCTTGTCCTTGACCTTGTCCTTGACCTTGTCCTTGACCTTGTCCTTGACCTTGACCTTGACCTTGGCCTTGACCTTGGCCTTGACCTTGTCCCGCTGCTGCGACTTCGGTTTCGGCTTCGACTTCGGCTTCGGCTTGGACTTCAACTTCGGCTTCGGCTTCGGCACTCTCTTCGGTGAGGGCTTCGCAGCAGCCTTCTTCGATGCAGCCTTTTTGGCAGCAGCCTGCTTCAGCGCTTCCCGCTTCGCGGCGGCCTTCCGCTGTGCATCCTTCTTCCGAGCGGCGATCGCCTCTCTGCGAGCGCGCTCGGCGCGCTGCTTCGCCTCGCGCTTCAGCCGCTCCGCGTCGCGCTTGCGCGCGCGTTCGGCCTGCGCCGCTGCGCGTGCAGCGTCGCGCAGTCGCTTCGCCTCGCGCCTGACCTGCTCGCGCTCGGCGACCTTCCGCTTGCGCTCCGCGTCCTTCAAGCGCTCCGCAGCGCGACGCGCCTGCTCGGCCTCTCGTGCGATGCGCGCCTCCTCCCGCACCTTCATCGCAGCGACCCGCGCGGCCTCACGATCGGCCTTGGCCTTGATGCGCGCCTCCTCGGCGGTGCGCTTCTCTCGCTGCCGCTCCTCCTCGCGGGCGATCTCCGCAAGACGACGCTCCTCGACGACGCGTGCGGCGGCGCGCTCGCGCTCGAGACGCTCCTCCTCGACGCGGCGGATCGCGGCCTCCGCCTCGGCGCGGAATGCCGCATGACGCGCCTGATAGGCAGCTCGGATCTTTGCGCCATTGCGCCCCGCCTCGTCCCACGCGCCATGGGAAAGCCCAGAGAGCGCGGCATGGACCTTCGGCAGTTCCTCCATGCGGTGGTTGCGACCGATCCAGGCCGCGACCTCCTCGGTGGTCGTTCTCGGTTCGACCACGCCTTCGCGGAAGAGCAGCTCGACGGTGGTATCGTCGACGATCGGCGCAGGAAGCTCGAAGGCGACGAACATCGTGCGGCCCGCGACGAACGGCGGGATCTCCGAGAGACCCTCGAGATACGAGCGCTGGTCCTTGCGCGAAGCATTGCGGAGATGGTCGAGCGAGGTGCGATGCTGACGACGGAAGACGTCGTTCAGCGTGGAGCGGAGGCGTGCCGCGCGTTCCTCGACGAACGGATACTTGTCGCCGATCGCGTCGACGACTTCACCCTCGAGCATCACGCGCAGTTCGTTGGCATCGACCACGACGCGCGAGAGACGCGCGAGCGCCTCCGCGGCGAGCGCGGGCGTGCTCTCCCACAGCATGAAGCTGCCGAGCAGGATGCCGAGCGGGTCGTCGGGCTCATGCCCCGCAAGCTGCGGGACATTCGGCAAGGCCGAGCCTCCGAGCTTGCGCACCAGCGCCGAGAACTTGGGTCCGCGGACGGGTTCGACCTTCATCGGATCGTGCCCTCCGCGGGGCCATCGGGGCGTCGCAGCGCTTCATCGAGCGCTGCCTGGCGCTTGATCGAGTCATCGAGTTCGAACTCGAGCCTCGGCACGCGGGGAATCCGAGTCTCGTCCATCACGCGCCTGCGGAGGAACCCCTTCGCGGCGCGGACGCCCGACAGCGTCAGCGCAGCGCGGTCGGCGGGAAGCACGGAAAGCGACACACGGGCGAGCGCCCCATCGGGCGAGAGGTCCACCTCGGTCACCGACACCATCCCTTGGACGCGAGGGTCGTTGAGGCCCCGCGCGAACTCGGCCTGGAGCGCACGACGCACCTCCCCCGCCACCTGGGCGGAGCGCGGCGACGCCGACGGCGCTGCGTCAAGCGGCCCCGCGAGGAGCGGCTGGCGGCGTTTCCCGCGCGATCCGCCGCGCGACGCGCGATTGGCGCCGTCAGCGCCGTCCCGATACGGCTTCTTCGATGAGCGATCCATCGGCATGAACCAAACGACTCCTCTCACGACCAACCCGTGCGCCCGAACGCGTACGGGCCCGCGCCCGCGTCAGCTGCGCTGCACGGTCACCGTCTTGTAGCACTCGAGCACGTCGCCGACCTTGATGTCGTCGTATCCGACGATCTTCATGCCGCACTCGTTGCCCGCGCGCACTTCCTTCGCATCGTCCTTGAAGCGCTTGAGCTGCTCGAGACGACGGTCCTTCTCGACGACGATCCCGTCGCGCGTGACGCGGATCTGCGCGTTGCGCTCGACGACGCCATCGGTGACGTAGCAGCCCGCGATCGCGCCGACCTTCGAGATCTTGAAGACCTGACGCACCTCGGCGTGACCAAGCACCTCGAGCTTGAGCTCGGGCGCGAGGAGGCCGCGCGCGGCCTTCGTCACATCGTCGATGAGGTCGTAGATGACCTCGTAGAGGCGGATCTCGATGCCCTTCGACTCGGCCAGCTGACGCGCCTTGCCGCTCGACGTGACGTTGAAGCCCACGATGATGGCCTTGGTGGCCTCCGCCAGCGTGACGTCGCTCTCGTTGATGCCGCCCGCCGACGCGCTCTTGACAGACACCACGACTTCCTCGGTGGGAAGCTTCGAGAGCATCGCCTTGAGCGCCTCGACCGAGCCCTGCACATCGCCCTTGACGACGAGCGCGAGTTCCTTGCGGCCCGCCTTCTCGAGGTGCTTGAAGATGTTGTCGAGCGTGATCTTCGGCGCGGCGAGCTCACGCTCGCGGTCGATGCGGCGACGCTCCTCGGCAGCCTCCTCCGCGGCGCGGATCGACTCGACCACAAAGGCCTTGTCGCCCGCATCGGGGAGTTGGTCGATGCCCGAAATCGCCACGGGAGTCGATGGGAACGCCTCCGTGATGCGCTCGCCCTTGTCGTTGATGATGTCGCGCACGCGGCCGTAGCCGCGGCCGATGACGATGAAGTCGCCCTTCTTGAGCCGGCCCTCCTGCACCATGACGCGCGCGACGGGGCCGCGGCCCTCCTCGATGGAGGCCTCGAGCACCGTGCCGCGCGCCATGCCGCCGAAGTCTGCCTTGAGCTCGAGGAGCTCGGCCTGGTAGTCGAGCATCTCGAGCAGTTCCTGGATGCCGTCGCCGCGCGTGGCGCTCGTGCGGATCACTTCCGTCGTGCCGCCCCACTCGACGGGGTTGAGCTCATGCTCGGCCAGCTGGCCGAGCAGGCGACGGATGTTCGCCTCGGTCGCGTCGGGCCGGTCGATCTTGTTCATCGCGACGACGATGGGCACGCCCGCCGCCTTCGCGTGGTTGATCGACTCGATCGTCTGCGGCATCACGCCGTCGACAGCCGACACGACGAGCACCACGATGTCGGTCACCTTCGCACCGCGCGCGCGCATCGAGGTGAACGCCTCGTGGCCGGGTGTGTCGATGAAGGTCACCACGCGGTCGACGTTCCCCGCCTTGACGGGCACGCTGAACGCGCGCGTCGACTGTGTGATGCCGCCGGCCTCGCCCGACGCGATGTTCGTGCTGCGGATCCTGTCGAGAAGGCTCGTCTTGCCGTGGTCGACGTGGCCGAGGATCGTGACGATCGGCGCGCGACGCCGCTCGTCGACGCGCTCGCGGTCCTTGAAGCGCTCCTCGATGATCTCGGCGGCCGACTTCGCCTCCTCGACGATGAGGTCGATGTCGAAGTCCATCATGATCTCGATGGCCTTCTCGCGGTCGATGGCGCTGTTGATGGTCGCCATGGTCCCGCCGAGGAAGAGCTTCTTGATGATGTCGCTCGACTTGACGCCCGTCGCCGCGGAGAGCTCCTTGATCGTGAGCGGCTCGGCGACATGCACCTGCTGCACTTCGCCGGGCTTGCGCTCCATGCGCTGCCCGCCGCCACCGTGGCCACCGCCGCCCCGCATCGACTGGTGCGACGACATGAACCCGCGGGCGCTCGCGAGCCGCTGCTGACGGTCTCGGATGTCCTGTGCGCCGTAGGCCTGACGCGCGGAGTCACCCGCGCGGCCCGTGCGCGACGAACCGATGCCACCGCGGCCACGGACCTCTGGACGGCCGCCCGTGCCCATGCGGCCAGCGCGCGCGCCGGGGCCGCCTGGACCAGCACCCGGACCAGCGCCCGGACCCGTGCGCCGCATCGGCGGCGGGGTGGGAAGGTTGTCCGCCTTCTCGACGCGAACGACCTGCGGGCCGCTCAGCCTCGTCTTCTCGAGCGCTCCGAGCTGCGGGCCAACGGGCCCGATGTTCGTTGGCCGCTTGGGCACATTCATCACGGGCGGCGGCCCGGAAGTGTCGGTCATCGATGGCGGCGGCGGCGGCGGCGCCGTGATTACCCTCCGCGCCGCAATCTGCGGAGCAGGCTCCGCGGGCTTCTGCGCGGCGGTGGACGCCTCGGCGCGGGCGTCGGGACGGTTCGTCGGGCGGGCCGTGAGGCCGGCGGGAATTCGTTGCGCGGCCGGGCGCACGGGAGGCTGCACGACTGGCTGCTCGGCCGGCTCGACCGACGCCGCGGTTGGGGCAAGCGCATCTGGGGCGGCCACTGCCGCCGGGGCCGTGGCGATCGGAGCAGCAGGCGCAGCGGGCTCTGCAGCCGTGCGCGACTCGCTCTCGTCACCCGCAGCCGCATCGGACGCGGCCTTGCGCTTCGCTCGTCGCGGTGCACCAACATCCGTCTCGACTCCTGTCTCCACTCCAGAAGCGGTCTCCGTGCCGGCAGCGGAAGCCTGCTTCCCGACGGTCTTCTTCCCGGCGGACTTCTTCGCGGGAGCGATGGTCGCCGTCGCGGAGATCTCGCCTGGGGCAGGCGACTCGCCCTCAACGGCGGACTCGCCCGACGACTGTGCGGAACCCTCGCCGGCTCCCCCGCCCGCGTTCTTGAACCATTCACGCACGGTCAGCGCGAGGCCGACCGACACGGGTGACAGATGGTTCACGATGTCAGGGATCTCCTCCTGCTGACAACGCGTGACGATGTCCTTGGAACTCACACCGAGTTCCTTGGCCAGTTGGTGAACCTTCAGCGACGCGGGCTTCTTCGACAAGCGTTCCTCCTGACGACTTCTGGCGGTGGCTCCGACCTTCGGAGCCCTGCCGCGCTCTCACAACGACTCTCACCCTTTCCCCGGCACCCCTCCGTCACGCTGCGCCGCATCGCGCGGCATCGCGTGGCGACACTCGATCATTCATCCATCCGCCCGACCCGAGCGGCCGAAGCCGAGGATCGAGTCCGCTGCGCTCTCCGCCTCTGCATCTGGCGTCGCGGCAACCGCGGCGCCTTCGGATCCAAGGATCGCGGCCGTGGCGGCTGCATCCTCCGCGGCTCGCGCAGCCGCTTGCGCGGCCTCGCGCTCGCGCTCGACCTCGACCTCGCGGGCGCGAAGGCCGGCTGCGGTGCAGATCTGCTCCGCGAGTTCGTCGGAGATCCCGAGGTCCTCGACGAGGAGCTGCGGCCCGATCTCCTCGACGTCGAAGACGCTGATCATGCCGAGCGCACCAATCTTGTCGAGCATCTCGTCGGTCACGCCCTCGATCGGGCGCAGCGTGTTGCCGAGGTTCTCGAGACCCTTCGCGAACTCGACCGGCGTCAGGATGTCGATGTCCCAGCCCGTGAGCCGCGCGGCGAGGCGGACATTCTGCCCGCGCTTTCCGATCGCAAGCGACAGCTGGTCGTCGCGCACGATGATCGTGGCGCGGCCGAGCTCGAAGCAGAGGCTGACCTCCTCGACCGCCGCGGGACGCACCGCGTTCGAGATGAGCACCTGGCTCGACTCGTTCCAAAGCACGATGTCGATCTTCTCGCCGTTGACCTCGTCGACGATGTTGCGGATGCGGCTGCCGCGCACGCCGATGCAGGCGCCCTTCGCGTCGACCTTCGAATCGACGCTGGCGACCGCGACCTTGCAGCGCTGGCCGGGCTCGCGGGCGAGCGCCTTGATCTCGATGATCCGTTCGGCGACCTCGGGCACCTCGGCCTCGAAGAGCCGGCGGATGAAGTCGGGGTTGGCGCGCGAGAGGATGATCTTGACCTGGCTTCCGCCGTCGCGCACGTCGAGCACGAGGCAGCGGATGCGGTCGCCCGGCTTAAACATCTCGCCCGGGATCTGCTCCGACTTCGGCATGAACGCCTCGGCGCGGTCGACCTGCACGATCAGCGCCGGACCCTCCTGGCGCGTGATGGTGCCCGTGACGATCTCGCCCTGGCGCTTCGCAAACTCCTCCATCAGCGAGTTGCGCTCGTCCTCACGGAACTTCTGAATCATCACCTGCTTGGCGGTCTGCGCGGGAATGCGGCCGAGCTTCTCGATCGGGATGTTCTCGCGCGTGCCGTCGGGGAGATTGCGCCAAACCGTCAGTGCACCGCTGAGGCGGTCCATCTCGCAGCCGAACTCCTCGGTGTCGAGCGAATCGAAATGCTTGCGCGCAGCGCTGACCATCGCCATCTCGAGATCTCGGATGAGATGCTCACGGTCGATGTTGCGGTCGCGGGCGATGGAGTCGAGGAGTCGGAGCGTCTCGGAAGTCATTCGGGGTCCTTCACACTTGCCCGAGGCGTGGCCTCGGCGATTCGGATTGTCCGAGGTGTTCGCCTCGGTTTGGTTGTCCAGAGATTTGCTCTGGTTGGGATGTCGCCGCGCTTGTCGCGGCCTGAAGCACTTGAAACGGGTCGCGGACTTCGGCCGTGAGCGCCAACGCACACGACCCAAAACACACGGACCAAAGCACACGGACCAAAGCACACGGACCAAAACACACAACCACGCACGCCCAAGGGCGTCCGTGGTCGGACTTCGGTGCAGGCGCACGCGCCTGCGGGGAACTCGGAGATTCTCAAGCCTGCAAAGGCGCCTCCGGCTTCCAGCCGAGTCCGAACTGTCCGTCGCCCGAACTCCTGCGCGCCGTTCGCGGCGACACCCGAAGCTCGGACAACCCTGCACGCGCCGTCGACGGCCGCTCGAAAGCGCTACGCGCCACCGAGCGCACCACGGTCGACCCGTCGCGAGGATGAGACCCAGACGGCCTCATCGCCAGCGCCCGAACCGAACGGTCTTGCCACGCGAGAACATGCAGAGCATTCCATGCATCGAAGGCTGTGACATACTCGACACACCTCCTACGACCTTTGGACGAACCGACACCTCGGGAGGAGCCCGGCTCAACGCCACCGCTCCCGAATGCGCCGAAGCATCCGCGACCGCTCGGTTGCAGACCACCAACGACCTCGGTAACCGCACACCATGCGCGGTACACCGAGACGGGGAAGATATCGCTCCAACCCCCAGAGGTCAAACTTTTGCGCGAACGCGGGGCAAACCGACCCTAGCGAGACCAACGCCTGAGGCCACGCGCCGTGGCGGCAACCCCTTGTTCTCGGACTAGGTTCTGTCTGACGGATCCCCGGACGTCGATCCGCGCGGCATCCCGCCTGGCCGCGTCGGCTTCAACTCGCTGTATCGCTGCGGATACAGCTTCGTTTCGCCACCTTGCCAGCCGGGCGCCGCGCGGATCTTTGGTCTTCAGGGATCCGTCAGACAGAACCTAGAAAGCCTAGTGGATACCCGTCCCGCCAAGATCGATGCGCTCATGCTGGTGAACGGCGCGCTCGACGCGGAGCGCCCTTCCGCCGCGATACTGGCCGATCTGGGCGAAGAACTTGGGGCGCCCCTCGACGCCGAGGACGGCCGGAGACGCCGCCGGCCGATGGGTGACGATCAGGTCGCCCACCTCGAGGGCCTTGAGCTCGCTGAGCGTGATCGAGGTCGTGGCGAGCGTCGCCTCGAGCTCGACCATTGCGCCCGACAGCCCGCCCGCAATCCGCTCGGCGGTGCCCGTCCCCGACTTGCTCGAGCCTGTCACGAACCAGCTCTGCGCCGAGAGATCCTCGACGAGCGGCTCGATGACGTTGTACGGAATGCACAGGCTCATCGGGCCTGCGCGGTTGGTCATCTTCACCTCGAAGCCGATCACGACGACGACTTCGTTCGGCGGAACGATCTGCACCAGCTGCGGGTTCGACTCCATGTCGCCGAGCACGAAATCGATGTGGCGGATGCCGGCCCACGCCTCGTGGAGACCAATGGTCGCGCGCTGCAGGATCTTCTGCATCAAGCGCGTCTCGATGATGGTCATCGGGCGCTGCGGAATGAAGAGCTCTTTGTTCGAGCCTCCGAGGAGACGGTCGATGATCGGGTAGTTCACAAAGGGCGAGATTTCGAGGCAGATCTGCCCTTCGAGCGGGTGGCAGCGCAGCAGGTTGAAGCTGGTCGGGTTCGGCAGCCCCGAGATGAACTCGGAGTAGGTCATCTGCGCCGCCTCGACGACCTTCACCTCGACGATGGTGCGGAGGAAGCCCGAGAGCGAGGCGCCGAAGTTTCTCGCGAAGGTCTCGTGGAGCATCTCGAGCGCGCGCATCTGGTCCTTGGAGATGCGCTCGGGACGCTTGAAGTCGTAGGGCTGGATGTCGATCTGGTCGTTGAGACGGCGCACGCGCGAGAAGATCTGGCGCGGACGACCTTCGCCGCGCGAACCACCCTGTTCGGCAGCGCTCATCAGCTCGTCGACTTCATCTTGGTTGAGGAGTTCAGCACCCATGTGGACTTTCCAAGCCTCCGAGCGTGCGGGTGCCGCGCGCGGGCACCGTGTCCAATCTCCTCGCGATCCTCGGGCTCCGCCCGAGGCTGCGCGGACAGCCCCGCGCGCCAGTCTTCATCGGCGCGAGCAGCGGCTCCGCTTGAGCAGGTCCGCCACCGATGCGGCAACGCGCCGCCGCGCGGGCCGTAGGATGCCCGCCATGCCCAGCCGAGCGCGCAGCACCGAGAGAAGCCCCACCGCCTCACATGCCTTTCCGCAAGCTCGCGGGCCCGGACGGAGGACGCTGGCCCCCGCCTGCGTTCCCGTCTGGATTTTCGTCTCGCTTCTGGTTTGCACAGTCTTTACCGCGCTCCTGCCGAACGCCGCTTCCGCTCAGGGGCTTCCCGGACAGGTTCCCGGAAGGCCCTCCATCCCCGGGTTCGCGGCACCTGGCACCCGCGCCGTGGCACCGATCGATGCCGACGACATCCTCTCGGTCCGCGCTGTTCCCGCCTCGACGGTCGTCGCGCCGGGCGGCGATGTCGCGATCGCGGTCGAGTTCAAGCTCGCACCAGGCTGGCACATCTGGCCTGTCGAGGGCTCGACCGCCGTCGACACCTCAGACTTCACTCCGATCTGGACGGAACTCGTCTCGCCCACGCCGCCCGCCGGCATCGACCTTAACCTCGCCTTCGCGCAATGGCCCGCCACGAAGTCGGGCACGATGGACTTTGGCACGGGGCCGATTTCGCTCCCTTACCACGAAGGGACCTTCGTCGTCTACATCCCCGCCACGGTGCGCCCGGACGCGACGGAAGGCGCGCTCACGATCCCGCTTCGCGTCGACTTTCAGGCCTGCGACGACACGACCTGCAAGCCGCCCGATTCGATCGACCTCGCGGTGACGCTGACGGTTGGGCGGGGCGCGGGCGAAGCAGCGCCCGCAGAGCTCCTCGCGGGCTTCGATCCGTCGATCTACGGACGCATCCGCTCGGGTGAGAGGCCGAGCGAGCGACTCGAGTTCAACCTCTTCGCGCTGAAGTTCTCGATCGACCCGACGGGCGCCGGGTTCGCGCTTCTCCTACTGATCGCGGCTGCGGGTGGGCTTCTCCTCAACTTCACGCCGTGCGTGCTCCCCGTCATCCCCATCAAGATCATCGGCCTCTCGCAGGCCGCGCAGGGAAGCCGCGCCAAGTGCTTCGCGCTCGGCTTCGTGATGTCGCTCGGCGTCGTCGCGTTCTGGCTGGCGCTCGGCACGCTGATGGCGACCGTCAAGGGGTTCACGAGCGCAAACCAGCTCTTCCAGGAGCCGCTCTTCACGATCGGCGTCGGCGTCGTGATCGGCGTCATGGCCATCGGCATGGCGGGCCTCTTCTCCCTGCGCCTCCCCGACTGGATCTACATGGTCGAGGCGAAGCACGACTCGTATCCGGGCTCGTTCGGCTTCGGCATCATGACGGCCGTCCTCTCGACCCCGTGCACGGCGCCGCTCATGGGAACCGCCGTCGCGTGGGCGACGACGCAGGGCCCCGCGACGATCCTCACGGTCTTCGGCGCGGTCGGCGCGGGCATGGCGTTGCCCTACCTCGTTCTCTCCGCGTTCCCGTCGCTCGTCGACAAGATGCCGCGCACGGGACCTGCGAGCGACCTCATCAAGCAGGTCATGGGGCTTCTTCTCCTCGCGGCGGCAGCGTACTTCATCGGAGCGGGCCTCTCCGGACTCCTCGTCACGCCGCCTGAGCCGCCGAACACCGCGTACTGGTGGGCGGTCGCTCTCCTCGGCGCAGCAGCGGGCGGCTGGCTCCTCGTGCGCACCGTCGCGCTCACGCGAAAGCCCGTGAACAGAATCGTCTTCGGCGGGCTCGGCGCGTTCATCCTCGCGCTCAGCTTGCTCATCGGCCTCTCGCAGACCGCGAAGGGCCCGATCGACTGGACCTACTACACGCCCGAGCGGCTCGCCGCCGCCCGCGCCGCGGGCAAGGTCGTCGTCATCGACTTCACCGCCGAGTGGTGCGCCAACTGCAAGACTCTCGAGGCGCTCGTCCTCAACCTGCCGTCGGTCGCGAAGGAGCTCAATGCGGACGATGTCGCCGCGATCAAGGTCGACCTCACGGGCAACAACACCGACGGCAACAGGCTCCTCAAAGACTCGAACCGCGCCACGATCCCGCTCCTTCTCGTCTACGACCGCGAGGGACGCGAGGTCCTCAACGCGAGCGACTACACGCCGCAGCAGGTGATCGACGCGATCAACGCGGCGCGCGCGGCGGGCGGCTCCTCAAGCTGAAGGAGCCACTCGGGCGGCACGCAGGCGCAGCATCGCCGCCATCCGCCAGAGCACAAGGGCCAAGGCGATGGAGAGAAGGGAGCCAAGCTGCGCCCGAAGCTTCCACGCGTCCAACCGAACCTGGTTGGAGCCGACGAAGTCAACCGTGTACTCCTCGTTGCCGGCGGGCGCGAAGCTCGCCGCTGCCTCCGAAGCCATCACGGGCCACGCGCCCACCGCGAGGTACGCGTCCAGCACTCCCTGGAGGTCCTCGCCGGCCTCGGAAAGCGAGCGGGGAACGACGAGCCCATAGTCGGGATCGACGATCCACTCGCCCGCAGCCGTGTTCGCCAACGCCACGACATGACCACCAAGCCCGATCGGCCTTGCGTCAACACCTCGTTCGCGAAGATAGTCCGAGATCGCGATCGCCTGATGCGAGCACGCCCCGACGCCGACGCGGATGGCCGCGCGCCATCGCCCTCGCTCGAGCCACGCGAGGCGCCGCCACTCCACGAGGTCGCCGCGCGCGCGTGCGGCGAGCATGTCGCTCCAGAGCGGCAGGTCCTCGTAGAAGCGCATGACCCTGTCGGGCACGGCGCTCTCGATGTCGGACGGCCAGTCGTGCAGAATGGCCGCCGCGAAGATGCGCGTGGCCTCGACGAGCCCCTCCTCGGTGCTCGGATCGATCCCCTCGAGGCGCCGCACGGCGTCGTCCGCATCGATGCAGGCGAGGTCGCGCACGCGACCTCGCTTGCACTCGGTCGCCTCAAGGCGGCGCGGATGCGGCTCGAGCGAACGATCTGCGAACGCAGGGCCATAGGCCACGATGCCCGCGACGGCACCGAGGAAGGCCGATGTGCAGAGAAGGGCGCACGCGAGCGAGGTAGAGAGGGTGGCGACGAGCGCCACACCTCCGCCCCGTGACTGAAATCCCGCGCACTCCCCCGCGCGCCGTGACTCTTGCCTGTCCTTCACCATCGTCGGACGATCATAGCGACTCGTTCGCGCCAAGCGGGCCGCCGAGCCGCTCGATCGCCGCACGGATCGCAGCCACCTCGCGGTCGGAGAGCTGCGCGAGCGGATCGAGCGAAAGCGCGTCGTTCACCTCGAGCGCGCGCTCGTAGCGCTGCCGCGGGTCGGCGATGTCCTCCGCGAAGTTCGCACCGAGCTTCGAGAGGATCGCACGCGCGGCCTCTCGTGCCGCGCCCGCCTCCGCCCAGCGGCGCGGGCTGTAGGGCAGCACGCGCAGCGCGCCCTCGACGTCGTCGAGAAGCTGCTTCGCGCCGAAGAGTTCGTCGTCGGTGAGCCGCTGCTTCGCCGCGATGTGGCGCAACTGGCGTGCAGCGATGTCGGCCCTGAGCACGGATTCCCTCGGCGGGCGCAGCTGTCGCGTGGCCGCGATGCGCGAGGCATAGGCGAACGCTTCGTCCGCACGGGCGGGGTCCACGGCTGCGGCCGCGAGCGACTGCGCGATGGCAGCCTCGAGCGTGAAGCGTGACCACCAGTACCGGCTCTCGAACAGGTCGCGCGCCGCGGCCATGCGCAGGTCGAACTCCTTCGCAGGCTCCGTGCGCACGGCTGCGAGCGTGCGTGCGGCGCGCTCGAGGACCGACGCGCGCGAAAGGGCGCGCTCGATCGAGAAGGAGATCGACGCCGCGATGAACAGCACGACGATCGCCGCGAACGGGACAAGCGCCACGCGATCGGCGCGCGCAGCGGTCGAGTCTGCGCCACGGCTTCCCGCAGGAAGCTCCGCCGCGCACGCCATGAGGAGGAACGCGAGGACGCAGGACCCTGGAAGCCACGCCACCATCTCGATCTGCGCGTGGACGAGGACGAGGACGCCAAGCGCGAAGGCGACGGCGCGGAAGGCGCGCACGGGCGCCGCGAGCGCAGCGGTGGCTGCGCAGCCTGCGACCAGGACGAAGACGAACACCCCGAGAAGGCGCGTCGCGACCCAGAATCCGTCGACGATCGGGGCCTCGACGCGCATGGCGACGGCTGTTCCCGCAACGCCCGCGATCGCGGCCGCGGCAAGCGCCATCCGCCGCGCATCGCGCTCGTCTCCTTCGAACGCCGAGTCTGCGGCGCGCGTAGGCCAGAAGAGCTTCGCGACGACCGCGATCCACGCTGCACCCGACACGCCGAGCGCGAGCAGCCAGTCCGCGAAGATCGAGTGCAGGCTCTTCACGTCCTCGGGGCAGTTCGGCGCCTTGGCCGCACCGAAGAACTCCTGCACGCGGTCCGCGCCGAGGCCGATTACGCCGGTGCCTTCCTCCACGAACATGCGCACGCCGGCCTCGAGGTAGAAGCCGCGGAAGAGGAGGCTCAGTTCGTCGATCTGCGTGCCCACGAGCCGGCGCACGAACACGGCGAGCAGCACGCTCGCCACCAGCGCCAGCGCCCACCGCGGCGAGGGAAGCCGCGCGGCGCGCACCGAGACGAGAAGCACCGCGGCCGCCGTCGCGGTCGCGAGGAGCGCACCCTTGCCGCCGTTCACGACGAGGAGCACCGCGCTTGCGATGGCGGCGAGCGCAAGAAGCAGCGTGTTTCCCGATGGCTGCGCACGCCGCGCCGCGAACGCGAGCGCTGCGCAACCGACGGCGCCCACGCCCATCATCGTCGAGAACGGGTTCGACAGCTTGAACCAGCCCGTCGCCTCCGCCTGGTAGAGGCGGCGCTCGTAGGTGCGCGCTGCGCTCGAGTCGGCGAGCCATCCCCGGTCGGCGAGGAACGCCGCGCGCGTCTCCTCGTAGAACGCGACGGTCGCAGGATGCTCGACGAGCACCTGCACGGATCCGCGCACGGCGAGAAGCGCGATCACGCCGAGGAGGACCGCCAGCGCAGCCGCGCGGAACGCGCGGTCGCGCGCGAGGTGCGCGAGCGCCACCGCGGCGAGGATCCCCGCGACCCAGGTGTCGGTGCGGAACCCGTTCTCGGGAATGATCCCCGTGTGCGTGTGCATCACGGCCACGGGCACGGGAACAAGCGCGAGGAAGACGAGCGACCAGTGGATGCCGCGCCGCGCCAGAAGTTCGCCGAGAAGCGCAAGCGCCGCCGCGAGAAGGAGCGCGAGGTCGAGCGCGTGCGAGCCCGCCGCGCCGAGCGAGAGAAGCGGCATCTGGTCGCGCGCGGGGTCGACATCCGCGAACCAGACGTTGGCCTCGATCGAGACCATGCTGCGGATCGCGGCCACTGCGACGACGCCGACGAAGCCTGCGACGCGCAGCGCGTCGGCCTTCATCGCGCCGGGTCTCCCGCGCCCGCGTCGGACGATGGCTCGATGCGCGCCACGCTCGTCTCGAGGACGAGCATCACGAGGAAGATCCCGAAGAGCTGGAGCCCGACGAGCGCGGCCTGCCACGGCTTCATGAGGCCGAGACCGATGCCGCTCATCGCCGTCACGGCCGTCAGGAGCCAGAGCACCACGACCGCGCGCCGCTTCGAAAGCCCGAGCTGCACGAGCCTGTGCGAGATGTGCTCGGGGCCGCCGACGAACGGGCTCTTGCCGCGGCGCACGCGCCACACGGTCACGTAGACGCCGTCGTAGAGCGGCACGGCGAGGACGAGAAGCGGCATGAACACGCCGTACCACGCCGTGCCGAGCGCGTAGTCCGCCTGCGCGGCGTCGACGAAGGTCGTGCGCGCCGCAAGACACGCGAGCAGGTAGCCGATGAAGAGCGATCCGCCGTCGCCCATGAAGATGCGCGCGGGCGGCACGTTCCACACGAGGAAGCCTGCGAGCGAACCCGCGAGGAGCGCGAGCGCGGACGCGATGAACCACTGGCCGTTGAGGATGGTCGCGGCCATGAAGCACAGCGCCGCGATCATGCCGATTCCCGCGGCGAGCCCGTCCATGTTGTCGATGAAGTTGACCGCGTTGACGATGACGACGATCCACCCGACCGTCAGCACGATGCTGATGACCTCGCCTCCCGGGATCGGCTCGAGCAGGTTGTGCAGGAGGCGTACGTCTGAGAGGAGCGTCGTGGCGACCGCGACACTGAGCTGCAGGAGGAGCTTCGGCCACGCGGAGAGCGCGCGGCGGTCGTCGTAGAGCCCCATGAGGTGAAGGACGAGCGCGCCGAGGAGGATGACGGTCCAGTCGCCTGCGGTCGCATGTGCGCGATCGAGATGCGGGGCGACCGCGGGAGCCCACTCGACGACGCGGTCGGGGAAGAGGACCAGTGCGCCGACGGCGCCGGCGATCGGGAGCACGGTCGACCAGAAGATGGCCACGCCGCCGATGTTCGGAATCCTGCGGAGTTCCTTGACGTGCCCTGCGGCGCCGGGCGTGTCGAGGGCGCCGACGCGCAGGCCGAGCCGTGCGAGGAGCCCCGTGAAGGGCGCCGAGAGCGCGAAGCCGAGGAGGAGAAGTCCGAGGACGATGCCGAGCATGGGCGCGCGGTAAGGTACACGCGATGACCGCGCTCCGATCCGTCACGCTCTACTGCTCGAGTTCCCGAAGCCTCGACCCCCACTTCGCGGTGGCGGCGCGGGAAGCGGGCGAGATGCTGGCCAAGCGAGGCGTCACCCTCGTCTATGGCGGCGGCGGGCTCGGCCTCATGGGCGAGGCTGCGCGCGCATGCAAGGCGGCGGGCGGGCGCGTCGAGGGCATCATCACGCGCAAGTTCCTCGACCTCGAGCAGGGCTGGGACGGCTGCGACGAGCTCGTCGTGGTCGAGACGATGCGGGAACGCAAGCGCCAGCTCGTCGAGCGCGCGGACGGTTTCCTCGTGCTTCCAGGCGGGCTCGGCACCTACGAGGAGTTCTTCGAGACGCTTGTCGGGCGGCAGATCGGCGACCACGCGAAGCCGATCGCGGTGCTCGACGACCACAGCTACTACCTGCCGCTCAAGGCGCTGATCGACCACGCGGTCAAGGAGCGCTTCGTGCGCGAGGCCGTGTGGGAGATCCTCCGTTTCGGCACGGAGCTCGCTCCGCTCGTCGACTGGCTCGAACTTCACGCGAGCGCGCCGGTGCACGCAGACCCGGAGCGGTTCCTGCCGATGGGGCCGAAGACACCGCGATGACGGGAACGGCCGCCCCAGCAACGCGTGACGGCACAGCCCCGATCGGCTTGATCGCGGGCCAAGGCCAGCTGCCCGTCATCGTCGCGGAGGGGATCCGCGCGGCAGGCCGTCGCGTCGCGTGCATCGGGCTGCGCGACCAGTTCGCGCCCGAGCTCCCTGCGCTCTGCGACGATTTCGCCGAGGCGGGCGTCATCCAGCTCGGGCGTTGGCTCCGCCTCGCGCGGCGCTTCGGCATCACCGAGGCGATCATGGTCGGCCGCGTCGCCAAGGCGCGCATGCACGATCCGCTGCGCCTCCTGCGACAACTGCCCGACTGGCGCGCGCTGAACCTCTGGTACCGCAGGCTTCGTCACGACCGGCGCAGCGGAACGCTCCTCACTGTCCTCGCCGACGACCTCGCGAAGGAAGGCCTCGTCTTGATCGACTCGACCACCTACATCCCCGACCACATGGCCGCCGAAGGCGTGATGACGCGCACGCAGCCCTCGCCCGAGCAGCGCGGCGACATCGAGTTCGGCTGGCCGCTCCTGAGGCAGGTCGGCTCGCTCGACATCGGGCAGGCGATCGCCGTGCGCGAGAAGGACGTGATCGCGGTCGAGGCAGTCGAAGGAACGGATCGGATGATTCAGCGCGCCGGCGAACTCTGCCGCCGCAAGGGCTGGACGCTCTTGAAGACCGCGCGCCCAGGCCACGACATGCGCGCCGATGTGCCCACGATCGGCGTCGGGACCATCGACGCGATGCACAAGGCCGGCGGCGGCTGCATCGCGGTCGGCGTCGGGTGCGTGATCCTCGTCGACCGCCCCGCCGTGCTCGCGGCGGCGGAGCGCCTCGGGATCGCGGTGGTCGGCGTGCGGGATGCGTAGAAAACCCTAGAAAACACCGTGGTTTCACGCACCCACCGCACGGCGGCGGCCGTTGGTTTCGGCTATACTCTCCGCTCTCCTCCGAGGAGGTCTGAAAGGACCGTTTTCCGATGGCCGAAGGCTCGAACACTCCACAGACCGCGGGCGACGGAAAGGCTCCGCAGCACGACAACATCATCGATCTCGACATCGATCGCGAGCTGCACGAGAGCTACCTCACCTACGCCATGAGCACGATCATGGATCGTGCGCTCCCCGATGTGCGCGACGGCCTCAAGCCCTCGCAGCGACGCGTGCTCGTGGCGATGAACGACCTCAAGCTGTCGCCGGGCAGGAAGCAGATCAAGTGCGCCAAGATCTGCGGCGACACCAGCGGCAACTACCACCCGCACGGCGAGGCCGTCATCTATCCGACGCTCGTCAACCTCGGGCAGGACTGGAAGACGCGCTACATGCTCGTCGACAAGCAGGGCAACTTCGGCTCGATCGAGGGCGACCCTCCGGCCGCGATGCGCTACACCGAGGCCCGCATGACCGCAGCGGCGATGACGCTGATGGAGGACCTCGACAAGGAGACCGTCGACTTCAAGGCGAACTACGACGAGCGGCTCATGGAGCCGTGCGTCCTGCCCGCGAAGTTCCCGAACCTCCTCGTGAACGGTTCGTCAGGCATCGCCGTCGGCATGTCGAGCACGATGCCGCCCCACAACCTGCGCGAGATCTGCGGCGCGATCGTCGCCACGATCGACGACCCGCTGATCGGCGTCGAGCGCCTCATGGAGTTCGTGCCTGGCCCCGACTTCCCCACCGGCGGCATCATCATGGGCCGTCGCGGCATCATGGAGGCGTACGCCACGGGCCGCGGGCGCCTCGTCGTGCGCGGGCGCGTCCACCACGAGAAGGTCAACCAGCGCGACGCGATCGTGATCGACGAGATCCCCTACCAGGTCTCGCAGGCCGCGCTCATCGAGAAGATCGTCGAGGCCGCGAAGGAAGACCGCATCCAGGACATCGCCGACGTGCGCAACCACTCGGGCCGCGACGCCCGCACGCGCATCCAGATCGTGCTCAAGAAGGGCGCCGACCCGGGAATCGTCGAGAAGCAGATCTACGAGTTCACGCCGCTCCAGTCGAGCTACTCGATCCAGAACATCGCGCTCGTCAACCACCAGCCGCGCACGCTGTCGCTGCGGCAGCTGATCCAGTGCTACATCGACCACCGCTGCGATGTCATCCGCCGCCGCTGCGAGTTCGAATTGCGTCAGGCGCGCCAGGCCGCCCACAAGCTCGAAGGCCTCATCTACGCGGTGTGCGACATCGACGAGGTCATCCGCCTCATCCGCACGAGCCGCACCCGCGAGGAGGCGATCCAGCGCCTCATGGAGCGCGCGTTCCGCATCTCGAGCGACTACCCGCGCATCGACATCGTGCCCGCGCGGCTCGTCGAGCGCGCAGAGGCGCTCTACGCGGCCGGCAAGGGCGGCGTGTCGCTCACGCGCGTCCAGGCAGAGGCGATCGGCGCACTGCGCCTCATCCAGCTCGTCGGACTCGAGATCGAGAAGCTCGCGAAGGAGCTCAACGAGCTGCTCGCGACGATCGACGAGCTCGAGGCGATCCTCGCGGACCCGCGCCGCATTCTCGGAATCGTGCGCGAGGACACCATCGCGCTCGCGGAGCGCTTCGGCGACGACCGCAAGACCGCGATCGAGGGCAACGAAGCCGAGGACTTCGAGCTCGGCGAGCTCGTGCCCGAGCACACCGCCGTCCTCACCGTGAGCCACGCGGGCTATGTCAAGCGCCTGCCGCTCGACACCTACAGGACCCAAGGTCGTGGCGGGACGGGGATCAAGGGCTCCGACGCCCGCGACGACGACTATGTCGAGCAGGTGCTCGTCTGCGGCTCGCACGACGACCTCCTCTGCTTCACGAACACGGGCCGCGTCTTCCGCATCAAGGTGTGGCAGATCCCCGAGATGGCGCGCACCGCGAAGGGCCGCGCGATCGTGAACCTGCTCGAGCTGCGCGAGGGCGAGAAGATCCGCACCTTCCTGCCGATCGAGGACTTCGAGAAGAAGGAGGACTACCTCGTCTTCGCGACTTCGAAGGGGCGCGTGAAGCGCACGAGCCTGAAGGACTACCGCAACGTGAACCGCGCCGGCATCATCGCCGTCGCGCTCAACGACGGCGACAACCTCGTCGGCGTGATCTCGACCTCGGGCACAGACCATGTGCTGCTCGCGACGCGCGAGGGCATGGCGATCCGCTTCGAGGAGGACGACGCGCGCGTGATGGGACGCGATGCGGCGGGCGTGAAGGGCATCGAGCTCGCCGACACCGACGAGGTCGTCGGCATCGTGCGCTGCGACGATTCGCGCGCGCTCCTCACCGTCACGACGAAGGGGTATGGCAAGCGAACGGCCTTCTCCGAGTACCTCGTCCAGAGCGAGGACGGCTCGACGCGCGCCCAGTCGCGCGGCGGCAAGGGCCGAATCGACATCCAGACCACCGACAAGAACGGGCTCGTCGTCGCCGTGCTGCCGATCGCGCCCGAGGATTCGGTCGTCGTCGTGAGCGAGGGCGGCATGCTCGTGCGCGTGCCCGCAGACTCGATCCGCGAGGTCGGCCGCAACACGCAGGGCGTGCGCGTCGTGCGCCTCAAGGACGGCGACGCGGTGGTCGGCGTCGCCAGCGCGCCGATGGAGGACGAGAGCGAGGTCAAGACCGAAGTCGAGGTCAGGACCGAAGTTGAGGTCAAGACCGAAGTTGAGGTCAAGACTGGGGGCGCGTCGGGCGCACTTCCGCCCGAGGAAGGCGCGGGAACGGGCGCATGAGCCTCTTCCGCGTCCGACGCTCGCCTGCAGAACCACGCATCGAGCTCGCGCCGCTCATCGACGTGATGCTCTTCCTGCTGACCTTCTTCATCTACAGCGTGATGCTGATGGAGCGGGTCGACCTCGTGCCGATGGAACTGCGCACCTATCGATCGGGACAGGCCGCCACGCCGCTTCCCGCAGCGACCATCTCGGTCGATCTCGACGGCGCGCTCTACCTCGACAGGGCACCGGTCGCGCTCGACGGGATCGTCGGACGCCTCGAGGAGATGCGCACCGAGTCGCCAGATCTCGTGGTCTATCTCGCGCTCGCGGACGGCGCATCGACGGTCGACCGGTCCGCGCTGCTTCTCGAGATCTGGGATCGGCTGATGCCCGCCGGCTTCCAGGTGAACATCGTCGGACGCAAGAACCGAGGCGCGACGATCGTCGATGACCCGCTGCGTGCACCATCGCAGCCCGCAGTCGGACCAACCGCACCGCCTGCGGCACCAACCGAGCCTACCGTGCCCGATCAGCCGTGACCGACGCTGCACCCGACGATGGAATGGATCCGCGCCAACCTCCCCATCACGCTCGGCTTCGTCCTGTCGTTGCTGCTGCACCTGTTCCTCTTCCTGCCCGCAGCGGGGCTCCTCGGAAGGGACGCTACGGCGAGCGCCGAACGCGCAGCGCTCCGCGGGAGCGAGCTCGAGGTTGCGGCGCGAGGCCAACCGCGCAAAGACGATGCGCGGAGCCGCGCCCGCAGCGCGGACAACGCGCGCAAGGCGCTGCAGGAACGGCGCGACCGTCAGGATCCGATCGAGCGACGCGACGAGGAAGTCCGTCTCGGCATCGATCGAAGCAGCGCAAACACCCTGAACTGGATCGGCTACGAAGAGTACGAGCGGCACCTCGCGGAGCTCGCAGATGTCGAGCAGGCCGCGTACCGGCTCACCCTCGCCAGCGGATCGAGGGGCGACGCCTCACCGCTCCTTCCGCCTGCGCCGCCCGCGCCGTCCGTCGCCGTCTCGCCCGACCCAAGCCCCCTGCCTTTGCCCGCCGCGGCGCCAGGCAGCGAGAGTGAGACTGAGGGGGCGCCGGCCGCCTCGCCTCCCGCTGCGCCTCCCGCGACACCACCTGCAAGCACCGTCGAAGGCCGCGACCCTGCGCTCGAGCCCGCGCAACCCCTGCCTCCGCCCGAGATGGCTGCATCCCCGGAGCAGCGCACCGACGCGGGGCGTCCCGACGAGCAGGCGCCGCGGTCGGACGATCCCGACGCGCCTGCAGTTGCGCCAGATGCAGCGACGGAGGCCGATGCGGACGACTCGAAGAAGCCGCCGATCGACGCACCGCCCTCCCCGCTTCCCGTCGTTCGACCCGCAGACGGAACGCGCCCCGCGCCACAGCCGACAGACCCGACCCGCACGGATCCGAGCAGCGAACCCAGAACCGATCCGACGGCGGATCCCGCACCCGACCCCGCAGCACCGGCGCCGTCATCGGAGCCGAAGGAGCCGCCCGCGGATCCGCTTGAACCAATGCCGCCCGTCGAGCAGCCGACGACGCCGACCGAGCGAGAACCCGCGAAGGAACCAACGCCGGGCTCCGAAGGCGCAGGCGAGCGCACCGCGGAAGAGATCGAGGGCGACACGGGCGGCGGCATCGAAGGCCCCGTTCCGACGGATGGCGCGACGAACCAACCCGCTGCACCATCGCCTTCGGGCGATCCCGGAGAGACGACCGCGAAGCGCGGCGAGCTCTCCGACCGCGAGAGCGATGCGACCTCGATCATCGAGGTCCCGATGAACGCATGGCAGCTTGGCCGTCCGCTTGCCGCTCAGGGCATCGTCCTTCGCCCGGTGCGGCCGCGCTTCACGGTCCTCAACCGGCTCGACGGCATCGCACGAAACCCGATCGGCGAGATCGTGCTCGGCCGCGATGGCGTTCCCATCTCCGCGCGCGTCGTGCGCTCGACCGGAAACCCGGGCGTCGACCAGGCGATCCGCAGCGCGCTCTTCAAGTGGCGCGCGAGCGGCGAGCAGCTCGAGAAGCTCAAGCCCGGGCAGACGCTGACGATTCGCCTGCGACTGATCATGATGTCGGACTAGATTTAAGCGGCCGCCGCTGCGGCGGCGGACGTGATTTGAGCGGCCGCCGCTGCGGCGGGGGACGTGATTTGAGCGGCCGCCGCTGCGGCGGCGGCCTTTGGCGGTACGAGCGCGTGTTGTTCCCCTCGCCGCTGCGGCGGCGGCCTTTGGCGATACGGGTACGACGTTCGCCCTTGCGTGCGCGGAGGCTCGTCTCGCCGGAGAGAGCCGCACCTGAAGCGCCCTGCGCTCCTACGGCGCGCAGGCGCCCCACGCCCCCAAGAGCGCCGTCAGGTCACTGCCATTGACGCTGCCATCGCCGTTGAGATCTGCATCCGCGTTTCCCGTGCCCCACGCGCCGAGGAGCGCCGTAAGGTCGCTGCCGTTCACGACGCCGTCGCCAGTGAGATCAGCAGGGCAATCCGCTCCGCAGTTTCCCGCCTGGGAAATCACGAACGAACCGACACCCTGCCCATAGATGCCATCCTCGATCGGATTCGATCCAATGCCGATCAGGTAGAGCGCTCCACACTCGGCGTCGAAGGTCAACCGCGCGCTGGTGTCGCAGGCGTCGCCGTCGTCGTTGCAGGCGATGAGTGTCCCGTTGCAGCCATCGATGATCGCGATCCTCGTGTCGAGCGCGCCCAGATTGCCTCCGGTGATCAGCGCCCAGCCGCCGTCCGACTCGCAGAAGGAGATTGTGACAGGCTCTGCGCTCCGCGACTCATAGAGGTACCAGACGTCGTATCGAAGGACGCCGCACGGCGTGGAGGTCGAGCCCGTGGCCTGCGTGTTCCGGAAATCGTTCGCACCGATCACCGCGATGCCCGCGTTCGAGCACTCGTCGTTCCCGGGCGGCAGGCCGCACTCGGAGTAGCACCAGAGCGGCGCAGCCGCCGCGCAGGTCTCGTCCCACGCGGCGTCGCAGCAGGGCGGATCGAAGATGCAGATGGTGTTGCAGCACGCAATGTCGGAGCAGAAAGGAGTCTCGCGCGCCGTGCAGCAGGAACCTGCGTCGGGAGCTCCGCACACGATGTCCGAGCCGATGAACGATACGACCAGTTCCGCCTCTCCCGGCGGGAGGATGTCGAACAACCACTCGCTTCCGACCCGGATCAGGACCGTCTGGCCCGCCGTCATGGGAAGAACGATCGTCGAGAAGCTCGAGTCACCGCACTCGGGACCCGCGTCGCGGTTGCACGCGATCACCTCGCCCCCGAGGTCCGGGCAGGCCGTCCAGACGTCCATGCCGCTGTTGAACGCGACGACGCCGTTGCAAACGGAGAACTTGTGCGTTCCGCCCTGCTTCGCCGTGAAGGTGAACCAGACGTCCCGTCCGATCAGGGCGCAGGTCTCGAACTCGACATCCGTTCCGGCGAAGTAGTTGTCGAATGGCGTGGCCCCCTCCGCGAGCGGCAGCGCATCGACGCACAGGTCGTTTGGCGGTGGACTCGCGTCGCATGGACGCCCGGTCACGGTCAGCGAGTACTCGTTCCCGCCCGGGAACCCGCAGGGAAATCCGAAGAAGTCGTACGGGGCGACCACGAGGTAGTACGTGCCCGCGGGCAGGCATTCGCCATCGGTCAGGCCAGGGCAGACGCCGCTGGTCTGGTCCATGAACAGGCTCGTCGTGCAGTTTCCGAAGAAGATGGTGGCGAAGCCCGGTACGGAGGAGTTCAGCTCCAGCGTGAGTTCCGTGCCCTCCGCGAGCTCGATCCGATACCAGTCGACGTCGCGCGACCCGTTGGCCGCCCAGACGGTCCCGCGCACCGTGTCGCCGAGCGAGATCGGCTCTGCGGCGGCTCCGCAGGTCGAGTTCCCGCCGCCGCCGCAAGGCTCGAGTTCCACCACGGTCGCCTTCGGCGCAGGACACGGCTCGAACGGCGCGATGGTGAATACGCCTGCTCCCGCCTGCGAGGGCAGCACGCCTCCGATGAGGATGATGTACTCGGTCCCAGCGTCCAGGGACACGGCCGTGATCCTCGACCCCGAGTAGTCGCTCTCGGAGTAGCAGTTGGAGTCGGAGCACGCGACCACGCCGTTTGCGGTCTCGCAGCCCGCGAGGACCGCGATCCTCTCCCAGATCTGCTCACCCTGCTCGCAGGTCGAGATCGTGTAGAGCCCCGACTTGGGCGGCGTGAAGGTGAAGTACTGCGTGTTGTAGATCCGAGTGTCCCACGGCTCGCCCGACGGGGCCGGGTCGCAGAAGCCGCCGAGATCGACGATCTCGTTCAGGGCGGTGGTGTCGTAGGCATTGGCGCCGACCGTGGCCTTCGTCGCGCTGCCGCAGCCGGAACCCGAGGGATCGATGGCGTCGATGGTGAGGACCCCCGACTCGATGAAGTCGCCTTCCCCTGCAGGCGCTCCGATGCCGATGCGGTAGTTGAAGCCCTGCTCGAGCTGGATCGCGCCGATCTGGCTGCCCTGCGAGGAGCCGCTCGGACAACCCGCGATTCCGCACTCGATGAACGAGAAGCCGCTGCAGTCGCCCGCCACCGAGAGCACGGTGAGAAGGTCGCCCGACGCGCCGATGCAGGTCGAGATCCTGTACAGGCCCGACGCCTTGGGCGTGAAGGAGAAGAAGATGGTGTTGTTCGAAGGCAGCCCGCAGGACCCCTTCTCCGCCGGAAGCACGCACCCCGTGGGCGACCCTGCGAAGGGGGTGCTGCCGACCTCGACGACGACCGCGTCGACGCACTCTGGACAGACCTGCGCGTCGGACTGGGCGGAGACGGAGAGCGCGCATGCGATCGCAACGCTCAGAACCGATGGCGAGACTGCGCGACGCATGAGAACTCTCCGAAAGCGGACCGATGGGGTGGGCTCGAACACCGCCGACATTCGGCGGTCTACCAAGCCGGACTCACGAGCGAAGCAACCGATTCAAGACCGATCAAGACATAGGGATCGAACGCGGAGACCCGTCGTCAAGAGATTCAATGCAGAGCGCTCCGCAAACACACGAAGTCGCCATGGCGCCGGGGCAGGCACGGAACGCAAACGCGACCACCTCCCCAAACTACTCGTCTTCAGGTGAGCGACAAGCGAAATTGACTCCGTCGCGCGAAACCCCCAAAGTTCAGGTGGGCCGATCCCCGAGATCGGGTACGCGCAGCAGGATCGCCGAGGGTCGACGGGCGATAAAGGGGCCGTGCGCGCTTCGCCCCGCGGGGCGGAGGTTCATCCACACGGGGGCGTAAGGCGAGCCGCCCGCGGATGCCGCGTGGCACTCGAGCCGCTCAGACCGCGCCGCCGAGCCGCCTGCGCCACTCCGCCGTGCGGTGATGGTCGGTCAGGTCGTACTGGAGCGGCGTCACCGTGATCATGCGCTCGTAAAGCGCCTCGACATCGGTGCCTTCGCGCGTGTGCAGGAACTCCATGCCGTTGCCGCTCGGCCAGTAGTAGAGCTGTCCGCCCGGTCCGACGCGCTTCTCGTAGCCGTCGATGCCCGCAGCCGTGTTCATCGACACGACGCGCATCGCTGGCAGCGGCGCATCGGCCGAGTTCGTGCGGGGAATGTTGATGTTGATCACCGAGTGCGCGTCGATCGTGTGCTCGAGCACGCGGTCGATGGCGTGGCGCGCGATCTCCGCGGCACGCCGCCAGTGCGGCACGCCGCCACCAAGATGCAGGCTCACGGCGATGGCGGGCACGCCGAGGAAGGCGCTCTCGACAGCGGCCGCGACGGTGCCCGAATAGATCACGTTGATCCCGACGTTCGCGCCCGAGTTCATCCCCGAGATCACCACATCGGGGCGCGATCCGTCGCCGAAGAGGTCGGGCCAGATCCGCCGCAGGCCGAGCTTCACGCAGTCCGCAGGCCTGCCGTCGACGGCGTATCCGCGCATCCGCGCGTTCGGCGCGACCTCCTCGACCATCAGCGGCTTGTGGAAGGTGATGCCGTGGCTCGTCGCGCTCTGAACGTCGCTCGGGGCGATGGTCACGACGTCGCCGAGGCTCTGGATGGCGGCATGGAGCGCTTCGATCCCTGGCGCATGGATGCCGTCGTCGTTGGTGAGGAGGATCTTCATGGGGCCGCGCAGTGTACGGTTCGCGCGCAGCGACGCGCGCGGGAGAGTTCGTACCATGTGTCCGGTGCAGATCGCCGGGTACATCCTCGCGGGCCTGAGCGTCTCGCTCGTGGTGCTCGCGCTCGTCCTCATCGTGCGCGTCGCCCGCGCGGACCGCGGCATCCCGCGCGTCCGCGAGGGCGACACGCTGCCCCCTGCGCCCGGCCTCCTCTCGATCGTGATTCCCGCGCACAACGAGGCTCGCGTGATCGAGGAGAGCGTGCGCGGCCTGCGCCGTCAGACACGGCGCAACTTCGAGGCGATCTATGTCCTCGACCGCTGCACGGACCGCACGGCGGAGCTCCTGCGCGCGGCCGCGGAGGGCGACCCGCGCATCCGAATCGTCGAGAACGGCTCCTGTCCCGACGACTGGGCGGGGAAGTGCAACGCCTGCCGCGTCGGCGCTGCGCTCGCGACGGGAGAGTGGCTCCTCTTCACCGACGCCGACTGCCGCTTCCAGCCCGACATGCTCGACGCCATGGTCGCGATCGCAGAGGCGCGCGGCACCGCGCTTCTCTCCGCGGTCGGACGCCTGACCTTCAAGCACGGCTTCGAGCGCGTGCTGCAGCCTGTCGCCGGCGCCGTCCTCTTCCGCATCTTCCCCATCGACAAGGCGAACCGCGTCGAGCGGCGCTGGCCGTTCGCGAACGGCCAGTTCCTCCTCTTCAGGCACGAGTCCTATCGCGAGTACGGCGGACATGAGCTCGTGAAGGACGCGCTCCTCGAGGACCTCGCCTTCGCATGGCGGATCCACGCCCGCGGCGGCAAGCTCGGCGTCGTCGATGCCTCGCGAAGGATGGAAGTCGCGATGTACGACTCCGCCCGCGCCATGCGTGCAGGCTGGACGCGCATCTTCATCGAGAGCTGCGGCCGCAGTCCACGCAGGCTCGTCTTCGCGGGCATCGAGCTGGTGGTCGCGTCGGTCGTGCTGCCCCTGGCCGCGGCAGCCGCGGTCGCTGTCGGCGCGATCGAGGCCTTCCGCGGCATGGAGGGCGCAGTCCTCATCGCGGCGAGCGGCTCCACCGCGCTTGCATCGGGGTTTGCGCTCGT